>Ga0134126_10002374_pt1 | contig 23779 bp, 21 predicted proteins | sample KB31752_FD_96881 | JGI IMG/M metagenome (GOLD analysis project Ga0134126, IMG submission 96881) | Terrestrial soil microbial communities with excess Nitrogen fertilizer from Kellogg Biological Station, Michigan, USA - KB3-175-2 | ecosystem: Environmental > Terrestrial > Soil > Unclassified ... | reverse complement strand
GGTGTTTCCCAAGACCGGCCATGTGGTCAATCTGGAAGAACCCGAGCTGTTCAATCAAGTCGTTGGCGATTTCCTCGTTCGTGTCGATTCCGGCCGCTGGCCGCCGCGTGATCCGCGGTCGATCGCGGAGAAATAGCGTCATGGAACTTCGGCGCGGTCGAGCCTATTTAATGCAGGCGTGGCCGCATTGAGGAGGCGCTAATGCTGAGATGGGCTGTGGTTTTTCTGCTGATCGCCATCGTCGCCGGCATCTTCGGTTTCACCGGCGTCGAACAGGCCTCTGCTACCATTGCGCAATGGCTGTTCGGCATATTCCTGGTGCTGTTTATCGGCGCGCTGGTAATCGGTCTGGCGATTGGCGCCAGACTATTTTCTTAAACATCCACGCTCGCGCTTAGCGCATTGTCCTGGATGAACTGCCGGCGCGGCTCGACCAGATCGCCCATCAGCTGGTCGAACAGCACGTTGGCTTCGTCGACTTCTTTGATCCGGACTTGCAGCAGCGAGCGCGCATTGATGTCGAGCGTGGTCTCCCACAATTGCTCGGGGTTCATCTCGCCCAGCCCTTTATAGCGCTGCATTGCGATACCCTTACGTCCGGCATTGGTGAGCGCCTCGAACAGACCGACCGGCCCGTGAATCGCCGTGGTTTCGTCCTTGCGGCGCAGCATCGCAGGCGGAGTCGGGCGCGGGAAAATTTGTTGCAGCGACGGCGCATATTCATCGAGCTTGCGTGCATCGGCCGAGCCCAATAGTGCCTGGTCGATGATTGCTGCTTCTTTGACGCCGCGCACCGTGCGCTCGAAGTGGAAGCCGTCCTCGTCGAAGGTTCCCTTCCAGCCGCGCTCGGTCTCGTCTTCAAGCGCGTCTAGCCGCTTGGCGATATAGTCGGCGGCGGCGGCTCCGGTCTTGAGATCGTTGGTCACGCTCGGTGTCAGCACGCCGGCAATCGCCGCCTGCTCGATCACTTTGCGGTTATAGCGGCTGTGCAACCCGTTGAGGATGGTGCGGACGGCGCGCGCTTCCTCGACCATCGTACCCAGGTCGGGCCCGCCGCGTTCCTCGCCGGAGGCGAGACGCAGCACCGAATCTTCCAAGCCGGTCGCGATCAGATAATCCTCAAGCGCGCGCTCGTCTTTCAGATACTGCTCGGACTTGCCGCGGTTGACCTTATAGAGCGGCGGCTGCGCGATGTAGATGTGGCCGCGCTTGATCAGCTCTTCCATCTGTCGGAAGAAAAACGTCAGCAGCAGCGTGCGGATATGGCTGCCATCGACGTCGGCATCGGTCATGATGATGATCTTGTGGTAGCGCAGCTTGTCCGGATTAAACTCGTCGCGCCCGATGCCGGTGCCGAGTGCGGTGATCAGCGTGCCGATCTCCTGACTGCCCAGCATCTTGTCGAAGCGCGCGCGTTCGACATTGAGGATCTTGCCGCGCAGCGGCAGCACCGCCTGGAATTCGCGGTTGCGGCCCTGCTTGGCGGAGCCGCCGGCCGAATCGCCCTCGACGATGAACAGTTCAGATTTGGCGGGGTCGCGTTCCTGGCAGTCGGCGAGCTTGCCCGGCAACGATGAAATATCGAGCGCGCCCTTGCGGCGGGTGAGATCGCGTGCCTTGCGCGCGGCCTCGCGGGCGGCGGCGGCTTCCACCACCTTGCCGACGATGACCTTGGCTTCCTGCGGGTGAATCTCGAACCAATCCTGCAGCGCCTGATTGATGACATTTTCGACCACCGGGCGCACTTCCGAAGAAACCAGCTTGTCTTTGGTCTGCGAGGAGAATTTCGGATCCGGCACCTTGACCGAGAGCACCGAGGTCAAGCCTTCGCGGCAGTCGTCGCCGGTGAGCGCGACCTTTTCCTTGCGCGTGGTACCGATAGTCTCGGCGTATTGCGTGACCTGGCGGGTGAGCGCGCCGCGGAAGCCGGCGAGGTGGGTGCCGCCGTCGCGCTGCGGGATGTTGTTGGTGAAGCAGAGCACGCTCTCGTGATAGCCGTCATTCCACCACAGCGCGGCTTCCACCGTGATGCCTTCGCGCTCGGCCTTGATCATGATCGGACTGGGGATCAACGGCGTCTTGTTGCGGTCGAGAAATTTCACGAAGGCTTCGACGCCGCCGTCGTATTTCATCTCCTCGCGCTTTTCGACCGCGTGGCGCATGTCGGAGAGAACGATATTGACGCCGGAATTGAGAAAGGCGAGCTCGCGCAGGCGGTGCTCAAGCGTGCCGAAGTCGAACTCCACCATGGTGAAGGTCTTGGGCGATGGGAAGAACGTCACTTCCGTGCCGCGCTTGCCACCGCTGTCGCCGACGACTTTGAGCGGCGCCACCGCGACGCCGTCGGCGAACTCAATGAAATGTTCTTTGCCGTCGCGCCAGATCCTGAGCTTGAGCCAGCTTGAGAGCGCATTGACCACCGAGACGCCGACGCCATGCAGTCCGCCGGACACCTTGTAGGAATTCTGGTCGAATTTCCCGCCGGCATGCAGCTGGGTCATGATGACTTCGGCCGCCGAAATGCCTTCGCCTTTGTGGATGTCGGTCGGGATGCCGCGGCCGTTGTCGATCACGGTCACCGAGCCGTCCGCGTTGAGCGTGGTCACCACTTCGGTCGCATAGCCGGCGAGCGCCTCATCGATGGCGTTGTCCACCACCTCGTAGACCATGTGATGCAGGCCGGAGCCGTCGTCGGTGTCGCCGATATACATGCCCGGGCGCTTGCGCACCGCGTCGAGGCCCTTGAGGACCTTGATCGATTCTGCGCCGTAATCGGATTCGAGATTTCGGGCTGGTTCAGCCATCGGCAGCACCCTCAAACCGGGCGAAAAATGAGTCGGATTTGTTGTTTGGTGTGACACGAAAACCAAGCCCCGTACAGAGCAAAGTCATTGCTGTTAATATGTTGATTCAAAATGATTTTTTAAAGGCCGGCGGGCCTGAAAAACAGACCTTTTTTGCAGCCTTTTGGCGACCGATTCGCGTCCGTCTGTCAACGGTTTGCGGGCAAGAATTTGCGCGAGCCTCGAACGGCCATCGCCGGCGTCCAAACCGTCCGGCTTGCATGCGGACGCGGCTTGGCTTCTAAGCAGTATGAACGCCCGCCTGACGTGATTTTATTTTCCATGCGCTGGTTCAGCCGACCGCTCGAAGTTCCGCACCGCCTGCGCGCCATCGTGCGTGCCCGCGAATCGAGCGTGATCGTGCTTGCCATCGTCATCGGCGCCATCGCCGGCCTGACGGTTGCCGCCATGGGTGGTGCGGTGACGCTCATGCACGTGCTGTTTTTCGGGCTCGATCCCGGCACGCGGCTGTCGGGCCAGGTTTCACTCAAGCCGCTTTACGCATTTTTCACGCCCTGCCTCGGCGGGCTGCTGTTCGGGCTGGTGACGGCCTATATCACGCGCCAGCGCGGCGCCGAGGTCGACCCGGTCGAAGCCAATGCGCTGCACGGCGGACGTATGTCCATGCGCGGCAGCCTGATCGTGGCGGCGCAGACCGTATGGTCGAGCGGTATCGGCGCCTCGGTCGGCCTGGAAGCCGGCTTTACCCAGCTCGCCAGCGGCATCGCCTCCACCATCGGCCGCGCCTTCCGCTTGCGCCGCAGCGACATGCGCATCTTGGTCGGCTGCGGCGCGGCCGCCGCCATTGCCGGCGCCTTCGGGGCGCCGCTCGGCGGCGCCTTCTACGGCTTCGAGCTGATCATCGGCAGCTATTCGATCGCTTCGCTGGCGCCGGTCGGCATGGCGGCTTTGCTGGGCTATTTGACCGCGCAGATTTTCGTGCCCGACCGGCTCGGCATCGAAACCGGGGCGGTCTCCAGCCTCGCCGTGCATGACGTGGCGATCGCCGGCGCGGTTGGCTTGATCGCCGCCATATTCGGGATCGGGCTAATGCGCGGCGTCGCCGCCTGCGAGACGTTTTTCTCGCGCTTGCGGGTGAAACCGGCGTTGCGGCCTATGGTGGGCGGGGCGCTGGTCGGGCTGCTGGCGATGATCTCGCCGCAGGTGATGTCGTCCGGCCATGGCGCCTTGCATTTGACCGGCATTTTCAAACTACCGGTCGCGACCATCGCGCTGATCTTTGTGCTCAAGACGCTGGCCTCGATCCTCTCGCTCGGCACCGGATTCCGCGGCGGCTTGTTTTTCGCCTCGTTGTTGCTCGGTGCGCTCGGCGGGCAACTGTTCGCGCTCGGACTCAACGCCGCTTGGCCTGGGCTAAACGTCAATGCGGATGCCTATGCCATCATCGGCATGGGCGCGCTGTCGGTTTCAGTGATCGGCGGCCCGCTGACCATGACGTTTATTGCGCTGGAGACAACAGGCGACTTGTGGCTGACCACCGCGGTTCTCATCGCGGTTATCATCTCCATGCAGGTGACGCGCGAATTCTTCGGCTATTCCTTCACCACTTGGCGGTTCCATTTGCGCGGCGAGACCATCCGCAGCGCGGCCGACGTCGGTTGGATCAGGGATTTGACGGTCGCGCAGATGATGCGCCCGGACGTGCGCACGACGCCGCTGGAGACGACGATCTCGGCTTTCCGCGAGGCATTCCCGCTGGGTTCGACCAATCAGGTGATCGCGGTCGATGAGGACGGCCGTTACGCCGGCATGGTAATCGTGGCGGATGCGCACGCGGCGGAGCTTGCCGCCACCGCGTCGGTGCGCGACATCCTGCGCCATGCCGACCACATGCTGCTGTCTCAGTTGACGGCGCAGGAAGCGATCGCGGCATTCGACCGCTTCGAGGCGGAAGCGCTGGCGGTGGTCGATTCGATCGAACGCCGGCAGGTGGTCGGCATGCTCAGCGAGGCGCATGCGCTACGGCGTTATTCCGACGCGTCGGAACGGCAGCGGCGGGAACTGCTGGGCGAGCTATAATTATTGCTTGGGAGAGGCCGCTTTTCCGAGTTCTTCGGCGCCCATTGCTAAGTGATGAATGTGATTGAAGCGCGGCTCGTATGCGGGAATCGGGCGGCTGAACACACTCAACGCGGTAGCCAGCAATTCGACGCGGTCGAGATCGGCGCGCATGGTGTTCAGAACATCGTGCAGATCGCGCATAATCCGATCGGTGGCCGCCTGGTTCCTCATTTCGCCCTCCAGCGTCCTTTCGAATCTCCATATCCGTCGGCCTGACGTTAACGGGGTAAGGCGTGGCGGCGGCGATTGTTCCTGAATTTGGCGACTTCAATATTTCTCGATTGATGGAACAACACTGCTGAACTCAGCGGCAAGGTTCCACCGTTCCGGCGCGCACCTCGAACACTTGCGCGCGTCCGATGATGTCGCCGAACGCTGCCGGATCGGCGCCGGTCATCCAGACCTGTGCGCCGAGGCTGGCCAGCGCGTCGTAGAGCGCGGCGCGGCGCGCCGGATCGAGATGGGCGACGATCTCATCGAGCAGCAGCAGCGGCGCGAAGCCGGTCATGTCCTTGATCAGGCCGGCATGGGCGAGCACCAGGCGAATCAGCAGCGCTTTTTGTTCGCCGGTCGACGCTTCGGATGCCGGAATGCCCTTGCCGGCATGGGTAACGGCGAGATCGGACAAATGCGGCCCGTCGAGCGTGCGGCCGGCGGCGGCGTCGCGCGCGCGGTTGTCTTTGAGCAGCGCGCGATAACGGTCCTCGATCTCGATCGCGCGGTGACCGGGCAGCAGTTTCTCCATCCAGCCGTCGAGCATGATCTCGGCCAGTGGAAATTCCGGCGCTGTGTCGCGCGCCGCGGCAAGCGCGCCGGCAAGACGAGTGACCGTTTCCGCCCGCGCCGCCGCCACCGCCACCGCAATCTCGGCGGTTTCGTGTTCGACCGCGTCGAGCCAGTGCGAATCGCTGTGAACGTCTTCCAGCAGGCGGTTGCGCGAGCGTAGCGAACGCTCGAGCGCGGCGACGCGGCTGGAGTGTTGCGCATCGACCGCCAATACCAGTCGATCGAGAAAGCGGCGGCGCTCGGAAGCCGGCCCGTTGAACAGCGGATCCATCGCCGGCACCAGCCACACCACGCGCAGATGATCGGCAAAGGCCGCGGCGGAACCGACGCTCTCGCGGTCGACACGGCATTTGCGCGACGTGCCCGAATCCTCGCCGGCCGGCGGATCGATGCCGGTGCCGAGCGTGGCCAGACCCAGCATGCCTTCGAGTTCGGCCGACACCGCCCAGGCGCCGTCGCCTTCGGAGAAAGCCAGCTCTTCCGTGGTGGCGCGGCGCAGGCCGCGGCCGGGCGCCAACAGCGAAATCGCCTCGATCAGATTGGTTTTGCCGGCGCCATTGGCCCCGGTCAGCACTACGGGCCCGGCCTGGGCAAGCTCGATCTGCGCGGCGTGATAGCTGCGGAAATTGGTGAGCGTCAGGCGGCGGATGAAGGCGGCGGTCATCGGCGAGCCTTACCACCCGCGCCAGCGAAGCGGGAGATCAAACCCGCATCGGCATCAGCACATAGAGCGCGCCCTTGGCGTCCTTGTCCTGGATCAGCGTCGGCGAGCCCGGATCGGCGAGCTTGAGCACGGCCACCTCGCCCTCGATCTGCGCGGCAATGTCGAGCAGATAGCGCGAGTTGAACCCGATATCGAGCGGGTCGGCCTCGTATTCGACCTCGAGCTCCTCGGTGGCGCTTCCCGAATCCGGATTGGTTACCGACAGCACTAGCCGCCCGCCGGTGATCGAAAGCTTGACCGCGCGGCCGCGCTCGCTCGACACGGTGGAGACTCGATCGACGGCGGCCTCGAAATCCTTCTTGTCGACGGTAAGGCTCTTGTCGTTATTGGCCGGGATCACGCGGCCATAGTCGGGGAAGGTGCCGTCGATCAGCTTGCTGGTCAGCACCACATTGCCGATCGAGAAGCGGATTTTGCCGGCGGACAATTCGATCGCGACTTCGCCTTCACCGGTTTCGATCAACCGCTGCACCTCGCCCACGGTCTTGCGCGGTACGATGATGCCAGGCATGCCGGCGCCGCCTTGCGGCAGTGGCAGTTCGACCTGCGCTAGCCGGTGGCCGTCGGTCGCCACCGCGCGCAGCGTCGCGGCCTTGGCGGTGCCCGCGGTGTGCAGGTAGATGCCGTTCAAGTAATAGCGCGTCTCTTCGGTCGAGATCGCGAACTGGGTCTTATCAATAAGTCGCTTCAAGTCACTGGCTGCGAGCTTGAACGAATGTGTCATCTCGCCGGCAGCCAAGTCCGGAAAGTCGCTCTCGGGCAGCGTCTGCAAGGTGAAGCGCGAGCGACCGGCGCGCAACGAGAGCACGGCGCGGTCGCCGGAGCCTTCGATCACGATCTGCGAGCCCTCGGGCAGCTTGCGCACAATCTCATAGAACATGTGCGCGGGCACGGTGGTGGCGCCGCCAGGCGAGACCTCGGCCGCGACGCTGTCGATGACTTCAAGATCGAGGTCGGTCGCTTTTAGGCTGAGCTTGCCGCGCTCGGCCTTGATCAGCACGTTGGCGAGAATCGGAATGGTGTTGCGCCGCTCGACCACGCGATGCACGTGGCCCAGCGACTTCAACAACTCTGCACGCTCGACGGTAACCTTCATGGAAGACCCGCTTGGCGCCTTGAAAATCGGCCCGGATTTCAGGCGCGACGCCTAGCCGGCCTGTCGCGGAATGCGGGGCCGGGGAGGAAAGGTGGCGAATATGAGAGATTTAGGCAAGGGCGCGTTCTTGCTCCCCGGTCATATCCCCAGGGCGTTCACAGGGACCGTGCCCCCGATGCGTCGCAGCACGGAGCGAAGCGCAGTGATGCGGCGCTGATCCGGGGTCCAGCTTAAGGAGAAACCGGGGTCCCGGGTCCGCAGCGCACCGTTTCACGCTGCGCTGCGCCCGGGACACGCAGCCTGCTTATTCCTGTAATTGCCGCTTCAAAATCTCGATTTCTTCGGCCAGCGCCACGTCGTTGCCGACCAAGCCCTCGATCTTGCGCACCGCGTGCAGCACGGTGGTGTGGTCGCGGCCGCCGAAGCGCCGGCCGATTTCCGGCAGCGACCGCAGGGTCAAGGTCTTGGCCAGATACATCGCCACCTGGCGCGGGCGCACCACATTGGCGGTGCGGCGCGACGACAACAGGTCGGACCGGCTGACATTGTATTGCCGGGCCACCACCCGCTGGATGTCCTCGATCTTGACCCGTTTGGGCTCCTGCGGGCGGATCAGGTCGCGCACCTCGCGCTCGGCCATTTCCAGGGTGACGGCATGGCCGGTGAGCTTGCTGTGGGCAAGCAGTCGGTTGAGTGCGCCCTCAAGATCGCGGCCGTTATGGGTGACGGTCTTGGCGATATAGCCGAGCACCGGCTGCGGCACGTCGAAAGTCGGGTGGTGCGCGCGTGCAGCCGTCATCCGCGATTTGAGGATTTCGAAGCGCAGCTCTTCGCCGAGCGGACCCATTTCCACCACCAGGCCGCCGGCCAGCCGCGAGCGCACCCGGTCGTCGAGGCTTTCAAGGTCTGACGGCGGCCGGTCTGATGCGATCACGACCTGCCGGCCGGCGTCGATTAAGGCATTGAGCGTATGGCAGAATTCAGCCTGGGTCGACTTGCCTTGCAGGAACTGCAGGTCGTCGATCACCAAGACGCCGATGCCGCGCAGCGCGTCCTTAAAGGCGAGCGCTGTTTGGGTCCGAAGCGCCGAAACGAAGCCGTACATGAATTTCTCGGCGGTGAGATAGAGCACCTTGCGCTCGCCGGCGGCATTTCCGCTCCAGGTTATCGCCTGGAGCAGATGCGTTTTGCCCAAGCCCACACCGGCATGGATGTAAAGCGGGTTGAACATCACCGCATCGCCGCGCTTGGCGGCGGCCACCTGTTTGGCGGCGGCTTGCGCCAACGTGTTGGAGCGGCCGACCACGAAGGTCTCGAAGGTCAGCCGGGCATCGAGCGGCGAGCCGCCCAGTGCCTCATGCACGGTCGCGTCGCCGCCGGGAAGCTGCCGCCCATTGCTATTTTGACCAGTGAAGCGGGCGCCGTCGCCGGCGCCGGTCTCCAACTCGGGCTTGGGCTTGGCAACAGCCGATCGCAACACCGCCGAGCGCACGATCAATTCGATGCGGCCGACCTGGGTCTGTTCCGCTTGCCAACAGGCCAGCACGCGTTCGGCGTAATGCGACTGAATCCAACTCTTGAGAAAACGGGTCGGCACCGACATGCGCACGGTTCCGTCCTCGATCGCCTCCAGGTCCATGCGCGCGAACCAGCTCGAATAGACGTCGTCGCCAACTTCGGCGCGCAGACGCCCCTTCACTCGCGACCACCCCTCCTGATCCAGGTTCGTCATTTTTTCTTACTTCTCTATCTCTCTTGTCGGTTGAAACGGACTCGGTTGCCCGGCCTGACGGCGTGATACCGCCAACGCGCCGTGAACTGGACGCAACAACACTCGGCGACGATGTCTTTAGGAGATTTTCGGTCCGCCACACATCAAGGCCGGGCGGAGCGACATCGGCAAGGGTCGCTGCTGCGTCTCAGCCCGCGGGCGGAGGCGTAGCGGCTCGATTGCCGGTGGTAAACGCGGACGAACGCCGCGGCGCAAAGCTCAATGAGAGGGCAATCCATGGAATCCGGGCGGGATGGGCGGGACGAGCGGAAGCCAGGCGTGAACCCACATTGGACGATTGCCATCCAATGGTACCTATCTTGTTCGCCTTAAGACGCTCCGCCGCAATCATAGATAGTCCCCCCTTGAATTCTCTGACGAGCTTTCGCCCGTTGGTCCGCCTCACGTCCGCCTTGCGGTACTCCGCTCAAGCCTTCATCCGCCAATCAGATCGCGGGCCACCAACCCCAGGAACCCAACGCTGAATTCGACGTCCGACTTGCCCAATGTTTCGAACCGCCATCTGTGCTGCCAGCAGGCAAACAAAAGCTGTTCTCATCCGCGATGAGCGTGAAGCGAGACCTTGTTTTGAAGTCGCCCGGGACTTCCGAGCGCTTGACTTAAAAACAACACAAGCATTACCGGCCTGCAATGAAAATCGCGAATGTCCGCATGCCACATGATGAAATTGCATCGCGACGCGATTGCCGGTCTGTGCATAATTTGGTTCTCAAGGTCTTGATGAGTCGTAGGGAATTGCGAGTTTTATTTTTCTGTTCGCATGCGGCGCAACGGTCGAAATAATTTTAAGTCAGTGCCTACGAAAAACGCCTGTCACATATGCATTTTACGGTCGTCGCTCGCGCATGGCTGTTAAGCCTTTCATGCGCCAAAAAAATTCCTGCGCGAATTTTCAAGGTAGCCCTTGCTTGCAAATTGCCGCATACGCGTCCGGTGTCGAACATTGTCAAGCAATGTCGTCACGAGCAAAAATTTTTGACGCGGCCATGACAATTTTACTACAGCGCACTCCGGCGCCAGCTCCACGCCGGACGCGACCGTTATTCGCGCTAATTCGATGCAAATTGCCGGCGCGCAGGCCGGCCGCCACTCACTTGGCGTTCATTTCGCGAGTTTGGCGATCCGATGGGCGAGGCGTGAGACCTTGCGGCTGGCATTGTTCTTATGAACGACGCCGCGCTGGGCTGAGCGCATGATGACTGGCTCGGCTTCCTTGAACGCCGCCAAGGCCGCCGTGCGGTCACCGCTGGAAATGGCTTCCTCGATCTTGCGGACCGAATTGCGCAGCACCGAGCGGCGCGCCTTATTCACGATCGTCCGGCGCGCGATCTTGCGCGTGGCTTTGCGGGCGGACTTGGTATTGGCCATGAGCCTCTCGTACTAGAAAACTTGGGCGGCGAGCACGCTCGCCGCCACCGGCGAGGCTTATAGTAAGGCCCCGCCTGGGCGTCAACGCCTGCAAAAAATTGGATTCAAGCCACCCGCTTGGCCCGGACCGCGTCATGACCGGCGAAGACGGACGCCCGGTCGGCGGCGGAGAAAGCCGCCAGCGGTGGCTTGACGCGCGCCAGCGCCGGGTCGCCATGAATATGACCGAGCAGCGCCTTTACCCCAGAGACCAGCGGCTTGCCATCGAACAGCTTGCGAATGGCCACCGCCGCATCGAGCGCGGCGCTGTCGCCTTGCGACCATGCGCGCGCGCACAGATCAGCATTAAGATTGGCGGTGGCCGAGATGCAGCCGGCGAACGCGCCCGAGCGCGCCTCGATCAGCGCCGCCTCGGTTGAGGGAAACACGGCGAAGTCGTGCGCGATCGCCGCCGCCGAGCGCGCGTAAGCCATGTCGCCGGAGGAATCCTTCAAGCCGACGATGCGGGACGGGAACGACTGCCGCAGCCGCTTGATCAGCGCCACGTGCCAGGGAATGCCGGACATTGCCGGGAAGTGATAAAGATAAATCGGGATCGGTTTTTCCGCCGTCGCCCTCACCAGTGTTTCGATATAGGCGACGAGGCCCTCGTCGGGCACGCCTTTGTAGTAGAACGGCGGCAGCACCAGCGCGCCGGCAAAGCCGAGTTCGACCGCGTGACGGGTGAGCGCGACCGCGTCGGATACCGCGGCAGCGCCAGTCCCCACCATCAGGCGGTCAAGCGGCAGGCCCGCCGCCTTGTAGGCGTTCATCACGCTTTTGCGCTGGTCGAGCGAGAACGATGTCGCCTCGCCGGTGGTACCGAGCACGTTGAGGCCGTCGCAGCCATTGTCGAGCAGGTAACGCGCCAGCTCGGTCGCCCGCTTCAAGTCGGGAGCGCCGTTTTCCTCGATCGGGGTGGCGATAGCCGCGATCACGCCGGAAAGGGTTTTGCTCAACTTAGCTCTCCGTTTTTTTGGTCGTTAGCCGCTGACATTATAGGCTGCCAGCGCCGCCATGTTGACCACCTCATTGTCCTTGGCGCCGAGCTGGACGATCTGCACCGGCCGGTCGAGGCCCACCAGCAGCGGTCCGATCACGGTGGCGCCGCCCAGTTCCTGCAGCATTTTGGTGGAAATCGAGGCCGAGTGGAACGCCGGCATCACCAGCACGTTGGCCGGGCCCGACAGCCGGCAGAACGGATAGGCCGCCGCCAGCGCCGGATTGAGCGCGACGTCGGCGGCCATTTCGCCGTCATATTCAAAGTCGACCCGCTTGTGGTCGAGAATTTTCACCGCCTCGATCACCCGCGCCGAGCGTTCGCCCTGCGGCTGGCCGAAGGTCGAGAATGCCAACAGCGCCAGCCGCGGCTCGTAACCGAGCCGGCGGGCCACGCCGGCCGCTTCGATGGCGATGTCGGCGATATCGTGCGCCTCCGGCATTTCGGTGACCGCGGTGTCGGCGACGACCACGGTGCGGCCGCGCGCCACCACCAGCGACACGCCGATCACGCGATGGCCGGGCTTGGGGTCGATCACGTGCCGGATGTCCTCGAGCGCGACCGAGAAGTTGCGGGTCACGCCGGTCACCATCGCGTCGGCATCGCCGAGCCCGACCATGCAGGCGGCGAAATGGTTGCGGTCCTGGTTCACCAGCCGCTGGCAATCGCGCAACAGATAGCCGCGCCGTTGCAGCCGCTCGTACAAGTAATTGAGATAGGCGGCGTTGCGGGTCGACAGGCGGGCATTGATGATCTCGATGCCTTCGCCGAGTTCGATGCCGGCGTCGCGTGCGGAGCCGCGCACCAGATCCTCGCGCCCGACGAGCAGCGCCGTCCCCAGGCCCTGGTGCACGAAGCTGGCGGCGGCACGGATCACCTGTTGCTCTTCGCCCTCGGCGAAGACGACGCGTTTAGGCGAGCGACGCAGCCGCGCGTAGATTTGCACGAGGGTGCCGGCGATCGGATCGCGCCGCGCGTTCAACTGATGGCGGTAGCCATCCATGTCGACGATCGGCTTGCGGGCGACGCCGGTGTCCATGGCGGCTTTCGCCACCGCCGGCGGGATCGCTGAAATAAGCCGCGGATCGAACGGCACCGGGATGATGTAATCGGGCCCGTATTTCGGCCGCGCGCCGTACAGGGCGGCAACCTCGTCGGGCACGTCCTCGCGCGCCAGATCGGCCAGCGCGCGGGCGGCGGCGATTTTCATCTCCATGTTGATGGTGGAGGCGCGCACGTCGAGCGCGCCGCGGAAAATGAACGGGAAGCCGAGAATATTATTGACCTGGTTGGGATAGTCGGAGCGCCCGGTGGCCATGATGGCGTCGTCGCGCACCTCAGCCACTTCCTCGGCGGTAATCTCGGGGTCGGGATTGGCCAAGGCGAAAATGATCGGCTTGGCCGCCATCGACTTGATCATGTCCTTGGTGAAAGCGCCCTTGACCGAGAGCCCGTAAGCCACGTCGGCGCCTTCCATCGCCTCGGCAAGTGTGCGGGCCGAGGTCTTGATCGCGTAGCCCGACTTCCACTGGTTCATGCCGTCCTTGCGGCCCTGATAGATGACGCCTTTGGTGTCGCACAGGATCAGGTTGTCGGGCGTGAACCCGATCGCCTTGAGCAGTTCGAGGCAGGCGATGCCGGCGGCGCCGGCGCCGTTGCATACGAGCTTGGTGTTTTTGATGTCGCGTCCGGTCAGATCGAGCGCGTTGATCAGCCCGGCGGCCGAGATGATCGCGGTGCCGTGCTGATCGTCATGAAAAACCGGGATGTCGAGCAGTTCGCGCAACCGCTGCTCGATGATGAAGCATTCCGGCGCCTTGATGTCTTCGAGGTTGATGCCGCCCCAGCCGGCGCCGAGAAATTTGACGCAATTGATGAACTCGTCGGGGTCTTCGGTCGAGACTTCCAGATCAATCGAGTCGATGTCGGCGAAGCGCTTGAACAGCACCGCCTTGCCTTCCATCACCGGCTTGGCCGCCAGCGCGCCGCGGTTGCCCAGCCCAAGGATGGCGGTGCCGTTGGTGATGACGGCGACGAAATTGCCCTTGACCGTGTAGTCGTAGGCGCGGCTCGGGTCCTCGGCGATGGCGAGCACCGGCACCGCGACGCCCGGCGAGTATGCCAGGGACAGGTCGCGCTGGGTCGCCATCGGCTTGGTGGCGATGACCTCCAGCTTGCCGGGCCGGCCGACGCTGTGGAACTGCAGGGCTTCCTGATCGGTGAAAGTCGGCCGGCTGGGGCCGGCAGGGGGTTTTGCGGGCATTGCTACTCCATGACACAACCGGTAATGCCCGGCGAGGGGCGACGTTAGCGGAACCGGCTGCGTCTACTCAAGGCAGTCCAGGGCGCGATAGCGCCGGTTGAACCCACCCGCGCCACGGGGTAATCGGTACGGTTGCTTAAAGAAAAGACCGCCCAACCATGATCCGTTTTTTGTTTCGTTTTCTCGGCCTGATCTGTCTGGCCGCCGGCTTTATCCTGGTGGTCTATGACGGCACCAAATCGATCGCCGGTAATGCCATTTTCCTGACCACGGTGCGGGCGCTGTGGGAACTGATCAATCCCGGCAGTCTGGCCAAGCTCGGACCGCTGATCGAGCCTTATGCCGGCGGCTTGCTGTGGGACCCGGTGACGGTCTCGATTCTGGCGACGCCGGCCTGGATCCTTCTCGGCCTGGTCGGGATCCTGCTGCTGTTGCTCGGCCGCCGGAAGAAACCGCTGATCGGCTACGAGCGCTAGCACGCGGTCCCGAAGCGCTGACGCCGGTGTGAGCGCCGCGTGCGCTGGACTGGCCGAGACGTGATCGCAACCGGCATTCCGCCAACGGGCGCGGACGCCTATATTGCGCTCAATCGATTTCAGGAGGACCAGCACATGTTCGGCTTCAAGAAAATTGCCATGCCGACGGCGGCGCAGGCGCTGCCGGGCCGCGACCACGCCATCCGCACCGCGGCGACGCATTTCATCAACGGTCGCCCGCTGAAGGGGCCTTATCCGGAGGACTCGCAGAAGGCCATGTTCGGACTCGGCTGCTTCTGGGGCGCCGAACGCAAATTCTGGGAACTGGGCGAGGGCATCTATGTCACCGCCGCCGGTTATGCTGGGGGCGTAACGCCGAATCCGCTCTATGAGGAGGTCTGTTCGGGGCGTACCGGCCACAACGAAGTGGTGCTGGTGGTCTACGACCCGAAAAAGATTTCCTACGAGATGCTGCTCAAGACGTTCTGGGAGAGCCACGACCCGACGCAAGGCATGCGCCAGGGCAACGATGTCGGCACGCAATACCGCTCCGGCATCTATACGTTCACGTCCGAGCAGCGCAAAGCGGCCGAAGCCTCGAGGGCGATGTATGCGAAGGCGATCAAGGGCAAAGGCTATGGCGCCATTACCACCGAGATTGTCGACGCGCCCGAGTTCTACTTCGCCGAGGATTACCACCAGCAGTATCTCGCCAAGAATCCAGCCGGCTATTGCGGGCTGGGCGGCACCGGGGTGTCGTGCCCGATCGGCACCGGCGCCCGGCTGACGCAAGTCGCCGGCGGCTGACCCTTCGCATCGAATTGCCGCGGGCGCCCCATTTGGGCGCCCGTCGGTTTTTTGGCCTGGAAATGCGCGGATTTACGGTCAGTGAGGCTTTGTTAACCATAAAGCGTTAATCGGTCTTAATACCTTGGGACCGGTCCAGATTCGCCAATGCGAAAATTCCGATTTTTGTTGGTCATGGCGGTTGCGCTCGCGGCCGCTTCCTGCGCGCGCCTGCAGCAGATCACAGCGATCGATCTCACGAGCGGCGAGCCGGTTGCGTCATCGGCAAGCGACGATGGCGGCGGCGTGGTCTCGTCGCAAAACACCGCGCAGCTGCACTATGTCCAGAACGATCAGCAACCGGTTGCGCAGACTCCCGCAAGCGAAAGCCGCGGCCTTTTCGCGTGGCTGACGGATGCGCCGGCGCCATCCGCGCAGCAGAACGATCAGCTGCCGGCGCCGAGCGGACGCGGATGGTTTAATTCAGGGGCCAGTGCGTCGCAGGCTTACGCACCGCCGCCGGTGCAAGCGCCAGCCGTGGTGCAATATGGGACGCCGCAGAACGATCAGCATCAGCCGGTTGCGCAGGCTCCCGCGACCGAGAACCACGGGCTGTTGTCCTCGCAGAGTTTCGGGCGGCCGCAATACGCCCAGCAGACCTATCAGGAGCCGACACCGGGCGGGCGGGGATTGTTCAATTCTACCGCCGGCGCGCCGCAATACGCAGCGGCGCCTTACGGCTATGCCTCGGCTGCGTCCCATGATGCGCCTTATACGCTCGATGCTGGCGACAAATTGCGCGTCATCGTGTTCGGCCAGGACGGCATTTCCAATACCTATCTGGTCGATGCCGGCGGCAATGTGAACCTGCCGCTGGTCGGCACGGTGCCGGCGCGCGGCGCCACCGCCCAGCAATTGTCGCAGCGGATCGCCGAGCGGCTCAAGCAAGGCTATGTGCGCGAACCGCATGTCACGGTCGAAGTCGAGACCAACCGGCCGTTCTTCATTCTGGGTGAGGTCACCAATCCCGGCCAGTATCCTTACGTCGCCGACATGACGGTGGAGAAGGCGATCGCGATCGCCGGCGGCTTTGCCCCGCGCGCCTCAAAGAGCCAAGTCGAACTTACCCGCGGCGCACAGGGTGAGCAGATCAAAAGCGACGTGCCGCTCACTTATCCCGTACGTCCCGGCGATACCTTGCTGGTCAAGGAGCGATGGTTTTAAAGAGCCTCCGTTCGTCCCCGCGCAAGCGGGGACCCAGTACACACCGACAATTCCGTGATTACTGGATCCCTGCCTCCGCGGGGATGACCGGCTAAAATCGGTTACTTCTTCATATGCTTGCCGAGAAATTCCTGCGTGCGGCTCCAGGCCAGAGCGGCAGCGTCCTTGTTGTAGCTCGCGCGTTCGTCGCAATAAAAGCCGTGCGCGGCGCGGGGATAGACATAGGTTTCAGCCTGCGGCTGCTTTTTCTTGATGTCGTCCACCGTGCTCATCGGGATGCCTTCGTCCTTTTCGCCGAAATGCATCTGCAGCGGACATTTCGGCTTCTCGTTGGCGAACTTACCAATCATGCCGCCGTAATAGGCGACGGCCGCCGACAGGCCGGGAAGCCTGCAAGCGGCCAGAAACGCCGCGGTGCCGCCCATGCAGAAGCCGATGACGCCGAGCGGGCCAACGCCCTTGAGATCGCCTTGCGCGGCGGCGATGTCGGCCATCATGTGGTCCCAGTTGAGATTGCCGAGATAGCTGCGTGCATTGGCGATCTCGTCGGGCGTATAGCCGCATTCGAAATCGCGCACGAAGCGGTCGAACACCGCCGGCGCCACCGCCACATAGCCGAGTGCCGCCAGCCGGTCGCACACCGCGCGGATGTGATGGTTGACGCCGAAAATCTCCTGCACCACGACCAGCCCGCCTTTCGGAGCGCCCTGCGGATCGGCGCGATAGGCGCCGAGCGAATGTTTGTCGGTGGTGGTGAGTTTGAACTGCTTACCCAAGGAAACCTCCCTTAAACGCTGTCAGAAATATGCGCGCGGTTTCTAGCACAGCCGGCGACCCACGAACTAGCCACCGTTGCCCCAGATGCGCTGCGCCCGGGACACGAGTCAGGCAAACACATTTGCCAGTAACTCATAGGAATGTTTGCGCGCTTCGTGGCTGAAAATCATGGTCGTCACCATCACCTCGTCGGCCTTGGTGGCTTCGATCAGCGGCATCAGCCTGGCCTTCACCGTCGCCGGCGCGCCGATCGACAGTTTGGTCCGGTTCTGCGCGATGCGCGTGCGGTCGACGGCCGCGTAGTCGTAGCTTGCCGCGTCTTCCGGCGAAGCGAGGGGGAGATACTCGCCCTTGGCGCGGCGCACGATGTTGAGATCCACGGTCTTGGCCAGGCGCTCGGCCGCCTCGTCGCTGTCGGCGCAGATCACATGCGTGCCGAGAATGGCGTAGGGCTTGGCGTGCGCCGCCGAGGGCCGGAAAGCGTCGCGATAGAGCCGCATCGCCTCGGCCGCGTCGAAGGTCGCGAAGTGGTGCGCGAACGCGAACGCGGCGCCGATCTGCCCGGCGAGCTGCGCGCTGTAATCCGACGAGCCGAGCAGAAAAATCGGCGGCAGCGCCACGTCCGAAGGCATCGCCCGTACGTTGTGGAACGGATGCCCGGCGGGAAATCCGCGCGTCTCCAGCAGCATGAGCTCCTGGAAGCGTTCAAGGAAATCGTCCTCCTCGCTGATGCCCTGGCGGCGCCTCAAGGCATAGGACGTCGCCGGATCGGTGCCCGGCGCGCGCCCTAAGCCCAGATCGATGCGGCCGGGGAACAGCGCTTCGAGCACCTTGAAGCGCTCGGCCACCATCAGCGGGGCGTGGTTGGGCAGCATCACGCCGCCGGAGCCGATGCGCATGTTCTTGGTGATCGCGGCGATCTGCCCGATCATGATATCGGGCGCCGAGCTCGCGATGGCCGGCAGATTGTGATGCTCGGCCACCCAATAGCGCACATAGCCGAGCCCGTCGGCCAGCCGCGCCAGATCGAGCGAATTGCGAATTGCCTGCGCGCCGGTCGAGCCGGCCGACACCGGCGAGAGGTCGAGGATGGATAACGGGGTCATGATGGGGACTCTAACATGAGGGACGCCACCTTCTCGCCCGCGTCCAGATGCGTATGATAGATTGCATAACCGGAGTTGCCATGGCCTCGTTGACCGAATGGAAGGTGCCGCCGTCCGCGCAGCCGCGCACCGAGGACTATAGTTACGATCTCGAGCGCGCGCTGTCCTCGGTGGTCGGCCTGCATTCAATCATCCCGCCCGACGGCTTCACCGCCGAAACGCTCGGGGTCGAGCGCGCCGGCAATGGCGTGCTGATCGATAACGGTCTCGTGCTCACCATCGGCTACCTGATCACCGAGGCGGCGACCGTCTGGTTGCATCTTGGCGACGGCCGCGTGGTGGAAGGCCATGTGCTCGGCTTCGACCAGGAGACCGGCTTTGGCCTGGTGCAGGCGCTGGGCAAGATCGATCTGCCGGTGCTGCCGATCGGCTCTTCGGCGGCCGCCGAAATCGGCGAACGCGTGGTGATCGGCGGCGCCGGCGGGCGCACCCGCTCGCTGGCCGGCCGCATCGCCGCCAAGCAGGAATTCGCCGGCTATTGGGAATACGTACTCAACGAAGCGATCTTCACCTATCCCGCGCATCCCAATTGGGGCGGCACTGCGCTGATCTCGCCCAAGGGCGAGTTGATCGGCGTTGGCTCGCTCCAGCTCGAGCGCGCGCGCGAGGGCAAGAACGAGCATCTCAACATGGTGGTGCCGATCGATCTGCTCAAACCGGTCCTCGATGATCTGCGCAAATTCGGCCGCGTCGATAAGCCGGCGCGACCCTGGCTCGGACTCTACTCGACCGAAATCGAAGACAAGATCGTGGCGGTGGGCATCGCGCCCAAGGGGCCGGCGGCACGCGCCGAACTCAAAACCGGGGATGTGATCCTGGCGGTCAAAGGCGAGAACGTCTCGACCCTGGCCTCGTTCTATCGCAAGGTCTGGGCGCTCGGTCATGCCGGCGTCGAGGTGCCGCTGACGCTTTATCGCGAGGGCGTCACCTTCGACGTGCGGGTCAATTCATCCGACCGGCAGAAGTTTCTCAAGACGCCGCGGATGCACTGAGCGGATTGCTTTGCTGTCATGCCCGGCCGTGACGAAGTTTAGCCTTCTTCAATCTTGTCGACGCGGCTGGGATAGAACGCCAGATACTCCTTGATCTCCGCCATCGCCGGAAATGGCTGCTGGTAGCTCCACACCGCATTCTCCGCGATACGGCCATCCGCCTCGATCGAAAAATAACTGGCGTCGCCTTTGTACGGGCAAGAGCTGGCATGCGCGGTCGGCTTGAGCAGGTCCATGGCGGCGTCGGCGCGCGGGATATAGTGCACCGGGGCGTAGCCTGCCTCCGACAGCGTGAGTGCGCGCGTGGTATCGGCGACGACTTTGCCGCCGAAGATGACGCGAACGCGCTTGGCGTTGCGCGCGATGCTGATCGGATGCTCGGGGCCGGGAATTTTCACCGTTGGGCTCGCTGTGCGCATGGATAATTTTATCTAAATGACAAGGCCCGCCCGCATCACTTAGGCGCGCTTGCGGGCGCCTGCCAGCCGGAATTGCGAAAAATTGAACGATCGCGCTTAGCCAAAACTAGAGACTTTTTGAGCTAGATTTCGCGCTGACTTAACGAAAGCCGCCAGTTTCAATGCATAACCGGTCGCGTGAAGTTTTGATTCAGGGCCTCGACATTTTGGTCGCTGACGGCAACGCCTTTATGCGCCGGCAGACGCGCATCATGCTGACGAATCTTGGCGCCAGGTCGGTGACGGAAGTCGCCGATGGTCTCACCGCGCTGGATATGATCCGCGATGGCGACCCCGGCGTCGTGTTGCTCGAGTGGGATCTGCCGGTGCTCGGCGGCATGGAGCTGCTGCGCATCGTCCGTTCGCCCGGCGTGTTTCCGCGCCCCAATATACCGGTCATCATGCTCACTGATCGTGCCCACCGCTCTTTCGTGGCCGAGGCGCTGCGTACCGGCGCGCATGAATATTTGGTCAAGCCGACCTCGCCCAAGGCGCTGCGCGACCGTTTGATGTCGGTTATTTTCAAGCCGCGGCCGATGATGCAGTTCGGTGAACACTACGTGCCGGAGCCGCGCAACACGCAGACGGAACTCAAAACGGCGCGCGTTGCCTGACGCCTCGCCTTTCACGCGCGCGGAAAATCGTATAGCCGCGCCGGATTGTCGCTGAGGATGGCCCGGCGCTGTGCACCTTGGGTCCACTCGAGAAACACCGCCAGCAGCCGGCCCGCGTCCGGCACCGGACCCTCGGGACGCGGATGCGGCCAGTCGGTGCCCCAGACCAAATTCGCCGGATTGGCCGCGACCAGCGCGTCGTGGAACGGGCGAGCCTGCGCGTAGTCGGGCGGCGTCGCGCCGAGCCGGTAGGTGCCGGACAGCTTCGCCCACAACTTGCCGTCGCCGACGCCGCGCAGCAGCGCCTGGAAACCGGCATTGCCGGTGCCGTGCTGATGTTCAAGCCGTCCCATGTGATCGACGACCACCGGCACCGGCACGCGCTTGAGCGCCTCGGCCATGCCGGGCAAATCGCGCGCGTCGACCCACAATTGCAGATGCCAGCCGAGATCGGCGATGAGCGGCAGCAGCGGCTCGATTTCTTTCAAGCCGACGCCGTTCTGGTAATAGGCCTTGCCGTCGCGGCGGAATTCGTTGGCGCGCAAACCGCGCACCCCGGCCGCGTGCCATTGCTTGAGCGTCGCGGGCGTCAACTCGGCGCCGCCGACCGCGACGCCGCGCAGCATTTTTGGCTCGCGCGTCAGCGCGTCGAGCATCGCGGCGTTGTCGCGGCCATAGGCGGAAGGCTGCACCAGCACGCCGCGCTCGAAGCCGAGCAGTTCGAGCAGCATGAGGTAGGCTTCGAGCGGCGCATCGTCCGGCGTGTAGCTGCGCGGCTCGGCGTAAGGAAAGCGCGCCGCCGGTCCGAACACGTGACAGTGACAGTCGGTGGCGCCTTGCGGCAGCACCCCGCTCATTTCGGCGTGATGCCGGCGAGCTTGGCCGCTTCCTGCATCGCCGCGTAGTCGTCGCGGATGAATTTGGCAAAGCCATCCGACGTCATCTGCTCGGGCGTGGCGATTTCCGAACCCATGGCGCGCAGTTTGTCGGGCGCCGCTCCGCCTTGCAGCGAGCCTTCGACCGCCTTCTGCAATTGCGCGATGATGGCGGGCGGCGTTTTGGCCGGCGCGAGGATGCCGATGAAGCTCTGCGCGGTGAAGCCCTTCACGCCGCCTTCGATGAAGGTCGCAATGTCGGGCGCGAGCTTGGAGCGCTGCGCCGCGGCGATGGCGACGATGTGCCCCTTGCCGCCTTTGTGCAGCGGCAGCGCGGTGGAGAGTTCCGTCATCGCCGCCTGGATGCTGCCGCCGATCAGATCCGGCATCAGCGCGCCGCCGCTCTTGTAGGGCACGTGCGTGATGTTGGCGCCGGTGGCGTGCTTGAGGCGTTCGAGCGTCATGTGCGTGGCGCTGCCGACGCCGCTGGTGGCCATGTTGACCGGCTGCTTCTTCGACAGCGCGATCAATTCGGGCAGGGTCTTGGCCGGCACCTTGCTGTTGAGGATGATGCAATGCGGCACGTAGCTGGTGAGCGCCACCGCCGCGAAATCCTTGAGCGGGTCGTAGGACAGATGCGCCTGCACGAAGGGATTGATGGTGAGCGGTCCGTTCGAGCCGACGAACAGCGTGTAGCCGTCGGGGTCGGCATGCGCCACGGCGTTGGCGCCGATGGCGCCGCCGGCGCCGCCGCGATTTTCCACCACGACCGGCTGGCCGAGCGCCTTCGACATCTGGTCGCCGATCAGCCGTCCGACAATGTCGGCATTGCCGCCGGGCGCGAACGGCACGATGAGGTGGATCGGCCGGTCGGGGTAGGCGGCAAACGCGGCGCGCGAAAACAGGCTTGCCGCGGGCAAAGCGCCCAGGGTTGCGATCAGGGTGCGGCGAGAAATGGTCATTGCGGGCTCCTCCGGAAGGGTTGGTGGGCGCGGGCCGGGCATTGATTTGCCGGCCCTTTTTTAGCGCCGCGCCGCGGCGCGCCTGGGCGTCCAGACTAGAGACCGCGCCGCTATTTTCAAAATCGATAATCGCAATATAGGGTATTCACGGATCGTATAGCGGAGGCGGCCGGACCTTCATGAACCTGCACACCATCGATTTCAACCTGCTCAAGGTGCTCGACGCCGTGGTGGCCGAGCGCAACGTCACGCGCGCCGGCAAGCGGCTCGGCCGCTCGCAGCCGGCGGTGAGCAATGCGCTTCAGCGGCTGCGCCAGTTGCTCGGCGACGATCTTTTGGTGCGCGGACCCGCCGGCTTCGTGCTGACCCCGCGTGCCGAGGCCATGCGCGAGCCCTTGCGCGAGGCGATCGCGCTGATGCAGGGCTGCCTCAGCGAGGAGCCGCAGTTCGACCCGGCCAAGGCCGCCGGCGTTTTCCGCCTGAGCACGCCGGACCGGTTGAGCATCGCGCTGCTGCCGCCATTGTTTGCCCGGCTGGAGAAGCTCGCGCCCAACATGGCGCTGCAGGTTCGCACCGCCGACCGCCGGCCGGCGCTCGATCTGCTCGACGAGGACCGCACCGATCTGGCGCTCGGCTGGTTCGACGACATGCCAAGCCATCTGCACGCCGAGGTGATGCTCGCGGACCGGCTTTACTGCGTGTTCCGGCGCGACCATCCGATCGCCCGGCGCGGCCGCCGCTTCGACATCGCCGCCGTGCTGTCGTTCCCGCATCTGGTGGTGAGCGCGACCGGCCTGCGCACGGCAATCTTCGACGATCTGCTTAAGCGCCGCGGCCTCAAGCGCGACGCAAAGATGACGGTGACCAACTTCACCGCGGTGCCGCAGCTGCTCGACGGTAGCGACATGATCGGCGTCTTCACCAAGCTCGCCGCCGGCGTGTTCCAAAAATCCTTCAAGCTTGCCACGCGCCCGGTGCCGATCGACGTGGGCGACATCGCCACCAATATGGTCTGGCACTTCCGCTACGATCGCGATCCCCGCCACGTCTGGCTGCGCCGGCAGATCACGGGGCTGATTCGCGATTTTTGATGCGCGCGTGACTAAGGCCTGCGGCACGGTGCTGCCTTTCCAGGAACGCGAGCGTGCGTTCGCGCGCACGCTTGGCTGCCGCCTCGACGTAAGCCGGGCGCACGTCATTGGCGAAAGCATGACCGGCTTCGTAGACGTGCGTTTCCGCCGAAGGAAAGGCGCTGCGCACTTGCGCGATTATTTCCGGCGTCGAATTCGGATCGGTCTTGCCGAAGTGGAACAGCAGCGGGCATTTCGGCTGCAGCGCCAGATAATTCGGCAGCCGCGTGCCGTAAAAGGCGATCGCGCCGCGCAGATTCAGTTCCGCCGCGGCGCGAATGATGACGCCGCCGCCCCAGCAGAAGCCCAGGATCGACACGCCGTGC
>Ga0134126_10002373_pt1 | contig 23791 bp, 17 predicted proteins | sample KB31752_FD_96881 | JGI IMG/M metagenome (GOLD analysis project Ga0134126, IMG submission 96881) | Terrestrial soil microbial communities with excess Nitrogen fertilizer from Kellogg Biological Station, Michigan, USA - KB3-175-2 | ecosystem: Environmental > Terrestrial > Soil > Unclassified ... | reverse complement strand
CTTCCTGCGTGCGCAGCACGAAGGTCGCGCCCATGCGGTTGACGATGGAGTTGGTGACCGCGGTCGCGATGATCTCGCGCTTCAGGCGATGCCGCTGCATGTGCGCCGCGTATTTCTGGTGCAACGGTTCCGGGAAATAACGCACCAGTTCGTGCGAGAGGAACGGATCCTCCGGCACGTCGGAATCCAGCAGTTGCTGGTACAGCACGATCTTGGAATACGACAGCAGCACCGCGAGTTCCGGCCGCGTCAGGCCCTGGCGGTGGGTGCGGCGTTCGGCCATCTCGGCATCGGACGGCAGCGACTCGATCTGGCGATCGAGCTGGCCGCGCGATTCCAGCGTGCGGATGAAATGCGCCTGCGAGCCGATGCGGCCTACCGACATGTGTTCCATCACGCCGAGCGCGCCGTTCTGGCGGTAGTTGTCGCGCAAGACCAGGCGCGCGACCTCGTCGGCCATCGAGTGCAACAGCTTGTTGCGTGCCTCGGTGTCCATCTCGCCGCGCTGCACCGCGTCGTTCAGGAGGATCTTGATGTTGACCTCGTGGTCGGAGGTATCCACGCCCGCCGAGTTGTCGATGAAGTCGGTGTTGAGCAACACGCCCTTGCGCGCCGCCTCGATGCGGCCCTTCTGGGTGAGGCCGAGATTGCCGCCCTCGCCCACGATTTTGCAGCGCAAGTCGCCGCCGTTGATGCGCAGCGTATTGTTGGCGCGGTCGCCGACATCGGCGTTGGTTTCGGAAGCCGCCTTCACATAGGTGCCGATGCCGCCGTTCCACAACAGGTCGACCGGCGCCTTCAGGATCGCGCTGATCAGTTCCGTGGGCGACAGCGATTCCACGCCGCCCGCGATGCCGAGCGCTTCGCGCATTTCCGGCGTGATCGCCACGGCCTTGAGATTGCGCGCGAACACGCCGCCGCCCTTCGAGATCTTCGACTTGTCGTAGTCCTCCCACGACGAACGCGGCAGCGCGAACATGCGCTCGCGTTCGACGAACGATTTTTCCGCATCGGGATTCGGGTCGATGAAAATGTGGCGGTGGTCGAACGCCGCCAGCAGGCGCGTGTGCCGCGACCGCAACATGCCGTTGCCGAACACGTCACCGGACATGTCGCCGATGCCGACGCAGGTGAAATCTTCTGCCTGGCAATCGCGGCCCAGCGTGCGGAAGTGGTACATCACCGATTCCCAGCCACCGCGCGAGGTGATGCCCATGTCCTTGTGGTCGAAGCCCGCCGAACCGCCCGAGGCGAACGCGTCGCCCAGCCAGTAACCATGTTCGATCGACAAGCCGTTGGCGATGTCGGAAAACTTCGCGGTGCCCTTGTCGGCGGCGACCACGAGGTACGGATCGTCGGCATCGTGGCGCACCACGTCGGCCGGATGCAGCACCTTGTTCGCGGCCGTGTCGATGTTGTCGGTGATGTCGAGCAGGCCATTGATGAACATCTTGTAGCAGGCGATGCCCTCTTCCAGCAGCGCGTCTCGGTCGGCGGGCGGACGCTTGACGAAGAAGCCGCCCTTGGAACCCACCGGCACGATCACGGTGTTCTTCACCATCTGCGCCTTCACGAGGCCCAGCACTTCGGTGCGGAAATCCTCGCGCCGATCCGACCAGCGGATGCCGCCGCGCGCGACCGGGCCGAAGCGCAGGTGCACGCCTTCCACGCGCGGCGCGTACACCCAGATTTCGCGGTACGGCACTGGCTTCGGGACATCCGGCACCTGGTGCGAATCGAACTTGTAACTGATGTATTCGGCGGGCTTGCCGTCGCGCAACTGGAAATAGTTGGTGCGCAGCGTGGCGCGGATCTGGCCCATGAAGCCGCGCAGGATGCGGTCGTCGTCGAGGCTGGAAACGTTCGCCAGCAGCGCCTTGATGGCGTTGACCAGGCCATCGACCTGCTCGTCGCGCGGCTTTTCCAGCAGCGCGGCGACACGTGCGACGAAATCAGGATTGGCGTCGAGCACCGACCCGGGCGTCAGCGTTTCCAGCTCGCGCTGCAACGCCTCGCGCGCGTGCTTGCGCGTGGCGGCGTCACCGGCTTCGCGCTGCGGATCGAACTTGGCTTCAAACAACTCGACCAGCAAACCCGTGACCATCGGGTAGCGGCCGAGCGTCTCGTCCATGTAGTTCTGCGAGAAGGTGGTGCCGACCTGTTGCTGGTACTTGGAGTAGCCGCGCAACATCGCGATCTGCCGCCAGCCGAGGCCGGCTTCGAGCAGCAGCGAGTTGAGGCCATCGTTCTCGGCCTGTCCGTGCCAGATCGCGGCGAAGGCGGATTCGAAACGCGCGTGCACGTCTTCCAGCCTGAACTTCAGCGGCGCCGCGGGCCGCACCACGAAATCCTGGATGCAGGCCTTCTTGCCGTGCAGTTCCAGCGCGTGCACCTGTTCGGTGTCGACCTTCAGGCCGGCGTTTTCCAGCAACGGCAGCACGTCCGACAACGGAATGTCGTTGCCCGCGCGGAAGATCTTGAAATGCAGTTCGCCCGGCGTGCGGCGGGATTCGTGGAAGGCAAGGCGCATGTCCTCGCCGGCGCCGGTCATCGCGGCGAGGATGCCCGCATCCTCGGCCGCACGGGCCGGCGTTTGCTCCTCGATGTAGCCGGAAGGAAGCGCGCTGCCCCAGCGGCCCGCGAGATGCGCACCGCGCTCTTCGCCGAGGCCACCCACCAACGCGTCGCGCAATTCGTCGTGCCAGTTGCGCACGATCGGTGCGAGTTTCGCTTCCAGCTTGCGCACATCCGCGTCGACGTGTTCGCCCGCGCGCGGCCGCACCACAACGTGCATCCGCGCCATCGGCGCTTCGCCGATCTGCACGTTCGCGTCCACGTAGGCGCCGTGCAGTTCTTCGCGCAGCATCTCCTTCACGCGCTCGCCGACATTCGCGCCGTAATGGTCGCGCGGGATGAACACCAGGCACGAGAAGAAGCGGCCGTAGGCGTCGCGGCGCACGAACAGGCGCGGTTCGCGGCGTTCGTTGACGTCGAAGATGCCGCTGGCGAGGCCGAACAGTTCGTCGCTGGAAGCCTGCAGCAGCTCGTCGCGCGGCAGCGTTTCCAGGATCGAGCGGAACGCCTTGCCCGAATGCGATTGCGGGCGCAGGCCTGAACGCCGTTCCGCCGAATCGAACTTCTTGCGCACCAGCGGCACGTCCTGCGGACGGCGCATGTACGAGGTGGAGGTGTACAGGCCGAGGAAGCGCGACTCGCCGACCGGCTTGCCGTTGTCGTCGAAGCGCAGCACGCCGATGTAATCCATGTAGCCGGCGCGGTGCACGCGTGAACGCGCGTTGGTCTTGGTCAGGATGATCGCATCCATCGAACCCGATTGCGGCAGGCGGGTTGCGACCAGGCTCTTGGTGGAACGCGGCGCGGTGGCGAGGTCGGGATCGCGCAGGATGCCGAGGCCCGAACCCGCGCGCGCCTTCAGCAATTCGTCGCCCCTGTCCGCCACCACGTCGTATTCGCGGTAGCCGAGGAAGGTGAAGTGGTTGTCCGCGGCCCAGCGCAGGAAGGCCTGGCCTTCGGCGATTTCCTCGGCGCTGAGCGAATGCCTTTCCTGCGGCAGCGCGTCGGCGATCGCCAGCATCTTGTCGTGCATGGCCTGCCAGTCGTTGACCGCGGCGTGCACGTCGGTGAGCGCGCCTTCGGCGGCGCCTTGCAGTTTCTTCAGGGTGGCCTCGTCGACGCGGTCGATTTCGGCATGCATCACCGATTCGGCGGAACCGCCGTCGCCACACGCCGCGATCGACTGGATATTGCCGTGCGCATCGCGCCGGATGTCCATCACCGGATGGATCAGCCGGTGCAGACGCAGGCCCTCGGCATTGATGACCATTTCCAGCGAATCGACGAGGAACGGCGCATCGGCGGTGTCGACCTGGATTACCGAATGCGCGCAGCGCCAGCCGTTGTGTTCGGGATCGGGATTGAACGCGCGCACGGCCGCGTGGCCTGCCGGACGGTTGCGCATCCAGCGGAACAGATCCGCGCACATCGCGGCCCAGCCATCGACACCACGCCGGGCCAGCTCGTCCGGCACGAGTTCCGCGCAGGCCAGCCGGGCGAAAACCTCTGCCGTCGCGGCATCCGCCGGTTCAACCTTGCCACGGACGGCGGCCGCGATGGCAGCCGCTTCATCACCCCCGACCGGGGCGTGCAGTGCGTTCATGTCTGTCTGATTGGGTGCGGGAAGGGAACGAATAGGATACCGCCGCCCCCCGGCCGCGACCAGCTTGGGCGCGGGATGGCGCGCCTGCGACACCCCTCACACAAAAGCGCGAACGCCACACGCAGCCGCCGCGTATGATGCGGCCGGTGCAGCCATTCGTCGGTATGGAGATGGCGATGAACGAAGCTCCAGCCACGTAGATGGAATTTTCCCGGAACCGGATCGACCGGAAGACCCGGCTGCGGCGCAGCGTGCTGGCCATGGCCGCGGCGGCGGTGATCCTCATCCTGACGCTCGCGGCAGCGGTGTTCGTGACCGGCCGGCTTTACCGGAATGCACATCAATGGACGCTGCACACGTACCAAGTGCGTGAGCAGATCCTGGAACTGGTCGGTCACCTCCAGCTTGCCGAAATGGATGTGCGCAGCTACGGCCTGACCGGTCGCGATGCCGCCTTCCAGCAGTATTGGCGTGACATCGCGGCGGTGGAACACGACGCGGCGCAACTCGCGGACCTGGTTGCGGACAACCCGGCGCAGGTCGTCGCGGTGAAGCAGTTGGGAAGCGCAATCGGCGCGCGCCGCACGCAGTTCGAACGCATACTCGGTGATTACCGTGCGCATGGCGCGGAGACCGCCCATGCGGACGTCGTCGCCCTGGTTTCGCAACCGGTCCAGCCCGTCCGCACGCTTGCCGAGGCGATGCTGGACCGCGAAGCCACGCTGCTCGAGCAACGCGAAAAGACCAGCGACCGCTATGGAAAGGGCGTCGCCATCGCGGCCGCGCTTGCGCTTTCCGGTTGCCTTGCGCTGCTGCTCGCCGCGCTCGTCAACAGCGGCATCGAGCGGCGGCGGCGGCAACGCGGCGAACTCGACCTCGAACGCAACGCCTTGCATCTGCAGCAGGCACTGCTGGAAGCCAACCGTTCCAGCGAAACCTTGCGCCGCCTTTCCACGCTCGCCGAGCTGCTGCAGAACTGCCGCGACCTCGACGAGGCGATCAACGTGATCGAGCGCGCGCTGCCGCCGCTGCTGCCCGATGTGTCGGGCGCGCTGGCATTGATCAACGCGTCGCGCAACATCGTCGAGGCGCGCATGCATTGGGGCGTACGCGGCTCCGATCTCGGCGGCGCGATCTTCGCACCGGACGATTGCTGGGCCCTGCGCCGCAGCCAGCCGCATCCGGGCGACGACGACCATACCGCGCCGGTTTGCCCGCACCTGGCGCACGCGGGTGTCACCGCCGACCACATGCTGTGCCTGCCACTGAACTCGCAGGGGCAAGTGCTCGGCGTGCTCAGCCTGTGCACGCCGGCGCTGATCGCGCAGGACACGCGGCGGCTGGCCATGACCGCCGCCGATCAACTGGCGCTGGCGCTTGCCAACCTGCAACTGCAGGCGAGCCTGCGCACGCAATCGATCCGTGATCCGCTGACCAACCTGTTCAACCGCCGCTATCTCGAAGCGTCGCTGCCGCGCGAACTGCTGCGCGCCGAGCGTCGCAAGGGCGGACTTTCGGTGTTGATGTTCGACCTCGACCATTTCAAACGCTACAACGATACGCAGGGCCACGACGCCGGCGATGCATTGCTGAGTGCGTTCGGCGCGCTGCTGGCGCAATCGTGCCGCGGCGAAGACATGCCCTGCCGTTTCGGCGGCGAGGAATTCACGCTGGTGCTGACCGACGCCAATCACGCGCAGGCGCGCGAACGCGCGGATGCCATCCGCAAGGCCACCTCGGAACTGGTGGTGCACTACCGCGCCGGCACGCTGCCGCCGGCCACGGTGTCGATCGGCGTGGCCTCCTACCCTGAACACGGCGCCACGCCGGAAGCGCTGCTGCGCATGGCCGACCAGGCGCTGTACCGCGCCAAGCAACTGGGGCGCAACGTGGTCGCTTCCGCCGGCGACCTGGCACGCACCAACGCACAGTCCGCGCGAGCGGGTGCATGACGCTTGGCCTAGGGACGGAAACCGCCGATCGCGTCATACTTGTTTATTGATCTGGCGGGTAGAGAAACCACCCGATGATGAAATTGTCGCTGCGGGGCGCCGCAAGCCTCGCATCCGTGCTTGTCCTGGGTGCGTGCAGCCATTCGGCCCCACCCGCGCAAACCACACCGGAAGTGGGCGTCGTCACGGCGACGCCGGTCAACCTGCCGGTGACGCGCAGCTATCCCGGCCGTCTCGCGGCCACGCTGACCGCGCAGGTGCGCGCGCGCGTGACAGGCATCGTGCTGCAGCGCGTTTACAAGGAAGGCACCGACGTCAAGGCCGGCGACGTGCTGTTCAAGATCGATCCCGCCCCGCTGCAAGCCAGCCTGCGCCAGGCGCAGGGACAACTGGCGCAGGCGCAGGCCACCGCGCACAACGCCGACCTGAGCGCCACGCGCAGCAAGGAACTGGGCGCGAAAGGCGTGCTGGCAAAGCAGGACGTGGACAACGCCATCGCCGCCGCCGCGGAAGCGGACGCCGCGGTGAAGGCTGCGCAGGCAGCCGTCGAGAACGCAAGAATCAACCTCGGCTACGCCACCGTCACCGCGCCGATCAGCGGCCGCGCCGGCATGGCGAGCGTCACCCAGGGTGCGCTGGTCTCGCCCACCGATACCAATCCGCTGACGACCGTGCAGGTGATCGATCCGATCTACGCCAATTTCAGCGAGCCGATGGCCGAAGTCGAACAGCTGCGCAAGGCGGAAAGGGCCGGCACGCTGGAACTCGCCGCACCCGACAAGGTGCGCGTGAAGATCGAGCTTCCGGATGGCAGCGTGTATCCGCATGCGGGCACGCTCGACTTCACCGACCTTGCCGTCGATCCCGCGACCGGGGCCGTGAACCTGCGCGCGACCGTGCCGAACCCCGACCACACGCTGCTGCCCGGCATGTTCGTGAAGATCCGCCTGTCGCTCGCCACACTGCACGATGCATTCCTGCTGCCGCAGGGCGCGATCCTGCGTGACAACGACGGCGCGTATGTCTACGTGCTGGGCGCGGACGACAAGGTCACCGAGAAGCGCGTCGACCTCGGCGACCAGCGCGGCGCGGACTGGATCGTGCAGCGCGGCCTCGATGCAGGCGCCAGGGTGGTCGTGTCCGGCGTGCAGAAGGCGCAGGCAGGCGAGAAGGTGAAGCCTGTTCCGTACAACGCATCCGCCGATGGCGCATCGGCCGCCAGCGCGGCGAAGTAACCGTTCCCATGCCGCAATTCTTCATCGACCGTCCGGTTTTCGCGTGGGTGATCGCGATCCTGATCACGCTGGGCGGCACCATCGCGATCCTCAACCTGCCGATCGAGGCGTATCCCGAGATCGCGCCGCCGAGCGTACAGATTCGCGCGAACTATCCCGGCGCCAACGCGCAAGTCGTGCATAGCACCGTGACGCAGGTGATCGAGCAGAACCTGTCGGGCATCGACAAGCTGCTGTATTTCACGTCGTCGTCCAACTCGAACGGCTCGGCCAACGTCACGCTGTATTTCCAGGCCGGCACCGACCTCGACACCGCGGCCGTGCAAACCCAGAACGCGGTCTCGGCGTCCGAACCGCGGCTGCCTGCGGAGGTGAACGCGCTGGGCATCACGGTGCGCAAGTCGAACTCCGGTTCGCTGATGGGCATTTCGCTGCAGGACCAGACCGGCCATTACGATCCCGCCGCGCTCAGCAACATCATCGCCGCGCAACTGGTCGATCCGATCTCGCGCCTCAACGGCGTCGGCAGCATCAACCAGTTCGGCGCGCCGTACGCGATGCGCATCTGGCTGAACCCGCTGAAGCTGGAGGGCTACGGGCTGACCGCCACGGACGTGCTGCAGGCGGTGCAGGCGCAGAACGTGATGTTTGCGGCGGGCTCGGTGGGTGCCCAACCTGCGGTGAACGGCCAGGGCATCACCGCGAACGTGTCGGCCGAATCGAGTTTCTCGACGCCGGAGCAATTCCGGAAAATCATCCTGCGCACCAATCCCGACGGCACCACGGTGACGCTGGGCGACGTCGCGCGCGTCGCGCTGGGTTCCGACAATTACGACTCCTTCTCGCGCCTCAACGAGCAGCCGGTCGCCTCCTTCAGCATTTCGCTGGTCCCCGGCGCGAACGCGCTGGCGGTCGCCAACGAGGTGCAGGACAAGATGAAGGAACTGGCGAAGAACCTGCCGCCGGGCGTGACCTGGAGCATCCCGTTCGAAAGCTACACCTTCGTCAAGGTCTCGATCGACGAAGTGGTGAAGACGCTGGGCGAAGCGATCGTGCTGGTGTTCTTCGTGATGCTGCTGTTCCTGCAGAACCTGCGCGCCACGCTGATCCCGACGCTGGTGGTGCCGGTCGCGCTGACCGGCGCGTTCCTGGGACTTTACCTGTTCGGCTTCTCGATCAACGTGCTCAGCCTGTTCGGCCTGGTGCTGGCGATCGGCATCGTGGTGGACGACGCGATCGTGGTGGTCGAAAACGTCGAGCGCATCATGCGCGAGGAAGGCCTGCCGCCCAAGGAAGCGACGCGCAAGGGCATGGTCCAGATCACCGGCGCGATCATCGCGGTGACCACGGTGCTGGCTTCGGTATTCGTTCCGGCCGCGTTGATGCCGGGCAGTGTCGGCCAAATCTACAAGCAGTTTTCGGTGACGATCGCCGTTTCCATGCTGCTGTCGGCGTTGATGGCGCTGACGTTCACGCCCGCGCTGTGCGCCAGCATCCTGCGCCCCGAGCACGAACACGCCAACCGCTTCCTGCGTGCCTTCAACAACGGCTACGAAAGCCTGGCGCGTCATTATCTTTCGCGGCTCGGCAAGGCCGTGCGGCACACGCCGCGCTGGATGGCGGGCTACGCGCTCGCCATCCTCGTCGCCGTGCTGCTGCTGGCGCACCTGCCGTCGAGTTTCGTGCCCGAGGAAGACCAGGGCGAAGTATTTGCCACGATCCAGTTGCCGCCGGGCGCCACGGCGGATCGCACCTTCGCGGTGATGAAGCAGGTCGAGCAGATCGTCAAGAAGAATCCGGCGGTACACAACATTTTCGACATCGGCGGTTTCAGCTTCATCGGCAATGGCGAAAACGTGGGGATGGCGTTCATCCACTTGAAGGACTGGAGTGATCGTTCCGAGACTGCCAATCAGATCATCGAGGATTTCAACAAGCAGTTTGCAAACATCCGCGACGCACAGGTGTTCGCGATCAACCGGCCGGTGATCCGCGGGCTGGGGCAGTTCGCCGGCTTTGATTTCCAGCTCGAGGACCGCGGCGGCCTCGGCCACAAGGCGCTGGTCGAGGCGAAGGACAAGATCATCGCGGAAGCCGCCAAGGACAAACGCCTCGCCAACGTGCACATCAACGGCATGGAAGACGCGCCGACCGTGAACATGCAGGTCAATCGCGTCGAGGCGCAGTCGATGGGGCTGTCGGTCCCCGACGTGTACAACGCGATCCAGTTGATGCTCTCGCCGGTATTCGTCAACGACTTCTACTACGGCGGCCGGGTGCTGCGCGTGCAGATGCAGGCCGACGCGCCGTTCCGCATGAACCCCGCGGATATCGGCAACTTCTATTCACGATCCTCGACGGGCACGATGGTGCCGTTGACCAGCGTGGTCAGCACCAAATGGGCGCTGGCGCCGCCGGAACTCGACCGCTACAACGGCGTCGGTTCGATCGGGCTCACCGGCACTGCCGCGCCCGGCTACAGCTCGGGCGACGCCATCGCCGCGATGCAGGAGCTCGTCGCGAGATACCTGCCGCAAAGTTTCGGCTACGAATGGTCGGGCCAATCGCTGCAGGAAATCATGTCGGGCGCACAGGCGCCGATGCTGTTCGGCTTGTCGATCCTGGTCGTGTTCCTGTGCCTGTGCGCGCTGTACGAAAGCTGGTCGATCCCGTTCGCGGTGATGCTGGTGATCCCGCTGGGCATCCTGGGTTCGGTGTTGCTTACCAGCATCCGCGGGCTGCAGGACGACGTGTACTTCAAGATCGGCCTGATCGCTATCATCGGCCTGTCGGTGAAGAACGCGATCCTGATCGTGCAGTTCGCGGTGGACGAACAGAAACAAGGCAAAGGGCTGCTGGCCGCGACGCTGGAAGCCTGCCGCATTCGTCTCAGGCCGATCATGATGACCTCGATCGCCTTCATCTTGGGCGTGCTGCCGCTGGCGATCTCGACCGGCGCCGGCGCCAACAGCCGCCACGCGATCGGCACCGGCGTGGTCGGCGGCATGATCGGCGCGACCGTGCTGGGCGTAATGCTGGTGCCCGTGTTCTACGTCGTGGTGCGCCGCCTGCTGGGCGACAAGTCCGATGGCACCGAAGCGGCGCCCAACGATGGCGAATGAAATCAGCCCTTGAGTTGCCCGTCAGCTCGCGATGAAAGCCCTCCCCTTCAAGGGGAGGGTTGGGTGGGGATGGGTTAGACCAAGCGCGCTTTGACGCTTGAACCCATGCCCTCCCGCGTCCCCTTGAAGGGGGAGGGGAAAAATAAAGGCCGCGCGGATTGCTCCGCGGCCTTTTCTGAACGCGTAACGCAGCGGCTTACTTGACGCGCGATGCGTCCGGCTTGCTGTTCGCGGCCAGATCTTCCTTGATGCGGGCCGCCTTGCCTTCCAGGCCACGCAGGAAGTACAGCTTGGCGCCGCGCACCTTGCCCTTGCGCTTGACTTCGATCGAGTCGATTGCCGGGCTGTGCGCCTGGAACACGCGCTCCACGCCGGTGCCGTGCGACATCTTGCGCACGGTGAACGCCGAATGCAGGCCGCGGTTGCGGCGCGCAATGCACACGCCCTCGAAAGCCTGCACGCGCTCGCGGTTGCCTTCCTTCACCTTGACGTTGACGACCACGGTGTCGCCCGCGGCGAACGGCGGCAGTTCCCGGCCCATCTGTGCGGCTTCGAATTGTTCAATGATCTTGTTCATGGGTGTGACCCTTGTGTTCCCGTTTGAATTCTTCCAGCAAGCGTTGGTCGTTTTCGTCCAACGTCATGTTTTCCAGCAAATCCGGCCGGCGCAACCAGGTGCGGCCCAGCGCCTGCATCCGGCGCCAGCGGTTGATCGCCGCGTGATCGCCCGACAACAGCACCGCCGGCACGTCGCCAAATTCATGGCTGACCGGCCGCGTGTAGTGCGGGCAATCCAGCAGGCCGCCCGAAAACGAATCCTGCAGCGCGGATTGCGCATCGCCCAACGCGCCTTCCTGCAACCTGCCGATCGCGTCGATCAACACCGCCGCGGCGAGTTCTCCGCCCGACAGCACGTAATCGCCAATCGACAGTTCCTCGTCGATCTCGTGCTCCAGCAGGCGCTCGTCGATGCCTTCGTAGCGCCCGCACAGCAAAATCATCCGCGGCAGTGAAGCCAATTGCCGCACCTTGTCCTGCGTGAGCCGCTTTCCCTGCGGACTCAGGTAAATCACCGGCGCCGGTTCCACGTGCCCCGTCGCCACTTGCCGCGCCGCCGCCAGCGTTTTCCGCAGCGGCTCGATCAGCATCACCATGCCCGGACCGCCGCCGCACACACTGTCGTCGACCCGGCGGTAACCACTCGTCGCGTAGTCGCGTGGATTCCACGCTTCCACTTGCAGCAATCCGCGTTCGACCGCCCGGCCGATCACCCCGAAACCGGCGCATTGCTGCACGAATTCCGGAAACAGCGTGACGACATCGACGCGCATCTCAGTCGTCCTTGTGCCAATCGACCGTGATGCGTCCCGCGTCCAGATCGACCGACTTCACGTAAACGTCCAGCACGTACGGAATCAGGCGCTCGCGTCCGGCTTCGTCGCGCGTCATCAGCACATCGTGCGCGCCGTTGTCGAACATGTGAGTGACGCGGCCCAAATCCTCGCCCGCTTCATTCACCACTTGCAGCCCTTCCAGATCCGTCTGGTAGAACTCGCCGGGTTCCAGCTCCGGCAATGCCTCGCGCGGAATCCAGATGCGAGCGCCGATCCATGCCGCCGCCGCGTCGCGATCCGCCACGCCGGGCAACATGGCGACGATGCCCTTGCCCTGCGCGTGTCCTTCCGCCCCGGCGATTTCCTCGAAGCGATCCGACTCGCGTTCCAGCAGCCAGGGCTTGTATCCGAAGATCGCCAGCCGCGGTTCGGTGAACGATTCCAGCTTCACCGCGCCGCGCACGCCATGCACACCCACGATGCGTCCGAGCAGCACCCGCCGCCCGCCATTCATCGCGTCACGCAGCGGCAGGCTGCTTCGCCGCTTCCTTCGCCAGCGCCGCGACCTTGTCCGAGCACTGCGCGCCCTTGGCCACCCACGCGTTCAGCTTCTCGACGTCGAGAACCAGGCGCTTGTCCTGACTACCGGCGGCGCCCGGGTTGAAGTAACCCAGACGCTCGATGCTGCGGCCGTCGCGGGCACTGCGCTGGTCGGTTACCACCACGTGGTAAAACGGCCGGCCCTTGGCGCCTGCGCGCGAAAGACGAATCCTAACCATGATCTATCGACTCCGAATGGAACGGCCGCAGTCGTCGACGCGACGTCCGGGCACGGGAAACGGGCAATTGTAAAGGGCGGAGCGGGGTTATCGCAACATGTCCGAAAGCGAGGTAGTGGTCTAGTTTGAAATCGCGGGAATGTTGAGAGCGCGTGCGAGTGCCCGCATACTTGCTACATGGCCAAGCATCCTAAACGTCCGCGCGACACGAACCAGCTAGCCCACATGATCGCCCAGCTTGCCACTGGCGAGCTAGATGATGGCAAGACAGAGGACGGCAAAGACCCTGCTGCGGTCGCACTGGGGCGCAAGGGCGGACTCAAAGGCGGCAAGGCGCGCGCGGAAAAGCTGACTGCCAAGGAGCGGTCAGCTATTGCCAAGAAGGCGGCTAAGAAGCGGTGGGCTAACCGCCAAGAGTGAGGGCAAATGGAGGGCCGGTCATACGTCACCCCCTAGGGAGTTGCGATTGGGGTGAAGTTATGAAAGAATGCCCGCATGGCAACTTCCGCCCCCAAACATGAGTCGCTCCTTACCTTAGAGGACGTACGCGCAAAGCGTAGGGACATTGTCCTTGCGGAAAAGGAGCTTGTTCGGCTTTCGGCGAAGCTCGAAACCGACAGAAAAGAGTTTCAGCAAATGCTGGTATTCGTTCCGGCGGCTCTCCGGGACCGAATCCTTTCGGACGACGCCGAGCCGGATATGTTCGTTCCCCCGGAACGCCCCAAGCCCGCAATCAAGGCCAAACCGATCAAACCTAAGCGGGCCGTCGTTGCCGATGGCCCCCGCAGCGAAGGATATAAGTTCTCTGCCTTTATAACCGACCTAGTGAGCAAATCTCGCACGGGTATCAGCCATAGCGAACTGAAAGCAGCTGTTCAGGGCAGTGATTACGCCAGCCGCCTTGAGGATCAAGCCAAGGCATACCATCGGGCTGTCAGCAAACTCGTTGCTCGCAAGGAAATCGTACGGCATGGGGGCAGGTTCTACGCGCGCCCTGTGTACCAGGTTCTCAAAAAGAACGGCGATCTTCCCCCTATCGTGGAAGGCGTGGCCCTGAGGGAGAATGGTGCGGCCAAGATCACCCTGGAAGTGCTGCAAGGGCATCCAGACGGTCTGACCGGTCCAGACCTAAAGGTCTTGGTTGGAGCTGATCCAGCCGCCCCTAAGAGCGTTGCCGAGCACGGCCAATATATCTACAACGTCCTTGCCACCCTCATTGGCTCTGGACGCGTGGTTAAGAACGGCAATCTATATCAAGCCCTAGAAAAGGTGAGGCCCCGCGGGAACGGGGCCTCGGATACTCATGCGTCTGATCTGGCGCGCTGAGATGGGCGGCACTGCCCCATCGCCAACGGAAAACAACATGCTTAGCAAGCATCGGTGGTACATGCTGCCCCAAACGGCAGGCCCCATGTACGCGCCACTTCTCGATTCACGTTAACGTCAATCGACGGAAGTCGGGTTAGACCGACTTCCGTCTTTTACTTTGCCTGATTTGAATGGATTTGTCCAGCGTTTCAGGGGGCATTCCCGCCCAGGCCACTCACTTTTCATCCCCCGCTCATTCGAGTGGCAGGCGACGTTGTCTGTTGACAATGCATGACCGGTCATGCATAATGTTCATTATGAACACGCTACCGCTCGCCAAACGTGCCCAAATCCTCGGATTGCTAGTCGAGGGCAATTCCATCAATGCAACGTGCCGCATCACGGGCGTAGCCAAGGCAACTGTGTTGAAGCTGCTTGCGGACGTCGGCGTGGCCTGCGCCGAATACCAGAACAAGGCGCTGGTGAATCTGCCCTGCAGGCGCGTGCAATGCGATGAAATCTGGTCTTTCGTCGGCGCGAAGCAAAAGCACATCGAACAAGGCGCAGCCGGTTACGGCGACGTATGGACGTGGACGGCAATCTGCGCCGATACCAAGCTGATCGCGTCGTGGATGGTTGGCAGCCGCGATGGCGAAGCCGCCCGCGCGTTCATCGCTGATCTTGCCCCACGCTTGGCGCATCGCGTACAGCTCACCACGGACGGCCACAAGGCGTATCTGGACGCGGTAGAGGATGCGTTCGCTTGGGAAATCGACTACGCCATGCTGGTCAAGCAATACGGCGATGGCCCAACTTCACCGGAACGCAAGTACAGCCCGAGCGAGTACCAGGGTTCCAAGAAGATCAAGATCACGGGCAACCCGCTCAAGAAGGATGTTTCCACGTCCTACGTCGAGCGCCAGAATCTGACAATGCGCATGTCCATGCGCCGATTCACCCGGCTAACCAACGGGTTCAGCAAGAAGATCGAGAACCACGCGCACGCCGTCGCGTTGCACTTCATGTACTACAACTTCGGGCGTATCCATAAGAGCCTGCGCGTGACCCCCGCGATGGAAGCCGGGTTAGCAGATCACGTCTGGAGCTTGGAGGAGATCGCTAGGCTCGTACCTGAACCGGAAGCCAAGCCCCGCGGCCCCTATAAGAAGGCGAAGTCACAGAATCGGTGACATTGGCACTTCCGCTTAACAATTAGGCGTGGCAAGATGCTTGCGTATATACATGAACGCCGGTCATCTATTGACTGTTGCGTCAGTTGTATATACAATTTTCGGCCCTACTTATGTAGCATGCTTCCTATGGCGATCGTGATTTCGCCCAAAATTTTCGCAAAGCTCACAGAGAAGCACGGCGTTTCTAAAAAAGACGTACAGCAGTGCTTCGAGAACCGAACGGGCTACCTTCTCACCGATCCTCGCGAAAAGAATAAGAGCGATCCTCCTACCCAATGGTTCATCGCCTTCACGAACGATGGACGTCTTCTCAAGATATGTTTCGTTCCAAGGGACGAGAATCAGTATCTTCGGAGCGCCTATCCTCCTAACGAAGTAGAACTTCGCATCTATCAAGTAAAGGGAAAACCAAGTGATTTCTAAGGTCACAAACTACGAACCTGACAACTCAGTAACCGAGAAATGGGACTCCGGTGAGTTTGGACGTAGCCTAGAGCATGCTGTAGTAGCTGACGAGGCTACCTCTGACTCCCTCGATGAATCTCTAGGAATGCAGCTTGTTTCCATAAGACTGCAAAGAGCGCTGGTGAAGAACCTTAAGTTGATCGCGAAATATAGAGGCAGGGCTTATCAGCCCCTCGTTCGCGATCTGCTTAACAGATTCGCCATGTCCGAGCTCAAGGATATCTTTCGTGAGCTCAAAGAGGCATCTCAGAAAAAGGTATCCGAGGAGAAAGACCCTGTCATTGAAGGCTTCATGGCTCGCGAACAGGAAGAACGCAAGCGAGCGTAAGGTCGTACAGGAAGCCCCGCCTAGAGCGGGGCTTCTTTTTTCCGGCCCGCGATTTCAAACTAGACCACTACCGAAAGCGATCAGCGCCCCGGCATCCCGCGGCCGCCCATGCCCTTCATCGCCCCGCCCATCTGCCGCATCAGCCCCTTCATGCCGCCGCGGGCGAACTTGCCCATCATCTTTTCCATCTGCGTGTACTGTTTCAGCAGGCGATTGACGTCGGCCGGCTGGGTGCCGGAACCGCGCGCCACGCGCGCGCGCCGCGAGCCGTTCAGGAGATCGGGATGCCGGCGTTCCTTCTTCGTCATCGAACCGATGATCGCGATCATCCGCTTCACTTCCTTGTCATTGACCTGCGACTTCACCTTGTCCGGCAGCGACGACACGCCCGGCAGCTTTTCCATCAGGCCGGCCAAGCCACCCATGTTGAGCATCTGGTCGAGCTGGTCCTTCATGTCGTTGAGATCGAAGCGCTTGCCCTTGGCGACCTTGGCCGCAAGTTTGGCCGCCTTGTCGGCATCGGTCTTCTGTTGCACGTCCTCGATCAGCGACAGCACGTCGCCCATGCCGAGGATGCGGGTGGCCATGCGGTCGGGATGGAACGGCTCCAGCGCATCGGGCTTCTCGCCCGCACCCAAAAACTTGATCGGCCGGCCGGTGACGTAACGCACCGACAACGCTGCGCCGCCGCGCGCATCGCCGTCGACCTTGGTCAGGATTACGCCGGTCAGCGGCAGCGCATCGGCAAAATGCTTCGCGGTGTTGGCCGCGTCCTGGCCGGTCATCGAATCGACCACGAACAGCGTCTCGACCGGATCCACGGCCGCGTGCAGCGCCTTGATCTCGGCCATCATGGCTTCGTCGATCGAAGTGCGGCCGGCGGTATCGACGATCAGCACGTCGGCGACTTCGCGTTTGGCCGCATCGACCGCAGCCTTGGCGATCGCGACGGGCTTCTCGCCCGCGTGCGACGGCACGAAGCCCGCGCCGACCTGCGCGGCCAATGTCTGCAACTGTTCGATCGCGGCGGGACGATACACGTCGGCCGACACCACCATCACCTTCTTCTTCTGGCCGATCAGGTGTCTGGCGAGTTTCGCGACCGTGGTGGTCTTGCCGGCGCCCTGCAGGCCCGCCATCAGCACCACCGCGGGTGGTGTGGCGGCGAGGTGCAGCGATGCGTTCTGCGTGCCCATCACCGCGGTCAGCTCGTCGCGCACCACCTTGATCAGCGCCTGACCCGGCGTCAGCGACTTCAGCACTTCCTGGCCGACCGCGCGCACCTTGATGCGCTCGATCAGCGCCTGCACCACCGGCAGCGCGACGTCCGCTTCCAGCAACGCGACGCGCACTTCGCGCAGCGCCTCGCGGATGTTTTCCTCGGTCAGGCGGCCGCGCCCGGTCAGGCGCTGGACGGTAGAGGACAGGCGCTGGGTGAGATTGTCGAACATGGCGGGATCACGAACATCGAAACCACCAGTTTAGCGGAGGGCGCCGGTCAGGCGCGATCACCCGAAGCACTCATGGCTCGCTTTCCCGCGATGACGCCGATCCTTCGACACGCCTATAAAGAAAGTACGAATAAATCGCCGGGATGAAACCGGCCGCAAGCGCCGAGACCACCAGCACGACCGGCGATGCATACAGCAAGCCGCCCGCGATCCAGACCAGCCCCGCCAGCACGAACAGCCAGCCGGCGAGACGATGCGTGCGTTCCCACACCACGTCGCTGGTGAGCGTCCATGGCGTGCGGATGCCGACGAAGAAATTCTTGCGGAACTTGCCCATGAAGTTGCCGATCACCATCAGCAATGCGCCGACGGCGATCGGCACCACGAGCTGCACCGAGATGTGATGGCCGGCGCCCGCGAGCAATGCGATCGTGCCGACGACCAGCAGGAACGCGAGCGTCGCCAGCACGATGACGCCGTACGTGCGCGCGAACGGCGCGATTTCGAACTTGCGCGGCGAAATCGCCGGCAGCACCGCCAGCATCAGGGCAAGCCCGAGCATCATCAGCGGCCAGATGGCGGCGGCCCAGAATCGCGACGTCCAGCCATTCACGTTGCCGTGCGCATCCCAATGGGTCGGCGCCTGCGCGGGCAGGTGCGGATACATCCATACCGCGATGCCCAGCATCGCCACGACGAAAAGCCCGGAAACGATCCATGTGCCCGTCTGCTTCATTTGCCCTCTCCACGCCCGCGTGTCGCGGGAACAAGGTCCAGCACCAGCCGCGTCAGGTCTTCCATCACCGAGGTGTTGAGCGAATACACGATGTTGCGCCCGCGCCGCTCGTTGCGAACCAGATCGGCCTGCTTCAGCGCCGTGAAATGGTGCGAAAGCGTCGCGCCGGTCATGTCGAACATCGCGCCGATCTCGCCCGCGCTCAAGCTGCCCTTCTGCAAACGCTTGAGGATCGCGCGACGGGTCGGGTCGGCCAGCGCACGAAACACCTCCTGCTGTTTCATCGGAACGACCTGCCGAAACCACGCGTATATATTTAGATAATCATCTAAATGTTGCATGTGCCATTGGTCACGCGACGATGCTCGTTCGCACTGCTGGAATGCCGACCCGACGCCATGCGACACTGCGCCGATGCCCATTCACTCGACCACGATGGAGCTTGCGGCGGTCCTGGCGATCGCGCTGTACTTCACCGCCGCCGCCGCGCTGGCGCGCCCGCTGTTGAACCAGGGCGCGATCGCGCGGCGCGCTGGTTTGGCTTTCGGAACCATCGCGGTGCTGCTGCACTTTGCGGTGCTGTTCGGCATCCATCGCGGCGCGGTGGACCTGCACTTCTATGCCGCGCTGTCGCTGGTGTCGGCGGTGATCGCAGCGCTGACCCTGATCGTGAACATGGCGCGTCCGGTCGCGGCGCTCGGCATCATCCTGTTTCCGCTGGCCGGATTGTTCCTCGCCATCGACGAATTCCTGGCGCCACCCACCGCGCCATTCCCGCTGGATTGGCAGATCGGCCTGCACGTGATCATTGCGCTCCTGGCTTACAGCCTGCTTGCGATCGCCGCGGTGCTGGCGCTGCTGCTCGCGACGCAGGAAAAGGCGCTGCGCACGCGCACGCTGAATGCATGGGCCGATGCGCTGCCGCCGCTGACGCAAACCGAATCGCTGATGTTCAAGTTGATCGGCGCCGGCTTCGCGCTGCTGACGCTCACGCTGCTGTCGGGCATCCTGTTCGTGCACAACCTGCACGCGCAGCATCAGGCGCACACGGCGATCCTGTCGCTGGTCGCGTGGATCATCTTCGGCGTGCTGCTGTTCGGCCGCTGGCGCTGGGGCTGGCGCGGACGCCGCGCGGTGAATCTCACGCTGGCCGGCATGGCGATCCTGCTGCTGGCGTTTTTCGGTTCCAAGTTCGTGCTGGAGCAAATCCTGCATCGCCGCGGCATGTGACCCGCCGGCAACGCTGGGGCCGCATAAAATCCTCCGCTCGCGTTAGCGCAGCTCGCATGGCGAACGGATATCAGGCCATCGATATTGATCAACGCGTGCAAGCGTTACGGCGTTGTGCAAACATCCGCGGCGTTTGCGGCATCGTTTTCCTTTCCGGAGTCTCTCCAATGTTCTCGACCGGTTCCACGCAGGGGTGGAATGCAAGGGCACCTCGGTTCGCGCGCTTTTTCGTGGGCTCTTTGGTGGCACTGGGCCTCGCGTGGCTCGCGATCGGCAGCGCACGCGCCGATTCGACGCTCGACCCATCGCTGCTGCCGGAGATCCAGTCGGCAACATTCGAGGTCGTTGCGGCCAAGCCGGCGGACACGCTCACGTACGAGAAGCCGCTGCCGATGGACTTGCTGCCGTACCAGGAGCGCACCGACAAGTACTACTCCGTGGGTACCGCGTTCGCAATCGGGCCGAACACCTACGTCACCGCCGCGCATGTGTTCATGGTCGGCTACCAGAGCCTGTGGGGCGCGCCGGAACTGCGCGACGCGTCGGGCAAGGTGTACGCGATCGACAAGGTCGAGAAGTTCGCGCTGCGGCGCGACTTCGTGGTGTTCTCGCTGAAGGATCCGCCGAAGATCACGCCGCTCGCTGTCGATGCCAAACCAGGCTTGAACCAGGTCGTCTATTCGGTCGGCAATGCGCTCGGCACCGGCGTGGTCATCCGCAATGGCCTGTACACGTCGAACACGCCGGAAGACCAGGACGGCCAGTGGAAGTGGATCCGCTTCTCGGCCGCAGCATCACCCGGCAACAGCGGCGGTCCACTGCTCGACCAGGGCGGCAAGGTGGTCGGCATCGTGCTGATGAAGTCGCCCAACGAAAACCTCAACTACGCGCTGCCGATGAGCGAAGTGCTGGACGCACCCAAGGACCTCGCGCGCTTCGACAAGCGCATCTCATACCAGTTCGACGTGTTCGATTCGACGCTGAGCGGTACGTTCAAGGGTGACTTCAAGCTGCCGCTTTCGGTGTCCGGTTTCTTCGCGGCGTACGGCAACGCGTTTCATCCCTTCCTCGATTCGCAATTGAAGGCGCTGCTGGGACAGCAATCCGCGAACCTCTTTCCGAACGGCAACGGTTCGCACCAACTGCTGTACAGCGGCCCGTCGATGGACGATTTCCCGCAGCTCGTGACGCGCAACAGCGACGGCGTGTGGACGACCAGCGGGCGTTCGAACGTCAAGATCACGTTGCCCGCCAACGGTTATGTCGCGGCCGGCGTCGCCGCGCAGAACATCCTGTTCCACCTGCGCAAACCGGACAACGTTCCCGATGCGAAGTTCCATCATGACCCGAAAGGCGTGATGGACATGCTGCTGAAAACCGGCTTCCTGAAGCGCGGGATTGGACCGGAACGGATCCTCGTGACGTCGCTGGGCAACCCGGGCAGCACCGAAACCTGGAGCGACCGCTGGGGCCGCCATTGGCAGGTGTGGCGTTGGCCCGTGCCGTACGCCGATGGTTACGTCAGCGTGTTCGCGCTGCCGACGCCGGACGGTTACGCAATGCTGATGCGGATCGAACCCGCCACCTCGAAGCACGACACCACCATCAACATGCAGGCGCTGACCGATTTCGTGAGCCTGCCCTACGACGGCACGCTGGCGCAATGGAAGGCGTTCCTTGCCGATCCGACTGTGCTGCCGGACGTTTTCAGGAACATCCACATCGCCTTCGATTACGGCAAGGATTTCAGCTACGACTCGTCGCGGCTGGCGTTCTCGCTGACGCCCGACCTGCAGAAGATCGATGCCGGCAGCGTACTGACATTGGGCTTCACGTTCTTTCCCGATCACGACGGCAAGACCGTGTGGGATGTCGGCCAGGTTTGGCTGGCCGAAGACAACCACGACCACCACTGGATCAGCCTGCTGCGCAACCAGGCGCCGCCGGCCGACCTCGACGACAGCTACCAGAGTTTCTGGAAGAAGATCGTGGGCCGCCAGCACCCGTACGACGCGCAGTCCTACAGCGAGAGCGACATGACCAAGATCAACGCGGTGGTGCCGCCTGCGAATGGCGACAAGTCGTCGGTTCTGTACACCGCCTACGTGTACCAACCCGGCACGCAGCCGCAGGCTGAGATGAAGCAGAAGCTTGATGCGCTGTTGAAGAACGTGAAGATCAAGGAACCGTAACCGAGCCTCGCGTGCGCGGTGCGCATCGCGAGTGGTCGTCCCTCATCGGCCGAGCAACGCCTTCGCCTTCGCGATCACGTTGTCGACGGTGAAGCCATACTTTTCCAGCACCAGTTCGCCGGGTGCGGAGGCGCCGTAGCGGTTCACGCCCACGCCGGAACCGCGATCACCGACCCAGCGTTCCCAGCCTTCGCGGCAGCCGGCTTCCACCGCAAGCCGCGCGTGCACGTTGGGCGGCAGCACGGAATCGCGATACGACTGATCCTGTTCCGCGAACAATTCCCAGCTCGGCATCGATACCGCGCGCGCCTTGATCCCCTCGGCCTGCAGTTTCTCGACGGCCTTGGCCGCAAGATCGGTTTCGGCACCGGTGCCGATCACGATCAGTTCCGGTTCGCCTTCGCAATCCAGCAACACGTACGCGCCTTTGCGTACGCCTTCCGCGCTGGCGAACTTGTTGCGATCGAGTGTCGGCACGTTCTGGCGCGACAGGATCAACGCGGTCGGACGGTTCTGGGTTTCGATCGCGACCTTCCATGCGACCGCGGTTTCGTTCGCGTCGCCCGGACGGATCACGTTGAGGTTCGGCACCGATCGCAGGCCGGCGAGTTGTTCGACCGGTTCGTGGGTCGGGCCGTCTTCGCCCACCGCGATGGAGTCATGCGTGAACACGTTGACGACCTGCAAGCCCATGATCGCGGCGAGCCGCATCGGTGGCCGCATGTAATCGGAGAACACCATGAAGGTGGCGGTGTACGGAATGAACCCGCCATGCGCAGCCATGCCGTTGGCGATCGAACCCATCGCGTGCTCGCGCACGCCGAAGTGCAGGTTGCGGCCGGCGTAGCTCCACGTCTCTTCCTCGCAGCTCTGTTCGTCCGGCTCCTTGCCGGGTGAGAACACGCCCGTGCCTTTCACCGCCGTGTGGGTGGACGGGTCGAGATCGGCCGAACCGCCGCTGATCGCCGGCAACTTCGGCGCGATCGCCGACAGCACCTTGCCGCCCGCGACGCGGGTCGCGAGTCCCTTGGCATCGGCCGGGAACACCGGCACGTCGGTGTCCCATCCGGCCGGCAGCTTGCCATCGAGAGAGCCTTGCAATTCCGCCGCAAGTTCCGGAAAAGCCTTGGCATATTTGTTCCAGCGGCGCTTCCAGCCGGCCTCGGCGCCCTTGCCTTTCTTCTGCGCTTCGCGGAAATGCGCCAGCGCCTCGTCGGGCACGAAGAACGCCGGCTGATCAGGCCAGCCGAGCTTCTGCTTGGTCTTGACGACATTGTCGGCGCCCAACGGCGAACCGTGCGCCTTGTAGCTGTCCTGCAGCGGCGAACCGAAACCGATGTGCGTGCGCACCAGGATCATCGACGGCTGGTCCTTCTTGCCCTTCGCGCGCTTGATGGCCTTTTCGATCGCATCGAGATCGTTGCCGTTCTCGATCGTCTGCACGTGCCAGCCGTACGCCTTGAAGCGCGCGGCGCGGTTTTCGGTGAAGGTGATGTCGGTGCCGGCCGCCAGCGTCACGTAGTTGTCGTCGTACAGGCAGATCAGTTTGCCGAGCTTGAGGTGCCCGGCGAGCGACGCTGCTTCCGAAGTGACGCCTTCCATCAGGTCACCATCGCTGACGAGGGCGTAGGTGTGGTGATCGACGACCTTGTGGCCGTCGCGGTTGTAGCGCGCGGCGAGCTGCGCCTCGGCCATCGCCATGCCGACCGCGTTGGCCATGCCCTGCCCCAGCGGACCGGTGGTGACTTCCACGCCGGCCGTGTGGCCGCGCTCGGGATGACCCGGTGTCCGGCTGCCCCATTGGCGGAACTGCTTTATGTCGTCCAGCGACAAGTCGTAGCCGGTGAGATAAAGCAGGCTGTACAACAACGCGGAACCGTGGCCTGCCGACAGCACGAAGCGGTCGCGATCGGCCCAGTGCGGATCGACCGGATTGTGTTTCAGGAACTTCGTCCACAGCACGTACGCCATCGGCGCCGCGCCCAGCGGCAGGCCGGGATGGCCGCTGTTGGCCTTCTGCACCATGTCCACCGACAGGAAACGGATGGTGTTGACGCAAGTCTGGTCGAGATCGGCTGCCACGGCGTTCACTCCGGAAGGTCTGGATGCGAAACCCCGTAGGATACCCGCCCGGTTCGGGCCTGTCCGCAGGCTTGCGGCAAGTGGTTATGCACGCTACACTTTCCCGCTTTGTTTCGGCCAGATCGTTCCCGAGGAGTCCGCCGTGAAGGTGCTTTCTTCCCTGAAGTCCGCCAAGCAGCGGCACCGCGACTGCAAGGTCGTGCGCCG
>Ga0134126_10002372_pt1 | contig 23793 bp, 33 predicted proteins | sample KB31752_FD_96881 | JGI IMG/M metagenome (GOLD analysis project Ga0134126, IMG submission 96881) | Terrestrial soil microbial communities with excess Nitrogen fertilizer from Kellogg Biological Station, Michigan, USA - KB3-175-2 | ecosystem: Environmental > Terrestrial > Soil > Unclassified ... | reverse complement strand
TGAACAGCGGCCTGATCCGCGCCTTCACATCCCGCAGCGACGACGCCCACAGTTCAAGCGTCGTCTCGATCGAGGCACCCGACATCCATGATCTCCCGAATCATGGTTGCCCATCGATTCAGAGACCATGGAGATTCGCAACTGTAATGCTAAGGCCTGATCGGCCGGCCCAAAGTCCTTGATCCGAGGCGGGTAGCCCGATCGGCGGTAGCGGTCCCAGTGACGGCGCACGGACCGTCGCGAGATTCCTCGAATCTTAAAACTGAGACTTGCAAAGCTACGCTTGTCACGTCTTTGTGATGCCCGCATTGGTTGTGAGGATTGTATGCGCGCGCTCGTGGTTGAGGATGACGCCTCCGCATGGCAGGGCGTCGAGGTCATCCTGAGGTCCGCCGGGATTATGGCGGATCAGTCCGATACCGGCGAAGAGGCGTTGGACCTCGCTCGCCGCTATGATTACGACATCATTCTGCTCGACCTGAAGCTTCCGGACATGGATGGATGCGACGTCATCCGCCGCCTGCGCGCAGGCCGGATCGACACGCCGGTGATGGTTCTCTCCGGGTCGTTCAAGCCGGAAGCGAAAGCTCAGGCTCTGCAGCTCGGAGCGGACGATTTTCTGAGCAAGCCGTTCGACAGGATGGAGATGCTGGCGCGCGTGCAAGCGATTGTGCGCCGCTGCCGCGGCTACTCCGACGCGGTGCTGCGGACAGGCTCTATTGAACTCAAACTCGGCTCGCGCGAAGTCACAGTCCACGGCCAGAACGTTGCGCTAACCGGCAAGGAGTTTGCCATCCTCGAGCTGCTGGTGCTGCGCAAAGGGTCGGTCGTGTCTAAAGAGGGCTTCCTGAACCATCTCTATGGCGGGATGGATGAACCCGAACTGAAGATCATCGACGTCTTCATCTGCAAGCTGCGCAAAAAACTGGCCTTGGCCGGGGCCGGAGACGCGATCGGCACGATGTGGGGCCGTGGCTATATCGTTCGGGAGCCGGCCGTCGCCGATCAGCAACCCGTGGCAAGTCGCATGGGGAATCTCGCCGGCCTGCCGGTCAATAGCAGCGGCCGTGGGCCGGGTCTGGCGGCCTTTGTTCCTGAGCCGGTGTGGGCCGAATAGCCCGTGCAAGGTCGAGGTGACGCGGTCAGCCGAAGATAACCTGAAGCCGTCCGCATCACGTCACCGCGCGCGAGGCAAGCGTGGCCCTCGCTGCGTGTTCCAGCCGATCCTCGCCGCGGATTTCCGGTCTTCGCCAGGTCACAGGCAGGATAAGCGGTATTTCACCTACGCTATGCCGTGAGACGGGCTGCCGACGTCGCCCTGGTCTACGGGCGTTCGCTTCGCGCCTACCAAGTCAGCCAGGACATCGCACACCGCGTCGACACTGACAAAAACGCCGCAAAGGGTACCCTGATAATCCTCGCGGCCGCCGAAAAACTCCGTCCTGCGATAGTCGGTCAGACTGAGCGTGTCCCCCTTGCGGAAGACATCAAACGCGCCGGTGACCCCGTCGCCCCAGGAAATGGGGATCACCAGGGCATAGGCGCAGCCGCCGCCCAAAATGATCTTCTCAACTCGCCACTCGCCCGCCAAACGACGAACCCCAGCCCGCAGCTCATCGAGTTGCTGGTCGGTCATGCTCATTTCCGGGGCAGACTGGAAGGGAAACACGATCACATCAGCGGACATCGGAGAGGTCTCTCGGGTTGTAGCTAGACAGCATATTAAGCAACCATAGGTTGCTATTGTATGTCTGATTCGCGCTGAAGTGAGGCGACAGATCACAAATCTGCGATCTCGCAGCAGACACTCAGTCCAACGCTCTGCAAAGGCAAGAGGTTTCGTTGAAAGCCGAGGCGGTTCCCCGAACCCGGTTGAGTTACCCTTCGTGAAGGAACCGGAAAGAAATAAGCCGAATCGCCTCTGCAATTCACGGTTGACTCACAATGCCGTGAGTGCGATCTTCACGGGGTCGTGACCGATCGCTGCAATCGATCGCACGTCCGACCCGCACCGGCGGACCCGGCACACAATGGCGCCCGCCGGAGCTGGGAGCGCCGCCCGCCCTGCCTCCGCAACGGCAGGAGAGGGATCAATCGGAGGAAAAAGCCTCTATGGGCGTTCGCGCGAGGCAGCCAGATCTCCGAACAGTTCGTACCCTCTCCAGAATGGAGGACGCGATCGGTGCGGTTCAGCAGGAGATCACCGTCGAACTGGCCGACACGCCCGAACTCGTCCGTGAGGCTCATCGTCTCCGCTACCAGGTATATTGCCTCGAGCGCGGCTATAAGCTCGAGGGCGATGGATTAGAAATCGACGAGTACGACGTTCGCGCGCGTCACGTGGTGCTGTGCCATCGACAGAGCGGCGAGGTTGTCGGGACGGTTCGGTTGGTGCTTTCGTCAGCGGAGAATCCTGGCCACAGCTTCCCCCTGCAGCACGTTTCTCACTTCCCCTTGGAAGAGCATTTGCCGATCGGCAGAACCGCCGAGGTGTCTCGCTTCGCCCTTCCAAAGCATCGGCAGGGGCTCAGCATGGCGTCCGCATCGATCATGCGGCTAGGGCTGGTGCAAGGCCTCGTGCGGATCAGCCAGGAGTTGGGACTGACGCATTGGTGTGCCGTGATGGAGCCCTCCCTGTTGCGGCTCCTGCAGAGGACGGCCATTCATTTCGAGCCGCTCGGCCCTCCGGTGGACTATCACGGCATTCGTCAGCCTTGTTACGCTGCCATTGACCCGATCCTTGCCCGGATGGCACGAGAATGCCCAGACGTGTGGAGCTTCGTGACCGGCTCTGGTCTGTGGTGGCCGGGTCCCCGCGAGCTTGCTGCAGCCTAAAGTCTCAAGGTCGAACAACTCGGCACGAACAGGATACTGCCGTGCTCTCGCGGCGACCGCCCATCTTACCGCGCCGTTTGCCGCGGCGGGGCTGCAGCTCGCGAACCCTATGGCCGTGGCATCCATTGATGCCGGGCAGGGTCACACGCTGCCCGCGCAATCGGAGCAAATCGATTAAATCGGTTTAAGGATCCTCGCCTTTGGGCCCGCTTCAGGACATCATCTCCATGTGACCGGTCGGATGATGGAAGGAGCGTGTGGATGAGAGTGAAGACCAAGCTGAGCTTGGTAGGCCTATCGGTTGGCGTATTGTTGATTGCCGGCCTGTTCTACTGGGCTAACAACGATAATACGCAAATAGTTGGTCCGGAGAGCCCTACTGGCGCCTCGCGAGTTCCCCAGACTAGTGCCCCGACCGCACCGCCGCCCTCGACGGCAACCTCGCCTTCACCCCCGCCAGCGGCAGCCCAGCCCAGCCCAGCCACGGGGCCGACCACATTGCCGCCCTCGACGGCAACCTCGCCTTCACCCCCGCCAGCGGCAGCCCAGCCCGGCCCGGCCACGGGGCCGACCGCACCGCCGACCCCAGCGGCAACCTCGCCTTCACCCCCGCCAGGGGCAGCCCAGCCCAGCCCGACCACGTCGCCGCCCTCGGCGGCAATCTCGCCTTCACCCCCGCCAGCGGTAGCCCAGCCCGGCCCAGCCACGGGGCCGACCGCACTGCCGACCTCGACGGCAACCTCGGCGCCACCGGTCATCTCGATGCCCGCTGAAGCCGATATGTCGGAAGCCAATCGGCGGCAGGTCCAAGAAGCGCTGGACCACTTAGATTACTACCAGGGGCAGGTGGACGGCATTTTCGGTCCGCTGACCCGAGCGGCCATCCGCCGTTTCCAGCATGATGTCGGCGCCGAGCCTACCGGCCACCTAACCGCGGAGGAGGCGAGCCGCCTGGCCGGGACGCACTGATTGTCGCGCGCTGGCGCTCGACTTGCGTCCGTGGCTGAGCACCGATTTTCGCAGTCTGGGAAGGGGAACCTACTTAGACAATGGGGATCGTGCCTGGGACAGCCAAGCGACCTCCGGCAATGGATCATCCCAATGCTCGCGAAGCCCGTGCTGCCACATTCATCTCCTCCCGAATAGCGTCCAGAAGTCTTGCCGGCGTGCACGGCTTCGCCAGCACTCGTGCGCCGCCGCGCCGAGCATCGACAAGTGACCGGGCATATCCAGAGATAAGGATCAGCGGCGTGAGGGGCCAACGCTGCCCAACCTCTCGTGCCAACCCAAGTCCATCCATTGTACCTGGCATAGCGATGTCGGAAACGATGGCCTCGAAGCTGTTCCGTTCGAGCAGGCCGATGGCAGACATCGCATCGGCCGCTTCCTCGACCACGAAGCCGGCATCACGCAGATAAGCCGCGGTGACCGCCCGGACTTCTTCGTTGTCATCCACCAGGAGAATGCGTTCCACCAGGGTTGTTGGTCTGGGAATGGAGCTGGCGGCTGGGCTCGCTCGCTCGCTCTCACCAGATCCGCTGGCGCCGGGCAGCAGAATAGTCACCGTCGTGCCGAATCCAGGATAGCTTTCGATTTGGGCCGTCCCGCCGCTATTTTGCGCGAACCCGTACACCTGCGTCAGCCCCAGCCCGCTTCCTTCTGCAACCCCTTTCGTGGTGAAAAAAGGCTCGAACACGCGTTTGAGGATGCCCGCTGGAATGCCGATTCCAGGATCGCTGACCGCGATGGCCACACCGGGCTTGCCATCCGGAGTCATGGCAGTTCGCGAACTCATGCGAACCGTTCCAGGTGCTTGCATCGCGTCCCGCGCGTTTGCCGCCAAGTTCAATAGAGCGAGGTCGAACTGCACGGGGTCCAGAGACACTCGAGGCAGCTCCTCCCGCAGATCGAGTTCGACGGCGGAAAGAGAGCCGAGTGTCTGTTGCACCATACCTTGCGCCTCCCTAAGGCGCTGATTGATGTCAACCACGACGTGACGACTGAGGCCCAAGCGCGAAAACGACAGCAGTCCCCTCGTGATGTTGACACCACGATCGGCAGCCTTGCGGATGGCTTCAAACGAGCGGTTGGCGCTTATGCTGGGCAGCCGCCGTTCCAGAAGTTCAAGATTGCCGGTGATCACGGTCAGCAGATTGTTGAAGTCGTGGGCCACGCCGCCGGTCAGACGCCCAAGCCCCTCCATTCTCTGGGCATTCTCCAGCGCCTGGGCTTCGCTGCGGCGGAGCCCAATTTCCCGCGCCAGCAAGAACAAGAATACCGTGGCGAGCCCAAGGCTCGCTGCCCCGCCTAAGCTGGCCAGCCAGATCGCCCTGTCGAGCGATGCCCGGAATACCGTCCGGGGAATGCCGATATGCACCGAGTAGCCGGTGCGCGGAGAAACGTGGAAGGCGGAGATCGTCGCGGCGCCCTCCAGCAGCCGCCCCTCATAGAGTCCGTCCGAGGCATGGGCGCGGGCGGTCAACGCCGCGGTGCTCGCCTCCTGGCCTATCGCAGTAGCATCGCCGTGGGTGCGAGCGACAATCCGGCCGTCGCCGTCGACCACCGTGCCGGTCCATTGCGAAGGTAGATCAGCCTGGCGCAATTCTTCCCCGATTCCGTCCGGTCGGAGGGCCACAACAACGACGGCTCGCACGGCGCCATTGCGGATCACTGGAGCACGAACCGGCACCGCACGTTTGCTCGTCCCGGTTGCGAGGCTTCCAATCAGGGGAACGCGTCGATCGACGACTTGCCGAAAGCTTTCGAGATCAACGACCCTGGCGCGCCCAGACGTATTCGTGCGAACGAGGACATTGCCGTCGGGATCGGCGACGAACGCAGAGAGCCATGATGGCTGGACCGCCTGGGTGCGGCGCAGAGTCTCCGCGAACGAATCCAGGCCGGACGGATTATCCAGTGAAGGCAGCAAAGCAAGGAATGAGACTAGATCGAGCTGACGAGATAACTGGGCGTCCACCAGAGCAGATACGTCGCGCGTCTCTTCCAGCGCGTTCTGTTCCAAGATCGCGCGCTGCGATTCCAGCGAGGAGAGGGTTGTTCCGGCAGCGTAAACGACCAAGGGGATCAATGCCGCGGCCGAGAATAAAGCTACGTGACGTGCCGCACGTTTCTCGACCGTCTGTGGCACCTATCTCACCCTATTGGCCAGCAGCACACTTACTATCGCGTTCTGCATTACACGTCTAGGTAGCGAAACTGTTCGCTCTGCCTGGGCCGGGGTCGTCCTAAGGCGCTGGCACAAGGTGCGGAACTCACGGACAGGCATTTGCCGGGAGTAGTGGCTGGTCCCACGCTTGGTGGATGTACGGCTCCAGCCCGACAAGGCCAACCGCATTGGCGTGCGGAATCCGCACCCGACAGCTATGTCGGCCAATCAGGTGATTGGGTTATTGCGCGCTCGCCCGCTCCGTCGACAGCTCACCTTCTGTGCGTGGGTCGGCCTCAACCCGGCTTGCGGATCCATTCGGGGAGTGGCTGTCGAGGTCAAGATTCAGGTCTAGGCCGAGCCGCTGGATCCGTTGGTCTGCGCTCCCCTGGAATTCTGCCGATCTGTGACGTTCGTCACAGATCCAGCTTAGCCGTAAGCCGCTCATATGGAGAATGCCGTGCCCTTTCCTCAACTCAATCGGCCCGTCGATCTGTTCTCCGACGTGATCAGGCCCGACCAGGACAGGCCGGCCCTGCGCAAGCCGCCAACACCCCGGAGCGTTCGTTGCTGCTCGTGATGCAGGGCCTGTGGAGGGTGAATGCAGCCTGGGCAGGTAACAGGTAACCGCGACATTGCCCGGATGATCTCGCCTGCATGCCCCTGCCAACCTCGTGGATCGACTGAACGTCAAGCTGCTCGAAGCAACTCGAGCTCCGGCGCATCAGGGAAATAGCGTCGGCTGAAATACGCGACCGCGTCAGCAACACTCCGGAAGCGATTGTACGCCTCGATCGGAAGCTCGATCTGGAATGTCTCCTCCAACTCCATCGTGACTTCGACGATGTCAAGACTGTCCAGCGCGAGGTCTTCGACGAACCGCGTCTCCGCAGTGATCGGGGTGTCCGGCAAGCAGACGGCCCCGCGGATTGCGCTCACGACGGCAGCGAGGACGGATTGATTGAGAGCTTCGGTCATCGGATGCCTCCCACCTCACAGCGACGTGAGTGAAGCAGATCACATATCCGTGTGCAAGTGTCAGTTGCACACGAGGTGATGGTTCCCGCAAGATTCCCTTAGGTCCAGACCGGAGCGGGCTGACTCGGCTTATCGTCCGCCACGGCTCAACAGCCGACTTCCCCTGACCCCCGTCGATCGGCTTTTCGCGGCGCCCTTAAGTTGTGCTCGGGGGCTCGTCATCGGGCGTGCAAGGGTTTCTTCATCGTCTGAGCCCTTTACTGGGATCATCCAGGCTTCGCGGGCTGCGGGTGTCGAGGCACCCGCCGGAAGGCGGATCGCGGGCAGGAGGCCCCTTACTGAACCCCGGTTCGATGGGAGCGTCTCGTGACCTACTTTCCCCCTCATTCGCCAGCCGAATATGGCCTTTCTAGGCAGGACTTCCTGGACCTCACAGGTTTCGCGGCGACACTTGGCGCGGACTGGACAGCGGTCATCGAATGCGGGGACGGCACAGAATCCTATGCTCGGTTCATGGCGCCATGGAACGGACCATGGGCCTCAGCCTTCCTGATCGAACGAGAAGCCGACACAGTGACTGTGACCGATCGCCTTAGCAACATGTCCGACGACGTCGTCACGACATATCGCGGAATGGATGAGGCGATTGAGGCCATCCGGCGGACGATCTTTGGCGGCATTCTGCCAACTCGCGCAACAGCCTGCTCAGCCGCAGCTCGCTAAACGCGTGACAGCCGCTTAGGTCCTGATCCCGCCTCCCCTGGTTCGGTGCCGTCCATGGGTCATCGAGATCTGCAGTGGCGGGTGACCGGATACGGCCCCTATCGGATTTCAACGACGCGGATTGAAGGCCACGTCGTTGTGGTGCGACCGACTGAGGTCGACCGGTCGGAGACTTGGGTGATCGACGTGGGCCAGCTCCGATGCTGCGGCCAATATGCGGCCCGATCTCAAGCGCTTTCTCTGGAAGCAGTCTTACGTGCGATTGCGATCGCCGAAGCGCGAGATAGACGCCCGCGATCACGCTGGTGAACCACGGACGCAAAGGCTACGCGATCGCGTCGCAGCCTCGGAAGCGGGGCGTGAACCCTATCTCGGCTGCTGTAGCCCTTTGCTGGAAGGGCAACGGAATACCTCCCGATCACGGACAAACGGCCAGTGTCGCTCACCGCTGGTTTAGCTGTTGCAAATTGCGGAAGGCCATGACACACGGACGTGTGAGGGCTGAATACGATCGCGTTGCGGATCGTCGACGCGCCGCGGAGTGAGTCAATGAAGAAAGGCTCGGCGATGTCGCCACTCTCTATCTCGACGACGACCTGGCGCGATGGGAAGTCTGTGACGTTCGTCGATTACGCGACGGCCGCTGAGGAGGCCTTGCAAGAAGGCCGGCTCGACGCTGCAGCGCGTTTCCTCGAGTTGGCTTACTTCCTTGGCGACAAGCTCAACGTCATTGATCCTCCGACTTGTCGTCGAGATCGTATTCATCGGGATCGTATCCACTGAAGAAAAAGCTGGGTCCCACTCTCAGGACCAGCGAGAGATGAACAAGGGTGTGGCCCGAAACGCGGGTCCAACCTTGCTCAAAGGCCGAGATTCGCGCAGCCGTCGTCTGAATGGCCTCGGCCAGCTCGGCGATCGACATCCCGAGGGCCGCGCGGCGTTCTCTCAACCGAGCTCCAACGTGCCGATCGATTGCTGCCACTGGTAACCGCGTGCCCATGCTGTCGTGACAAAATCGTCAATTCCTCGGAAAATTGCGAGGGAAAGTTGGCGCCGGACCGGGTGGGATCCGCATTGACATCGCCGGAATGAACTGAGAAGCCATTTCGGGTGCCGCGCGTGAAAAAGCAGGAGCGCGATCGTGCCCCGCTGCATTGCGAAACAGTGCTGGCTCCTTGGCAGGGTAGGGCATGACGGCCATCCCCAAGCGCGTCACGGCGCGCGAACCCCGATCTCCCGCAAATAGGGCCGAATCCGATCTAATCACTAGAGCGTTCCGGCTGCGGTTCGATCGATCGGGTGTGTCAGACGCGAAGCCGTGCAGCTCCCCGGCCGTGATAGGAATCCCCGCTTTTTGCTGACAATGGCAAGAGACCAAGAGGCTGGCCCTTCGGAAGTGCCGCCCGTCGCCGCGACACGATCGAGCTTGACACTGCGTTGCGCTACTACTGCATGGCACTCCAAAGCGTGCGCCAGAGCGCCAGCGCGCAAAGGATGGGCGCACCAAACAACACGACGAACGCGATCAGTTTGACCCAGAGTAGCGACAGCTCGGCGAGAGTGAGCACGGCGAGCCCGCGCAGGTTTGAAATCACTCCGACCAGCATGGAGAGCTACGCGTCATACATAATAGGACGCCGGACCTCGGCAGCGAGCGAGGGCTCAACGACGTCAGCATATCGAGGGCCGCAAACAGTATAGCCCAACCCCCAAACCGTGCCCACGAAATCAGGCACTCCCGCGAGGGCAAGCTTCCTCCGTAACTTGCAAATGAACACGTCAATGATTTTGCTCTCAGGCTCATCCATCCCGTCATAGAGGTGGGAGAGCAGGACTTCCTTGCTCAACGTCGTGCCCCTCCGCAAAATCAGCAGCTCAAGGATTGCAAATTCTTTGCCGGTCAATCGCAGGGGCGCACCGGCAACTGTGACCTCGCGCGCGTCCAGGTTCAGACAGACGGAACCCACCTGCACGATCGCCTGCCTGCGCGCCCTGCTCCGCCGTACCGCCGCCTGGGCACATGCGATCAGCTCCCCCTTCTCGAAGGGCTTCACCAGGAAGTCGTCGGCGCCCATGCCGAAAGCCTGAACTCTGACCTCAGCGCGCGACAATTTGGAGAGAACCAAGACCGGAACGTCGATGCGGGCCAAGCGCATACGATGAATGAGCGCACAATCAGCCACATTCGGCCGCGTCAGATCGAGCACAATCAGATCGTAATGATTGCGGCGAGCCAACTCGAGAGCTTCCGTGCCGGTCTGGGCCTTGTCGGTGACGATCCCGGCTTCCTCAAGCAGAAGCATAAGCCCGCGGGACGTAGCACGATCGTCTTCAACCAAAAGCGCGCGCATCCTGATAGCTCCACTACCATAGCGCGATCACTGATAGGTGATTGCCCCTGACCTGAAAAGGCCCCATTCTGAGACAGAGTCTCAAATATTGATGAGAAGTGAATCAACTTCCTGTTATGTCTGAGTCGTCTAGCGAGCTATGCCAAGCAAGATACTGATTTAATTGGGGAGGCCGCATCGACCCCTTAGGAGAGTGTTAACCTTCTTGGCCGATCAATAGTGGCCGAGAAACAACGAAGTCCAGCATTCCTAAGCGGGCAAATTTTCAAGGAGCAAAATCTCCGTGACGCAGCAGCTCAACTCAAAGTGGCAGAATCCGCAGTCAGCCTCGGTCCACGCGTTCCGCAGCCTTCGCGCACGCCATCTCGCCCAAGCGGCCTCCGCACTCCATTTGTTCCCGACGGGATGGACCGTCCAGTCGCATGAAGACTGCCACGGCAGTCTGATGATCGTTGTCCTGCCGGATCTCGACGATCCGACGGCGCCGAGCTTCGTCTTGGACGGCGAGGAGGGAGCGGTGAAGCTCGGCATGGTAGGAGAAGACGCGTTCGAAGACTTGGGCGAATTCGATACAGTTCGCGGCGCGATGCATCGGATCGCGCTCATCTCCGTGTTTCCGCCCGATCATGGACCTTCGCAGTGAACGCGGGACACCGCCAAGCGGCCAAGACGCCTCGCCAATCCCTTCGTCGTCCAACACGGGGCGCAATGATGGACGGTCCGACGCGCCATCAAGCTCGGTTTCCGGCGCGTATTGGCTGAAACTGACGCGGCCATCGAATGCACGCTCTTTGAGACCAGACGGAAGCTCGGTGAGACGGGACGGCATACGGCGTTTCGTGACCTGCAAATGAACGGAGCTGTACGCGGCGGACGCCTTTGCCCGTGTTCCTGTACCCAAAGAGCAGCTGCGGGGTTCGCCAGAAGTGATAGTCGGCTCTGGATGCCGCTTTCTCCGCTGCTTGCGCCGAACTGGGTCCCTGCCGCATTCAGCACTCGGCGTTGCTCTGACAGGCCCGCTTCAGCAGGTGCCGTGGTGGCCGACTAGCACGGTGCGGTCGGCCCGCCGTTCACGATCGATCAATAAGCTGACGGTATTTTCGCGCTAGCCGATACGGGACTCCGGACGACTACCTCCGGCTCTCGGTCGCAGGTGCAAGGAGTGGTCGTCCGCTCCGGAGCCGACTCAGAAAGGGCGCTGCCTTACAGGAGCGCCCTTTCTTTTTCCCGTCGTCCTTGCCGAGCCCGCTGCGGCGCGGTCGATAAGCCCTTCCTGGTGGGGCGGCGGCCGATCTCGTGGGACCGCTTCGTCACGGGCATAAACCGGCATGCCGGCCAGGTGACATCCTCGGCCAAAGCCGCGGCAGCACGCGCGAACGGCACCAAGGGCGGCCGACCTAGACCGAAGTCGTCTGAGGTAGGCGATCGGTAGGAACCCGGACTCCGTGAAGGAGAAGCTGCCGCCCCTATCGAGGTGAGGTTGATTGCTCGAGAAATCGGACGTGCGGATGCCATTGAAAACTGAAGTCCGGAGCGTTCGACAGCCCAGCTCCGGACGGGCTTGCGGTAATGGTCTCGGCGTTCGCGCCCGAGAATGCCGCGACGCTTAGCGCTCCCGCGAGCACCGCGCCCTTCTAGATCTCGGTCCAGTGCCTCGTCGGTTTCATGATGTACACCCCTTCTCCGTTCTGAATTCGTAAAAGGCCGCCCGGCCCGGCACCTGCCGGTGGTGGGCCGCAGCTAGGGGTTGGCGCAATGCCGGAGGCCAACACCAGGACTCGTTGCGGCACAAGATACTTCGCAACTTCGCAATCATGGGTAGTGGTAACGGTGTAAAGATCGCCGACACGGGACATTGTGGCAGACGGCGCTTGCTGCCCTGGTGCTCGCTCCCATACCGACGCAATGCGCCGGGGAACCAACCGCCGCGCGAGGATTTTCGTTGCGAGGAAGATGTTATGGGTCGAGACTGACATACGGGAGCAGGCGAGCGTGTCCCGCCCGACTCGTTCCGCGGAAAACTTGGTGCCATGTGCTCCACGCACGGGGAAGGTTGGCTAATATGAAGACCCAATCGCTCGTCGCCGGTGCGATTCTGCTTGCCGCTCAATTGCCGGGTACACCGGCTGCGGCTGACGTCATCTTCACGTTCACCGAGACAGGGAGCAGCCCAACGGGCGTTCTCAAGGTTGCGGGTTCGTTGGGGCTATCCAACGCGGCGTTCTCCAGCGGCGTGACGATCAATCGGGAGTTCTTCTTTGGCAGCCAATCAACGCCGCCAAGCCTCTCTGGAACCGGCATAACGAGCATCGCATTCAAGGTGGTTGAGACGGATGCGCCGCCTGAAGCGTCGGTCAGTGCAACCTACCCCGATTTCGTCGCAGGGAATCCTGCGACTGGGCCATTCTGGGTCGTTGATCTGGCGAGCAGCGCCGGAGGGGTCCCAACCGGACAGGTGCTCTTCAATAACACGGCAAGCGATTTTACCTTCGATCTGGGCAGCCCGGGGAGTTCAGGCTCGTTCAACTCCGACGCCGGCAATCCGGCCTCTTGCGGGAGAACGGGCGTGTGCCACTTTACGGGTACGTGGCAGCAGGCTGTTCCGGAGCCCGCGACGATCGGCTTGTTGGGTTTCGGACTGTTGTCGCTGCTCGGGATTCGACAGAGTCTCCGCTAGTAGCGGGCGTCAAACGCACAATCCTGGGCGCTGGTCCGTGGCACCAGGGGTGATGGATTCCCGGCATAGGCACCGCCTACATGACCAGCGCTGACCGCGTCCTGCCGTAGTCGCCGGACGTGGCGACCGTCACCAGTTCCGAAGGTGAATTTCGGTCGAGAAGCCGCCGCGCGAACGGCCAAGAGCCTGGTTCTGAGTCCCCCCGCCCGCTGCACAATGGTGTGCCCTGATGATGGGGCTCTCGATCATCTGCAGAGCGCCGCTCCCACACTCAGCGAGGGCGGCCGCCATCAGTGAGCCCGCTCGCGGTCCAGCGGGGAAATCCCTCTCCTGCGCTTATCGCGCGCGTATGCCTCTGTGCGTCTGATTATGACGACCAAAGCTCCACCAAACCGTCAGGGTCCGCAGGAGTGCAATCCGAATAGTGCAACCCGGGCGGCAGCGCCGCCCGCATCTCGACTATCGTATCGGCCAGCAAGACGTAGGGGGTCGTTTCTGTTGTCGCGAGGCGTGCCACCAGCTTGCCAGGATAGGCGGCCTGATCCTCCATGACAGTCCACACCGCCATCCCACGCGTGCGTATGGCCTCCTTGTGCAGCTGTCGGGCTATCTCGGCGGTGATGATCTGATCGAGCATTGGCCCCCGGTCAACGCGCCACGACCTGACCGGTCCCCGCGAATATGGGGCGTCGGCGCGGCTTTGCGAGCGATCAGGGGTCGCCGCATGTTTTGTACGAAACTGACGCTAAGCCGCGATCACCGGAAGAGTTCGGCCACCCGCAGCCGCTTGCCGCTCATCTCGACCAGCCCATTGTTGCGCAGCAGTGCGACGCCGCTGTTCCAGTGGCCGCCGGTCGCCTTCTTGCCGAGCGCGACCGCCAGTTCCGCCGGCTCGACGTAGCGCTCGCCTTGAGCCGCCAGCGTGCGCAGCATCTCCGGCGCCGGGCTGGGCAGACGCGAGCACCAGAGAGCGAGGCGCTCCTCGGTACTGGACGGCGCCGGCGGCACCTCGCCGGCCACGTCCATTCCGGCTGCACTGACGGCGACCAAATCCGATGTCTCGTCGACGAAACCCATGTCGCGCAGCTGCTTGCGCCCGGCATTGTAATGGCCGCCGCTCGGCTTCAGGCCCGCCAGGGTTGCCGCCTGTCCCCAGGTGAAGCGGGCCGGCGCGTGCTGGGCCAAAGCTGCGAGCAGCTTGCGTGCGGCCGGGTGCAATGCACCGGTCCCCTCCGCCTCCGCCGGGAACCGCTCGGCATCTGGACGGCCAGCCGGGCGGGAGGCCGGCGGCGCAGGCACAAGCGTAGGCGGTGACGGCGGCGGCAATGGGCGCGCCGGATGCTGCGCCGTCGGAGAAGCGAGCGATGCGGCCTCTGCCGCCAGGGAGGCGATATGACCGAGCCGCGACCGCAGCGCGGTCGCCTCCGCCTCCAGCGCGACGATGCGCGCCTGAGCCGCCGTGAGCAGGCGGTCGCGTTCCGTGAGCAGGCGGTCGCGTTCCGTGAGCTGGTGCTCAATCTCCGTGAGCTTGCGACGGCTCCCTCCAGCGGCAACGTCCTTGTCCCGCCCGGGCGCACGCGCTTCGGCCAGCGCCGCGGTGATGGCCGACAGGTCCACCCCGGCCAGCGTGCGTGGCGTCGATATCCGCTCGCCCCGCCTCGGCGTGCGCGAGCTATCGTAGGTGCGGATGTGCGGGAACGCCACGCGCGCCAGCACGTCGTCCGACGGCGCCCAGAGATAGCCCTCGCCACGCGACAGCTTGGGCAGGTCGGCCAGGATGCGCCGGCCCTCCGCCCGGTCCGCCTGCCCCTCGATCCAGCCGCCCACGGCGTCGCGGTCCTGGCTCGACGTCAGCTTCATGGCGACCAGGATGTCGGCCTGGCTCAGCACGTCCTTGTGCACCACGGCCGGCCGTTGCGTGATCAGCCATGGGATGAAGCCGCGGACGCGGCCCCGCCGCACAATCTCCTCGATCCGGCCGAGCAGCGCGTTGGCCTCCGGCAACGGCCGCTGCGGCGCCCACAAATCGGCCTCGTCCAGCACCAGGTGCAGCGGTTCCCTGTTGGTCTCGTACAGCGTCTCCGCAAACGCTGCCATGACCCGGCGCCGCGCGGCGGCACTACCGAGTTCCGAGAGATCGACGACGCAGGCGAGCGGGCGGGAGCCGACCAATCCGCCAAGCGCCGCGCCCATGCTCTCGTCGAGCGTCACGTCGGCGTGCCGGCCGCCGAACACCACGACGGGATAACCCGGCGTCGCGCCATCCGCGCCGGCGCGGAGGCCCCACCAGACCCCGAGCGGGTCGACGACGCAGACGCGGGCGCTCGTTTCCAGCAGCTGCTCGACCAGGCCTTTCGCGGCATAGGTCTTGCCGGAACCCGAGGTCCCGACGATCGCTAGACGCTCATCCAGCGCCGCCGCGGGCAGGACGCCGACGATCGGCAGCTCGCTGCCGTCGCTCTGCTTAGCGGCGTGCGACACCAGTCGCCTCCACGTTGTTCCGATAGGCCGCCAGCAAGCGGCTGACGGTCGGCTCGCTTACCTTGTAGAGCCGGGCCATCTGCGCCGCCGTGTGCCGCCCCGACATGACGTTTTCCGCGATGTCCGCCCGCTGTTCCGCGTTCAGCTTCGGGTGCCGGCCGCCGATGCGACCCTCCGCCCGCGCGGCGGCAATACCCGCGGAGGTCCGTTCCCGGATCATCGCGCGCTCGAACTCGGCGAAGCTGCCGACCATCTGCATCATCATTCGGCCGGCGGGAGTCGTGGTATCGATGTTCTCGGTCAGGGAGCGGAAGTCCGCGCCGGCCTCGGCGATCCGCTCCATGATGTGCAGCACGTCCTTCAGCGAGCGTGACAGCCGATCGAGCTTCCAGACCACTACGGTGTCGCCGGCGCGCAGGTGGTCGAGCAGGCGGTGCAGCTCCGGCCGGTCCCATCGGCCGCCGGAAGCCGCTTCCTCGAAGATGCGCCGGCAACCGGCTGCGCGCAGGGCGCGGGCTTGCAGCGTGTTGCTCTGGTCGTCGCCCCTGGAGACCCGGGCGTAGCCAAGCAAGGCACCCCCGGCAGGTCCGACGCCTTTCACACAAACGGTCGTTTACGAACGGGCGTGGCGACCACAGCAGTTCCTCGGGTTCCGCGTTTCAATACCCTCTTTCAGAATGGCGTTGAATGGCAAGCCCGTTATGATTGCCTTTTCCCATCCAGAACGAGGTTTCCATGTCCCGCCGCACCCTGCTCTCCGCGGAGCAGCACGACCGCCTGTTCGCTATCCCTACCGATCCTGCCGAGATGGCGCGCCACTAGGTGCTGGGCGCCGATGACCTGGCGCTCATCCGGCCCAAGCGGCGCGGCATGAACCGCCTTGGGTTTGCCGTGCAGCTCTGCCTCCTCCGCTACCCGGGGCAGGGCCTGGGCCCCGGCGACCGGCCGGCCGAGGCGATGATCGCGTTCGTGGCGAACCAGGTCGGCGTGTCGTCTGCGGCGTTTGCCGACTACGCGCACCGAGACCAGACTCGGCGGGAGCATGCGGCGGAATTGCAGACGGTCCTTGGGCTGCGCCGCTTCGGCTTTGCCGATTGGCGCACCTGCATCCGGGTTGGGGTCGACGCAACCTGGGCGACCGATCGTGGCGAGCCCAGCGTGCGCGCGATGCTCGAACGGCTGCGCACCGCGCGCGCTGATCCCGACAGCGCCCGTGCTAGAGCGGATCGGCCTGATCGCGCGGGTGCGCGCCCGCAGACGGGCATTCGAGACATTGGTCGCCGGTCTCACCGGTGCCGACCGCGAGCGACTGTACACATTGCTGGTGAACGACCCGGACGTGCGCCGGTCCCGGTTCGCCTGGTTGCGCGATTACCTGGAATCGCCTGCGCCGTCGAATATGATAGAGCTGTTGGACCGGCTCGAATATGTTCGCGCGCGGACCTCTGGACATCGCGCTGGTGTTCACCGCCCTCGGCGTCGGGATGGCGGCGCCATATCTGGTTGTCGCCGCGGCCGATCTCAGGGTCGGCGCGAGACCGGGCAAGACGCATCCGTCCCGTGCGCCTTAGCCGGCTGGTTGAAGAGGGCGCGATCATGTCGGCGCAGCACATCACCGACCTCGAACTCGGCGCGCCGTACCGCAATCCTGGTGGCGCAGGTGGCCGAGCTCGAAACCAAGCTCGCTGACACCACACTCGCCATGTTCGAGAAGTACGTCGGCTCGCTGTTCACCAAGGCCCGCAGCAAGGACGAGCGCGCTCTCCGCGACCAAGCGCGATGTCGCGAAAGCGCTGCTGCTGTTCCGGCAGACCATCTTCGCGCTCAAGCAGGTCAAGGCGACTGGCGAGGAGGGCGTGAGCGCCATCGAGCGCGAGATCAGCATGGCCCGGCTGGAGCGCGCGCTGCCGGTTCCAGTCAACACGCCGAACGATCCCGTGCTGGCCGCCGTGGAATTGCTCCGGGCGACAGGCGCCCGCGGGTTCGCCAAACGGCCGCCCGGCTGCCTTTGCTCGATCTTGCTTGGCGCCCCCTGGACGAACCCGACGATCCATCGCTCGCCATCAACCATGATCTCGCCGGACAGTCGGCAGAACTCGAGTCGCGAATGCGCAGCCACGACAAATGCCTCGGCTTCAGCCGTCGTCATCGCCCACGCGCGCCGCCGCTTGTCCCACCGGTCCTGTGGACAACACTGTCGGCGGACCTCGACCGCCGCGGATACTAAGAGAAACGGACGATAGGCATGCCATAACTCTTAATCGGAGCATTCAAGTACGTAAGCTGCCGCAAGGAGTGCCCCTGCGCTTATCCCTCCGCCCGGAGCCCATACTCAGCAGCCGCGAACCGGCGCGCCCTGCCCTCGGCATCCGGCCCAGAGAAAATCGCCACCTCGCACCTACGGGCCTCGTCAAAAGCTTCCACACGCCAGTCCGAGGAATCGAGCCGATCAGTGAACAACCGGACTTCGACCGTGCGAAAGTCATGGCTCATGCTGCTCTCCTGCGTTGATGAATGGCGACCTTCCGCCGACGTCAACCCTGAGCCCATCTGCGACCCGCCCCGGCCTGCCGCGTCGGCTTTTGCTGGACGCGCGCGAACAGCTCATGCACCGACGCATTGTCATCGCTGCGTGCGGCGTGCGACCCAGACCAGTCTGGGGCTGGTGCAGGTGCTACCGAAGGGCGGGGCATCGCGGCCAAGCCCAGGCGCTGCGGAGGAAATCGGCAAATAGCGAACCGGCTTATTGAACCATCGGATCTCGGCATGGACGACGGCACTGCAATGGGCGAGGCCTGAATGACGATCACGGCCTATCTGGCGGGACCGGATGTGTTCCTGCCCGCCGCCCGGGAGCACGCCCGGCGCAAGGTCGAAATCTGCGCCCGGCATGGCGTGATCGGCCGCGCGCCGCTGGACGAGGACGCCGGGAGCCTCGATGCCGTACCGGTCGCGGCGACCTGGGACAGGATCTTCCGCCAGAACCTGGCGATGATGGAGGCGAGCGACGTCGTCATCGCCAACCTGACGCCGTTCCGTGGCGCCTCGGCCGATGCCGGCACCTTGGTCGAGTTGGGCTGGTTTCTCGGGCGGGGCCGCCCGGCCTTCGGCTACTCGCATGCAGTGGTGCCGTTCGCGGCGCGCAGCCGCCGGCAGGTCGAGGCGGTTGCCGACCCGCTCCCTGGCCTCGCCATCGAGGAGTTCGGTCTGCCCGACAATCTCATGGTGGCCGGCGCGCTGCTGGCGGGGAGCCACGCGCTGGTGCTGCCGCAGGACGGGCAGGAGCGGGCATTCGACGAGCTGGACGTGTTCGAGCGCTGCGTCGCACTGGCGGCGGCGACCTTGGCTGGCCGGGCCGGCTCGACGTAGCGGCGACGGCGGCCCCTGCCTACATATGTTCCGGTACTAGGAGGCCGCCATGCCCGACACTGTCCATGTCACTCTCGAGGTCGAGCCCGAGATCGCCGCCGCGCTCGAGGATCCGGCGACCCGCGCCCGTGTCGAGCGCCTGATCCGGCGCACGGTCCGGCCGGCCGGTATCGAGCGGTGTTCGCGGCGATGGATGCCTTATCGGAGGCTCGCCGACGCGGCCTGACGGACGAGATCCCCGAAGCGGAACTCGCCGCCTACAACGTCGAGCGCCGAGAGCCGCCGCCTGGCGCGTGATCGTCATCGCCGCCTCGACGCTGATCAGCGCGGTGATCGCCCGCGGTAGCGTTCCTGACCGCGCCATGCGTCACGCCTTCGAGGCGGACGAGGTTACCGTCTCGGAGGCGATCCTCGCGGAGCTGCTCGACGTGTTCGCCCGCCTCGCACGCTTCATCGATCCCGAGCCAGCAGATCGGCTTGCGCCTCTGGCGCGAAGACGACCTCGTGGCTCACCTCGCGGATTTCAGCCGTTTTTCGTGGTGGGCACGGAGAGTCTGGCGAACCTGGTCGGCCGGAATCGCCCGCGCTGGATCGGCCTGCATGGCGTCGTAGACGGGGATCACGTCCTCACGCAACCAGCGCTCGACGGCCGCTTCTCGCTCCTGCAAGGCGCGCAGCCCGGCCCGCACGGCCTCGCTGACCGATGCGTGGCTGCCGCGCCTGGCCAGGCCATCGATGTAGCCGGCCTGCTCCGGCGGCAAGCTGATGGTCCGCTTCTCGGCTAGGGCCACGCCGTCCTCCTCGACCGCTCCAGTGTGAAGGCACCCCAAATTGGGGAGGCGGTACGGCGGCAACCGAATCTGCTACACTTCTCCCGACATCATGCCCAAGCAATGCCAATTCTGGCCCGCACGACCTGCGCCGATCCAGCTGCCGATTTTCGCGGAAGAGGCCTCGCTCATCCGCGTCTGCCCCGAGCGCAACGAGTTCCGTTACTACCGCATGGCGGTCTGGCCCGACCTGTTCGGCCGCGCTCTCCTCGCCCGCCACTGGGGCCGCCTCGGCACCCAGGGCCGCATCCGTCTCGACCCCCACCCCGATCCCGGCGCTCGATCAACGTCGTCGACCGGCTCGCCGGGGAAAAGCGCCGCCGCGGCTACCAGGACCGCGCGGTGTGAGCCGGCAGGTCGCGTCGGCAAAGGCAAGAGCGAGGGCTTTGCCCTCGCGCACCCACCAGGGTGCCGCGCGCCCTGGACCCCGCGTCCCAAATGCCCCCACCCCACCCCACCCCACCCCCGCCGCCGGGCGGGATGTGGCTGCACACCGCCGACGGCGCACGCAAATACCTCACCGCCGATTGCGTCGACCTATCCGCCGGCCTGCTGGTGATCGAGAGCCTGAAAAAGCGGCGGCGGGGGATTTACCGCGCCGTCCCCGTCCCCCGGCTCTGCTCGACGCCCTCGACCTGGTGCACGGCATCCGCGAGCGCCAGGCCTTTGCGCGGCAAAGGGCGCGGCGAGCCCCTCTGGCCCCGGAGCCGTATGACCGACTGGCGCGCCATCCATGCCATCATGGCGGTGACGGAACTTGACGGGCCGCACCAGCGGGTGCGCAAGGCAGCGGCAATGGTCGGTCAGCAGCCGACGAACAAGGTGGCCTGATGCCGACCAACTTCCGAACTGGCCGGAAGCCGCACGCCCGCTGTCCTATCGATGAGATCGTCCGCCTTGAGGCCAATGGCATCGGCCGGGCCGAGATCGCCGCGAGCCTCGGGATCAGCGAGTCGTCCGTATACCGCATCGTGGTCCGCGAGCGGCGCAAGTCCGGGTTGGCACCACCAGTTCGTCGAAGTCGCTGGACCTGATCCGGCCAGGCGTTCGATAGGCCGAATACGCACGGGCGGCTCCCAAATGGGGTTCATCCGGAACGGGAAGTCCACAGTCTCTGTGGGTAAGTCTATGGACAAGGGCCTGGAAAATTGCGGATCTTGCTGGCCAGGCAGCGGATTCAATGACATGCCCATGACGTAGGCAAGTTATTGCGCGGCAGGGCTATTGTGATTGGGGTCGCCGCACGATTGTAGCTGCTCAACCCGGCCTCGGCTGGCGATAGCGGCTTGAGGCGAATGGTCGGCGAGAACGGGATTGACGCGAGGTCGGCGGCGTTGCTCACCCCAACCTTGAATCGAGTCGCCCGTTATCGCAGCAAGCTGTCGCACGCGGAGAAGGACGCGCTGATCCTGACGCTGATGGTGCGGCTGGACGAAGCGCACAAATTGATCGCCGAGTTGCGCGCGGATTGATGACCTCACGCGGCCGGGCAAGACGCCGGAGAATTCCAGCGTGCCGCTCTCGAAGGGGCAGAAGCCGAACGGCCGGACAAGCCTCCCGCAGCCAACGTCTCGGCCGCGTCGGCAATGTCCGTCATCAGCTCCGGCGTGGCCTGGAGATACCAATCGGTGTGCGCAATATCCGAATGCTCGAGGTAGGTCGCCAACGCGACGGCCCGACGCGCGATGACTCTGCGGTCGGCCCCGCACTGCGGAGCACCGTGTCGCAAAGCTGTGCCGAAGGTCATGGATGCGAGGCGGCCGGGACCAGTCTGGAGCGATGTTTGCACCCCGCACGACGCACCGGAACGTATATTGAACCGCGCTGTAGGCGAGCACCTCTCCCGTGACACCCAAGAACAAGTGGTCGTCGAGCTGGGCCAGGCCACGCCGCAATTCGATGTAGCGGCTGAGCGCCTCCGCGACCGTCGCGAGCATGGACACGAGACGGCTCTTGCCGAACTTGGTGGAGCGGATGTGGAGGATGCCACCCGGCAGCACGTCGTCGAATTGCAGCACCAGCGCTTCGGATACGCGCAGCCCGGTTGCGGCGATCAACCCGAAGAGCATAACATAGAGCTGCCACCGACGCGGATTCGGCCGTTGCCGGCGCAGTTGTGACGCGGCATCGAGGATGCGAGCCAATTCGTCCGCTGTGTAGATGTAAGGGACTGGCCTCGAGGTGTACGCGGCGTAGATGTTGGCAGCAGGCACCTCGTGGGCGGCGTCCTCGGCACGAACGAACCGTGCGAGCCGTGCCACCGCACCATAGCGGCAACTCCGGGCACCTGGTTGTGCAACGGCCGCCCACGCCATGGCGGTGCCCGCGCGCAATTGCACAGCTTCGCCGCGTTCCGCGGCGAAGCTGTGCAATTGCGCGCGATGCTGCCGCCGGCGCTGAGGGTAACGAAGCGCCATTCATGATGCGAGCCCAGCACCCCACTCCCGTTCTGCCGCCCCGTCCTATCCCGCCGGCGCCGATCCCCTCGCCTGCTCCTCGGCCGCCGCCGTCCCCGCCGTCTGCCAGGTGATCAGAGTCGCGTGTTCGGGGGCAACCGACACCAGCTCGACCCGCATCCGGCTGGCCATCCTCGACGCCTTCTCCACGGCGTGAGCTTCATTGTTGGCCATGATCGTGCGTCGGAACCTCTCGCCGCCCGTGCGGCCACTCAGGATCACCCCAAACGGACTTTGTCCTCGAATCTCCTTCATGAAGCTCCTGATCGTAATGCGCACGGCAAGCCGAGCCACGGGGTGCTAAGCGCGGGAAAGTTGGGGCTCCTGCATCCGGCCCTCATTGCTCCGGCTTCCGCCGAATTCGGCCGTTACTCCCGCCGCGGCCCCAGTGGACGGCGGCCGACCGACCATTCAAGCTCGGCGTCCGTGGCAGGGTGGGTCAGCGGGATTGACGCCACCGGAGATGATCCGCCTTTGATCGGTTCGTGCCGAGCAGGCTGGTCAGAGCATCGCACACTGCTTCGACGCTGCCGAAGGTGCCGCAAACAGTTCCCTGGTGATCCTCGCAGCCGCCGAAGAACTCCGTCTTGCGGTAGTCCGTGAGAATCAAAGCGCCGGCCCGGCGGCAGATGTCGAAAGCCCCCTGCGACCCATCGCCCCAGCACTTGGGGATTAGCAGGGCATACGCACAATCGGCGCCCAAGGTGACCTTGTCGACGCGCCAATCGCCCGGAAAATCACCGACGGCGAGCCGAAGCGCCTCGATCTCTTGATCGGTGACGTTCAACGGGTGCGAAACACTGCTGGGAAACGCGATCACTTGAGCCGACATAGGAATGGTCCTGACGTGTGACATCGTTGGTAGGGGCGATTACGCGTTGTCCGATGCAGGGCTCCCAGTGGGCCTCCCTATGGTTGTAATACCTCGTCAATCTAGCGTCAAAAATGGATTATGTCACGAAAATATTAGCGGAGGCTCGCATTGCGGGCTGATGTCGGGCCCAGCTGAATCCTGCAGTTGAGAATTAGACGCGGCCGTCCGACTGTTGGCGGGGCCAAGGCAACTGCGTCGATAGTAGGCGATCAGCGTTGTGGGCGATGTGAGATAGCTCACACAGCTGCCAGGAGAGCGCGCTTGGAGAACCGATTCGATCGCTTCCTCCATACGTTTGCCCCTTTATGTTTGCCCCTTTCGTGGAATTTGCCTGCACATGCCGGCGCAGATTGACAGGTCGAGTCCCGGCGGGCGTCTGACGTAGGCGTACGGCTTATCCCCAGCGGCAGCCATCGCGGCGCTCCTGGGGCGGATGCTGGAATTTGGTTGTGTCTCTTGAGAGAGTTGCGCATTTTTGACGAAAGTATCACCGTTTAGGAACGGGAAGTCCCGGATGCACTTGTTTGCTCTCTGCCCGCTGGATTCCGAACTCCACGATCGCCAGTGGCTGAACAGTCGCTCCAGGGACGCCCCAGATCTTTGAGGCGATTGGGGAGCAACAGGCGCGCAAGGCCGCCGCCGGCGCTTTGACTTTCCCTTTGCTGAACGGGCCGTTGGCTGGGTCTCCAAGGCTTCAACCTCGGTTGGTACAGGTCATTCCGATTTCTGAAGATCCCCGTGGTAGCCCGACGAGGACCCGGCTCGGGAAAATCTCCGTGGTGACGTCTTAGCCTCTGAGGGCATAGCGTCGGTTGTCAGCTGAACAACGCTAAGGGCGAACATATGCGAACGATGCTGGTCTCGACGCTAACTCTGTTGGTGGCGTAGGGCCTCATACAGGGCGGTCTTTCCCACTTTCAGCCGTGTTGCGGCTTCCCGCACGGTTAAGCCTTTGGCGATGAAGGTGCGGGCGCGCGCGAGCTTTTCGCGGGAGACGACAGGTTTGCGCCCGCCTTGGCGCCCGCGCGCGGCGGCCGCGACCAGCCCGGCTCG
>Ga0134126_10002371_pt1 | contig 23793 bp, 20 predicted proteins | sample KB31752_FD_96881 | JGI IMG/M metagenome (GOLD analysis project Ga0134126, IMG submission 96881) | Terrestrial soil microbial communities with excess Nitrogen fertilizer from Kellogg Biological Station, Michigan, USA - KB3-175-2 | ecosystem: Environmental > Terrestrial > Soil > Unclassified ... | reverse complement strand
GGGATTCAACTCGGCCGGGAACTGGTGACGAGAGACTCGCAGCAACGCGCCCGCGAGTTCATAGATCGCGTTGTCATTCCGTGGAACCGAGCTATGGCCGCCGGGGTTGGTAGCTTTCAGTTCGACTGAGTAGTAGATCTTTTCACTGGCTTGCACGTAGTTTGCGACCTTCTGCCCGTTCCGAATGGCTCCGTCGCCGCCTTCGTTGAGCGCCAGGCCGGCGTCGATCCAATCACGGTGATTCCGCACCAGCCATTCAACGCCGTTGTGCTCTCCGCTCTCTTCGCCGGAAGTGAGGGCGACGATGATATCGCCGGAGGGCACGAAACCTTCTTGTTTATAGCGAATCAGGTTGGCGATCCAGCAGGCTGCTTCGGCCTTGTCGTCCACGGTTCCGCGGCCATAGAAATAGCCGTCCTTTTCGAGGAAATGAAACGGGTCGAGGCTCCAGTCCGAACGCAGCGCCTCGACGACATCCAGGTGCGCGACCAGCAGCATGGGCTTTGCCGTGCCGGAGCCGCGATAGCGCACAACCAGGTTTTTAAAACGTGGATCGTCCCCATCCACGTGGATGTCGGCATCCGGGAAGCCGGCGTCGCGCAAGCGTTTCGCCATAGCCTCGGAAGCTGCGGTTACGTTTGCCGCGGAATCGGCTGTATTGATATCGACCAACTGTTCGAGAATGTCCCGGGCGAGCTGTTCGGCTGGCTCCAAACATAATCCAGCACGAGCCGCGAATACGCCGAGAAGTAGGAGCCACATAAATGTAGAGAACCGGATAATCACCGGTTATACCGTTACCGGCTCGAACCCGACATACTGGACCTCTTCCTCGAGGGCGAAGCCGAAGCGGTCGAAAACCCGCTTTTTCAGATCCTCGATCACGGTGATGAGATCTTCCGCCGTGCCGGCTCCGTCATTGTAGATCAGGTTCGCGTGGTACCCGGCAACCTGGATGTCGCCTCTACGCATTCCTTTTGCCCCCACTTGTTCGAGGAAATAAGCCGAAGGCACTTTGCCTTCGCGAACCAGTTTTTGTGGAATCTGCACCTGAACGGCTGCCGGGAGTTCGTTGAATAAACAGTTTTTGAAGATGCTGCCGGCGCATCTCATTGTTGGCGGATATTTTGCGTCCCGAATCGCCCGAATCTCCTCCGCCTCGCGCTGCAATTGTATCGTGTCGCCCGGTTCAAAACTCAGCTCGGCGGAAAGAACGATCCATTCTTTGCGGCGCTTGAATAAGCTTTCGCGATAGTGAAACTCGCAGCCAGCGTTATCCACCATGCGTTCCTCGCCACCATCTGTGAAGACGACCTGCTCGACCCGTTCCTGAATTGAATGGCCATAAGCTCCAGCATTTCCGTAAACTGCGGCGCCCAATGATCCCGGGATGCGAGTCATGGTTTGCATGCCCTTGAGACCGCTGCCAATGCTCGCGTCCACAACGGCTTGTAAGGAGGCCCCGGCTTCGGCATGGATGCGCGTCCCGTTTATAGTGATGCGGTTGCCGGTGAAGCGCAGAACGGCCCCATCGAATCCGTCGTCGGAAACGATGAGATTCGTTCCTCCCGCAATCACTACGTGAGGAACTTGCTGCCCGCGAACAAAATGGAACAATTCGTCGAAAGCACTGGGGTCAGCCGCTTCACAGAGCGCAGCCGCGCACCCCCCGATACCGAATCGAGTATGAGGGGCAAGTGGTTCTTCCAGGCGAATCGTGACACCAGGAATGGAGCGCAGGCGCTCCAGAACGCCAAGGAGAATGGGCATCTCTCCTCAGCATACTTAACGCGGCGCCTTCGCCCTACGGAGGAATGGGCCGGAGCCTATTTGCTACTTCCCATTGTCGACCGTCAAGTTATTGGTGACGGAGAATACGCCTGAAACCGTGTTGGCCGCAATGCCCGCCTGCTGTTTATCCATCTCGCGCGCCACGGCGCCCACGAGAGTAACGTGTCCATTCTTTACGATGATGTGAATGGTAGGCACGGCTCGCATGGCGTATTGATCCAGGCCTGGTTTGCTGTAAATCGCGCGATAAACGGCACGACGAATCCGGTCGTCATTGGGCGAAAGAGGGAGGACCTCGATGTTATTGACTACTTTTTCGACGCCTTCAATGCTTTTCACGACCCGTCCCGCGTCGCTCCTAAGGGTGGGCCTTACGACTTGGCCTTCCAGGGTTACGGTGGAGCCCTCGACCTTATAGCTCAAGTTATCGAACACCGTATAGTAGGGCAGCGTCACCAACTGGTGGCGGACTTCCCGGATGATTCGTTGTTCCCCTTTTTCGCTCTGCGCGAAAGAAGCGGCTGCAAATATAACGAGAGCCGCACAGCAAATCGCAAGTCTGCGCATCAAATTCCTCCCTACTATATAGATACAGCAGAAAGGCAATCGTTTGGCCCGCTGGCGAAATTCCGAGGGGGGCCCGCGTGGTTTTTGGTGGGGGAAGGATAACCACGCGGGCGTATGGTTGCGTTGGTTATGAAGACGTAGCGCCAGGCGGCGAGGTTAGCAGAAAAATGAAGAAATTTTCTCTTAGTGCATTCGAGCTACTTTGCTGTCGCGGGGCGGATATGGTTGCGCCAGGTCTCGACAAAACAGGACAAAGCTTCGGGACGCCCCTTCCGCGTAACCATTACGAGGACGGCGGCCCCCGCCCATACAAAGTACAAAATGGTGACCCAGAACCGGACGTGTAGCCCCAGGTAGGACCATAGGCCCGCATTCGCTCCCGTGGTCGCGAAGGCGACTTGCGTCATATAAAGCACGAATAACATCAGCGCTTCCCACCACTCGAATTTCATGTTCAGGAGAAAGACCATACCTACCATGCTCTGTCCGATGGTGAGCAGCAATTCCCGTTCCTGCTCGGGGTCGAGAGGAATGCCTGTGATGGCTCCGCCGCCCATCGAATACACAATGGGCAGCATGCCGACCAACAGCGTCCATTGGTTAATATTGCTGGACGTGATATTCATCAGCGCCATGGAAGCGCGCTCTTCCTGACGAGCGAAGTAGAAGGTGGAGGCAAGCTCCGGAAATTCGGAAATCACAGGCGCCAGCCATTGCACAACGATGAAACTAGGGACCCCGATGGCGGCGGCAACGGCAATCAGGCTGCCGAGGAATGGCTCCGCGGTCAAGTAAATCAGCAGACCACCGGCTACGAAGCAGGCGGCGATGGCCGTAATCCGAACCTTGCGAGGCGCCTTGACAATGGCTCGCGGGATACGTTCGAGATCCTCGATCGCTTCATTGCCCTCGGGCGGGAGTTTAGTCAGGAGATAGAGATAAGCGGCGTACATGGCCGCCAGCACCACCGCATCGTAAACGTGCAGGTTACTCTTCCACCAGATAAAAAGCGCATAGAATAACGGCAGGATCAGGCCGATGACCTCGATGCTGTGATTTGGGTCCAGGGAAATATGGCGCATCGGCGAACGCGTTCGCTTGCGATGAAAATGCGCAGCCGTCGCGTAGATGATGGGCCATGCGAGTCCGGTGAGAAGGCGCAGCGCGCCGGTGAGATTGGCGAGAAGAAGATCCCGTTGCTGATGCCACGCCAGAACGGCCTCGACGGCGAATTCGGGAAGGGTCTGGAGCCACGCGAGTATTGCAAGCGCGAAGCCCTGGGCGACAAAGAACTGCGCGGACTCCGCGCCCCAGGCGATTAGAATCGACGCCAGCAGGATGCAGGGCGTGGTCCAGAACGCGGCGGCCGGGCTGACCTCGCGAAGAGGCGCCGCGACCAGCAGCAGCGCGAACGCAACGCCGAATCGCTGCCCGGTCTGCGACGTCCGGTGAAAGCCGGGCAGCGGCAGACGTTTACGCAAACCGGATCTCCAACTCGCCGGTCGATGCGGACCGGGTAATGATCGAGTGTTTTGCCAGCTCCGGCAATTTATTCGGGAAGTCGATTCGGTAGTGGGCGCCCCGGCTCTCTTCTCGCGCAAGCGCCGCAAACGAAATCAGCAGAGCGATCAGGTGGATATTGCGCTGTTCGAAATCGCGGCGGCCGGCCTCGGGCATGGCGATCCGCTCGCGCGAACGCAGCATGGTAAGAGCCGCATTCAGTTCCGGCCCGCTCCGCAGAATGCCACATGAATTCCAGGCGACCGCGCGGATATCGCGCTCAGGCATCATCGGGAAACGCGGAGCCACCGAGGGAGTCAATTTCGCCGAGGCTATCCCGGCCGCTTGCAGCTCGCGCATCGTCCTCCCCGCGCGGGCTCCGTAGACCACCCCTTCGAGCAAGGAATTGCTGGCAAGGCGGTTTGCCCCGTGGACTCCGGTGCAGGCGGCTTCACCGGCGGCAAACAAACGTGGAAGACTCGCGCGGCCATCGAGATCCGTGCGAATGCCGCCCATTGCATAGTGCGCCGCGGGACGGACCGGCGCCGGAACCCTCTCCAGATCGATCCCGTAATGGAGGCATGTCTCGTAGATTCTTGGGAAACGCTCCCGGACAAAGCCTGACGGCAGATGCGTCAGATCGAGAAACGCATTCGGTTCGCCCGTGGCGCGGCACTCGAGAACGATGGATCGCGCCACAACATCGCGGGGCGCCAGCTCCTTCATCGGATGATAGCGATCCATGAAGCGCTCGCCCGCCGCGTTACGGAGATAAGCTCCCTCGCCGCGCAGAGCCTCGCTCAACAGAAATCTCGGCGCATCCGGCACAAAAAGAGCGGTGGGATGAAACTGGACGAACTCGATGTCGGCGACCGCGGCGCCATTACGATAGGCCATGGCCACGCCGTCGCCGGTGGCGACGTCGGGGTTCGTGGTGTTTTCAAAAACACAGCCAAGCCCGCCGGTTGCAAGCAGCACGCCGCGTGCCTGCACTAACACCACCGAACGGGTCGTCTCATCGAAGGCGGATACGCCAACGACTTCTCCGTTATGCAGAAGCAGATCGGTGACCGCGGCAAAACTCTGTAAGCTGACGTTTGCGAGCGAGGACGCGTGATGGCGGAGGGTGCGCGCGATTTCCCGCCCCGTGGAGTCGCCGTGCGCGTGGAGGATGCGGTTGCGGCTGTGCGCGCCTTCGCGGGAGAACAGCAGCTTCGATCCCCGCCGGTCGAAAGCGGTGCCCCATTCGATCAATTGCTCAATGGCGGCGGGAGCGTCCTCAACCAGCGTTCGAACGGCGTTGACGTCACACAGGCCGTCTCCCGCGTTGAGAGTGTCCTGTTCGTGAAGATTGACCTCGTCATCGTCGTTCAGGGCGGCGGCGATTCCGCCTTGCGCATATTCCGACGAGGACTCGCGAAGGCTGTCTTTTGCGATTACAAGCACGCGGCCCGCGGCGGAGAGCTCGATGGCGGCCCGCAGGCCTGCCACACCTGCTCCGACCACAATGAAATCCGTGTGAATGCGCTGGAAGGGGGCGGCGATAACCCATGGTACAACGGGAGCACATGCCTACCTTCGAAGTCCGCACGCCGCACAGCACGTATTCGAGCGTGGTGCGGCGCGGCATCCTGAGCGAAGCGGCGAAGCATGTTCCGGCAAAGGCCGGCAGTGTTTTTGTCATAACGACGGAGGATGTGTGGCGATTCCATGGCCACAAATTGGAGCAAAGCTTAAACGGGCGCGCGGCGGAAGTTTTGTTTTTTCCCGGCGGCGAAAAGAACAAGCGGCTTGCGCCCGTGGAGCAGCTTGCCGAGCAGATGCTCGAGCGCCACGGAGACCGCACTAGTATCGTGATCGGTTTCGGTGGCGGGATTGTGACCGATGTAGCGGGTTTCCTCGCCGCGATTTTCATGCGCGGCATTCCGGTTTTGCAGATTCCCACGACTTTGCTCGCGCAGGTGGATGCGGCGGTAGGGGGGAAAACGGGCGTGAACCTGGTAACCGGCAAGAACCTGATTGGAAGTTTCCACCAGCCGCTTGCCGTGTTGATCGATCCCGACCTGACCACGACACTTCCGGAACGTGAGTTCCGGGCCGGACTTTTTGAGGTGCTGAAATGCGGCGTCATCCGCGATCGGGCAATATTCGATCTCATGGCCGAGCGTTCCCGGGAGGTGCTGGCGATGACGCCGGCAGTAGTGGATGAGCTGATCGCCGGGGCCGTCCGCATCAAGGCCGAAGTCGTTTCCGCCGACGAGCGCGAGAGCGGACTGCGGCGCATCCTCAACTTCGGACACACGATCGGACATGCCATCGAAGCGGAAACGGAGTACGTGCGCTTCCTTCATGGCGAAGCGATTGCCTGGGGCATGATTGCCGCCGCTCATCTGGCATCGCTGCGCGGATTGTTGAGCGCCCAAGATTGCAACAGGATCGTCGCGGCCGTTCATCTTTATGGGCCGCTCCCGGACGCGAGCGATCTCGATCCGGAACGCCTGATCCGGCGGCTGGGAAGCGACAAAAAGACGCTGCAAGGCAACGTTCATTTTGTGTTGCCCGAAGAGATCGGGAAGGTGACGGTGATCTCGGGCATAGAGCCGCGCCTCATTCGAGAAGCGATCGACCGCGCGCTCGCGAGTCGCGCGTGAACGATCCCGCAATCGCCGGGCGAGGCACAACGCCGCCGGGCGCTGGCGACGAGCGGCAAGCGGCAGCCTGGGTCAAACAGATGTTCGCGGCGGTGGCGCCCCGCTACGATTTCCTCAACCATCTGCTCTCGTTCAATGTCGACAGGCTTTGGCGAGCGCACTTGCTCGCTGCCGTTATATCCGTTTTGGAAAGGTCCAGCCCGGCGGTGCTCGACCTCTGCTGCGGAACCGGCGACGTACTCATTCAGTTGCAGAAGAACACGAAGAAGGCTGTTATGGGCGCCGATTTCTGCCATCCGATGCTTGTGGAAGCGGTGCGAAAAACGTCAGCGCGCCGATTAGCCTCGCCGCTTTTTGAGGCCGATGCGCTCACGCTGCCGCTGCGGGACGGATCGCTGGACCTGATCACGATCGCGTTTGGCTTTCGCAATCTCGCGAATTACGAAGCGGGATTGCTCGAATTAGTGCGGACATTGAAACCTGGAGGAATGCTCGCGATTCTTGAGTTTTCTCACCCGCGAAGCTGGTTTATGCGCGTTTCCTACGGTCTGTATTCACGCGTGTTGCTGCCGGTAATCGGCTCGGTTGTGTCCGGGCGCCGGGATGCTTACACCTATTTGCCCGAATCCATCGGCAAATTCCCGGCCGCGCCGCGGCTGAAGCACATGATGGAGTCGGCCGGCTTCACGGAGGTGTCGTTCGAGTTGCTCACCGGAGGAATTGCGGCGCTGCATACTGGCCGTAAGGCGGCGGTTGCTCATAAAACATAATCGGCTAGTTTCTAGCTGGAGATTCGCTTCCGATGCGAAACCGCTCGCCACTGCTCGCGGTTCGGAACTGAGCCGCAATTGCAAGGGAGCAACCATGGCCCGGTAGGCCGCGGAATCGGATAAAGACGTCTGGTTACCTCGCTGTCCACTCCCTCATGATCACGGTTCGGTGCTGGCTGGCAGCCGAGCGTCTTCACGACATTGGGTAGGCAGCTTGCAGAACGGTGACCTGATGTCCACAGCTACGCGCTGAAGCGAGCTACGCTGAAGCGCACGCCGCAAACAGGCAGCGGCGATGGGTGCTTACTTGTTGAGCAACTCCATCAGATAGGCATCCGCATCTTTGGAGTGCATCACGGATAGCCGCTCGACGACCCGGCGCTTCAATTCCGGATTGGACTCGCTTCGAGCCAGGCTGACCAATTGCTTTGCATCGCCGCCCGCGAACAGAGCATCGATGATGCTGCGGCGCACGTTGGGTGAACTCTCGCTCGAATAGAGCGACGTAAGGGGACTGGCCGCTCCCATCGCGCCGAGAAGCTGGATCGCCTTCCGGCGCAAGTCCTCGTTCGTTTCGTTTTTGGCCAGAGTCAAAAGCGCATTCTCGTCCTTGCGCATGAACAAAGCTTGCAATGCGGCGTGTTTCACCGAGGCATCGGACGTGTTCCGGTAGATATTCGTGAACGTCGCCGAATCTTTCTTGTCGCCGGAAACCGCAAGATACTCGACCGCTTTCATCTGCAAATCGGGGTTACTCGATCCCATGGCGACGCGTGTCACCTCGGCGCGCGCCTGCGGAGAATCGGAACGGGCCAGCACGAATAGAGCGCGCTCACGCACACGGGGAGGATTCTTCGTTTCATTTAGAACCTTTTCGAGCAGCGGCATGGCCCGATCCGGCTCGGAGTGTATTAGCCCGTTGATCGCCAACAACTTCAAATCTTCATCTGTTTCAGACGCGAGCGAAACATGCGCTCCCGTCTGCTGTTTCAATTCGAGTTGGAGCGCCTTGCTGTCCCGCAGCCAGTGGCTTTGGGGATAGGCGCGCTGCAACTGGGCTAGAGTATTCAGAGCATCGCTCGACCGGCCAAGCTTGGATTGAGCATACGCTTTCCAGTAATAGGCTCCATCGACCCGTCCGTTCTTCGCGGTAATGACACGATCCATGTCCTTAATTGCCTTGTCGTAATCGTGGCGATCGATTGCGCGCGTGCCGTTGCGGTAGGCGCTCGAAGCCGCGTCGTTCCAGGAATCGCGCTCCTCGAACCGTGGCATCAACGCCGCGCCCCAGGGATTGAAATTGAACGCGAAGTTTTGATGCAAATCCTTTAACTTGCTCTGGAGTTGCAGGTCGGTTTCCGCCATTGCTTGAGAGATTACGGGCTGGATGTTCTTCATCGCTTTCTGAGCTTCGAGCATCGCGGCATCCGTATCGATTTGAATTTCCGGCTGAATACGGTCGATCTCCGACTGAACGCGGTCCAAATCTACATCGACATCCGGCATGTCGAGAAGGTCGACGGGGGGAACCGGAACTACCGCAGGGGCCGGCGCGGGCTTCGGGTTATGAACAGCCGGGGGCGGTGGCGGCGGAACCTGACCATAACTATAGGCAGCGGAGGCTGTCGCGAGCAGGACAGTTGTGATGGCGATTCGATACATACGGGTACTCCTCAGAGTTTGATAACGCGGGCGCCGTTCTCGCCCGGAGACGGATTGGACGACACGAAGCCCTTCATTTTCGAAAGCAGGCTGGAATCGGCAAGGCGCTGCTGGAGATCGTGCGCCTGAGGGCCGGAGAGTTTCGCCGGACTATGTTCCAGCTCAACAAGCACCTGGCCGATCTCATCCAGCAGCGCCGCGGTGTTCCGATCCTTATCCTGCACAGCCGTCTGCCGGTAAAGACGATTTTCGGCGAGCAGATCCTCCACCGTGTTTTGTTCCACGGATACGTCGGTGAACCGGGCCGGGTGTTGCGGTTCGGCGTTGACGAGCGGTGACAGCACGGCCATCGTACGCTCGATGTGATCCGTAACGGCCACGGAGAGAATTCTCTGGCCGGCATCGCTTGCCTGAGCGGTATCGGCCGGCGGCTCCTGGACGCGGCTGCCAGCAAACTGCAGTGAGATGGCGACAACGATCATCGCGGCAAGCGCGGCGGCCGCAGTCCAGACCGCATTGGGGCGACGGAAACGGAACGCTCTTCTTTGCTGGGGAAGCGATGCTGCAAGCTTTTGCCAGACGGCGCTCTCGTAGCCGGGCACAAGCTCGGGCGCCTCCCAGTTCCGTAAAAGCTGAAGCGTGCGGTAAACGGCGTCGCATTCCTCACCGCATTCCGGACACGCGGCCACATGTGCCGCAAGTTCGGGAGCAGCGTCGCCGTAGAGATATTCGGCGATCTGGTCCTGAGTCAAGTGAGAACCGGCGGAAGCGGAATCGGGTTTCATACAGCAGTCACCAATGGTTCCAAGGCGCGGCGCAGTTTGCGCACAGCGCGAAAAATACTGTGTTTAGCGGCGTTTTCGCCGACGCCGAGAGCGGCCCCGATCTGTTCGATCGAGAAGTTCTGATAGTGGCGGAGAACGAAGGCCGTTCGCTCCACGACCGTAAGCTCGTTCATCGCTTTTTCGATGTTGTCGCGGATCTGCCCGCTATAAGCAAGCTGGTGAGCCGAAGGGTCCGAGGAAGCGACATCGGCGAGCCATCCGGCGCCATCGTCGCGGCGCTCGCAATCGACGAAACGGCGGCGCGAGCGCATCAAATCGAGAGAATAATTAGCTGCAATGCGATAGAGCCAGGTTGAAAACGACGAACGGGACTCGTAGCGCTTCAGATGGCGAAATGCGCGGAGAAAGGTCTCTTGCACGATGTCCTCCGCGTCTTCTTGGTTGCCGGTCATACGATAACCCAGTTGGAAGACACTCCGGCTGTGGCGCTCCGCCAACATCTGGAAAGCGTCACGGTCGCCGTTCAAGACTCGGTCGACCAGAGCCGGGTCGCTCTCTTCCATTCACCGGGTTAGACTGCGGCGGGGCATGGTGGTTAGCCAATGTCACTTAGTTTTAAGTGGGGCAGACGCCTCGTCTGCGCGCGGCTCCCAGCCGCGCCCTTCGGATCTTGCAGAATTCTCCAAGAGCCGGGCGGGGCCCGGCGCAGGCCGAGGGCCTGCCCCACAACCAAATGCCCGAATCTGGGAAAACTAAAGGGATATTGCGGCGGTTAGCTGGAATTCGGCAGGGGCCGGCGTTCAGGCGGCCCGCTGCAGCCCCGCTGGTCCAGAACCGCTCTTCCTACATGTTGTAGAAGAACTCTTCGTACACGACCTTGCCGTCGGCGACTTTGTAGACGGCCACTTCTTCCATCGTGAACCGTTTCGATTCAGGCTTAAACGTCACGTCCAGCTTGAATGTGACGGCGAAGTGTGAACCCGCGACAAGCGGCCCCTCGACCTTCGCCGAGTGGACCTCGTGGTTAGCGGTCCACCATTCGCCCTTAGCCTTGACGGCCGTAAGGCCCTTCGTCTCGCGCGACTGACCGGGAGGGGCTCCGGCTTCCATGCTGACGATATCGGGGGAGTAGAGGGTTTCGACGGCCTCGTCGAACTTGCCCGCAGAGCAAAGCTTCACGAGTGTGTCGGCAACTTCCTTGGTAGTCATAGTCCATCTCCTATACAGATTTTCTCTACCTAAATAGAATAGCGGCCGGAATTGACGCCTTTGCCCGCGCTATGACCCGCGCTATGATTTGACCACATATTGATTTTTCCGCCGGCGATTCTGGTTCCCCGACGCCACTGAGGCCGTAGCTCGCGGCGATTGTCAGATCGCGAATCTCGAAATCAATAGGGCCTTGGAACGAAGAAAACCATTCCTCAAGCCGCTTTCCGATCGCATCCGATCCCGTTGACTGCAACGGACCTATAACATCAAACGCCAGGACGTCCGGCGCGTAGCTGGACGCCAGCGCGTCAATGTCTTTGGCGCGAACCGCTTTGACCCGGTCGTCGTTCTTGCGAGATAGCCGGTTAGGCGGGGGCTGGCGCGTGCGAACCGAAGCGCTCGGCAAGCATCGATAGTATCCATGCCCACCCGTCCTTGTGTTGCCGCCCCATTTCGTCGTCCGGCACGCCTGTGTGGCGGAGCGTCACTTCCGTCTGGTTTCCGCGCGACTCGAACGTAACCGCCACGGTCGATTCAAGTCCTTTGGTCGCCTCGGATACCCAGGTGTACTCCACGTTCTGGGGGCGATCGATGCGAAGGAAGCGTCCGTAATGCGGCCACTTTTTTCCCTCGTGTTGCACCGCAACATAGAAAAGGCCGTCTACAACCGGGTTGAGAATGACGCGCTCGGCGCCAAACCAGGGGCCTCCGGGACTCTTCGGGTCCAACCAGACATCGAACACATCCGCGGCGGGCGCCGGAATCGTGCGGGCGATTTCTATTTCCGTAGTTTTCATTTTCATTTCTCCTGTTTTGAAGTAAAGAACTGTTCAAGCCGGTCGAGGCGCGTATTCCAGAATCCTTCGTATTGAAATATCCATCGGGCGACTTCGCGGAGCGGTTCGGCGGAGAGTTCGAGCGTGTTCTCACGGCCCTCGCGAGTTCGCCGTACGAGGCCAGCCCGCTCGAGCACTCTTACGTGCTTGCAGACCCCGGTCAACGACATCGGGAACGGCGCCGCAATATCGGAAATGCGTGCCGGTCCGCGCGCAAGCCGGCCGATGATCGCCCGCCGTGTGGGATCGGAGATCGCGGCTATGACGTTATCGAGGTCGGTGTTCATCTGAATACTGAACCTATTGGTTCAGTATTGGCGACTGCGGGATCGATGTCAAGAGGCTCGTGGCAACCGGGGGACACGGCCATCAGACCATAGTCTGCACTTCGTTAGATAGTAATGGACCTAAGTTTGGCTGACGCCTATTCCTGGTAGCTCAGGAGAACTCCGGTGCAAATTGCTCTATCCAAATGGGGACAGTCCCTGGGACCGTGATCGTCGCGACGATTCTCCGCTCCTCTGAGCCAGATTTGCCGATCAGCTAGACTCAAGTTTTCCAAGTATGAATCCGTCCGCCGCCCTCTATCTGCGACTTCTGAAACGATGCCTGGTTCGTGATATTTTCCCCGACGGTCGTTATTCGGGAAACCGGGAGCAGCCGCTGCCCTTCGATCCGTCCCTGCGAGAAGAGGGGAAGGATTGGCCCACTGAAGCCGTGACCATGGTTGGCATGAAACGGCTGGATAACCTCGAGAATTGCTGCCGTAACGTCATCGCCGCCGGCGTGCCCGGAGATTTCGTGGAAACCGGCGTCTGGCGCGGCGGGTGCTCCATTCTCATGCGCGGAGTGCTGAAAGCGTTCGAGGACCCAACCCGCTCCGTTTGGCTCTTTGATTCTTTTCAAGGTCTACCGAAGCCCGATTCCGACAAGTTCCCGGAAGATCGGGACGATTCGCACTGGGTACACGCTTACCTGGGCGTTTCGGAGGAAGCCGTCCGCAACAACTTCCGGAATTACGAGTTGCTGGACGATAACGTGCGTTTCGTCAAAGGCTGGTTTCGGGACACGCTTCCATCGGCGCCCGTGCAGCAAATTTCCGTGCTGCGGCTCGACGGCGATATGTACGAATCTACGTGGCTGGCGCTTACCTGCCTTTATCCGAAGATCTCTTCGGGCGGCTTCGCCATTATCGACGACTACGGCGCGCTACCAAATTGCCGGGCGGCGGTTGAGGATTTTCGTAAGGAAAATAATATCGACGAGCCCGTCAATCCCGTCGACTGGACCGGCGTTTACTGGCAAAAACGCTAGCTTTGTTCTGCGTTTCTCGCCACAAGCACACGGGAGGGATAAAAAATCTGCCGCACTTTGTGGTCGCGCTCCACGTTGAATCCACGAGCGCGCAGAACACGCGGTATGTGCCGCTCGACCTGGCGTCCCCAGAATGCGGGCGCTACTTTGGTGCAGACACGATACGCGCTGTTAAACATGGACTTGTTTTGACCGATCAGAATGAGAGTCAGCGGACCGCCAACTCGTAAAACCCGCTGAAACTCGGATACGGTGTCTTCCACGTCGTTTTCCGAAAGCAGTTCGAGCAGATAACAGCACACCAGCGCATCGAAAGATCCGTCCGCGAACGGCAAATAGCGGGCATCCGCCGCCTGGCAATGCGCGGCAGTGTCCGGGAAAGCACGGCGGGAACCGGATTGCGTTCTCGCCGCCATGTTGGGCGAGAGATCGACGCCCACGGTGTGCCCATCGGGATTCGCCTGCACCAACTTGTGAAACATCTCCCCGGAGCCGATTGCCACTTCCAGCACCCGCATTCCGTTCCGAATACCCGACACGGCAATCGCTTCTTTATGCGCGCGCGAGTGGAACAACAGCGTGGAAACGGGGTACAGCGGGGCCAAAATGTCGTAAATGCGGCGTGTCTGGCGCGACGGCGTAAAAGCCAGTTCGGCGGCCATTGGGCTGGATTGCAGGTATTCGGTATCTTGCAAGTCGATATTTCCGTTCACTCTTAGAGGACGGCAGTGTCCATGATTTTACGTCAACCGTTTTTTTCGCGTTCCGGAATCCCGGAGTACACGCACTCAAGCTGGTATTTCAAGCAACCCCCAACAACGCCCCACGAACAACTTCGAAAGAAGAGAGGACGAAGATCCGACCCCTACCGAATCGGGAGGCGCCGTGCGGCAGCGCCCAACAATGATAGCTCACATACGGATACGCGTCAGTTGCGTGGGAGAGCGAACCATTGCATTTCGGTGAACCACGTCGCGCCGCAATGCCCCGCCGGAGCACTCAGCGAAGCAAGCGCGTTCAGATCTCCGACCATGCTTACTTCGCTGTCAAAACCTGCAGCAGAGCTTGGCCATCGGGGGTTCCGAGACCCGTACATGCATCCCAGCCAGCCCCCGCTGAGTAAACACCCAAGTCGCCGTCGATATCGTTGCTTCCCTCCGTGATGTCGCGGAGGGCTTTCGACCCGGCGGGTAATTGGTACAGCATCGTATTCAGCAATCCCGCGGGTCCGGAACCGTTCTTTGCAAGTTGCTGGTTGATGAGGGCGATAAGACCTGCCCAAAGCGGGGCGACGGCGCTCGTCCCCCCAATCACCAATTCCTTTCCAGCCAGGACGATCTGATATCCAGTTTGCGGGTCGGCATCGCCCGCCACATCCGGCACGCCACGGCCGGCGTTGCCGGTTGGCGACTTTGGAACGGATGCATTCTTTTGATAATCGGGTAAAGAGAATTTCGTGCTCACGCCGCCGCCGCCGGCGCCGCCTTGCCGACCCTCATTCCACACCACCTCGCTGCCAATGGTGCTGTTCTTCCCCGTAAGGGCTGTTCCACCGCACGCAAGCGAATAAGGACTCGACGCTGGAAAGTCCACGTGCGGGCTCCCATCCGAGCTGCCCAGATCCGACGAGCCGCTATCTCCCGAAGCAACGCAGACCGTCATGCCGATCAGCGAGGCATCACTGATGGCGGAGTTCACCCCATCGAGGAACTGCTGGGTCGAGGAGTCCTCCGAACCACCCCAACTGATCGATAGCACCGTCGGCTTCCTCACTTCATCGTGAACGGCCGCTGTAATTGCATCGATAAAGCCTTTGTCCGTATTCGGAGCGAAATAGACGGCAATGTTTGCCCCTGGCGCCGCCGCCCCGGCCACTTCAATATCGAGCGTTACTTCGCCGTCGGCATCCGGATTCAGGCCCGGCAGATTCGCGCCTCCATCCACCGATACCGGGCTCACCGCAGGAGTTTTGAGCTTCAGCTTCGAGAAAAAAGCGTTCAGATCGGAATTCGTATAGCCGGCCCCGGCTTTCTGGCTCGGCTGCGAGGAATCGGCCGGCGTGTTCAGTTCGAGAAGGGCGATAGTTTGGCCGGTTCCATCGAGCCCAGCCGGAAAGTTATACAACTTCAAAATTTCAAGGACCGAAAAGCTCCTGTCTTTTGCCGCTTTCGGCGCAATCCGCGGGACTGTCTTCTTGGCGGGCCTCACTGGAATTGCCTTCGTCTTCGCCATCCCTTTCAACGCGCCGAGCCGGCGATAATGAGGCTTGGCGACCGGCCGGTCATCCAACCCGAACACTCCTTCCACAATCCCCGCAAGTTCCTTCGGAACATACACGGGCCCTGTTCGCCCGCGATAAGCGACCTGCTTCGACCGGTAGCGGCGCAGGGTCACGCCGAAAGCCGTTTGCAGATCGGCAAGCGTGCCTCGCAGCCGGACAATCCGTTTCGGAATGCTCGACTCTACAACCGTTAGGTGATGGTCGTGCGCAAACTGGTCGATTTTGGCGAGATCATCCGGGCTCGCGCCGTGCGACTGTGTGAACTCGCCTCTGCTGAGATATGTTCTTTCGGACGGCGGTTTGGCTGCCGCGAGTTGTAGGTGCTGCTGCAACTCTGCTTCATTCGTCCGGCTCCGCACGCGCAGCGTGACCTCGGCCTCGTCCTTGGGGTTGATGGCCCCGACGTCTTTTGCGCCAGCCATTGGATCGCGGTGGCTTCCCTCCACTAGCGCCAGGTTCTTTCGAGGTGGTTGGGGCGGCTGTTGTTTCGGCATCTGCAGCGATTATTCACCGTTTCCCGAAGGCACACAAGGGGGAATAACCGGACAAACCCGCGCATTAAACGTGCGGCGGCTCCGTTTACAAGTTTCCTCGATACAGAGCCGCATCGCGTGAGCGGGTTCTTCGAACAACCGCGTTCAGAACTGGATCTTCAACGCGAGTTGCAGATCGCGATTATCCGTAATTGTATTTGTAATGCTGGTGTCCGAGATCGCCGGATTCTTTGAATTCACCGTCTGGTTCGGGTTGCCGAATTGCGGATGATTAAACGCATTGAACGCATCCACGCGGAACTGAATTTTTAGATTTTCGAAAATGGAAAAATTCTTTGCCGCAGATAAATCGAAGTTGGTCCAGCCCGGCGAGTACAGCGCGCCGCGTCCCTCGTTGCCATACCGGTAGCTGCCGGCCGGAGGTTGCATGAACGCGGTGGGGTCGTACCAGTGAGACCGATCGGCATCCGGCCGCGTGCCGGACGCGATCCGGTCGGGCCACTCGGTGGCATTGTTGTTCGAGCTCGAAAGATAGACGGTGAACGGCCGCCCTGTTGAAACGGTCGCGATCCCATCAATTTCCCAGCCGCCGACGATGTTGCCCAGAATGCCGCTGCTTAAAAAGCGCCGGCCAGGGCCAAAGGGCAGTTCGTACACCCAACTGCCGACAAACCGGTGCCGGACATCAAAGCCCGAAGGTCCGTAGGCTGCTGCGAAATCGGTGATGGTCTGCGGTCCGCCGACCCACCCCGATCCGCTGGCCGCCGAACCACTGTAATCGAGCGATTTCGACCATGTATAGCTTCCCAGGAATTGAAGGCCCGAGGAGAAGCGCTTCGTCATTTTTGCTTGAAAACTATGGAAATTGGACATGTTGCGCGGATCCGTGTAGAGGAAATTGCCGCGCAAGGTCGCGAGCGTTGGAATCGTGACGCGCGAATTCGCCGGTCCAGTGCCTGGCTGCACTTCAACCGGATTGTAGCCAGCGAGCAGGTGGATGCCGCGGCTGCCCGCGTAGGCGAGCTCGGCAACATAGCTCTGTCCGAACTGCCGTTGCACATCCAGATTCCAGCTTTCGTAGTAAGGAGTCTGGTTCTCGTACGACTGCGCAAGGACGCGTGGATTATCCGCCAGCAGTTCGGCTGTCGTCATCGGCTGCACGGGCGCCGGCGGACCGAACGGATTGTTAATAACAGGCAGGCCGCTGACGCTCGCCGGATATAGCTCGGTCGGCGCCGTGTTCTGCGAAATCGTCCAGGGGACGGCCTGGCCGATGATGTTGGAAGCGGAGGCTTGTTCGGGGAAATAAGACATACCGAAGCCGCCGCGAATCACCGTGTTGCCGTTGCCGGTTGGGTCGTAAGCGAAGCCGATGCGTGGACCGAAGTTCTTCCAGTGGGTCTTCACGTTCGCCGTATCGGACGCGCCGTTGATGCCGGCGTACACGAGTGTCTGATGTTGAAAATCGAAGTTCGTTAGCCGATTGCGCTCTTCCGTGGGCGATGTATACACTTCCCAGCGCACGCCGAGGTTCAGTGTCAGTTTTCGGTTCACCTTCCAATCGTCCTGGAGCCAGAGCGCGTGCTCCCAACTGGTGAGATAGTAGGGCTCGCTCAGGAAACCGCGCGAGCCGCCCGCGCCCGTGCCGTTGTCGAGATAGCCGAGCAGAAGGGTGGCCCAGCCGGCGCCCCCTGCGCCCGTTACTGGATCGGCCGTCAGCGCGTTCTGGAAATTCAGAGTGCCGCGAGTATCGGTGTTTGTGAACGGCGACATGCGATCCTGTACGCCGCGATAACCGAACTTGAGCTGGTGATTATTGACTGTCCAGGAGATATTGTCCTGCAGTTGATACGACGTTTGAACGGGATGTGCCGGCAGGAACCCGGGGCCTCCGTTCAATGCCTGCACGCCACCTACGCCTCCCCACGCCCCCACCGCAATCGTTGGCAGACCGGTCGAGTACTGGCTGAGGTTTATGCCATTGATGCCGAGCGATTGCGCCGCGTTGTGCCCGAAATCGGATTGCGTCGAGAAAGGATTGGTGCGGGCGAACCCGAGGATCAATTCGTTGACCAGCGTGGGTGAAAAGACATGCGCTTCGTTCAGCGCGGCGCCGGATGCCGCCAAAGTCGTAAACTGGCCGCCCGAAACGAATGGTCCTAAATCGAACTTGCCTTGCACGGACGCGGGCGTTGGATAACAGCATCCGCTCTGTCCCTTCGCATCGAACAGATCGAATTTCTCGTAGCTGAAGCGGCCGTAGAGAGAGTCCTTATCGCCGATGCGATGATCGATACGAAGATTTCCGCCATTGTCCTTCAGATCCCGGTTCAGCACGTCGAGGCGATTATTCACGAGACCCGGCAGATTCGGCAGCGGGTAGAGGCTCATCACATTCGCGGCCACGGAGTTAATCTGAGCGGGATTGATTGCGTTGTTCGCGAAAGGAGTGCGTACGGTCTGGCCGTTTACGGTTCGAGTCGTGGTTGGGTCGTAGATGGTCACGCCCCGCGCGGCCAACTCGCTAAAGTCTCCGGTGTGCATAAGAGGCGTGGGAACAGTTGTCAAAAACGTGTTGCCCTTGATCTCGCGCGTGCCATAGTAATCCGCGAAGAAGAACATGTGGTTCTTCCAGATTGGGCCGCCGAGCGAGCCGCCGTACTGATTGCGCCGGAAAGGCGGCTGAGCCTGAACGCCGCGATAATTGAAGTAATTACGGGCGTCGAAATAATTGTTGCGGAGAAATTCGAAGGCGCTGCCGTGAAACTGGTTGCTGCCCGATTTGGTTTGTGTGGTTACGACACCGGCGCCCCGCCCGAATTCGGCGCTGAACGTGCCCGTGAGGACCTTAAATTCTTGTATCGACTCCACGGATGGCTGCACCATCACGGTGTTATACGTCCACTCGTTATCCATGATGCCGTCAACCAGCCATGCATTTGCGTTGGCCTGACTTCCCAGAGCGTTGAAATTGGAAGCGGCCCGCGGATTGAACGTGCTGGCGCCAGAAAGATTTTCCCCCTGCTGCCCCGGAGTAACGCCCGGCACGAGATACACGAGTTGTGCGAAATTTCGGCCATTCAGCGGCAGCGTGCGAATCGCGCGTTCCGTCACCACTTCACCAAGCTCGGCGGTTTCCGTGTGGATTAACGGCGTGGCGGCGGTTACTTCCAGCGTCTCGCTGACGCTGCCTACCTCAAGCGTGAAATCCGTGCGCGCCTTCTGATCGACGCTCAACGGCACATCCGACGACACGGAGCGCTTGAATCCTTCCTTTTCGACCGACACCTGGTATGTGCCTGGAATTAAGAACGGCGCGTAATAAGAGCCGTTGTTATCTGTCGCATATTGCTGCGAGGTGCCCTTCTGCGTGTCCGTGACAGTGACCTTCGCGCCGGCGACGGCCGCGCCGGATGTATCGCGCACATCCCCGAGAATTGTCCCGGTGGTTACCTGCCCCCACGCGCCTCCAACGATAACGGTAAGACACACCACACCTGCCAGAAAGCGGAAACGGTTCATTGTTGATTCCTTTCCCCTTAGGAAGAACAGCAGTCGCGGCACATTGTATATCGCAGGAGAGCAGAATAACAAGGACGAAATTCAAGCGAATTTTGCCAATTTCCCTCGGGCCGTGCCCCATGAAATTCATTCGGGCGCCGCGCGTTAGTGGTAGAACGGGAGACGCAATGCCATCTGAAGACAAGCCGTTTCACGAACCGCGGAAAATCGCTCTGAATCGCATCTACACGCGGGGCGGGGACCGGGGGGAAACCAGTTTGGCCGGTGGCCAACGCGTAGCGAAAGACCATGGGCGAATCGATTGCTATGGAACGGTGGACGAGCTGAACTCGTTCCTGGGCGTAGCTCGAGCCAGCGCCGAGGAATTGGCGCTAGTCTATCCGGAGCTACAGAATTTCGCTGCGATATTGAAGCGGGTGCAGCATGAGCTCTTTAATTTGGGCTCGATTCTGGCAACGCTTCCCGCGGATGTGCATCCGAAGCAAGCGCGAATTACGGAGGCCGAAATTGCTCAACTGGAACACGAAATCGACAGCGCCAATAAAGAGCTTCCGGCCTTGCGGTCATTTGTGCTGCCCGGAGCGACCACGCTCGATGCGGAGCTTCACGTGTGCAGAACGGTCTGCCGCCGGGCCGAGCGCCTTTTGGTGACACTCTCCCGGGACGAGGATCCACCCCCGTATTGCCTGGAGTATCTGAATCGACTTAGTGACGCCTTCTTCGTCTGGAGCCGGTGGGTGAATACGGTTCTTGGCGTTCCCGAAACTCTATGGGAGCCGAACGCTGGAGCGAGCGGCTCTGAGCGGAGCTGACACTTTTTAAGATGCCGGGGCGTGGCAGCGCCCCGACTATGGTTTGGGATTAATCGAAAGCGAGCGGCGTTCAGCTTGCTTTCTTTCCCTGCTTGGCAAGATCTTGGGATTTGTGTAAATGGTCTTCGAGCGTAGGCAGCGTCTGAGTCGCGTAGGCTTTGATATCGGCGTTATCGCCGTGCTCCGATTCTTTTTTATAAGCGGCGATTGCCTTTTCATGGCCGCTAATCGATTCCTGAATGAAGCGCCGGTCGAAGCTCTTTCCCTTGAGGTGCTCCAAACCGCGAATGGGGGCCACTTTCGCCGAATCGATTCCGTTCGGCACTGTGGCGCCGAGCTTAACGGCCAGTTGTGACACGGCCTGATAATCCTTCGTGTGGTCCTGAATTAACGTCTGGCCCAGGTCTTTGACCTCCTGTTCGCTCGCCTGATCTTGCGCCATCTGACCTATGTGAGCTTCAGTCATGTCCGTTTCAGCGGCCATCTTCAGGAAAGCCTGGTCGGCTTTCGACGCAGTGCCTCCCTGCGCAAATACCGGTGTGCAGCAAAGGGCGAAACAGCAAAAGCCCGTCAATATAGTTTTCATTTGCATCTACCCGCTCCTATTCCGAAAAGTCGGAACCTCTACAATGCAGAGACGCCGATACTGGTGAAAATCGTGCAAAAACGTACCACTGGTAATTTCACGCACTCCGCCGAATGTATTGTGGATTACAACCCGTGGCCACACTGTTTGCCGGTCGTATAGTGGACGGATATGCTGAGGGCCGCTGCGATCGCCGCATTCATTCTTCCGATCTCTCTGCATTCGCAAGCACAGGAGCCGGGGTCACTCGCCCGCGGCGTTGACGCCATTCTCGACAAGTCTCTGGCATTGTCCGGCGCGCCGAGTCTGGCCGTCGCGGTGGTTCGGAATGGTGAGCTTGTCTATGCCACGGCAGCCGGTAAAGCGTCGCTTTCCCCCGATCGGGCAGCCACTCAGGAAGCGCGTTACGCGGTTGGCTCCATCAGTAAGCAATTCACGGCGGCCGCTCTCCTGCTGCTGCAGGAACAAGGCAAAGTATCGCTTGATGACAAGTCTCGAAGTATTTTCCCGGCTTGACCCGCGCAAACGAAGTCACTATCCGCGAGTTGCTCTCACACACTTCGGGATATGAAGATTATGCGCCGCAGGACTACATGATCCCGGAGTGGACGAAGCCGATCGCGCCCGATGCAATCCTGGATCGCTGGGCGAAGAAACCTCTCAACTTCGATCCAGGGACCCACTGGCAGTACAGCAATACGAATTATGTGCTGGCGGCAAAGATTTTCGAAAAGGCATCCGGCGAAAACCTGCTGGAGTTCCTGCAAAGCCGCATTTTCGATCCGCTCGGCATGCACTCGGCGGGAGACTGCATTGCCGATAAATCGCCGAACGATGCGGTTGCCTATACGCGATACGCGCTCGGCCCGCCGCGCCCGGCGATGCGCGAGGGTGCCGGTTGGTATTTCGGAGCAGGCGAGCTTTGCATGACGCCGGCCGACCTGGCGAGGTGGGACGTCGCCTTTCTGCGCAAGAAGATTCTGGATGCGCGCTCGTACCGGGAATTCACTGCGGAAGTAAAGCTGAAGGACGGAGATTCCACGCACTATGCTCTCGGACTGCAACTCGGGGATTTCGACGGAGTTCCGACGATCTCTCATAGCGGAGAAGTTTCGGGTTTTCTGGCGACAAATACCGTTTTCCCGCCGAAAAATGCCGCTGTTATCGTCCTTTCCAATGAGGACGGAATCAATGTGATCGGCTCCGTTTCACGGCAGATTGCCGCGCTTCTGATGAACCCCGGACAGAAGCCCGCCTCGACGGATGAGATCAAGCAGGTCCAAGGCATACTGTCGGGATTACAAGCCGGGCACGTCGACCGATCGCTGTTTACTTCCGATGCGAATTTCTACTTCGGAAAACTGGCGCTGCGCGATTATCGCGAGTCGTTATCCAAATTGGGCAAGCTTGAATCGGTCATCCGGACACGGGAACGGCTTCGGGGCGGCATGACGCAGCGCGTTTACGACGCAAAATTTGAGAAGAAAACGGTGACGCTGAATACGTACGTAACTAACGACGGCAAGTACGAGCAGTTTCTTGTTGAGGAACAGTTTTGAATGCGCTGATGCAAGGGCGGCAACTGTTTTACGAGTACTCCTTATAAGCCGAGCCAAGCCACAATCATCCCGCCGTCCACGATAAATTACGCCCGTTGTGCTGAAAATACTCCGCCTTGATCTGCAGTGGATCGGCAATATCAGTATTGTTTCCGAAAGCGCCGTGCAAATGCTACCGTTCTGAGCCCGGTGACTGGTTCGCTCTTTATCGCTCGGAGATACTCTAAGTACGGACACTCGCCTATGCTGATCGTGATGAAAGCCCAGGCCGGGCAGGAAGACATTGAGCGGGTCTGCGCCAAAATCGAACTGCTCGGCTACCGGCCGCATATTATTCCCGGCGAGCAGCGCACCGCGGTTGGCGTGACCGGTAACCAGGGCGCCATCGACCCCGCCGAGTTTGAGGATCTCCCCGGCGTGGCGGAGGCGATTCGGGTCTCTAAAGCCTATAAACTGGTCAGCCGCGAAACCAAGCCGGAGAACACGGTTGTTTCGGTCAATGGAGTCCAGGTTGGCGCCGAAGAAATTGTGTTCTGCGGTGGACCGTGTTCCGTGGAAAGCCGCGAGCAGATCCTCGATTCGGCGCGCGCAGTGAAGGCCGCCGGCGGCCAGTTACTGCGCGGCGGAGCCTATAAGCCGCGCACCTCGCCCTACAGTTTCCAGGGGCTTGGCGAGCGGGGCCTGCAATATCTTGCGGAGGCCCGCGCCGAAACGGGATTGGGCGTCGTGACCGAAGCCATCGATGTCGAGACCTACGATCTGGTCGAAAGCTATGCCGATTGCGTCCAGATCGGCGCGCGAAATATGCAGAACTTTTCGCTGCTTCGCCGCGCCGGCCGGTCCCGCAAGCCCGTCCTGTTGAAGCGGGGCATGTCGTCCACGCTCGATGAATTTCTGATGGCGGCTGAATATATTCTCGCTGACGGGAACTATAACGTTATACTTTGTGAGCGCGGCGTGCGCACATTTACGGACCATACACGCAACACGCTCGATTTAAGCGTCGTTCCCGCTGTCCGCGATCTCAGTCATTTACCCATCATCGTCGACCCCAGCCACGGCACCGGAAGACGGGACAAGGTCTTGCCCATGGGACGGGCTGCCATCGCCGCTGGCGCGGCGGGACTGATCGTCGAAGTACATCCGGCTCCGGACCGCGCTCTTTCGGATGGTCATCAATCGCTCTACCCCTCTCAGTTTGCTGAACTTACGTCGGAGTGCCGGGCCATCGCCGGCCTCCTCGCCAAGCGCCAAGGTTCGACAGGTTCCGTCTCCGTCTGAGCGGTTCGCGGAGGCGTGCGTGAAACGGCGGCGCGCTTGGGCATCCATGACTTTTGCCGTGTTACCATCCGGTTGATCCTACAGATTAACGGAACAAAGCGACAGGCGTTACCGTCTGAACGAGACGGGGAGAATATCATCCGGTGAAGCGTAAGTGGAAAGTTGTGATC
>Ga0134126_10002370_pt1 | contig 23797 bp, 24 predicted proteins | sample KB31752_FD_96881 | JGI IMG/M metagenome (GOLD analysis project Ga0134126, IMG submission 96881) | Terrestrial soil microbial communities with excess Nitrogen fertilizer from Kellogg Biological Station, Michigan, USA - KB3-175-2 | ecosystem: Environmental > Terrestrial > Soil > Unclassified ... | reverse complement strand
GCGAACCATTGATTTTGAGTTTGCGGACTGACTTTGACCCCCAACCCCTGACCCCCTAAAGGGGGGACATCAGACAGCGCAACAAAGATACCTTTACACATTTAGTAGTTTAACCATGGTGTGTCCCCCTTTAGGCCAATGTAGTTAAGCATTTAAATAATTGAATATCAATTTTTTATTTTTAGTCCTGGAGGGACGGCATATTGGTAGAAAATTGTGATCCCACAGTTTTAGAGTGCCATAGGCACGACATATTTCTTTTATCCAGGAGAAAGATGCCATCCCTACGGGATTTTAAAAAACGCTTGCTGGTTTAATTTCTACCAATATATCATCCCTACGGGATTTAAGTCATTGAATCACAGCAAATGCTTCCTTAACTTCATGACATTGTCGCCCTTTAAGGGTCGGGTCAGGGTCTTGGCCTATTGATTCACAATATTATACAGCCCTGACAGATTTGGCGATAATATTATTTCAGTTCTGCGGTTAGCTGCGCGGCCTTCGGGGGTATCATTTGTTTGCACAGGATGGTATTGTCCCTGGCCTGAAGCCGTAACGCGGTTCGGGTCAAGACTGTACTCATCCATTAATACGTGCGCTACGGCAGTGGCCCTGCCCACGCTCAATGCCCAGTTATCCTGGAATTTCGCAGTATGGATCGGCTTGTTGTCGGTATAGCCTTCTACCTCCACGTTTATTGTTTTTGCACTACTGTTCAATACGCTGGCAAGTTTGCCTAAAGCAGTCTTTCCATTAGGGTTTACAACATCGCTGCCCGATTTAAAAAGTAATTTTTCTTCGAGAGAAACATAAATCTTACCATCTTTTATATACACCGTCAGTTCATCAGGGGTAAAGCCCACAAGCGCCGCGGAAATTGAGTTTTTTAGCTTGTTCATGGTATCCCTTTGGGCATTCAGGAGGTTCTCAAGGTTTTCAAGGCGTTTTGCCTGCTGGGCAATAGTCATTTTTGATGTGGTTGATACCCGGTTCAACTCATTTATGGCGTCTTCATTTTCCTTTTCCAGCTCCCTTTTTTCGCTTTGCAGGGTGCCTTTTTCATTTTCAGCCCCGCCCAGGCTTGTATTACAGATATTCAGTTTGGCATGGGTATCAAGGCTGTCATTATGGAGCCTGTCTATGCGCGCCTCAGCTCTCCTGTATTTCTTTTTAGATACGCACGATACTGAAACAAACATTATTAAAGAAAACAAGCAAAAGAATAAAAATAACTTTTTCATAATGGATTTCGGTTTAATTAAAGTTGTTGAAAAGCAAACAACTTAAAACCGAAAGTGTTGTGAATGAAGACCGAAATCCTATTGAAAAAGTTAAAATCTATCTATTCTTTATTTAAAACAATGCCGTAAAACTTCCGGCGGTGATGGTTTTTGTACCGGAGCCGTTTGCGGAAACCGTGGCAGAAAACGTACCTGTCATCGTCTTATTGGCATAGCTGGTGATTGTAAGTGTGCCGCTTGTAACTACGTACGCTGTGACCGGTGTAATATACTGGTATGTGTAGTCGCCTGATTCTGAAAGTGTATAGGTGCCGGCCTTAACACCCGGAGGCATCACAAATTTCATATAGCTGCCATCGGAACTGGTACCGGTAACAGTTACATCTACAGAATTAGCAACTGGAGTAATTGTTTTGGCTGTCCACGCTGTTCCCGAAACTGTTGCGGCCATAGATGCGGTGGGCGTAGTATTATTATTGGCTGGCGGGCTGCTTGTTTTAGCGCAGGACAAGAAAAACACGGTCATGAGAACTAATAATGAAGGTAGTATGAATTTTTTCATCGTTTTACATTTTAAAGGTTGAGGACAAATATAGCATACATTGTCAACCTGGCAAATATTTTTTAGAGACTTGCCGCTTCTTCAAAAATTTCCAGCTGCAGATAATCGGAAACAGAACCAAAAGTGCGCCTGTGGTAAGGAGAAATGCCGTGCTCCTGTATAGCATTCCGGTGCACTTCCGTCGCATACCCCTTGTTGTGGTCCCAGCCGTATTGTGGATATTGAACATGAAGGCCCTGCATCAGGCTGTCGCGATGGGTTTTTGCAAGGATGGATGCGGCCGCAATGGAGGCAATCAAAGCATCGCCCCCACTACGCATTTGTACGGGATACCCGGATACCTGATAAAATAATTGCCGTCAATTACCAACAGCTGCGGGGTTGTTGTGAGCTGTTCAACTGCGATGTGCATGGCCCTTATAGATGCCTTCAGGATGTTGATTTTATCAATTTCAATATGGTCAACCACGCCAACTGCCCAGGCTATGGCTTTTTTCTTTACGATGAAAGCCGCCTCTTCCCGCTGTTCGGCCGTTAGGGCTTTAGAATCGTTAACGAGTTTTTTGTTGAACCTGGGAGGAAGGATAACCGCCGCAGCTACCACCGGGCCGGCCAGGCAACCTCGTCCCGCTTCGTCGCAACCGGCCTCAACCAAGTCCTTTTGAAAAAACAACCTCTTCGCCACCGAAATAACCTTAATTTTGGAGCTAAATTAAAGTAAAAATCTTTGCTCATGGCAGATTTCAGGGACAAACTTTATGACCAGTATTACAACAGCCAGAGCGGCAGGCGGCTGAATAAAGACCTTAAAGAGAAAATCAGGGAAAACCATTTGCAGCTTCGCCGTGAAATCCTTCCATTGGTCCCAAAATCAAAAGACATTAAAATCCTCGACATTGGCTGCGGCTATGGCGAATGGCTTATGCTGCTGAGGCAAAACGGCTATGAGCAAACCACCGGGATAGACATAAGCCCCGAACAGGTTGAAAAAGCTCATTTATTGGGGCTTCAGGATGTTTTTGTGGCGGATGTTTTTGACTTCCTCTCTCAAAACCCAAAAACCTTCAATTGCATAACCGGGATTGACATTATTGAGCATTTCAGCAAAGATGAGCTTGTACGATTATTGGAATTGATAAAAGGCGCTTTGACAGAAAATGGGTTCGCCATTTTCAGGACGCCGAATATGGATGGGATACTGGCATCGGTATATGCTTATGGTGATTTTACACATTCAAGTTTGTTAAACTATTCATCTGCCATGCAGATCGGCATAGCGGCGGGTTTTACTAAAGTTGATGTTTTGCCTTCTTATATACGGGTGAACGGCATCATCAAAGAAATACTTCGTAAATTTTTTTGGTGGTACTTTAGACTATATGCAAGGCTGGCGATTTTCGCTTCGGGTAGAAGCACTCAAGGCATATTGCTGACGCCAAATCTTCTTCTGGTAGTGAAGCGTTGAGAAACTTTCCTTCCCCGCAGGAAGTTACCACGGCGATCTGTATTCCGGTATCGAAAGTTATTTATCGCATTGGTAGCCTTTAGTTACTGCCCCACCACACAGGTATCCAGTTCCCAGGTTAATCCGCGGGTTCTTGACTTGATAACGCCATAATGTTTTGACCAAAAAGTTGTTCTATTAGCGTATGCATACCTGAACTGTAGAACATTTCTGTAAACTGTATTCTTAATCTGAACCGTATCCGGTCCGGGTAAGTAAGTAAATGAAGCGGACTCTGTATATGGTTCCTGGAAATAGTAATTGATGGATGGAATTGTGTCATAGTATCCATAGTCTCCGTATCTTGGCTCATCTCTGTCCCCGTATTCAATAAACATACCAGCTTCACCATCAATTGTATAGTTGCCATCCTTATTAGAATGGTAAACTGTAGTAAGAAATTGAACTTTGCCATGGGGCTCTCCAATATCGGGGCCAGCTTCTTCTTTGATCGTAAAATTATTGGAAACAACTATAACACTGTCAATTATGGAGTGATTGGCAGAATCCCTGTAAACCCAATAACTTCCCGGTGTATAAGAAATATAATCCTTGGCATTCTGATCGAAATCAGTTTCAGGTATAGTTCGTCCGCAACCTGAAAGGCTGAAAAGTAGTATGGTAAGAATTACTGTAGTTCGGTTCACTTCGCGCGATGGTTTTGTATTTCAAATATAATGTTTTAATTCAAACTGTTGGCATGACATCTGCCTGGAGGTAATTTAAAGACCTCTCCTCCGCTTTTAAAAACTATTCCCCTTGTTCTCCATTATCCTCAAATAGTATATAATTTTGAGCCTTTAAAAAATTGTGAAACCATGGCCCAAAGCATAAAAGATTATATCACATCCAATAAAGACCGGTTTTTAAGCGAACTCATTGATTTGCTTCGCATTCCATCGGTAAGTGCGGATCCGAAATTTAAAGAGGACGTTTTTAATGCTGCCACTTATGTCAAAAACAGGCTGGCCGAAGCCGGGGCTGAAAAAACCGAAATATGCAAAACCGCGGGCTACCCGATAGTGTATGGGGAAAAAATAATTGATCCGTCTTTGCCAACCGTTCTTGTTTACGGCCACTATGACGTGCAGCCGGCCGACCCTTATGACCTTTGGAAAAACCCGCCCTTTGAACCTGTGATAAAAGATGATAGAATATATGCCCGCGGCGCCTGCGACGATAAAGGCCAGATGTACATGCACGTCAAGGCTTTTGAATATATGGTGCGCAACAACCAGCTCACCTGTAATGTGAAATTCATGATAGAAGGGGAGGAGGAAGTCGGCTCTGCCAACCTGGGAACTTTTGTCAAAAACAATGGCAAAAAGCTAAAATGCGATGTGGTTTTGATTTCTGATACCAGCATGATAGCGGATGATGTACCATCTATTACGGTTGGGTTAAGAGGGCTCGCATACCTGGAGGTGGAACTGACTGGTCCGAACAGGGACCTGCATTCCGGCACATACGGCGGCGCGGTGCCGAACCCCATTAATATCCTGTGCGAAATGATTGCGAAACTGATAGATGAAAAGACAAGGAAAATAACCATACCAGGGTTTTATGATGATGTGCAGCCCATTTCCGATGAAGAAAAACAAGCTATAAAAGATATTCCATTCAAACTTGAAGATTATAAAAAAGACCTTGGCATAAGCGCTGTGATGGGCGAGGAGGGATACAATACAATAGAGCGAACAAGTGTGCGGCCTACCCTGGATGTAAACGGCATCAAAGGCGGCTACCAGGGCGAAGGCGCCAAAACGGTTATAGCATCCACGGCCTCAGCTAAAATATCCATGCGGCTGGTTCCTGATCAGAAATCGGAAAAAATAGCAGAACTGTTTACCAGTTATTTCAAAAGCCTGGCGCCTGAAGGCGTTAAAGTTAAAGTGACCAATATGCATGGCGGCGACCCCGTTGTAGTACCTATTGATTCGGTGGAATACAGGGCTGCTTCCAAAGCTTATAATGATACCTTTGGCAAAAAGCCATTGCCTGACAGGGCAGGAGGAAGCATCCCGATAGTGAAACTCTTTGAGGATGAGCTCGGCGTAAAATCAGTAATGATGGGTTTTGGATTGGACACCGACCAGATTCACTCGCCCAATGAAAGCTTTGGTATTTTCAATTTTCTTAAAGGCATTGAAACTATACCGTATTTCTTCAATTATTATGTGGAGATGAAGAAATGATTCCCGGGCCCACCCCCGACCCATCGGGCAATGTCATTAAGTCAAGCGTTTAAATCACTGCACTTCAATTTTTTATTTTTAGTCCCGTAGGGACGGCATGTTGGTAGAAAATTGCGATCCCACAGTTTTAGAGTGCCATAGGCACGACATATTTCTTTTATCCAGAGAAAAATGTCATCCCTACGGGATTCTAAAAACGCTTGCTGGCTTTATTTCTACCAATATATCATCCCTACGGGATTTAACTCATTGATCCCAGCAAATGCTTCCTTAACTTAATGACATTGCCCTAGGTGACTACGGATGAGTTTGTTTACGATAGTTGGCTCACAACCCCTGACCCCTAAAGGGGAACATACGATTGTTAACTATTAATGTAACTAATATCTTCGCTGAACTGTCCGATACCCCCCGTTTAGTGGGTCAGGGGTTGGGGGTCCAGAAGTTGGAAAAGATACGTCGGTGTTCTAAAACGTAATCCCTATCCGTTCAATAATTTGCGAACCGTTTGGATTAATATTCGCGAACTGGTTGTAGTTTATGTTGAATAAGACAGACAAGTTAAAGAACGCCTTTTTCCCGATGGCGGACCTATAGCCCAGGCCTACATACTGGCTGTAAAACCAGGTTCGCTCAGGTAGCCCCGTAATTGCAGCAGGGTTTGATACATTCAAATCCTCATATTCTACATGGGCAAAGAAACGGCCGTTCATGGTCAGTGCATTTTTGGCAAAATCATATTCTGCATACAACCGGCCACCATACATACTGCCTTGAATCCGGTAATATTGAAGAATGCCGTTCACATCATAATATGGTTCTAAGCCGTTATAATAAATATAAGTTGCCCCAATCCCAGCCTGTAGGTTAGTTGTGATCCGGTATCCCAGAATAGGGGAAATATCAATATATGCAGGTTGAAGGCCCAGCCAGAAATTGGCGCCCTTTACAAGGCGTTGCGAGAATGTCTGGTTCTGGAGACTGTCGGGGCTGTCATATGCCTGGCGCTCGGTCTGCTCTTCACTGCGGTCGCGGTACCTTTGGGCAAAGGTAGTGTTGTATTCAAACATGAATATCGCAACAATACAGGCTATCAGTAATTTATAATTTTTTGATTTCATATTTTTATCAGTAATCCGGAATACTATAATTTTAAACTGCAAATCCAAAGCCAAACTTTTTAGTTACTCCCGGTTTATAACAAATTTAGAACAATATTAGTCTAAAAATCATATCCCATACTAATATATGTTATCCCTGCATTAGTTATCCCATCATCCACGCCCCAGGCAAAATCCAGTTTCAGGTAATAGCCCAATAAAATATCCCTGAACCCAAACCCATATCCATATACGATCGGGTTGCGGAGGCTGGTAACGGTAACAATAAAAGGCGGCTGGTTATAAATGGTTTTGTTATAAGCGTTTTCAAGAGAGAAAGGGTCAAAGCCGTTCCAGGCGCTGCCCGCATCAAAAAAGCCGCTGATCATAAAATTATCCGCGAATGAATTGTTCAGTGGACGGTTAACAATATATTTTATCAACGGTATCCGCAGTTCGCTGTTCACCACGGCATAACTACTACCGTTCCGCACGTTCTGGATAAATCCTCTTACGGGTGTGCCGAGCGCTTCATAAGCATAATGCTGGCTTTGGTCAACATAATTGTTCTGGTTGTATTGCGGGAAAAGCCAGTCATCTACCCCCCCCAGGAAATAAACAATTTTTGCCGTGCCTATAGAGGTAGCTGATGCAAAGCGGTTGGCCCAGATGATCTGCCGGCTTATCTTTGTATAAGACCTGATATCCACGCCGAAAGTCTGAAAATAAGTGCCGCGGGAATTTGTCTGCTCATACAATTCCGAATAAGCCTTGGCCCGAACTCCATAATAAAGGTTTTGGGCAAAATTGATACTATTATCGTAAATATATTGCAGCTTGCCTCCCACCCAGGTTCGGGTGCTGTCAGGTTTTTGCAGGGTTGCCTCTTCCCCTGTAAGGTACACAACTCTATCAAGCCTGCCGAAAACGGCTCCGCTGAGTGAGGATATTTCTGAAAAAGGATATTTTAATTCGGTCTGTAATTGGTTTGATGTGAGACGATAGGAAGCAATACCATCATAATTATCTGTTTCTCCAGTCCTGAAAAAAGAAATCTTTTTATCTAACCTCTTTTTAAGGTTCTCATAGGTAAGCATGTACGAAGCGCCTGACAGTGAGGCGTTCACACTGAAGCCGCCTGTGATCCGATAATCCCGGAACATATCCTTTACGCCCAGTTGAATGAGGCCCTGGATGGTTGGTTGCACAATGGCGGTATTATTTGGATTGTAAGGCAGATAGGGGGTGGTAATAATGCCATTATCAAGCTGCGTGGTCACCTGGTCAAATGTAAAATCAAGGAAATAAGGGCTTGGACTGGGAAACCTGATAATATCCGAAGGCTTGCTTATTTTATTGAGCAAGGTGTTTACTACGCTGCCGTCTCCTGCCGGTTCATTGTTTTCGCCGGTAGAATTTGCATTATCAGGCGCCTGGAAGCCCGATTGAAAATAGGCGGGTTTTGGAGGCGTTGGCGCTTTTACGCTATCTTTTTTTATTTTAATGTTTTGAGGATTGACATTCTTTGCCTGCTGGTTCGTATTATTTCCCTCGCGTCTTGCCCGGTCAGGGTTGCCGGGTTCGGCATCTTCCATTTTGCTCTTGTTTTCGCTTTCAGGAATTTTCTTTTTCCCATAGTTTGCACCATTACCGGATGGAACGGCTGCCGCGGGCGGGTTTGCGGGAAGGGGCACTTTATATAATGCATAATTGCCCTTTTCACTATAAAATTCATAAATCGCGTTTGGCTTGTGCGCTATTTTATAAGTCTCAATGCTTTCATTCCTGTCGGTAAGCGTATAGGTAATTAAACTGTCGCGGTACACAAAAAAAGTGTCAATCTTCAGAAGGTCGGTATCTTTGGGTATGTTGCCAAGCTGGATAGCGGCTTTACTGTTTTGAAAGAAATACAAGGTGTCGCTTTTCCGGCTGCTGTCTTTATAAAGTGCTACCGTCATGATATAGTCAAAGAAGCTGTCTCTTTTTACTGCCGCGCGGTTTACAATCCCGTTTTCATCGGTCAGGTAACTGAAATAAGTGGAATCATAATCATAAGCGGACGTTTCATTTGCCGTTCCCTGGCTCAGCCTTTCAATTTTATGCCTGTTGGCGGCATAATTGGGGAAGTAAAAAATATCGTAATTGTCATTAAATTCATATTTACGGTTTGCCCCGATACGTGCAAGGGAGGCCGACGGCCTGTTGGATGTAAACACTATCCCTTTGCTTCCATGCACAAAGTGCGGCTCCAGGTCATCATATATATCATCTGTGAGCGGCCTGACTGACTGGGTATGGAAATCGAAAGTGAAAATATCTGATTGCCCCCGGCGTACCGCACTGAAAACAGCCGTCTTTCCATTATCTGCGTAATCAAAACTCAGCACCCTGTCAATATTGTTGATCATTTGCGGGTCGCTTTTGCGTTTGCGTGGATTTTTTTCTTCCATATTGTAATGGAAATAAGTAGGTTGCGAGCGCCGTTCATAAATAACCGTCAACTGGTCTGATTTTGGGTTCCACCCAATCAGGGGATAGGTATAATCAAATGTGCCGCGCCGCCTGTACCCGCTTTTAAATATCATTTTTCTCTTCCCGGTCTCAATATTTACAATCCATACTTTTATCAGTCCTATCTCGTTGGTAACCACCGCCGCATAATCCCCATTTCTTGAGATGTCCCATTGTGTTACCTTTCCTTTTCTGAATACTTTTTTCAGCTTTACCAGTTCTTCCCCATCAGGTGGTGTACCGTTTTCTTTTGAGAGCCGGGAATATTCGTGCTTGAACCACTCATCATATACCTCATTAAAGGTTTTCCCGAGAACAAACAGGTAGCCCGTTTCTACACTTTTGTTGGCGCGCATGATATATATGATGTTTGCAACGGCCGATTCACCGTATTCATCATTGATATATTTCCACAGGCTATGGCCGATAAGAAGCTGTTCGTCTGTGTTGAGCTTTTTGAATTTTTTAAATTTGCCTGACAGCACGCCTGCCTTGAGCCTGTTTTCATATTCCGCGTTCCAGTCTTCGCCTATATATTCTATCAGCCCGTCAATATACCAGTCAGGGGTATTAAGGAGCACATTATTTTGCACCCTTTCCTGCAGGTTACCTCCATACAATATTTCGTTCATGATAATCTTGGCAATGCCCCGTTTTATCTGGGTTGAAAAATCGAAGTGTGTGCCGTTGTAATAAATAAAAGAAACATTGTGCAAAGATTTTGAAGTCCCGGCAATATTGGTGGTCTGGTCATTATCCGGAGCATTGAAATTGCTCTGCCTGAAATCATTATATGAATCGTAAATAATAAAAGTAATACGCTCCCCCAATGGGAAGTCCAGTTTTGTTTCCACGTCTTTCAGGTATTTTTGGCCCTGGGTCAGGGTATATTCGGCAAGCTCTTTACCGCCCGAGTAGAAATAAACATCGAAGTTTTCGGTATGGAAATAATACCAGTCGAAGTCTTTATACTGTATAATGCTTTTACCAAAATCGGTACGGATCCCCTGTGCATTAGCATAGCCGACCGACAAAAGCGCAAAAAGCCCTAAGACAATATTCTTAAAGGATATATATCGGTTAGTACAAAACATCTGCAAAAAGGGCATCGCGGAATAAAGAACCAAAATTAAGGCATTTTATTGTCAATGTAATATATGCAGTCAACAGTCAACAGTCAACAGTCATCAGTAAGGAGTGTTTAACTCTCATGCGATAGCCACTCCCCTCCTCATTTGAGGAGGGGTCGCCGAAGGCCGGGGTGGTTGGCGACGCAAACTATTGGAAATTTATCGCTGAAAATTCATATCGAACTATATAAAATAGGTATTCGTAATTGTGAATATACGGCGCCACCACCCAGTTTCGCAAGCGAGACTCCCCTCTATGTTTATGGAGGGGAATAGCTTACGCAAATGGGTTTAACTCTTAGCATTTAAAATTGACATTAAACTTTCATTACTGTTGCCTGTTTATTGTTGACTGATGACTGAGACTTTCCCTACCTTTGCAGTCTAATTCAATGCTAATCTCAAATCAAAATGACTAAAGTTTATAATTTCAGCGCGGGGCCGGCCATATTGCCCCAGGAAGCGATTGATGAGGCTGTAGAAGGCCTGAAAAACTTCAAGGGTACCGGCATGTCGGTTGTGGAAATTTCGCACCGCACCCCCCCATGGGAAGAAACGATGGCACAGGTGGAGGCGCTTGTAAGGGAACTGCTTGGTGTGAGCGATGAATATGCGGTATTGTTTCTGCAAGGCGGCGCCAGTACACAGTTCTGCATGGTGCCTTTTAATTTACTTCCTGAAAATGGCAAAGCTGCCTATCTCAAAACAGGTACCTGGGCAACCAATGCCGTAAAAGAGGCTGGGTTCTTTGGCAATGTGGATATAGTTGCTTCTTCTGAGGATAAAAACTTTAGTTATATCCCTAAAAACTATACCATTCCTTCGGACGCTGCTTATTTTCATATCACAACCAACAATACCATTTTCGGTACGCAGATGAAAAGCATACCGGACTGCCCGGTACCATTGGTTGCTGATATGAGCTCAGACATTTTCAGCAAACCCGTGGATGTAAATAAATTCGACCTCATTTATGCAGGAGCGCAGAAAAACATGGGCCCGGCGGGAACCACACTTGTAATTGTCAAAAAATCCATAGTTGGCAAAACAGGCCGTAAAATCCCGACCATGCTGGATTACAATACCCATATCAAGGGAGAATCCATGTTCAATACGCCGCCGGTATTTGCCATTTATCTATCATATCTTACCCTGAAGTGGGTAAAGAAAATGGGCGGGGTAGCGGCTATGGAAAAAAGAAACGAAGAAAAAGGCAAAGTACTCTATGCCGAAATAGACAGGAACAGTTTGTTCCAGGGCACTACGGCCATAGAAGACCGCAGCCTCATGAACCCGACTTTTGTAATGATCCGCCCGGAACTGGAAAAAGAGTTTATGAAATTCGCTGAAGAACGAAATATTGTGGGCATTAAAGGCCACCGCTCTGTTGGCGGGTTCAGGACATCAACCTACAACGCCCTGCCTTTAGAAAGCGTGCAATACCTGGTGGATACGATGAAAGAATTTGAAAAAAAACACGCTACGGTACATGAGAATATTAGCAAATGACGGCATAGCCGCTGACGGCAAAGAACTTCTCGAAAAGGCAGGCTTTGAGGTCATAACCGAAAAGATACCGCAGGAGGAACTTGCTTCGAAGATCAATGATTTTGACGTGCTTGCCGTACGCAGCGCTACAAAAGTAAACGCGGATATATTAAAGAATGCCAGCCGGTTAAAGCTAGTGGTAAGGGCTGGTGTGGGCATTGATAATATTGATACCAAAGCTGCTGAAGTAGCGGGTGTAAAAGTTTCCAATACTCCTCATTCTTCCACGCTTTCGGTAGCGGAGCTTGTTATTGCACACATGTTCAGCCTGGCAAGGTTCTTATTTGAATCAAACCGCGAAATGCCGGAAAAAGGACACGCGAAATTCAACGACCTGAAGAAAAAATATGAAAAAGGTTTTGAGCTTCGTGGGAAAACCCTGGGAATCATCGGGTTTGGGCGCATTGGCCAGGAAGTTGCAAAAATTGCCACCGGTATTGGCATGAAAGTCGTTGCTTATGACCCGTTTGTAAAAGCGGCTGACCTGGTTTTCGACCATCTTCCATTTAATCCGGCGCCTGTTCTTCATGTTGATGTAACTTCTTTTGATGAAGTTCTCAAAACCAGCGACTTCATTACCGTTCATGTCCCGCACCAGGGTGGAAGCCCCGCATTGCTTTCTACGAATGAGTTTGCAGTTATGAAAAAAGGAGTTGTTATTGTAAACACGGCCCGCGGCGGCGTAGTGGATGAAACTGCATTATCGGAAGCCATTAAAACAGGACAGGTAGGTTTTGCAGCCCTGGATGTTTTTATCGGGGAGCCGAACATCAGTGAAAACACTTTGCATACCCCCAATGTTTCTTTTTCGCCACATATAGGCGCTTCAACCGTAGAAGGCCAGGCGAGGGTAGGCAAAGAACTGGCAGAAACGGTGATAAATTTTTTTGAGTTATAGAGTTGTAGAGTTATTGAATTATCGAGATGTTGAGTTCGTACCGTGCGTCAGCCAATTCCCAAATTCCCAAATTCTCAATTCCCAAATAGTCCTCTCATGCGCAAGCCAATTTTTCAATTTTTTAATCTTTAATTTTTTAATGGTTCTATCAAGCGTAAGCCAATTTTTTAATTTTTTAATTTTTTAATTTTTCAATTGAATATCACCCCGTTCCAGGCCATCCGGGCCGCCAGGCCTTTTGTAAAAAGCTTCTCTGTTTCGGTTTATGACAATGAAGCGAAGGAGAATTCTTTGAGGCTCAACCAGAACAACGCTCACAGTTTTTTGCGGGTAAGCAGCCCACAGCTATTCCAAAAGAATGCATTAAAACCTGAAGAATCTTTTCAGTCAAGTATCTGTAAACTGGAGGAACTTCTTCATGACGGTATATTGAGAGAAGAAACCGTTCCCGCGTTTTATATTTACCGGCAGAAGAAGAATTTTGATGTTTATACAGGCATTATCGGGCTTGCCGACCTGGATGCATACGCTGAGAGTCATATAAAAAAGCATGAGCTTACCAGGGCCGACAAAGAGGAAAAAATGGTGCGGTTTATGGACAATGTCAGGGTTAACGGCAACCCGGTCCTGCTCACCTTTAAAAATGTGCCGGGCCTCGATGATTTCCTGCGCATTAAAACCGAAGGCGAACCTAAATATAACTTCTCGGGGGAAGATGGTACATGGCACCAGTTATGGATATTAAAATCGGAAGAGGATATTAAAACCATCAAAGAATTTTTCAGCAAAATAGATGCCTATTATATTGCAGATGGGCATCACAGGTTCGCTGCGGCCAGCCATTTGTACCCGGGTGTCAAGCACGTCATGAGTTGCTTTATTTCAGCCAATCATTTGAATATTCATGGGTTTCACAGGTATCTCAGGGATTTGAACGGCATGAGGTCAAAGGATTTCCTTGACGCCCTCAGGAGAAAATTCCGCGTGGAACCTGTTGAACATGGAAGCCCCTCCAGGGTAGAAGGGGTTATCGGTTTGTTTATCAAAGACAAATGGTACGAGCTGCACATTCCAGATGAACTAAAGAAAAATGAAAACCCCAGGTACAATCTCGACGTGCATATATTAGACCAGTATATTTTTAAGGATATTTTGGGTATAAGAGACAGCCGCACAAGCAGTTCTATAAAGTACATGAATGGTGAAACAGACCTGAAGTACCTTATTGACTATGTGAAAAAAGGAACTGCAAAAGCAGCTTTTGTCCTGAAAGGCGTTACCATAGAAGATGTAATGAAGGTAGCTGACTACAACGAAACCATGCCGCCCAAAAGCACCTGGATAGAACCCAAAATGCGCAGTGGGCTACTTTTGAATAAGTTTTAATTCGTAATTTCAATCTCTACCTTTGCACCTTTGGTCCCGTAGTTCAATGCCCGCCCGGATGAACTGTTTGGACGGGGATAGAATGTCAGATTCCGGTAATCCGTTTTTTGCATGTAATAATTGGTCATTTGGGGCCACCTTTGCACCTCTGGTCCCGTAGTTCAATGCCCGCCCGGATGAACCGTTCGGACGGGGATAGAATGTCAGATTCCGGTTCTGATGATGGGGGTTCGAATCCCTTCGGGACTACAAAAAATGCAGGTATTATGTTTTATGCATATATTCTGAAAAGCCTGAATCACGATTATTATTATAAAGGCCATTGTAAGGATCCATTGTAAGGATTTAGACTCTAGAATTAAACAACATAACTCTGGAATGACAAAATCAATCATTCCATACATGCCATTTGAAATTATCTATTATGAATCTTTTAGTACTATTGATGAGGCAATCAAACGCGAGAAATATTTTAAGACTTCGGCGGGTCGAAGGTTTCTAAAAACTAAAATTTAATACCTGTAATCCGTTTTTTTGCAAGTAATAATTGGTCATTTGGGCTACCTTTGCACCTCCGGTCCCGTAGTTCAATGGATAGAATGTCAGATTCCGGTTCTGATGATGGGGGTTCGAATCCCTTCGGGATCACTAATAAAGAAGCGAAAGAAAGCGGAGAGCGAGGGAAAACTATCTTGCGATAGCCAATTAGCGCCTTATCACATTAACACATCATCACATTAGCCTTCATGGAAATTAAACGCCCTTCTGATTCCCTGACTATTATGAACGAACTGGTATTGCCAAACGATACCAACACGCTTCACAACCTTATGGGGGGGCGGCTTCTGCACTGGATGGATATTTGCTCTGCTATTGCGGCTCAAAAACATGCCAATACCATTTGTGTGACTGCCGCAGTGAATAACGTTGCTTTCAACCAGCCTATTAAACTTGGCGATGTTGTAACCCTGCAGGCCAAATGCGTAAGGTCCTTCAATACCTCCATGGAAATATATATTGAAGTGTGGCGGCAAAGCCTTTCTGAAAGCAGCAAGGTAAAGTGCAATGAAGCATTTTATACTTTCGTTGCTTTAAATAAAGACGGCAAAACGGTTCAGGTGCCACATATAGAACCCCTCACCGACGATGAGCGGGAACTGTACAACAATGCGCTTCTCCGCCGCCAGCAAAAACTGGTAGAATCAGGCAAAATGAAGCTGAAAGACGCCCACGAACTTCGGAAACAGTTTGAAAAGTGGATGGGGGAGTAACATTTTTTCCAACTTTCTTATTAATAAAACCAAAAAAGTTTGTACCTTTGCACTTCAAAAATTTGAGCAATGTCAAGAATTTGTCAACTAACGGGTAAAAAAGCGATAACAGGCAACAATGTATCGCACTCTAATGCAAGGACCAAAAGGAAATTCTATCCCAACCTGCAGGAGAAACGTTTTTTTGTGCCTGAGCTGAATTTATGGGTCAAACTGAAGGTATCCACTTCCGCCATCAGGACCATTAACAAGAAAGGCGTTTACAATTTTATAAGGGAAGTAGAAAAGAAGCAAGGTTATAAAATAGCATAGCAATGGCAAAGAGAGGCAGTAGGGTACAGGTAATATTGGAATGCACAGAGCATAAAGAAAGCGGTATGCCCGGTACTTCAAGGTATATCACCACCAAAAACAAGAAAAATACTTCAGAACGCCTTGAGCTTAAGAAGTACAACGCGATATTGAAAAAACAAACGCTTCACCGCGAAATAAAATAAAGATAGCACACTATGGCAAAGAAAGTTGTAGCCGGCCTTCGTAAGGCAAAAGACCAGGTAAAATTGATACGGGCAGTTAAATCACCCAAAACCGGCCACTATTCATTCCGTGAGGAGATGGTCGCCAAAGACCAGCTTCAGGACGCATTGAAAAGGAAATAATGTTCCTGGCATATTCAATGAAAAAGCTTTCCAGGTTTATTGGGGAGCTTTTTCTGTTTAAAAAAGGCAACAGGAGTCAGGCGTCAGGAATCAGGGGACTCTCCTAATGTTTTAATGTTTTAATTTTTTAATCTTTCAATTTTTTAATTTTGGCCCTTTTCGACCTATTTAAGAAGAAACCTGAAGAAGAAGCTAAATTTCCATCAAAGGAAGTCGCTGAACATGGCGAAACAACCCTGGACCAAAGCCTCGAAAAGACAAAAAAAGGGTTTTTTAATAAACTTACCAAGGCCATTGCCGGAAAAACCACGGTTGATGAGTCTTTCTTAGACGACCTGGAAGAAGCATTGGTAAGCGCGGATGTGGCGGTAGAAACCACTGTAAAGATTATTGATAGGCTCGAGGCGCGGGTAGCAAAGGATAAATACATCAATACCGCAGAACTAAACCGCATCATGCGGGAAGAAATAATAACCATGCTGTCTGAGGGTTTCGATCAGCTCACCCACCGCGCATCGCCTGAGCCTGTCGAAGGTGGTTTCGACAAGCTCACCCACCCTGACAAATCCGGCCAACCCTATGTAATAATGGTTGTTGGGGTAAACGGGGTTGGCAAAACCACTACCATTGGCAAGCTGGCATACCAGTTTAAGAAGCACGGAAAGCAGGTATTACTTGGCGCGGCAGATACCTTCAGGGCAGCGGCTGTGGACCAGCTTACAATCTGGAGCCAGCGCGTAGAAGTGCCGATAGTTTCCAGGGGAATGGGGGCAGACCCTGCCGCAGTGGCTTATGATACGGTGCAATCAGCGGTGGCTAAAAATGTGGATGTTGTGATCATTGATACAGCAGGAAGGCTTCATAATAAGGTTGGGCTTATGAATGAGCTGACCAAGATCAAAAATGTGATGCAAAAAGTAATTCCGGCCGCACCGCAGGAGGTTTTATTAGTTCTCGATGCTTCCACGGGGCAGAATGCCCTGGAACAGGCCAGGCAGTTCACCGCAGCCACAGATGTAAATGCCATAGCCCTCACCAAACTTGACGGTACGGCCAAGGGCGGAATAGTTATAAGTATCGCAGATCAGTTTCATATACCAATCAAATATATTGGCCTCGGTGAAAAAATGGAAGACCTGAAACCTTTTGATAAAGTGGATTTTATCAATTCTTTGTTTAGAGATTAATGAAAGCAGTCATTTTTTTCAATTTAATTACCGGCCTTACAGAAATAATTAGTTTTGTAAACAATATATAAATAATCTTAAGGAATGCTAAAAACCGCGCTGCGTACCATACTAAAAAACATTCCTTATAATAAGGCGCTGTTCCTTGGCCTGAAACGGATTGGATTACCGGATAAGTTGTCTAACTACCTGAATTTTAAAGATAAAGAATACAGCGTAAAGGTTGGCGCATCGTCATTTCAAGTATATAGTAACGGCCTTATTCAAGACAACCGACTGTTTTGGCGCGGTATTGAAGCCGGTGAAAGCTATACCACAATGATATGGCAGTACTTATGTAAAAACAGCAATGCGATTGTTGATGTGGGAGCTAATATTGGAGTATTTGCCCTGATAGCAAAGACAATAAACTCCTTGGCGGAAGTACACGGGTTTGAACCCATGCCTGAAACATTTAAGAAATTCAAAAAAAATGTTGAGGTAAATAATTATGACATAAGGTGCCATGAAATTGCTTTATCAGACAAAAACGGCACAATGGACCTGTTTGTCTCCGAAGGCAACGACCAGGAGCCGTCCTTGAACCAGAACTCAAATGCAGACACCAAATTAATTGTGCAAACGCGCCAATTTGATTCATATTCCAGGGAGCAAAACATTGGCAAAATTGATCTTTTAAAAATTGACGTCGAATCTTATGAGCCCGAAGTTTTAGAAGGGATGAAAGAGATGGTAGACAGAGATCGCCCGACTATTATCATTGAAGTTCTTAAGAATGAGACAGGCGCCAGGGATCAAAAGTATTTTGAAGGAAAGGGATACCGGTATTTTTATATAGACGAGCAGAAAGGATTGGCTCCTTCGAAAAACCTGGTGAGGCTAAGCAAAAGCCGAAACTATCTTGTTTGCCAAACTGAAATTGCGGAACGAATTTTAAAGCATTTTGCTTCCATGTAAGTCCTTGTTCAAAATACGGGCCCTATTTGAGTCATACTTGATTCTATGGAAACAACAGAACTCATTCGTCACTATATTATCAGCTTCTATATCCAGGGCGGCCGGTACCTTATTGCCGCAGGCACAGGCTATATTTTCTTTTATATTCTTAGAAAAAAGGCTTTTTCTTCCCGTAAGATCCAGAAATCATTCCCAACCATAAGAAATATAAGTACCGAACTCATTTATTCTTTTATAACGGTCCTTATTTTTGCTTTGGTTGGATTGTTTCTTTTTATTGCCTCAAAACATGGCCACACGCTTATCTATAAGGATATTGCGAAATACGGATATGGTTACCTGGTTTTTAGTTTTTTGGCATCGGTCATCATTCACGACGCCTATTTTTATTGGATGCACAGGGCTATTCACCACCAAAGAATATTCAAATACGCCCATAAAGTTCACCATCTTTCTAAAAACCCAACACCGTGGGCTGCCTATTCATTCCACCCGATAGAAGGGGTTGCGGAAGCGGGTATATTTCCATTGCTTGTATTTATGATGCCGTTTCATCCCATTGTGCTTGTAGCCTTTATGATTTGGCAGATAACTTTCAATGTTACCGGGCACCTGGGATACGAGATATATCCTAAAAAATTTATGAGTTCAGGCTGGCGGTATATCTTCAATTCTTCCACCCATCACAATATGCACCATTCCAAATTTAAGGGCAATTATGGACTTTATTTCAGTTGGTGGGACAGGTGGATGGGAACAGAGTTTAAAGATTATAAGCAGACCTTCAATAAAGTGGTAGGCTACAGTCCTGAAGTAGGAACCGAATCGGCTCCAACTCAAATAGAAGAGCTGGTCATTTAATCATTAACCGAAAAAATCAAAATCAAATAGTCATTACTTACCACCTACCCTTGATTCATGCGTACAAAACCAACTAAATCTTCCAAAATAAACGTCATAACCCTTGGCTGTTCCAAAAATACCTGGGACTCTGAAGTACTTATGGGCCAGTTGGCGGCAAATGAGGTGCCGGTAGCCCACGAAAGCAAGGTAAGCAAGGGAGACACCGTTGTCATCAACACCTGCGGCTTTATAGACCGCGCCAAGCAGGAATCCATTGATACGATCCTCGAATGGTCTGAAGCTAAAGAAAAAGGCAAAATAGCCAAGCTGGTGGTTATGGGCTGCCTTTCTGAGAGGTACAGGGAAGAACTACAGAAAGAAATGCCAAATGTTGACGCCTTTTTCGGGACAAGGGAACTGCCTTCGGTTTTAAAGTCACTTGGAGCTGATTACAGGCATGAACTGATAGGAGAGAGGCTTTTGAGCACGCCGTCGCATTATGCTTATTTCAAAATAGCGGAAGGCTGCAACAGGCCATGTTCATTCTGCGCCATTCCTATTATGCGTGGCAAACACGTATCAACACCTATTGAAGAACTGGAGAAAAATGCACAGTTCCTTGCAAAAAATGGTACCAAAGAATTGATCCTCATTGCCCAGGAATTGACGTATTACGGGATAGATATATATGGCAAAAGGCGGTTGGATGATTTGCTCCGGGCGTTAAGTGATGTAAATGGCATAGAATGGATACGCCTTCAATATGCATATCCGACACAGTTTCCGCTGGAAATAATTGATGTGATGAAGGAGCGGGCCAACATCTGCAATTATCTTGATATGCCACTGCAACATATCAGCAACAGTGTTCTCAAATCCATGCGCCGGGGCATTACAGCACGTAAAACTTATGAGCTGATAGACCAGATCCGCCAGAAAATGCCGGATATATGCCTGCGTACCACAATGCTGGTAGGCCATCCGGGCGAAACGGAGGCAGATTTTGAGGAACTTGTAGAATTTGTAAATAAAACCCGGTTCGACAGGCTTGGCGTATTCCAGTACTCCCACGAAGAAAATACCCATGCTGGCACTTTGGTTGATGATGTACCTGCGGAAATTAAAGAAGAACGTGTAGAACGCCTGATGGATGTACAGCGCGATATATCCATGCAAAGAAACCTTGAAAAAATTGGAAAGACCTATAAAGTTTTGATTGATAGAATAGAAGGTGATAACTGGATAGGCCGGACTGAATTTGATTCGCCGGAAGTGGATAACGAGGTGCTTATATCTGCTACAAATGATAACTACCTGAGGATCGGGGATTTCTATAACGTGAAAATCACAGATGCCATGGAATATGACCTGTTTGGGGAGGTTTTCCAGTAGGCCATTGTATTTTTTTTAATTTTCTTTGGTTGTTTCAATTTTCTTTAGAGATTTGTCTCTTGTTTTACACTGATTAATAAATCTTTAAATATATGAAAACAATCAGACCTTACCTTGCAGTATTAATCTTATTTTGCCTGCCTTTTATGGCACTGGCACAAAGTATTGTGAACGGCAACTTTGAAAACTGGACTGCTTTGCCTTATGACCAGTTTGGCGGTTGGAATAATTCCAACCAGCAAAGCATCCCTCAAATTGGGAAAGCAAGTTTTTTTAAATCCACAGCAGCCCATTCGGGCAATTTTGCAGCTGAAATCCAGACCATTACAAACGGGACAGACACCTTTCCCGGATATATGTTAAATGCAAACCCGGGCAGCGGCAATAATTTTACCGGCGGCGTGCCCTACAGTTCGCAACCGATAGCAATTACAGGTTATTATAAATACACCTCTGCCGGAAACGATGCAGCGGGTTTATTGGTAATTTTTAAGAAAGGAGGCAACACCATTAGCTATGACGCTTTTAAATTAATGCCTACTTCAGGTTCAGGGTACATTTTCTTTTCTGACACCCTTCAACTTGGTTCCCAGCCCGATACGGTGATTATTGGGATTACTTCATCTTATGGTATCTTAAATGGCGGTAAATACAATACAGGCGAGATCCCCGGGAGCACCTTATATATTGATGACCTGGCTTTTACAGGGGCCGGAACAATGCCTGCGATACCCGGCGGTGATTTTGAAAGCGGCTGGACAACCGACAATGCTGAATCGGCAGATGGCTGGCAACCTAATGGAGATCCGGGCACCGTATTTCAATCTACAGATGCCTATGCTGGCAAGTTCGCCTTAAAATTAGAAGAAACTTCTGACGGAGGAGAAACTAATATTACCAATGGCAAAGCTACCCACAATGGCAGCCCTGTTGGTGGTGTTGCCTATTCAGGTACTAAGGATACGCTTATAGGCTATTATAAGTTTACTCCTGTAGGTGGCGATGTGGCCCAGGTTAACATCAATTTTTCAAAAAACGGTTCGGGCGTTGGTGGTAATAGTGCAACTCTTTCTGCCTCCGCGGGTTACAACATGTTCAGCATACCGTACTCATTATCATCCACTCCAGATACTTTGAGAATTGATATCACCACGAGAGGCTCTGGCGGCGGAGGTGGCGGCACCGGGCATGCAGGAACCACGTTGATTATTGACGAGATCCAGCTCAAAACAGAGCCTTTGCATACGAATGGCATTGAACTATTCCATGCACATCATGCAGTACTTTCCGCGTATCCAAACCCTGCTGAGAATATGATCACGATATATCCTGTTCCTGTAATGAAGAACGCCGGAAGCATGGAAGTATGCAACTCCCTGGGCCAGGTAGTGATTGTTAAGAACCTGAATGAAATAGAAACCGGAAATTCAATCCAGTTAAATACCGAATCCCTGAATGCGGGAGTTTATTTTTACCACATCACCACAAACGGATTTAACGGCAGCGGGACATTTATTAAGAAATAATAGCTATTCTTAAATAGCTGAGTATAAACTATAAACCCTTCCGGTTGTAAAAAACCGGGAGGGTTTATAGTTTTGTGACTGGCTAAAAGCAATTCGCGTAAGCCGCACTCTTTCTTCGCTCCCGCTCTTTTTCTGTGACCCCGGAGAGGCTCGAACTCTCGACCCGCTGATTAAGAGTCAGCTGCTCTACCAACTGAGCTACGGAGTCATTTTCAAATCAATACATCTAACTCTCGACCCTCCCGATAAAAATCGGGATGCTCTACCAACTGAGCTACGGAGTCATTTTCAAATCAATACATCTAACTCTCGACCCTCCCGATAAAAATCGGGATGCGCTACCAGCTGAGCTACGGAGTCATTTTGTTTTTTTATGGAACTGCAAAGGTTAAATGAAATTGGAAATTTCTTAGCATTTCGCCACGAAAAAATATTGAGGCCTGTTATTGGATGAAGAACAAAGAAAGGGCGGCAATTTCTCGCCACCCCTTTTCTCCAAACAATATCCAAATCTTTGTACAGACGCCGGAGACGCATGCAATGCACGAGACGTATTCAATGTGTCTCTCCGTGTGTTCCTACGAGCATCCCAGGCTATTGCCGCAGTTCAGGCATTTGTAGCAGGTACCGTTGCGGATGGTGATATGGCCGCACACATCGCATGGCGGGGCGTCTCCCATCAGATTGCTCAGGTATTTCTGGCTCGCGTCTTCGGTACTCATTACTGTATTGCCATTTTGCAAAGGCGCCACAGGCTCAATGGCTTTTATGGTATAACTGTCTTTTATTTCCAGGTTATGGTTTCCCGGAGCTTCGCTTTTTGGTTTTACCTCATGTTCTTCTTTTTTCTTGAAAGAAGTAACCTGTTCTTCTGATGGCTGCACCTGTACCAGGTCTGTCCGGTTGAGGTACTCAAACCCAAGCAGCTTGAAGATATAATCCACCATGGAAGTGGCATTCTTGATATTGGGGTGGTGCTCCACAAAACCGGATGGCTCAAAACGGGTGAACACAAATTTGTCCACGTATTCTTCCAGCGGCACGCCATACTGCAAGCCGACTGATACTGCAATTGCAAAGCAGTTCATCAGTGAGCGGAAAGCCGCGCCTTCTTTATGAACATCCACAAATATTTCACCCAGGGTGCCGTCGCTGTATTCGCCTGTTCTTACGAATATATTCTGTCCGCCAACGGAAGCCTTTTGTGTAAAGCCGTTCCTGCGGCCGGGGAGTTTTTTGCGCTCTACGATCCTGCTTAGTTCCCGTTTGAAACTGGTATCGCTGGTCCTGGTTATAATCATTTTAGCAGCTTCCAATACCATTTCAGGGGTCAGCTCTTCCGGCTTCAGTTCTGCTTTGCCCATAATGGCTTCTTCTACCACGGCTATGGTATGGCTCTCCGGTTTTTCTTCTTTCTTGTCTGATTTATTAGACAATGGCTGGCTCAGTTTGCACCCATCACGATAAAGCGCGTTTGCTTTCAGGGCCATTTTCCAGCTCATTTCATAACATTCCTGTACGTCCTGTTGGGTGGCTTCATTGGGCAGGTTAATGGTTTTGGATATCGCCCCGGATATAAACGGCTGCGCGGCGCCCATCATGCGGATATGTCCCGGAGCTTTGATGAACCTGGTACCAATTGTTCCGCACTTGTTGGCGCAATCGAAAACCGGGAGATGCTCTTCTTTCAGGTAAGGCGCGCCTTCCACGGTCATGGTGCCGCACACATATATATTGGCTTCGTTTATCTGGTCCGGCATAAAGCCCAGCATCCTTAAAAGTTTAAAAGTTGGGTCCTGGTATTCTTCTGTCTTGAAACCGTGGTTTTTGATACATGCTTCACCGAGAGTATAAACATTAAAAGCAAACTCAATGTCAAAAGCG
>Ga0134126_10002369_pt1 | contig 23798 bp, 19 predicted proteins | sample KB31752_FD_96881 | JGI IMG/M metagenome (GOLD analysis project Ga0134126, IMG submission 96881) | Terrestrial soil microbial communities with excess Nitrogen fertilizer from Kellogg Biological Station, Michigan, USA - KB3-175-2 | ecosystem: Environmental > Terrestrial > Soil > Unclassified ... | reverse complement strand
CTCGTATGCGTGGAAGCTGGTGGGGAAATCGGATTAAATGGCGCTCGTGGTGTTCGCCATCGTCCTTGTGAACGAACCAATCCCCGCGTTTTGATCAATCTTTTGGCCGATTCGTCCAGGTAATCTTTTCTAATTCATTTATCAAATCAATATTCTCATCAAAATTGAAAAGAGCTTTACGGCAAATTATGTAAAGTTTGTTCGATATCAACTCCATTTTGAGAAGATGATTTTCAGAATCTTTATCGAACACAACTTTGTAAATCCCGGAAAATAGTTGATTTTTCGTGTTGATTATCAACCGAAAAGGTATCGTGTCGTTTCTCAACTTGGAACGATCCAAAGTAATTTCGCCAGTGTGATCAAAGCTGCCGATAATCAAATTTCCGCAATTATTGCGCGCCGCCGGTAAATTCGATTTCTCACTAAAAGAAAAAAATAATGAATTGTTTCCAAGACAGGTTCTTAAATCGTACTTATTTATAAACCAAATAGTGTCAATAGTCCACGATCCTTCTATTGCAGAAGTTACTTTGTAGTTTTTAGTACAAGAATTAAGCAATAAGAATGTCGCTATTGCGAAAATAAATCTTTTCATGTTTGATTTTAATAATCAGCATTTTTAGCTAACTGACCGTTTTATGTTTGTAGAACCGAAATAGGTACCGGCCTGGACCATCTGCACACGATGGATCTTAATAGTCCTATTCGCTCCATATCTCTTTTATATTTTCATACCTGCAATGAGCATGGAATATAGATGTCTTGTTATGGATGAAGATAAAGTTTTGTTAAGGAAATTACAAGCGGCATATTATTCACTTGCCGGAATCGCAGGGGTTACGCAACTTGCCCTTTCCACGCGTGCTATCTATTAAAATACCCGCCTTTTGTTTTAAATCCCAATTAACTAATTTAGCGGACAAATGGCCCGTACCAGCGCTAACCGTTCGCCGTCAAGGTATTATAAGTTTTCGTTTTGCGACGGCCTGGAAGCGTTATCCGCAAAGAACCATAAAACACCCTTTCCGTTCCACTTTCACCCGACATTCAATATAACGCTGGTTTACGACGGCGCTTTTAACACGAAGCTGCCCGGCAGGCTGGTTATCGCACCTTCGGGCAGCATACTGATAACTAACCCGCAGGAGATCCATGCCAACCCCTTTGAGGCCGATGGCTACGTATCGTTTTTTACTTTCTATGTGAGCCGGGAATTTTTACAATATTGCAATGGCGGCAGCCCCGTGTTGTTTGTCGACAAGACTATTGACGATGCCGATTTGTTCTCAAGCCTTCACCAACTGGCGATAAGGCTAAGCGGCCAGGGCAATTCGCCTTTTTTAGAAAATGACCTTAAAGCTGCGCTTGGCCTCCTTGCGGCAAAATATGGCTCTGGCCATGCTCCCGACCCGGATAGAACGCAAATCCTTTTCGATGAGCTTTTGGCCGGCGACTTTTTTGAAAAATTTTCGCTGGCCGAAGCCGCAAAACGTTTCGGGATAGATAAATATAAATTCATACGTCTTTTTAAATACCAAACCGGCTTAACGCCCAATAATTACTTCATTTATAAGCGCATCGAAAAAAGCAAATCGATGCTCACCGAAGGCAAAGACCTGCTGAGTGTGGCAATTGATCTGGGCTTTTATGATACCGCACACTACTGCAATCATTTCAAAAAATTCACCGGTATTTCGCCCAAGGCCTATATTGTAAGTCCTAAGTCTAAACAGAAACGGAATCAGACTTAAGACTTAAGGCTCCAGACTTAGGGCTTAAACCAAATGCAATATCTTACAATTCCTTATAAAAGCTGCCCGGTAATTTTGGGGCATGAAAAAGATAATATTAATCCTCTGCTGCCTTTGTTGGATAAAAGGCCACGCACAAACTTTTACTAAACAGCAATACCGCGAAGATTTTAATTTCTTTTGGCAAAGTATCAACGACAATTACTGTTATTTCGCAAAAAGGCAGGTTGACTGGGATAAACTAAAGCCCATATACGACGCGCAAATAGACACCGTGACAAGCAGGTCGGGCTTTGTTTCGACGCTCGAAAGAGCGCTTTACGAATTATATGACCACCACTGCGGGCTGCATACCAATAACCCGCAGTCGCGGCGGCTGGTACCCACCGGGGCCGATATCTGGGCCGAATACCGCGAGGGTAAGCCGGTTATTGTTGAGGTTCGAAAAGGTTTCGGCGCGGAAAAGGCCGGCATCCGGGCCGGGATGGAGGTGGTAGCTATAAATGATATCCCGGTAAACGAGGCTATCCTGCCCTGGCTTAGCCATACCGTTAATGCCGAATCAAGAAGTTTTGCCTTGCGTTTAGCGCTGGCCGGGGACCATCTTACCAAAAGAAAAATTACCCTTAAGGCTAAAAACGGCTTTATTGATTTCTTTCCTGATAAAGATGGCATGATGCTCGAAAATATTACCTATCCTTCGATGGTAGAATCGAAAGTATCCGGCAATATAGGTTATATAAAGATCAATAATTACCTTTTTGACAATGCCCTTATCGCAAAATTCGACAGCGTATTAAATACTTTGATGCAAACAAAGGCCATTATTATCGATCTGCGGGAAACCCCGAGCGGTGGTAACACGTCGGTGGCGCGGGCCATTCTCGGGCGCTTTATCAGTAAAGAACAGTTTTATCAAAAGCACGAGCTTTGGGCAGAAGAGAAAGCCACCCGGATAAAAAGAAGCTGGGAAGAAATAGTCTCGCCGCGCGGCCTCATTTACAAGAACCCCGTGGTAGTTTTGGCCGATCACTGGACCGGAAGCATCAGCGAGGGTATAACCATCGCATTTGATGGTATGAAAAGGGCGACGGTGATCGGCACACAGCTGGCCAGGCTAAACGGGGCGGTGGATGGGTTCGAGATGCCCAATACCAAGATCGGGTTTAATATATCCACCGAAAGACTTTACCATGTTAACGGTTTGCCGCGCGAGCAATATAATCCAACCATAAGTGTGGATGTCAGCAGTCAAAAACCGGGAAATGATGTAATTTTACAAGCCGCAATGGATTATTTGAACAAGCGCGTTAAGTAAATCTTATGAGTAATTTGATAAATTTTGCAAGCGAGAACTATGCCGGCGTGCAGGCTGATATGATGCAGGCGTTGACCGATGCCAACACTGGCAGCGCCCCTTCCTACGGTAACGACCATTTTACAGCCGATGCCGTAGCCCTGATAAAAGAAAATTTTGGTGACGATATCGAGGTGTATTTTACATTCAATGGCACGGGCGCCAATAATTTCGGCCTGGCATGTATCACCGAAAGGTATAATTCTATCTATTGCGCCGACGTCGCCCACCTGAATGTTGATGAATCAACCGCGCCAGAGGCTTTTACCGGTTGCCGCATTTATCCCGTTAATTCCGAAAGCGGAAAAATAGCGCCTGAGGATTTGAAGGCCGCCATAAAAAGAAAAGGCGATGTGCACCACCCGCAGCCCGGCGTGGTTTCGATAACCCAGCCGACGGAATATGGCACCGTATATACCATTGCGGAACTGCAATCGATCAAAGCCATATGCATTGAGAACGGCCTGCTGCTCCACGTGGATGGCGCGCGGTTTTTTAACGCTGCAGTTTATCTCGGGTGCTCCCTTAAACAGATGGCCGGGGAGGGGGGAATAGACGTGCTCACATTGGGTGGCACTAAGGCGGGAATGATGTTCGGCGAGGCCGTCATTTTCTTCCATCCAAAACCTAACAATCCCTATAAATTCAATTTGAAACGGAGCATGCAATTGGCTTCGAAGAACCGGTTTATTGCCGCACAATTCAGCGCTATGTTACAAAACGATTTATGGCGCCACCTGGCCGAACACACCAATGACCTGGCGAAAAGATTTGAAAAGGAAGTTGCCGGCATAGGGGCTGTTAAAGTGGCCCATCCGGTTCAAACGAATGCTGTTTTTTTGACCATGTCGCAAAAGCTGTATTCAAAAATGAAGTCGCACGCAAATTTTTATTATTGGAATGACCAGAAGAGCGAGATACGCTTAGTTTTTTCTTTTGATAATAGGGTTGGGGAGATTGTTGAATTTGTTGCGCTGCTGCGCGAATATGCAAAGAATTGATCTGTTGACGGTCCTTGCCCGGCCAATATATCAGGGCCATAAAATTTCTTCTGGTAAACCGCGGAAAAGCATTTCTTAAATCCGGAATTTGCCACCTGCGAAATCAATCTCACAACTTATTAACTATTTTAACTTTAAAGAAACTTTATTGGGATTTGTTAGTTTAAGGTAAATAATATCAAATACTATGAAAAAGATTTATTTACTATCACTGATGGCGCTTGTCTTTTTTGCGGCCTGCAAAAAGGACCACTTCACAGGGACGAACAACAACAATTCCCGCAAAACAGATACGCTCCAGGGGGCCATCACCGCTGACCGTACGCTCGACGCAAATAAAAATTATTTCCTTAAAGGACAGGTGTACGTTAAAAATAACGCAACGCTAACCATCCCGGCGGGCATTACAGTGTACGCCCAGGTGAACAGTGCGGCTGCAAACAAAAGCGTATTGGTAATAACACAGGGATCTAAGCTATACATTAATGGTACGTTGAACAGCCCGGTTGTATTCACTTCGGCAGCTACAGTAAAAACGCCCGGCGATTGGGGGGCCATTATTTTACTTGGCAAAGCGCCATCGAACGTTGGGATTGGCAATGTGGCCGGTTTGCCGGTATCTACCGATACACGATATGGCGGTAACGTATCAAATGACAATTCAGGCTCCATCACCTATCTGCGGCTGGAATATACCGGCGGCATCAATCCCCCACAGGAGGATGAATGGGCCGTGGATAAGGCAAGCGGCCTGGTTATGGCGGGAGTCGGCTCAGGCACCAAAATCGATAATGTGATGGTAAAATATTCTAACGACGATAGCTTCCAGTTTGTTGGCGGTACCGTAAATGCCAGCCACCTGATCAGCTACAACGCCGGGGACGACGACTTCGATTTCGATTTGGGGTACCAGGGCGACCTTCAATTCCTGGTGGGTTACCGTACCCATGCTTCGTCGCAGGCATTGCGGGCCAATGGCTTCGAAAGTTATAACGACTCGGTCCCTACCAGCAACACGCCTTTAACCCGTCCTGTGGTTTCAAATATGACCATTATAGGCCCGCAGGAAACGCCGATAGTGAAAACCAACTTGAACCAGGGGGTATATATGCGTAAAAACACCAGGCTCAATATCAGGAACTCCATCGTATCAGATTATCCCGAAGGCGCCTTTATGGTTTGCCCACGAACACGCCCGGTTATATTAGGCGATGACGATGCCGAATTCAGGAACAACCTGGTACAAGCTGATACGCTCGCCCGTACCTTTTGCTGGGACCAGGTTACCCAGGTTGTTGCCGACCCCGAGCTCACCACTTTCGAAACAAATGCGTATAATAACAACACCGTGCTGGTATCATCTACCGATTTTAAGCTCAACATGATGTATGGCAGCAGCGCTCCCGACCTTACACCAGCGAGCGGATCGCCTGCGGCATCGGGCGCGGATTTTTCCGGGTCGGATTTTTCAAATTCCTTTTTTACCCAGGTTTCATACCGCGGGGCCATGGGCAGTACCAACTGGGCGGCGCAAAGCAACTGGGCCGATTGGAGGTAATCAACTAAATCCCGAATATTAAAATAAAAAGCCGGCTACGTGTCGGCTTTTTTATTTTTAGTGGTCGAAATAGATCGCCCCGTCAAAACTAAGTTACGCTGTCTCTATCCCGTCAAAAAACATCAATATTTAATGACAATGTACCCTGTTTTATGCCTCAACTCGGCCCCTGTATGGTATTCTACCTGGTAAAAATAGGTGCCGGGCGATAATAAACGGCCAGTTTTGGAGCGACCGTTAAATACTTTCGAATTATTGTCGTAACCACTTACCTGGAATACGGTTGCCCCGCTTGGGTCCATTATCGTTAACTTATTATCGGGATGAGCGTTTATTCCCTCAATCAGCAAAAAGTCATTAACACCATCCCCGTTTGGCGAGATACCTGCATGGACCACGATATCATCTTCCGGATGCTGCCGGCCCATTACCGGCCCGGCCGCCCTTGTTATGGTAAGCTTATAAGTTTTTGTGGTTGTGCCGTCCTGCGCGGTTACGATAATGTTGACCACGTTAGGCCCAACAGCAAGCGGCAAACTGGCCGATGCCGTGCCTGAAACAACGGCTTTACCATTCACGGTTATTGTAGCCGACGCATCGGCAGTTGTGGGTGTGAGCTTAAACGAGGCGATTTTATTAACCACGCTTGCGGTATAATTATAAGTTGCCGGGGCGAATGCCGGGCTTAAGATGCCGTTGTTTAAGGCAAGGCCCGACAACGCGGCATTAGTTGACAGTTCAGCTAAGGGGATTGTAAAGGTTAATACACCCGACGGAGATGCTTTGGTAGTGCCCGAGGCTATTTTTTTTACCGTTACCACCGATGAAACATAAGTTACCGCATAATTTTGATTAGGGGCTAAACCGCAGAGCGTATGCACGGTATTGGCCGCGCCGGTAAAGGCATACGAAGCTATAACAATGGGCAAAGGATATTTGGCAGTACTATTATTAAACAGTACCAATTCAGTATTTCCGTGCACCTTTACAATGGTGCCCTCCATATTATCCTGGCTGGTTTGCAGGGCGGTGTCACCATTTCGGCCGAGGTTGCTTTCGGCCCTGGCTGCAGCACGGTAAGCAAGTCCTGCTTAAGCGGGTTATTCGGAACATTTACCTCGGCCCGCCAGGTGTTTGTATTGAATGCGTAGTTAAGGTTGCTGCCAAATGTGTTGTCGGGATTGTTGTTCTCATTCACGTTGTTAATTGTCACGGCGGCAGGAATCACTGTGTGGATGTAAAGTTTCGAATTGTCCATCACATCGGTTATATTATTTCCGTTTATTGTAGGGCTGGTCAGGAAATGCCAGCGCAAATGCTTTTGGTATTGGCCCGCGGCATTTGAGCTGTTCTTCGCAAGCAATTTGTCATAAACCAGGAAGATATCAGAATTGCGCAGGTATAAAAACGAACGGTAATAGTACCTCAGCGTACGCTGCGAAGTGTCGGGATTTGAATAGCTGGTAAAGTACGCGCTGGTTAGGTCGGCCCGGAAGTATGAAAAGTTATCGTTTTGCTCTTCATTGGTAGGTGCATCGTAGCCAAATGAATTTTGGCCTCCAACAGTGTTTGCATAATTAGGATAGGGGGTATCGTAATCATTATAATCGTTGAAAAACAAGGTATTACTGAAACTATTTGAGTAAGAATAATTCGTGGCGCCATCAATGCCGTTCCCCCCGCTTTTCGAAACTTCATTTGCGCCTACCAGCAATTGATCGTCCCCATCATGGTTATCGCCGCGGACAATTTTAAAATGGCCAGCATTATTGTGGTTGTGCTCATCATAAACGCCGGCGCCTAAATTAATAGCTGCCCAGGTTGAAGCCGAGCCCCAATCCTTACGCATATAATATTTGTGCATGCCCGTATTAACCGGTACCGCATTGTACACATTAGTGGTTGGCACGGGGTAATAAGGCTTATAGGTAAACGCGGTTGAAGGCCTTACCTTATCATACATCAGCTTTTCCCATGGCAGGGCCGGGTAACCCTTGTTGCCCGAGAGCAGGTTGACCGGCTTTAAAAGATTTTTATAAAAATAATTGATATTAGCCCCTTCAGGGGTGCCTTCCAATAGTGCAGTTAGCCGCAGGGGCAGGGCATAGTCAGCTACACAGCCAACGAATGATCCGTTGTCATTACTATTATCATACTGGAACCTGTTGGGGGTGAATGCATGCACCAGGGCGATGGATGTTTTGATAAAAAACTTTCGAAGATTTGAATCCGTTTGCAGCATATCCTCACCGGTTGCGCTCTTTACCATAAACAGGTAATCGATCAAAAACTTGGTGGTTGCGCCGCCGTACGACCAGCCCTGGTTTGGAATACCGTCTTTCTGCGGGGCCGACAGATAATTCTTCGGGCCGAGGTAGGACTGGGAGGCGGCCGAGGGCAGGCCTCCTTTAACAGCTTGTGTGAAATAATTGCGGGCCGTTTCTCCCGAAGTTTGGGTGTTTTTATTTAAGCTGCCGGGCGTACCTATAATACGCTGCCTGGCAAAATCTATCATTTTTTGTGATAGAGGATCATCGCTGCCGATAGCATATCCCATGTAGCCGGCGCATATCAGCTGGCCGGCATAATAGTTGCCCGTCGGCCCGTCCTGCAGTTGCAGCACCCTGAAGGGCTTGGCGCTCATATAGGTGAACCAATCGGTCATCACATGCAGCAGCGCGGCTTTCCGCGTAGCGCCAAGTTCATCATAGCACCAATCGTAAATTACAGCTATGGTTTTCCCCACATGCCGCGTGGCATACGAGCTGTTGAACTGGAAGATATTGGGGCCGCCGCTGGCATTTGGCGGGTAATCGCTGTAAGCCTTAATAATAACGTCTGCAAACTGCAGCAGCTTGTTCGAATACGCCGTTGCATTGGCGCCGGCATGATTGGTTTTGGTTAGCTGGTGGGCCAGGCCGAGCGTCATAGCCGCTTCTTCCCAACTGCTGCCGCAATACGAATAAAAAATATTAGCCGAGCCGTAATATTGAGGGTCGGATGCCGAGACGACATTCCATGGGATCACCTGGCCGGGAAGGTATTTATTGGCGGCAGCCAAAACACTTTTCCAGTCGGGATTATTTGCGCTCTTTTTCGCAAGCAGTACCCCTTTAGTGGCAGCATCTAAAAATATACGGGGATGCGTAGCGATAACGGGCTGCTGAGCAAGCGCCGCTGAAAACGTAAACAGCGTTAAACCAAACACAAGGCCTGATTTTAATTGGATAAGGGAGTTTTTAAGCATAGCATTTATTGTTAATTAATATACCGCCCTGCTTTGGTCAATGTCCTGGTAATACCGCACCGACTCCCTTTGAATGCTGTTTGTCGTTTTTTTCGCTTTCACAAGGGGTGGCCGGGCGAAACAAAGATGGGTCCGAAGGGTTACTCCGGACCCAGCATCATTTTTTTCGCCTGTTCTCTGCCAGGCAAGCCTGACAGAGACGCAAAGCGATTTCCCCTTAATTAATGACACTGTTCTTTTGTCCTTGCCAAAATTGTTTGAGCCTTTTTTGTTCGGACATTTCAAAGGTAAAGCATATATTATTCAAAAAAAATCACCTGAAAAGGTGATTTTTTAGGCGGTTAACCAGGGCGGATGCAGTAAAAATATTTTATACAAGATTATTTAGTGTGCTAACAGAAGCGGTGCGCCTTACCGCTAGCTAATGTCAAGTCAACTGTTTTTAGGTGAAAGTCGATTTTGAGTTGGGCATTGCGGGGACTGGCCGCCGGGGTTGTGGGTTATGAACGCGACCCGGTTGACTCACCCCGGTCTTCACTGCGTTCGACCACCCCTCTCTACTTCGTAGAGAAGGGAAAAAAGAAAAAGGAAAAAAGAAGAAATACCGCAGTTCCCCTCTTTGCGCAGCAGAGAGGGTGACAAGCGCAGCGCAGTCGGGTGAGTTAACTGCGTGAGCGATGACCGCCGGATCATCAAAAACGGCTCAGTTGCGATCGAATAAATCAAGCGATAAAGCATAATGGCCTTCTGCCAATTACCTGTCGCTCCGCTCATCCATATTCAGGTTGGTATCAAAGGGGCTTTTTGTAAACGGATAAACCGACTGCTTAAGAAAGCCTTTTGGATATTGGGCCTCGTGAACACCCGTGCCCGCGGGCCATTTTTTTCCGGGCAAATAATAAGTGCCAAAAATCAAATCGATAAAGGGGAAAATAGAGGCGAAGTTATGCCCGTAATACTCTGGATCTTCGCAATGGTGCCAGTGATGGTATTGCGGTGTGGTGAAAATATATTTTAAGAAGCCAAAATTGATACGGGTATTTGCGTGTATGAGCACCGCATGAATGGCGATAAAAATAATATACACGTTGAAAACAGTTGTCGAAAAACCAAGAACGTATAAGGGGATAAAGGTCATGGCGCGGGTAAAAAATATGTCAATAAAATGGGTGCGGCTGCCGGCGAGCCAATCCATGCTTTTTGTGGAATGATGGATGGAATGGAACCGCCACAAATATACACGCGTATGAAAAATACGGTGCGCCCAGTATTGAAACAGGTCAGTTGTAAAAAAGGCAAGGAACAATGCCGCTATAAAAGGCAGGTTTTGCACCCATAAATGAACTTTATCCATACCGATCCAGCCAAAAAATACGATAGCAGGCTTTTGAGTTACGATGCCAAAAAACTGGATAAATAAGTGGCTTATCACAAAATACATTAAATCGGTACGCCATTCTTCGTGAAATTTTGTTTGTGATTTGTTTTTCGGAAAAAATAATTCCAGCGGTATAAATATCACTGTCATTAAAAGCAGGTCAAGCAGCATCCAGTCGAGCCCGATATGCCAGCTTACCTTTTCAACACTGCGGCCCTTTACCGATAAAGCGCCGAGCAAAATAGCTACAGCGGCAATACCGGCGCCTGTTATTGCCCATTTAAGTTTTTTGCTGAGCAGCAAGCTAATTAAAGCAAAAAAGAAGGAAGCTATTATCGCCGCTGCCATCAATACCTGCATACTTTCTTTCGTATAAACTTCTCTGAATTCGGGCGTGGTCAGCCGTTCAGGATAGCGAAAGCACAAAATGCCGAGCAATGTTGATGTCGCAAGGAAAATGGAAATATAGCCGCTGATTTGGCCCTGGCCAATTTTTAAACGTTTATTGGGTGACATAAATGGGGACGGTATTTAAAATTGATGATAATTGCTTGTGCATTCATGCTTTTTAGGCGATAAAACTACCTGTACAAATATTTAATGGCTTATTGTTTAATCAGATAGTTTTTTATTACGTTTAATATGACCGGAACAGTGTCTTTTTTCGACCTGTAAAGATAAATATCTCCAATTATTCTATCAGTTTGGTGTTTCCCCAATTTTAATATTCCAAATTTGAAATTATCATTGGCTGAGGAGAATTTAAATTTCACCGTATCATTCTTTACACGGTAGGTCCCGCCAACTTTATCGCCGCCAAAGCAAATAGTCCTCAAATAAAATGTGTTATCTTCCTTTAATTTGAGTGTAGTTGTACAATTTGCCGATCCCTCTCGTCCGCCTATAAGCAAGTCTTTCGCCTCAAATCTTTCAAAATCAATAATTCCATGAGGCCTAATTATCATCAGTCCTAAGAGTACAACCATACAAACTACCAGGTAAATCCTTGATTTGTCGTTTAATCGTTCCCGTACGGTCAAATATATCTGATAAAGTAAGCATCCGGCTAAAATCAAAAAGCTTATAGCAAAAATTAGCAGTACAAGCATATTTAATGCGCCAAGCATGCTTTCCCAGTAATATGCTGTACTTACAAGAAAAAACAAAATCAAAGCGGCAATAAAAATGCCTTTGCTTTTTATCATTAAGTGGGGTTTATCGTTTCTTGATAAATATATTATATTTCAAGTTAATTGTTGAATTAACCTGGCCAATAACCGGTTATAAATTATCATCAACCCCGAATTCAAAGTCGACACCCGCCGGGCTTTCCTGAAGAAAATGGCGGCTGTTACCGCTGCCCTTGCTTCAACCGACCTCGTGACTTAGCTGCAAATGATCCTGTTGACGATAATATGGAGCATGCCGTTGAAATCCCCTGGTTTCGCCGGGTTACCCGATAGGGGCAAACCAAGGGCATAACGGGGCTTAGATTTGACAACTCCTATGAGTTGTCAAATCTTTTTTTCGCCCCGTAACGGTTTTACGCTGAAAAATATGATTAATTAGATGGCGATGGCTTGCCGATAAGCGCCATAAACTGATCCAGTTTAGGTGTAATAATGATCTCGGTCCGCCTGTTTTGCGATTTGCCGAAATCAGAGGAGTTATCGGCAATGGGGTTGTATTCGCCCCGGCCGCCCGCAGTTAAACGCTTTGGATCAACGCCATAGCTGTTTTGTAAAGCCTGTACTACCGACGATGCCCTCAAACAGCTTAAATCCCAGTTGTTGCGGATATTGGGCTGCGATATAGGCACGGTATCGGTATTGCCTTCTACCAGGACATCATAGTTGGCATAGTCGTTTATAATTTTGGCTACTTTGCTCAATATTGCCCCGGCTGTTGGCGAGATCATATACTTGCCTGATCTGTAAAGCATATTATCCGAAAGCGAAATATAAACTACGCCTTTCAGCACCTTTATATTAACATCCTTCATTTCATCAGATGTTAATGAGCGTGTGAGGTTATTGGTAAGTACCTGGTTCAACGAGTCGCTTTTATTTTTAACTTCTACCAGGTGGCGGATATATTTGTCGGATGCGGTTATCTGGTCGGCCAGCTTTGAGATATTTACATTTCCCTGGTTAGTGCCTGCCAGGCATTTGTTTAACGCATCCTGCAGCGCGGCAGCATTTGATTTAGCCGCGGCTATTTGCTCCTCGAGGCTTTGTACGCGGCTGCGCGAACCTGCAAGTTCCTCCTGGGTTACCTGCCAGCTTTGTTTAAGGTTGCGGTTCGTATCCAGCGACTTATTGTAATCAGCTTGTAACTGAGCGTACTTTTTATTGCTGACGCAGCTTTGCGTCAGCACGGTTGCCAGTAAGATCAACGGCAACAAGAATTTTATTTTCATGTCTGTTCGTTTTATAAAATGATCATAACCATTTATGACCTTCATCTATTAACAACAGTACACGGCACGTAAAGTTTCACAAACGTAATTACTGTGCGGGTTTTGCGGTCATCGCGGCTGCACATTGTTGGGTAAATTGATGTTAAAACCATTGTTATGGCCGGCTGTTAAACTTTAGCACCAATATTTAACCGACATGAAAAATAGCGTAATTATTACAGGCCTGATATGCATGACTGGCTTGCTCACCGCCTGTTCGGGCGACAGGACGCCCCAAAAGGGAAAAGACAGCGTGGAGAACACCTACAAGGTTTCTAAAGACACTTCAAAAATGGATACAGGTAAGGCCACCGGCGCCGATAATAGCGGATCGGGCGGTACAGGTTTGGTAAAGGACACTTCAGCGCATTCGAAGCCAAAAAAATAGCACCCTGGTCATTTAGCGTATTGCGCACTTTAAAGCCGGTTATATTTTGGTATTGCCGGATAATTTGACTTTATTAGCGTTCATGTTAAAAAGTACTTCGCCGCTAAAAATCATATCCGCCGCTTATTTGTTATTGCTGCTTGCCTCTGCGGCCTGCAAAAAGCCATATAACCCAACTGTCATTGCTTCGCCAAACCATTACCTGGTGGTAGAAGGGGTGATCAATTCAGGAAATGACTCAACTATTATAAAATTAAGCAGGACGGTAAACCTCGACAGCGCTGTAACGAAAAACCCGGTATCATCAGCTTCGGTGACGGTAGAAAGCGACCAGAATAACGTTTACCCCCTGGTTTCAACCGGCGCCGGGACCTATGTTTCAGGAGGCCTTAACCTTTCAGGCTCGCAGAAATACCGGCTTAGGATCGTCACTCCCGACGGCCAGAAATATTCATCTGATTTCATCGCCGTAAAACCCACACCACCGATTGACAGTATAGGCTACATTATTAAAGACGGCCTCGTACACTTATATGTAAATGCTCACGATCCGGCAAACAACACCCGTTATTACCGTTGGGATTTTGATGAAACATGGATATTTCATGCTAAATGGGGATCTGATTTCGTGCTCGATCCCACCGGCACCAAAATTATTCCGCGCCCGTCCAGCCAGCAAATATTTTATTGTTTCGGGAACGATACATCTTCAAATATCCTTTTGACTTCTACGGCCAAACTAAGCAAGGATGTGGTATACCAAAGCCCTTTAACGGAAATGCCGGTCACTTCAGAAAAGCTGGAAGTAAAATATTCCATCCTGCTCAGGCAATATTCACTCACGCCGGAAGCCTATGCCTTTTATCAAAACCTGAAAAAAAATACCGAACAGCTCGGAAGTATTTTTGATGCCCAGCCTTCGCAGATCGCCGGAAACATTCATAACGAAACCAACGCCGCTGAACCGGTGGTAGGCTACATGCAGGTCACCAATGTGCAATCCAAAAGGATATTTCTGACCAGCGCCATCCTGCCGCCCTTTACTTTAGCCGTTTATCCATATGATTGCGAACAGGATACGGCCCTCTACGCGAATAAACAAGGGTATAACGAAGTTCTGAACACTTTAGTAAGGACGCCCCCGGTCTACATTCCAACCCGCGGCCTTTTTGCCCCGGGCGGCGGCCTTTATGGTTATTTGTACAGTACCCCGATTTGCGTGGATTGCACGGTGCGTGGCACTACAAAAACGCCTTCATTCTGGAAATAACAGATTTTGCCTTCGGTGCCGCAGTCGAAGCGATGTGGCGCAACTTTACTGCCATAGTCAGAAAAATAGCGACACAGCTTGCGCCCAAAAAGCCTAATTGCAACACTTTTGCTATAATTTGAAATAAGGGCCGCTGTTAACAGTATTTTTTTGGCTTTACCGGATAATTTGACTTTATTAGCCCATGTCAAAAAGTATTTTCCCGCTAACAATAAAACTGTCCGCCGCTTATACGTTATTAATGCTTGCCCTAATGGCTTGCAAAAAACCTTATAACCCAACCGTAATTGCTTCGCCAAACCATTACCTGGTAGTAGAAGGGGTGATCAATTCGGGAAATGACTCAACTATTATAAAATTAAGCAGGACAGTAAACCTCGACAGCGCTGTCACGAAAAACCCGGTGTCGTCAGCTTCGGTGACGGTAGAAAGCGACCAACATAACGTTTATCCCCTGGTTTCGACCGGTACCGGGACCTATGTTTCAGGAGGCCTTAACCTTTCAGCCTCGCAGAAATACCGGCTTAGGATCGTCACTCCCGACGGACAGAAGTATTCATCTGATTTCATCACGGTAAAACCGACACCGCCGATTGACAGTATCGGCTACTTTATTAAAGACGGCCTCGTGCACTTATATGTAAACGCCCACGATCCGGCAAACAACACCCGTTATTACCGCTGGGACTTTGATGAAACATGGATATACCATTCTAAATGGGGATCTGACTTTGTGCTCGACGCCAACCACACCAAAATTATTCCGCGCCCTTCCAGCCAGCAGATATTTTATTGTTTCGGCAATGATGTATCTTCAAATATCCTTTTGACTTCTACCGCCAAATTGAACAAGGATGTGGTATATCAAAGCCCTTTAACGGAGATGCCGGTCACTTCAGAAAAACTGGAAGTAAAATATTCCATCCTGCTGAGGCAATACGCGCTGTCGCCGGAAGCCTACTCCTTTTATCAAAACCTGAAAAAAAATACCGAACAGCTCGGAAGTATTTTCGATGCCCAGCCTTCGCAGATCGCGGGAAATATACATAACGAAGCCAACGCCGCTGAACCGGTGGTAGGCTACATGCAGGTTACCAATGTGCAGTCGAAAAGAATATTTTTGACCAGCGCTATCCTGCCGCCCTCTACTTCGGCCATTTTTCCGTACAACTGCGAGCAGGATACGGCGCTCTATCGCGATAAACAGGGCTATGACCAGGTTCAAAACACTTTGATCAGGTTCCCGCCCAACTACATTCCTACCCGCGGGATTTTTACCCCCACCGGCGCCCTGATCGGGTACCTGTACAGCGAACCCCTCTGCGTGGATTGTACGCTGCGCGGTACTACAATAACGCCTTCGTTCTGGAAATAAAATTGATCGGCAGGGTATGGTTAGATTTGGGGGCTTGGTTTCTAAATTTCTGTGGCGTATATTAAACACCCTTAACATAGTTTTTTACCTGTCAGCGCATCGCGAGCAGGCCGTAAAGTTAAAACCGCATTGGCCAATCAATCCCTTATCCGTATCTTTCGCTTAAATTCAACCTAATGAAAAAAATAGTCAACCGGCCCCTTATTTTGTCGCTTTTTTTAGCCATCTGCCATACCTGCTTTTCCCAAACGGCTACACCTGCCGATGGAGCCAATCAGGGCACAAAGGCGCCTGGTCAAGGAACCATAAACAAAGGTGCTTTAAATACCCATAAAGGGGGAAAAGATACCGCTATGCTTATGCCCGGTTGGCGCATCGAAAGCATGCCTGATGTTAAAAATGACCATCGCGCTGCCGGAACGGTGGTGATCGATTTTACAGTAAATACTACCGGAGAGATCATCGAAACTCATGCCAACGCTAAACACACAACCGTTACCGATACCACCCTTATAAAAAAATGCGAAGCCGCCGTAAAAAAGATAAAATTAGCCGCCAATGGTCCGGTTACCACCATACAAAAAGGACAATTGCATTTTAAGTTTGATGTTCATTAGGGCGGCGCAAGGGTTACCCTCACTCCCTGCCGGTGTCGTGCGAGGCAAGGCATAATGGCGGCTCATGATTTGGAAGGTAACCGCGCCTGGCCAAGGTCCCGGTTGGCCGATAACGAAAGCTTGATTGAAAGCAGGTTCCGCACCTAACGGAGCGGCTTTTTTGGCCCTTTTTTTCTACCAATATCAGGCCCTTACAGGGCCATCGCTTGCCGGAAGATGTGGGAGTTTTACCGCGCCAAAGTTTGCAAATATAAGGCCGATTTACGATTTAGTGGTGACACAACCGTGTCACCTTGAAGGGGTCGTTTTTTTCAAAAAAATTTCCATAATCCGCTGTGAATAAGGCATCTCCAAAAACACTGGAGTGATGAACATGAACATGAACCGCCTCGCCACTGGTGTAAAAAATGCGCTTTTAGCTACACCTTCCTGGAAAGGTATATTCGGATCGCTGAAGCCGCCTTATTTTTAACCCGGAGTATTAATAAACAACAGCATTACTCCCCGCCGACTCATTCCCCTGCAAATCAACCGCCCGCACAACTATTTTGCCATGAAAGATAGAGTACCAGGGCGCCGACCAATGGGTGAGGGGGGTAAAACCTATCCGTTTGCCATTGCCGTAAATATTATAACCCAGCACCCCGCGGTTATCTTTTGCCGGGCTCCATTTTAAAAGCGGCTGCCCCTTTTTTACAAAAACAAGTTTTTTTGGTGTTGATGGGGGGATTTTATCAGGATTTAGCCGGTTAGTGCAATTGATCAATGCCCTGAAAACATGATAAGTTCCTTTCCATATCTGGCCCTTTAAGTCCATTTTGTAATTGGGTTGTTTATCGAGGCCGCCCTGGTACCAGTCGCCGTGCTCGTGGTCAATCAGGTAAGTTTGTACATACTGCCATTGCTGCTCAAATTTTTTCTCGTACTGAAGCGGGTCGTGCGGGTACTTATCAGCCATTAACAGCAGTGTATTCAGGCCTTCGGCCTGCGCCCACCAGTTTTTGGTATCCGCGGTTATCGTTATGCCGGGTTTATCTTTAAAATAATACCCCTCGTCGTAAAAACCGCCCACTTTAGCATCCCATCCGTTTGTGAGGGCATCATCCACCATTTTTTTGGCGATGCGGTTTGTCAGCGTATCGTTTTTAATGCCTAATAAGTGCGAAGCCTCCAGCATCAGGTAAGCCGTTTCGATATTGTGACCGAAGGAAACATAGTCGAGGTTGCGGTTCCTCGCAATAACAGCCCTGCTGGAATCTCTGAAAGAAACCGGTTTCCAGTCGGGCTGAAAAAACAAAATAAGGTCGCCTCTTTTATCGGTGATAACATCGCGCACCAGGTGCAGCATTTCCTGCAGGCGCATTTTCAGCAAAGTATCCGGCCAAACACTGTACAACTCGCTGAACGATTCCAGCAGGTGTATAGATGTATTCTGGTCCTTATAACCGGTCTCTGAGTTTGAAGGAAAGGACCTTGTCCGCTTTATAGGCGTACCGTCCCGTTCCATATGCTGAAAATAGCCTTTGTAAAACTGGTCGTGACTGTGCTGTTCCAGCCAGTAAAACTCTTTTATCGCAAGGTTCAACGCGCTGGTATCTCCTTTGCTTTGGTAATATGCCGCCAGCGCATAAAGGGCAAAGGAGTTTCCGTAGGCCTCCTTCGGTGCAAAGCCGCCCGGTTTTGGGTTTCCCTGCCTGTCGGTATAGCTATAAAAACCGCCGTATTGCTTGTCCCACATCTTGTCGCGCAAAAAGCGGAAGCCGGCATCTTCGCCTTTCCGGTACCAGCTATCTTTGGGAAACATTTCGGCAGCCTTTGCATTGCTCCAAACATGCCGGGCCTGGGTGACAATCATTTTATCCTGGTTACCCTGTGGTTTAAAATCATAGGTAAATGTGCTCAGGAAGCCGCCATATTCATGATCGACGGATGCCGGGTACCAGGGCTTCAGCAACTCATCCACCATCGATTTTTTCATTTGCCGGTATATGGTCAAGCGCGCGTTTTGTGGATGCTTTTTATGCTGGCCAAATGTTTTATCGGTCATGAATAGGGCAAGAAGAATAACGGCATAAAATTTTCTCATAGCGATCTGAATGATGGATATCCCGGGATAAATAACTTCAAAAAAACAGTTTCCGGGCTATTGTTTTGCTACGTCAAATTTAATTAAATCGGCAAGGATCGGCTATCATAATAAAAAATGACTTTATAGCTTAATGGACGAGTAAAATACCCAATAAAAAAAAGGCATAGCCTCGACCGGATATACTAACAACGGATTTTAATCCGTTGACCGACGACCAGGAACAATAAGAACCGTAGGTTCGGCCCATATAGTCCGGTTACAAAGGTCGTGCCGATGGCACTTCTGTCGGCTTTGGTTTTCGTCAACGGGTTGAAACCCGTTGTTACCAATGTGCGAGCCTTTGGCTCTTTAGGGGAAGGTTTAATCGGAATTGGTTTAACTCACGTATTTTTACGCATAAAATCGCGTAAAAACACTTCGTTGTAAGTTGCTGGCTGTTAGTAGCTTTAATAAAAAAAGGCAAATCAATATTGCCTGGTAAATGATAACCACAAACCAAAAAACTGCTTATCATGAATGCTTCGCAAATTTCGATTATATGGGCCTTTGTTCTCTTCGCGGCCGGCATCCTTATCCCCATTATACCTGCCGTTTTAATTTATAAAAAGTTTCCTAATGACAACATCAAGGCGCAAGGCGTAATCGGCCAGCTCAAGATCAACGCTACAGGGGCATTTGCGGGCTACCTGATCGTACTCACTATAGCGCGATTTATGGTGCCCCAGGTTTATACGCTTATTACGGATTCTGCCGCAGATGGAAATTCGCCCTGGATCGTTAAGTCTAAGGTAATTTTCGTTAAAAATGAGAACGGCGTCCTGGTTCCTGATAATAGGATCACTTCGGATAGTGTTCGCCTGCTTAAAACCAACAGCGTTCCATTTTTTACGCCAAAAGATTTGAACCAGGTGGTATTTACCACGCTCTATAGCAGAGGCATTTCGTCCGTAACCTTTTCATACCCCGGCTTTACCGATTCTACAATCAGTTTAACGGATAATACCTCGGTGAAATTTGAAGACTTGTACCATACCATCGACCTTGGAGAAATTAAACTCGTGAGGATCAACCAGGCATATGATTCAAAAAAGTTTGCCGTTAACAACAACCGGCCGGATTATATACCTATTGACGGACCACCAACAAAAAATTAGTGCCATGAAAAATCTAAAAACTACTTTTTTAATAGCGGTCATTTTTCTATTGGCCGCTCATTTTTCCGCCCGCGCTCAAACCACTACCAGCGTCAGGGGCAAAATCACCACAAGTAACGGGCAGCCCGCTGTGTCGGCCAGGATCGATTTGTATTATTATAACCAGGGGGCCGCCAAATGGCTGGTTTTCGCAAGTACCTATACCGATAGTTATGGCTTTTATTATTTTAAGAGTGTGCCTGTTGGTTATTACAGCATACAGGTAAATCAAAGCAAAAATTTTCCGGTGCAGGTTATTGCCATTGATGCCAGGCGGTTTGTTTACCAGGATTTCCCGCTCTTCACTATATAAAACAGCTATGAAAAAATCGATTGTTTTCTGTTTGTACTTCCTGAGCTGCTTTTGCGCTTTTTGCCAGACAAGGGAACAGGACGTGGATTTTATTACCGGCTCGTACCTGCAAAACATCCCGAATGACGAGTTTAAGCTTACCGACATTTACACCGGAGGCTATACTGATCCTGTTTCAAAGATTAAGTACCTGGTTGAAATAAAAAGATTGGCCAGCGCCGATAACAAAAACAGGGGACTGGTACTCGTTTACTATGAATTGCTCAATGGTGAGAAACGCAACAAAAAAGTGTATTGCCTCCCAGTAAAAGGCTCGGACGCCAATGTTGAAAAAAGGTGCCTGCATATGATAAGCGACATTTCTGACGATAACGAACTAAGGGTAATGCTTTGGGCCCTTGGGATGAGTTGCTCTAACCCCACGGGATAAACTGCTGAACTTTAATATATGGATAAATTATGTTAATCTTGCGTATACAAAGCCGTCATGCAACGAAAATACATCCTCTCAATTTGTTTATTCCACGCTTTTTTAACCACAACTTTATTTGTTGACGCCCAGGCAAAACGCAGCGCGGGCGCTATGAAGCTCAATAGCCTGGAGTACCTTGAATACCAGGGGGTAAACGTAATGCTGGCGCATGATTTTTACCCGGAAGGGCACCAGGGCGGGGTAGGAGTGATTCAAAACGGGCAGCGGGTTGCCACCAACGGCGATATAAGATTAGAGCCGACACCCGGCCAATGGCAGCCAATACCGAAGGTCGGCAAGCGAATGGTGGACGTTCAAAAGCAGCAGATCAGCGTGCATATGCACTTTCCTGATTCTTCGATAAACCGCAGGGGCTTCAACCCCGTAATTTATCCCGACCTAAAATTTGGCTATACCACCAGGGTTGAACCGGCCGGAAAGGGTTTCAGGATAATTGTGGATCTGGATGCGCCGTTGCCCGACAACTGGATAGGCAAAGTGGGCTTTAACTTTGAATTATTTCCCGGGATTCTGTTCGGAAAATCATATTACATGGATAAGCAGTTCGGCATATTTCCACAGCAGCCCAACGGTCCTATGTACGATGATGATGAGGGCGAAGTACAGGTAACGCCAATGGCAGCCGGTAAAAAACTCACCATTGCGCCTGAATCAGAAAATCAGCGCATGACGATTGAAAATGATGGGCCGGGCAACCTGCAACTGCTTGACGGGCGCGGCAAGCACAACAACGGTTGGTTTGTCGTAAGATCGCTCGTTGCAAAAGGAGCGACGAAAAATGCGATAGTATGGCTGGTAACGCCGCACGCTATCGAAGGGTGGAAATCAGAACCGGTAGTGCAGGTCTCGCAGGTGGGGTATCATCCTGATCAATCAAAAATAGCGGTGATCGAGCTGGATAAAAATGACGGCCGTAAACTGCAGCCCGAGCTTTTAAGAATAAGCGAAAACGGCGGGTTAGCGCCTGTTTTAAAGGCTGATGCCAAAGTCTGGGGAAACTTTTTGCGTTACCATTATTTGCAGTTTGATTTTTCGAAAATAACAGCGCCCGGAATGTACGAAGTGCGGTACGGAAATGTGGAAACGCACGCCTTCCAGATCAGCAGCACAGTGTATGACCGTAATGTGTGGCAGCCAACGCTCGAATATTTTTTACCCGTGCAAATGTGCCATATGCGGGTGAACGACAAGTACAGGGTATGGCACGGCTGGTGCCACATGGACGACGCAAGGATGGCGCCGACCGATTCGAACCATTTTGACGGCTATATACAGGGGCATTTGACCCTGAGTAAATACAAATCAGGCGAGACGGTGCCTTTTTTAAACCGCGGCGGCTGGCACGACGCCGGCGACTTTGATTTGAGGATCGAGTCGCAGGCGGAAACAGTACTCGGATTGAGTTTAGCCTATGAATTATTTGATGTTAAATATGACAACACAACGGTTGATCAGATAAATCATGTAGTTGAGATACAGCAACCCGACGGCAAACCTGATATTTTGCAGCAGGTGGAGCATGGCTTGCTGACCATTGTGGGCAGTTACCAGGCGATGGGCCGCTTCTACCGCGGTATAATTGAGCCTACCAAACGCCAGTACACTACCCTGGGCGACCCGGCAAATATTACCGACAACAAATTTTTTAAAGCCCCGGCAGATGGCAGCCCCGTGCCGCAGGCAGGATTGCCCGGCTCAGCAGATGACCGCTGGGTATTTACAGAAGCAAACCCAAGCCGCGAACTGGAAGTTGCAGCATCGTTGGCCGCTGCCGCCAGGGTAATGAAAGGGTTTAATGATACGCTGGCAACCCAATGCCTTGCCATTGCAAAGGAGGTGTGGAACCGGAATGAGAAGGCCGGTGTTATGCAGAAATTAGGTTTAGCGCTCGAATTGCTCCAAACTACCGAAGAAAAACAATATGCCGGTTTCATGATAGCCCATGAGCAGGAAATTGCGGGCAATATGCCCAGAATTGGCTGGCTCGCCGCGCGTTCGGTGGCCCTGGTTGATGATAAGCAGTATACCGGCTTAATAACGGCAGCAGCGGCGAAGTTTTTTGAACAGATAAGAAGCGAAGGCGGCAAAACGCCATACGGCGTGCCTTACCGGCCGAATATTTGGGGCGCCGGCTGGGATATACAAAATTTTGGCTACAAGCAGTATTTTTTGCACGAGGCCTTTCCTCAAATATTCCCCAAAGACTACATGCTGAGCGCTATTAATTTTATATTAGGCTGTCATCCCTGTTCAAATACATCTTCATTTGTTTCCGGGGTGGGCGCTGAGTCGATGATACCGGCTTACGGATTTAACCGCGCCGACTGGTCATATATACCAGGCGGTGTAAGCTCCGGGACCGCTCTTATCAGGCCCGATTTTCCTGAATTACTGAAGTGGCCGTACCTGTGGCAGCAGGGCGAATACGTTTTAGGCGGCGGTACAAGCGATTACCTCTTCCTGATCCTGGCTGCCAACCACATTCTCGAACACAAAGAATAACGAAACGATGTAAAGGCATAATAATTAAAACCATAGCTTTCGGTCAAGTGTTATCACCTGTGATAAAGCACTGAACATGAGAGCGAAACTATCGGTAATAATACTCACAGCGTATTTAGTGGTTTATGCCGTCATATGCGACACCGGCTTTTCTGTAACCGTATCCGCCGTCATGTTTATCCTGTCGCCATTCCTTTTGGTGTTGTGCGTGTATTTTATTTTGAACGATAAATCCTATAAGTACCCCGACCTCGGAAAGGACGAAGAATGGAGTTACCGCGATAGGGCGAAAGATTAGTTTTAAGTCTGAGTCGTTAGTCTAAAGTCAATTTTGGTTAATTTTGACTGTCTCAAAAGTTAAGAGTAAATCTCTGCTCCAAATAATATTTGGTTTTTGCTAATTCTTAGTGCCCTTTGTGAATTCTTAGTGCCCCTTGTGTTAAAATATGAAAGAAGAAATTAATTAAAAAATGTAACTTCAACTTCATTATTTCCAACCAATTTTACCCGGTATGAAAATTCCTGCAATTACCCTTTGCCTGTTCCTTTCTGTGCAATTATACGCGCAGACGCCAGCCTGGCCGGTAATAAAACATTATGACCAGGGCCATCTCGACAAAATTGCCATGCCCATAGGCGGCATAGGCACGGGCGATATTTCTATCGGCGGCAACGGCCAATGGCGGGATGTCGAATTTATGAATAAACCTGCCATGGGCTATTACGGTTCGGTAACGCCCAAGCAGGCGCCTTGTTTCATGATCTTCACCAAAGACGCGTCGGGGCATAAACAAAGCAAAACCCT
>Ga0134126_10002368_pt1 | contig 23804 bp, 16 predicted proteins | sample KB31752_FD_96881 | JGI IMG/M metagenome (GOLD analysis project Ga0134126, IMG submission 96881) | Terrestrial soil microbial communities with excess Nitrogen fertilizer from Kellogg Biological Station, Michigan, USA - KB3-175-2 | ecosystem: Environmental > Terrestrial > Soil > Unclassified ... | reverse complement strand
TGATTAAAGCAAGAAAATAGGTCGGCCTTTAATCAACGTGATCAGATAGCATATTGTGATTAGATAGTACAAAGCTAGAGAGACTTAAAGAGAAGATCTTCCGTAATTGATCCAGTCATTTAAGTCATACCAAGGGTCATCCCGAATCACTTCTTTGATCACTACAATAAGGGTCATACCATACATTAAAGGCCGAAATTAAAGTCAGATGATACAAGGCCAAGTTCCAAAAAAAAATTAACCACTTTACACTAAAACAAAAAATCATTGAGATACTTGTGAAACTCCTTGGTTTCGCTAATCGTACTGTGCCCCGTATATGGAATAATATGCGTCTGATGGACAAATGGATGTAAAAGAGGTTCGTGGATGGTCATGGGAAGCAAGGTATCTCTGTCGGCAAAAAAAGTCATGACTCGAAATTCTGAATGGGGTGGATGTTTGGCCAAATATTCCAATTCCTTTTGGTTGTCTAGCCAAGCGTAATTGGATAAGAAACCCAAGCCCGGAACAAACGAATTGATAATAGTGGGTACAGAAGCAAAAGGAGTAACCAAAATCAACCGTTCTACGCATTCTGGAAACTCGCGTGCGAATCGTGTGGCGAATCCAGTTCCCAGACTCACGCCCAAGACAATCCATCGCGGCGCAAGCGTCTGTTGAAATGTCTGATTGAGTCCAATGCGTGCATCCTTGAGAAATCCCGTTTCAAGCGTGGTATAGTCAATGGACTCGGAAATGCGATATCCAAATGATGGGTATTCAAATACATGCAATGCAAATTTGGAAGGATTGAAAAGCCACGAACGAACCGTATTGTACCATCCAGTGGCACTCCCGGCGTTGCCGTGAAACACTAAAATCCCCTGGAGTTTGTCATGTCTGTGAGAAACAATATGTTCCATGTTGGTATGAACGCCAATGGGTCGTTCGGATGTTGTCCAGATACGGAAATGTTTTGGAGATGGATCCAGGTATGGATCTAGTGATGGATGGAACAGTAAGGTAGTTTCCATGGATTGGATTGTTTTTGCTGCACCGTACAAGACCATTGCCATTATCGCCACGTAGATTGCAATTCGAATAATCGTCATTTTTCCTTGACCGATTTCGGAAATGAAATGAAATGGAGAAAATAGAAAAAGCTTTTTGCAAAGAATATTAGTTTGAAAATCAAATTTCTATTTATTTAGGAAAATCAAATTTCTTGGTTCAGTCAAAACGGAAAAAAAACTGGACTCAACATTTGCAAAACAAAAAATTGTCTCCAACACAATCAAGATTTTCCAAGTCTTGAATCAAATGGAATCCTCCTGTGAATTCCGTTCTTGTGAAATCTGCCATCGATTCTCTGACACTAGACACATGCGTGTTATCGGTATTCGGCACAGTAGAGATCAGAAAGAAAACACCATGGCATGTCGTGAATGTTTCGACAGATTATATTCAATGCGTCAACGCCGACAGTGTTTCCAGTCAATGTATCTTTTCCTTCGGATTTGGGCGTGGGCGACTTTTGTTGTACTCTGTTTAATGCTTGTATGGTTTAATTCAAGTCCAGGGAAATGGGTCGAGTTACTCGGGCCAGGATGGCTCATCTCCACATTTCTGATAGGTCCTTTTTGTCTTTCATGTGCTGTTATCATTACCAAGTGTATATTGCAATGACTAAATCGTCAAGTAAAAAGAGCGAATTTTTAACAGGTAGAAATCACTACGTGACCTACAAGTGGATAAAGAACAGAATTTTAATGGGGACTGTGTAGACTACTTAGATTCAATGCCCTTCGCCGGGGACTGTTAAATTCATCCTGTACCATGGGTCTACGTCTTGGGGATTCGTCTTGTACCATTGGTCGAGTCCTGGGCGTATTGGGTCGTACTGGAGGCGGTGGCGCCTTGGGCCGTGCCGAGGGCCGGACTGCACGTACCATGGATTGTCCAAAGGTTCTAAGGGATTTCAGCGGCCCAATGGACCATTCGCCTAGAATGCGCTTTAGACAATTACCGCAATTTCTCATGTTACCTGCAGAGTGATTGAGTTCTGGACGTTGTGCATGTGCTGGTTCTTGTACTATGTCGCGGTCACGAGAAGTATGAGGACTCGGATCGTATAATCGGTCCTCGTCCAATTGATCTTGTTCATTGTACCCATCCGTGTCGGATTCATGATCCTTGTCCTTGGTGTAATACTGAGCTACCCTTCTTGGAATTGGCTGTGCCGGCACGTGTTCGGGAGGCGGCGCACCCATAATGGCACCGCAGAGACACTCGCAGCAACAGCGAATGGGACAACATAGACACCGGATACATTTGCGTTTCCGGTTGTATGTACACACGTGTCGGCAATACTGGTTGCACGTCCACCAAAGCACTAGTACGGCTAGAACCACGAGTACTAGAAACAGTACTTGAATGACCCAGGGAATATCCGCATTTATGGTGGCACGTATGTTTTTCGTGGGTGTCGTCATGTCGTGTAACTCCGGTAGCTGAACGGGCGGATGCACTGGATGGGAATGATCCGGTATATTGGATGTACGAGTACGTGAATTGGGCATTGAATGTCCCCTGTCCAAATCGGGCATCGACTCTTTCCGGTCCAAGTCGGGTGTCAACTCTTTCCTATCCAAATCCCGTCCTTCACCCACTAATTCGCGATACAATTGCTCCTTTTCGGCTTTCGTCATTTTCCCCCTCTGCTTCACGGACGAGTCAGGCATGTGCCGTGGATCAATTGAATTGAGATTACGTCGATTATCATTTGGATTCGTATGTAGAGGTACACTTGGCAATGGCTCACTCTTGGGTATCGTTTCAATTGGCCGACTTGGACCGAGTGGTGCTGAGGGTTCTGAACTGGACTTGACCGAGCCCGTGGGTATTGGTGGACCCGGTTCCACTATCGATTTTACGGGCTCGGGGTTGGAGATTATCACATTGGGTCTTGGCCTAGTGGATTCGGCGGTTGTGGTGGGTTTGGCCATTGAATCGCCGACACTACTTGGTTTGCCTGTACCCGATGACGATGACATGTGCTCCTCCACCTTGAGTCCTCCTGTTTTAGTCAATTCCATGGGCTTGGCATTCGATAGTGAAGCTGAACTTGGGACAGACTCGCGTGCCGGAGGCATGGGTGGTAGTTTGGGTTCCCCGCGCAAGGGTTGTTTGTCATTATTGGATTTGCCTGATTTAAATGGAATGATTGTGGCCGCCTCTATCCATACGATACTACAACACCACAATAATATGAGTGGTCTCATTCTGTTTTCCCCCCTCGGATTTTTTTTGACAATCTATTACTCGGCCAAGTATGAATGAAGAAAAAACAAAACACTGACTTTTTTTAAATTCAATAAAAAAAAAAGAGAAAAAACCTGTGAATGTACACGTCAATGAAAAAATTGTGGGACATTCTCAATCCGAGGGTACCCTCAATCCGAGGGTACTGGCTTGGTTCCAGTCGGAACCAATGGCTTGGACGAGGCCAATACTGAACCCACACCTTGCAACACTTCCGACTCCGTGGGCAATGTTTCCTTGAACCGAAGCCAGAAAATGGGTAGAAACGTATTGGAAAACGAGGATAGTTTGGTAAAACCGTCTTGACTAGCTGCCCATTCTTTTTGGTCTTCCGACATTTCACTATCTCTTGTACGTTTGTCGTGTTTGGTTACATACGATTCATCTTCATTCATGAGTTGCTCCCCCGGTTCAAATCGGATTATCAACAAGGTGGAATTTTAAGCAAGGAAAAAAAGAAGGAAAAAAAAAGGAAAGAGACACGGAAATTATCGTACACCTATTCACCGTCGGAATCGACATACTTGGTACGACGTGCCTTTTTCGGCTTATCCTCTACATCCGTGGCTTCCTCGTCATCCTTCTTGGACACCTTTTTCAAAGCCTTTTTGGATTTCTTCGTCTTGGCCGGTGCCTCGTCACGATCCGACGACTTTTTCCGTTTTCCGCCCGCTGCCTTGTTCGACTTTTTCTTGGATGCCTTCTTGGAGGCAGACTCATCGTCCTCTTCCTCGGCCGCTGCCGCCTTTTCCTTGGCCTGAAGTTGTTTGGCCTCGGCTTCTTCTTCCGCCTTTTTCGCTGCCCGCGCCTCTCGATAGGCCAGCAAACCATTCTTCTTTTTGCCACCCTTCTTCATGCGTTGGCGAAACTTTTGCTTGCTCTTCTCGCTCTGTTCCTGTGCATACCGAATCGCCACATCGGCCGTATCCTGAATGTCCTTGATACTGGACAAGGGATAGTCGGTACACACGCCCTGACGCTTGCTCTCGGCCAAGATCGCAGGGATAATGAACTTGCTACTCATTCTTTCCGACTCGTTGATACGGCAGCTGGGAGGAATCATGGAGCCTGCATGCTTGTCCACATGGTTTTCCCGTCGACGGGCTGAAGACGATTCATCCACGCGCGAGGTCTCGACCATGATGTCACGTGCTGTCTCAATCGTGTGGTTGAGACCACTCTGGAGGAAATCACGAGTCCAGTTCTTGCCGTCTTGCGGCAAGTGATATACTTCACCGGGAGGGACCTTGGCCAAGGTCATGGCTCGATTCAAGCAACTGCGTGCAATGTCTTGTGCCGACTTGGAGGTAATAAAAATGGCACCCTTGGCACGTTCGCCGATCCAATGCTTGTACTTCTGCTGACGTCCCTGAAATTGCGAGCGCACGCGCGTCGCTCGGATTTTCTTGCCATCGGGACGCGTCTGACCCGACTTGCGCAAATTGCTCGCGCCCAATTTGGTCAGTTTGTCGGTCTTGGGTTTCACGTTACCGTCCTTGTCGTGTTGCACACGCACCAATGGGAGCGGCTTGCGGAACCCGTCCTTGTCCTTGTGTGCATTGCGCTTGCCTTTTGCGGCCTTTTTCTCCTCGCCCTCGCTCTTGTCTTTCTTTTGCGACTTTTTCTTGGATTTCTTGGCCGTGGTCGCGTCATCATCTGCAGCGGATGACTTTTCATCTTCCTTGGTTTCGGCCGAGGCCTTGGACGAGGCCGCCTTCTTCTTGCGCTTGGAAGACGTTTCCTGTTCTTCACCGTCACTTGTCGCATGCTTTCCATGACGTTCTTCCGCATCGTCTCCTTGCACCTTGCGTTTATTCGCAATGGTCTTTTGCGCAAATCGGGAACGCGATTCCTTGCCTTCTTCCGACAGAGTCGTTTCAATGTCCTTGGGGCGCGGCATTTTGAGTGTGTAGGTACGGAAAGCACGATTCAAATTTCCTGCAAGACGTAGGTGAATAAATAGAAAGCGCAATGTTTTTTGCGCTTTTTGCATTAATTGTGATTTTTTCCGTGATACTAGATCATGATTCGATTTTTTTTTCTTCTCCCTTGTCTACTCACGTCAAAAAACCATTTTCCACTCGAAAATTTTTTTCTCCCCTTTTTTCTCTTGCACTTTCCAATTGGAAAAATTTAGAAAGGCGTGTACAAAAAAGAGATCAAGGATGCAACAAGTTACAATACAGCATGGGTCGACGGTTACCCAGACGATACCGTCGGAAAGCATTGAACAAGTCAAACACAATATTGCCCGAGATGAGTTGAGTCAGATTCCCAATACCGAGGATTTCCAACGCTTGCATATTCCTACCGCTACTCCTACCGTCAAGATAGAAGGAGACTCGACGGTTCAAGAGGAGTCAACTAGTCAAGAAGTCAGTAAGCCCTCGACGCGCAAGCGCAAGAAAAAGGATGATACCGCCCTGGGCACGGCCACGACCGTCAAGAAAAAGAAACCGGCTACCAAAAAAAAGCCGCTTGTAATTGACGAAGAATTGCGACTCAAACGGCGGACCGTGGTACGACCCAGACGATTTCCGGCACCGGCTCCCATGGTACGCGACAGTTTTGAACCCGCCTCGACCATGGGTCCCTATCAGACAATTCAAGCCCCGACCGACTTTGATGTTCGTCCCACGCTCTTGGAAGAGGATGTGTCCCACGTACCCGTGCCCTCGTCCATGGACGAGTACCGTTCGTGGTTGGTGTCGCCCCACATGGTCCATCAAGTATCGCAATTAGACGAACCGCTCTCTGACCCCGATCATCGATTTTCCAATCGTGGCAGCAATTCCCTGACGGAAAACGAGCGGTCGACTCTCATCCGAACTCGACTTGAACAATTGGAAAATGGACAGCCCTCCTTGTTACCCTTTGAAGTGGAACGGGAGTTGGTCAATCCCATTCGGATTGCCGAGGAAGAGTTGAGGCGCGGATTAATACAAGGTGTAATTTCGACGGACAAGCGCTTACCTATGCCCGTTCAATCATGGAACATTTCCGATTTACTTTTACCCGATACCTTGTTTTCCAATTGTCATTCGTAAATATTCAATAATTTATATTTTTCAAGATAAACTGGATTTTCCTCTCCTCTTTTGGTTTGAACAAGAAAAGAGGAGAGTGAAAATGGAACGGAAACAACTCGACACACTCGAGACCTTGCAACTCTCCGACTGCGAGGACCAAATCTTAAATAGGAAAGAATTTGCAAAGGGCTGGAACGGCCAAGTCTATCGGCATTCACCACGCGAATTGACACAATTGTATGGCGAATCCGTGTCTGATCAAGTCCAAGCCCAGGCTTCATACGTTCAATTGGATTTAAAACCCGACGGCATACTCGTGGTCAAGAAAGTAGCGCATGCCAAGGTCCATCCAGACGTACAAGCGCAATACAAGGCTGGGCAATTGGCCAATGGCAAGGAACGCATCTGCGTGGGCATTGTACCGATACTGGGTTTATGGCACTGCAATCCAGGCAGTGATTATTTCGTCATGCCGTCACTCGACGATTCATTGATGCGTTTCCTGTCCAGGAAGGACTTGACCAACTCCTCTCAGATAGACATCAAATCGTTTCTCCTCCCCAACTTTATGCGTATCACCACTGCACTATTGGCATGTCACTCGCGTGGCATTACACATTCCGACTTGTCTTTGGCCAATTTACTCCTATCGTCCGGTTCAACGACCCAAGCGTACATGTGTCATTACCGAGGCATGGATTTACTGGTTCCACCGTCTAATCTTGTGTGGTCCCTGACCGATTTCGGTTTTGACCAATCCACTTCCATAACCGATCCACATCATGAGGACCGTATCGTGCGTGATTTCAAAAGGTGGAACGAATGCATGTACATGATTCTCTCCTTTCCAGCCATCAGATCTCGTTTACCCAAAAAGGAACGTGTCCAATGGCTCGTGCTCCTGCTCAATCTGGGACTCGATCCCGAAAAATTGTCAGAACCCGACAGTACTGCCGTGTTTCTGGATACTAGCGTCCAAGTGAATGAAACCAGTGCATCGCTTCGATTACCGTGGAACCGTCTCTTGGTCAATCGTTACCATCCACTGCTTGCACCCTACATGGGTCCCAATGTCGTAGCACACGAGTCGTGGACCGTAACTCGATTATCGCCCATCACCACGACAAATGTTCCAGTGCCTAGTGTTTTGAAACGAGACCGTTCTCAATCGCCTAAAAAGGACCGGAACACGACAAGTCCATTGCGGACGCCTAGATCAATGAAATGCCAACGGCCCGCTTCATCATTGACATCATATCATCCGATGCATCTATCCAGTTCCTCGTCGATTCAACCACTCGATTCGTGTTGTTGTGTACTGTCTTGAAATTTAAATGGACTTTAACCAATCACGAGCACATTTACCGCACTCGTCTCGAAAGTCAATACACGATGGACAAATAGGTTTGCTACAGTCACAGGCACCCGAACCCATGGATCGTTTGCAATAAAATTTAGCACATACACTACATCGTTGGATACAAGTCCGGCAAAAGGCATTGTGGCAATGTGCACATGTCTTGTAACATTGGTAGCAGACGGTATGTCCACAGTCGCGTTTCGCAATGATTCTAGAATTCTTCTTGTTCTCCGGATCAATGTCCTTGATTTTCAAGATGGGATGGCATTGATCTTTACAGACTGGACACGTAATCATAGGACCACCCGTCTTGTCGGGCCTTGATCGATCCAATTTGGTGGTAATGGTATCAGCCATAATTGGGGAATCAACTAATTATGAAATGGAATGAACCATTTAAATTCTAGAATTATGTGGAATCTTTTTCATCTGCAGAATTTTCCGAGAAAATTATACAGGATAGCACGCTTCTTGATTTTTAATTGTAAATTTTTAGGGCGGCCTCGAGTACATAGATTGGAAATCTCAATACGAATTTTGACCAATTAATTTGTTACGAGGCAATTATGGCATCCAAGAAATCACGACGTAACCGTTCTAGACAATCCAAGAAACATCAATTAGAATCCGATTTTGTACTGGTCAAGACCCGGCTTCCCCACACGTGTCCCGATTGTCACGTCCCTACTCGTACCAAGGATAGTTGCGTTCCATGTCGTGCCCAGAAACTCCACGATCTCGTACATCAATCCATGCCATTGGAGGAGTTCATGTCCGCTCCGGATTCGCAAGACAAATCGGATCCTAGTTTCAGAGATTTACGTGACAAGGACGCGGACCTCTGGAAAGCTAATTTCGGCACCGTTGGTGCCGAAGAGGATAACTTGTATGACCCCGATACTCCAGATTGCTCTGAAGAGGAACAGGCTCCGTTGCGGAAACTTATTCTGGGGATTGATTCCAAGGAAGAGGACGAATCATTTAGCGACTGCCCTTGTGGACTCGCCTCAACCATGAGGAGAGTCGCACGATGTGACTGTTGCAAATTCTTGGCCTATCTAGATTTTTGCAGTTATGATTGCAAAAAGACTTTTGATTCGGCCATGTCGTGTCCGCATCCAGCATGTACATTGGGTGTCTTGACTTTGTGCTAGCACTTGAAAGGGTGTCGAGGATAATTATTATTCTCTACCTTTTAGTAGTTGAATATTTTCATTTTCTTAATGACTTTCTTGTTTTTTTTATGGTTGATTTTTGGACTTGTTCTGTTTTTTTAAAAACAAGATTGAAGGGTACACTCAAAAAGAGAAGATTTAGTCTGTCGGAAACAATTATGGAAGATAAATCCAATCTCGCAAATGGCGAGAATAAACCCGATTCGGCGTACACGTGGGAACAGCATGTGCGTACCGCCCTCGACCCTTGGTTGATTCATACCATTCACGAGGATAACGAGCAAGAACACATGAATGAATTAAAAAGCATGTCGGCCATGGCCAGCCGTGCCGGCGAATGGAAGGCGCACCAAATGGCACATAATGTTTATCAAGTGCTCGTCATGGCGGGTCGTTTCCAGGTCTCGATCGACCAGCCACTCGAGAAATTCATCCACGAATTGGAGAGTCAAGTGCTAAGCACACCCGTGCACCTGAGTCAACTGAAACTGAGTTCCATCCAAGATTTAGAAGCCTTTCGTAAACGTCAAATGCATCCTCACATACGCACCCGTTACCGCGAAATGGTGCGTGAATTGAAAAAGGAATGGGTGCAATATTGCGGTTTCCTGACCGACTTGTACTCGCCGGCCTTGCTGGACATGGCTCAACGGGCCGTCGACACGGAAACGATTGATGAAATGTATCATTCCTTCAATCATACTCTTGAAGAGTTGCACTGGATTAACTTGACGAGTCATGCCTATTTCACGGATCAAGTACGAGACAGGTTTCGCACCTCGAGTCGTGCATTTCCATTCTTGGGCATCTGTAACGATACCGTGGGCAATGGTTGGTTTCGGTTTGAATTTCCACTCTTGATTGAAAAAGTCCAGCAGAGTCAACAGGAAATCACATTGATACGATCCGATTTGTTGACAGAAGTCATGAAATGGATCACCGTCGATACGAGACAGGCGGTTCACAAGTTGGTGGAATCCCAAAACTGGACCTATCTAGTGAAATTAATGACACAAATCAATGTGGACTTGACGCAATTGGCACAAGTCCAACCGCAACGCGAATTATTGTACTCGGCCTGGGACCGGGCTCAATCCAAGGCCTTGGCCGAGAGTTGCATGACGCTTGTACGTGAATTCATCAAGAATCCACGTCAAGTCTTTCGGCAAATCATTCAAGAATACGTGGATCAAAATCCACACTTGACACTTCCTCTCCAACAGATTTTGCACGCCTTCAAATTGTGTCTCCGTGCTGAATCCTTGAATGATGATGCCATTCTCTATCGTCAACGATTATTGGACGAGGCACGTGCCGCACGACTCAATCAAGTTCCCAGTGAAGCCGACGAAGATGAGGACCTGCAATATTCCGAGGTGGAGGATGACCGCAAAGCATCCGACGTAGAAGAACCATCTTCCGTTCCGCTCGAGGAAGACGAAGAAGCAAAAGAAGCGGTACCCGTCGCATCCAATGACGCGTGGAGTTTGAATGACTTCTTTTCTAGTACCCCCTTTCAGCGCTTGACCACGACTGTCAATTCCGTTCGACCCCCTGCGTCCCGTCCGGATACCACATTTACCAATATTGCAACCTCTTCTTCTCCATCATCTTCGTCATCCTCCTCGTCTCATACTCCTCACGGCTCGCGGTTTTTTACACCCCCTACATCCGAACCCCTCTTTGAATGGCCTTGGTCGTGGCAAGAGACTCTGACCAAGCAAGTGTCGACGCAAGTATCCGAGGCCCAATTGGAAAAGAAACACGATGACTTGTTACAGAATCTAGTGTCGCAATTCTTGGTCTTTTTTTCAAATGAACAGGTCGCAAGTCTATTGTCCCAATTATCCTGGTTGACGGAAAGTCTGTGGTTTCTTATTCGCAGTCAGCAAAAGACCATCCAACCCGATCACGCTCAACTCAAGTTGCTCGCCACATGTCGTGTGCTAACCACTAATTGCACACGATTGCTATCCGATTTCCAATCCAAACGGAATCATCTCGCTCACTATTCGACGGAAGCGTTCAACAAATTGAAAGAGAGTTACTATCAGAAATTCATGGCCCAATTGTGGGCCTGTCGACTCGCCTCGTGGCTCGAACACTTGGTCCCCGACGAGGCCGTGGATGTCGACATGTTGACCGACATGATTCAAGGATGGTGGACCGATTTTGAAACGGCCGAAAAGAAATTGATCGACGACAAGTGGCCATCGGAAGTACGATTTGAAAAGGAACAAACTACGCTCACGGAATTGCTGGGTCATTTCCAACAGGGATTTCAAACAGGCCAGCGCGAGATTGAAAAGGTGATTCACGCACCCCAGGCGCTTATCGACCCCAAGTATGAATTGGCCCAAATCACACGGTTCACCAGTCGCGTCCACGTCCTCGAATTGCTTGAAGGGTTTCTAAGTGACCCCAGTAAAGCGTTGGTCGTCAGTGAGACACGCGACATCTTTGACGGGATTATCGAGTTTCTCGCCAATTTCCAAGCCTTGCATGGCAATGTCTGTCATTTCTTGTGTGAACGTGAATTGGAAAGTGATTTTCTAGCGGAACCGGCGCCATTGGGTGACAAGAGTTCTCTGTGTAGTGCAATTGTCTATTTGCTCGAATGTTCTGTCTATGTTTATTGGACATATGCATGGTTGCCTTCATTGTAAAGTCTTTTAGAAAGCCTTTAATTTAGACAAGAAAGTTCTACAAGTCTAGGAATACTCGTCGAGAAATTACCAAGAAAGTTTGGTTCCTTACTCTAAAATAATAAATACAATGTTTTCATTCTTCAATTAATTTTTTGTAATTTGAGAAAGAAAAAATGGGTGTGGATCTGAAAATTGTCCAAGCCTATGGCTATCTGATTCCATGTGGCATGTTTGAACGAATGACGAAAGACATTCAGCAAAAATTAATTGCTCGAAAGCAACAATCTGTCACGGATCAGACAAGGAAAGGTCGATCTCGTGATCGGTCACTCGTTCGGAAACCTGTTTCCGATCGCAGTCGCAGTCCAGTTGGGAAACCCGTTTCGGATCGTAATCGCAGTCCAATCCGGACCCAAGACGAGCAGCCTCCTCGTCTTACCGACAATGACAGGGTCTGGTATGGAGTAGACGACGGAGATGACATTTACACTGCATTATCGGACGAAGCGGGATCCGTCGGCTTTCTAGATCAAGATGGATACGGAGATCCTAACAAGACGGCCCGTGTCTTTCTCTACTGGGCCGATGGTCCAGATTTCAGTCCAATCATGAATCGGAAACTTTCAGAAAAGGAATTGGCACCCAAGTCTTATCCCGAATCCAAGGACAAGTCCGAATCCGACGAGATTCGAGAAACCAGGGATGTCCGAATTATTGGTGGCGCGCGTGACTTTTTTAGTGTAGCGGTAGACGGTGACTTTCACGAGGTGCGTGACAAGAATCCTCATCCTCATCGTGACGACCTTCATCGACATCTAGAGTCGGAAGACACTGTATTTTACCAAGAAATTAGCCGTGCTCTGAGAGACGACAAGTACAAGACGTATTATCACAAGTGGCTTGTTTCGGGTTATTGTTAAAGACTCCGTTCGCAATCCTTACAAATCTTCTTTTTTTTTGCTGATAATTTCAGAATTTTAAGGAAAAAATTTAAAAAAAAGGAATCGAAAACCCTCAATTAGAAACGATCGTCTCGCTTACGTTCCAAGGGTTCACTAAACAGAGGACTGGGTGGTCGGAACCGAGCTACAGGCGCGTGCGGCAACTTGATATTCTTGCGTCCAATGCGAATCTTTTGCAGTGAAATAGAATCCGAGACCCGTTTCGGCGCATGTCGATGAAAACCTGCACCTTGATTGGTCAAGACATACAATTGACCCGGACGGGTACGCACGATGAATTCGCCAATCCAATGGTCGGGATCCGTGGCTACCAATTGGTCCAATTTGTGTTGCGCTTCTTGTGTGGTCTTGAACACATCCAAAATCAAGGTCATGTGCAAGGGTGGGCCTTCAAAGATTTGACCACAATACGCCATGGTTTGCGCCTCAATGTCCTTGGCTGGTCCGACTTCCTCCAATCCCAATTGACCAATGAGCGCGCCTCCCTCGGTATCTTGCATCTTGACGGCCCATTTGCCACCTTCGTGTATCGCAAGGACCAATTGCGATTTGATTCGCACAAAATGGATTTCGGCGCCCTTATTGTGCTTGTTAGGTTCAGGTATCTTGTGTACCACATTCAAATCACGTTCGGCTTCGGCCTTGGAACCGTATGGCCCCAACGCCGAGGCCTGCAGCAATACAATGTGTTCTTGCGGGTTGGGAGGTCCCATGCGAGTGGCACCCGTCTTGGCGCTACCTTTTAAAGTTGCAGACGAATGGCGTTTCGCTTCCGAGCCCGAGGAACGACACAGCCCGCACCCCATATCCTCTCGTGATGATAGTTTGCTATTGCCACACATGCCACAATTCGTAGGATTGGAACGACACAAACCACACAGACTACTCTCACTGGCGCCCAGTACATCGTCCCTTGAGCGCGGATTTTGACACGATTGACATCGGTGACATTCCGCCGCGTCTGTCGCGCGCAACCGACACATGCCACACCACGCCGATTCAGGCTTGTCCAGAAAATCCTCGTCTGAACGTGCCGTGCTGCATTTCTGACACATTTTGCAATTGGCATACGTTTTGCGTGTCAGACTAGTATTGCACGTGGCACAATAGTCACGTCCACACCCACTGCAATTGGCCGAATCCAACATACCATGCGTGTCATGACGGCGTTTCTGACCCGACTTGCCCTTGGAACGACTGCCCTCGGACAATTCATTTTGGAAAATGCGTTCCTCGCCTCCCGCTCCACGGCACACGATACAATTCGTATGCGACGGGTCATACGACATGGACCGACCGCACGATACGCAACTGGTGTGGGTCGGTGTAACGATGGTGAATTCGCGTGCTTGGGATGAATCATTACACTTTTCACACCGTACATAGCTGGTGGTCTGTCCAATTTCTCGCTTGATAATAGCTTTGCACACGACACACTGTCCCTGATCATTGGCGACACCAACTTGCAAGTACGTGTAGCGTTCACGGAATTGAGGTTCCAATTCACGGTAGCGTGCATTGGACGTGTCCAAGATAGCAAAAGACTCCCATCCATTGCGGTACGTAGTCGCACGTCGACTGTCTACCAGAATGGGTGCATCCGCCGAGGCATTCAATGCGCGCAAAGTATCGCTTACTTCGCTCGGAGTAGGCCGCGTAGTTTTCGCGAGCCAGAAATATTCCGCAAAGGTTACGGGGACGTCGGACCGGTAATTACCATTGCTGAATAATTGATCGCTGCCGAAAAAGTACATGTCCCATTCTGGAATGGTTTTGGTAACGTTTTGCTCTAGATAATCATACGATTCCTCTTGGGAAGCTGATGTATTGGATCCTCGGTACATTTTCTCTTTCTGGCCGACCTTTGAGCAAGTGTATTTACTCCCTTTCTTTCGTCTACCCAATTTTCAGACTTTTCTTGGAATCGGAAAGACAACGAGTAGTCTCCCTCCTTGGCTTTTACAAAATAAAGAGAAAATCAAAGAGGAAAAAAAAGAAAGATGGAATTACGACTTCTGTAGCCCGTGTTCTTTTTTTGTAGAGGAAACATGGACTCGATAAAAAAAGGTAGGGACTAGTATTAACGGTCTTCCCCCATCTTGATGATTAATGGACCAATCGCGTTTTTGCGAAATCAAAGGGGCCCTCCAGAATATCGCTACTTCTCCTTTTTCTCCCTATGCAAGAAAAAAAATTCGGCACCTTTTTGCAAATGTCCATGAATTAAAGCTTTTTTTCTTGGTTTCCTCGATTTCCATTTTTTCCCTCCTTTTTTATTTCTCACGATTTCCTGTGGGTTGCCCCTCAATTTTTTTTTCCTCTTGGAGTGTAGTCGGACATTTGACAAGAGAAAGAAGAAAAGAAAAAAAGAGAAATGGCTACCAAGAAAAACGAAGGCGGCTGGGGTTCACTGTATGACGAAGATGAACCATTATCCAAGTCCAAACCCAATAAGGATCGCAAAAAAGCACGGTCGCCCTCTCCACTGGCCAAGAAGTCGACTGCTCGAGCACGTTCACGTTCACGTTCGAAATCAAGAGAAAAGGTCTCGCACAAGAAGTCGGGTGAGGTTGTGGAGGAACGTTCTAAAAAAGCACATGACGATGTCGATGAAAAACCGACTGTCAAGAAGCGCACCAAGGCAGATGTTGAAGAAGAGGAACCGCCGACTACCAAGAGGAAACCCAAGACGGATTCAGACGAGGGACCGCCGGCTACAAAAAAGCGAAACAAGGCAGAGATCGACGAGGAACCCGTCACCAGGAAGAAGAAGGCCAATGAAGATGACGGTGATGAAAGTGAACACAAGAAAGCGCGCAAGGTAAAAGATGGGGACGAGGAACAAGGCAAAAAGGCGGGAAAAAAGGGGCAAGAGGACACGGAACCCAAGAAACCAAAGAGACTACAAGAAGACGTCGAGGACGCGGAAATCAAGAAACAAAAGTCACGCGAAATGGAGGAAAAAGCCAAGAGAAAAACCGAAGAAGCCATGGAGTTGCGCAAGAAAAAGTATGCAAATGGGACTGCAGCCGTGTCAGACATGAACGGGACCCATCGCGAGCCAAATGTCGTTCATGACACGAAATTGACGACCCGAGAAGAACCCAAAGCGGTGACATCATCGGTCGACTCGAAACCTATGCTGTCCGACACCATACTGCCCGCCGTCACGACGGCCCCCGTCACCACTACGCCAGTGACCCTCGCCGAACCGCCGCCACCGCGTGTTCCAAACGGCATTCCGGTTCACATTCGTCCCCAGGCACGATTGATATCCTCTTCTGGTCCTGGGTTGATGCCCACGGTTCGACCCGGATTCGGTCTTTTAAAAGACTCGGATCCTTTCCGACCCGCGTATGAACCGCTCCCCTTGACACCGTCTCGTCCCAATCTGAGTTTGCCGGTTGCGATGTCACGTTCCTCGAGTGATGATTTGCGTCAAGCGGGACACAGTCCATTTCAGAATCCATTGACACCCACATCCAAGCCCATGTCTCATCCGCAATACAATGCAACGTTTATCAAGAAACCACCCATTTTAATGTCCAATGCGCCCAGTGCCAAGCCATCCTCACAATCGGATCCGCCCTTGGCCGTGGCCACCACGGCACGCCCCAAGAAACCGTCCCTCTTTCCTGTGCTGAATCGTGCCGCGCAAGCACGCATGACACCGATTGTACCGGATCCAGATGATTATCCGAATCCGTTTGGGAAATTGCGACAAGTGGCGGATTCCGAAACAGCACGTGCCGGTACAGTCTCGTCTTTTGTCAATCCATTGTCCAATACGGCGTCTTCGTCATCGTCTGACAGCGCATATTCCTCGACTAGCAATACTGCTTTTACACGATTGCAACCCCTGACCTTGCCCGAAGATCTGACACATTTGCTGGTTCAATATCATCCGAATCGACACACGTCAACCACTCATGCGGATTTCCCAATGACCTTGCCCGCGACCTTGGCACGGTCACATTTCGAAGCCCAGGGTTTCGAAAAACGGTGGTGTTCGCCCAAGTTTGACGGTGTCTTTTATTTCTTGATCTTGGACGTGGATTCCAAAGCCGAAACGGTGCAAGTGGGAGCATGGTCACGGTCCAAGAAACCCTTGGACACGTCGATTGGCCTCGAGGATGTGGCCGCCCGTCTGCTCGTGAAATTAAAGGCCAACCCCAGTTTATGGGCCAAGTGGGACGGCATGACGATCCTATGCACGGAATTCATTACCACCAGTTCGGGCAAACACGTCTTCTTTGTCATGGACACGTTACGTGCACTGGGTCATGTAATCATGAACAAGGCGTTTCAATATCGTTATTATGCGGGGTTGGCACTCGTCTCGGAATTAACGCGCGATTTCCAATTGCAAAATGCGTTCTTGGATGGCACCACGCTCCGTGTCAATATCATTTGGAAACCGTTTTATTTCTTGAATGAACTGGCCAGTCTCTTTGCGCGGTTACGTCAAGTCTCGGAAGGCGAATTTCAATGGAACATGGAAGCCGAACGGGATCATGTCCCCGACAAGTGGTTGCCAGGTTCCATTTCACAATTGAACCAGAATCATGTCGCGTGTGACGGTGCCGTCTTCCAAGACATGAATGCGGAATTTATCGTGTTTAACCGTGAGTATCCACCGACGCTCAAATGGCGGTTGCAATCGCCCGTCGATTTGATGATTCCACGTCCATCTCATCATGCCTCGGATTCAGCCCGTCCCAATCGGAAAAGAATCTGGCCTTTTGGGTTTCTACCCAAATCATCCGCAGGGCGTGGCAAGGGCCAAGGCGAAGCGCAGTTTGAACGTATGGGATTCGAAGCCAAGTGCAAGAATGATGAAATCGTGGATGAGATTGAACAATATTTCAACACGAATGAGCGATTGCAATACTTGGTCGTGGAATTGTTTTATCGTCCAGAAGATGCTACGTGGTATATTTTGCGTGTACGATCGCCATCGGACAAGATGACGTGCAATGCCACCATGACTATTTTCTCGACTATAACCAGCTGGATTCGTCCCATTACTCAATTGGAGTTGGTGCGTGCAGTGGAGAATAGTCTTGATTAAGTTTTTTTTCTACCCTTTTGCTTGATTCACCCCACACGTAATTGTCCATCCTCTTTTTTAACTATTCTGTTTGTTCATTCCCTCTCAACTCTGAGCGCGATTTCGTCTGGTTTTCGGTACAGCTTCTCAATTCCCTGCCTTTTTCCCTCTTTTTTCTTTTTCCTGATAAATTTTTTCTTGTTTATTAAAAGGGGATTCGAACGTGAACGAATCGATCATCCTCTTTTAAAAAAAGACTACAGAAATGTTGGACCAAACCAGCAGTTTACTGCTCTTTTTTATGATTCCGGTCAATTCGTATGCAATCTTAATCTCCTTGTCCAATCATCGACGACGCGATCGAAAGATTTACAATTTTAATTGTGCGACAGGCTGCGGTGCCGAGTTTTACAATTATGCCTTCTTGTGCTACATCTTGGTTAGCAGCACTCTCATTTCAGCAGGGTCACTCTTGTACCAAAACATTGCCTGGGACGATTCCACACGCGTCGCGTCCTTTTGGACCTTTGCCCTGACCAATTACTCATTCGTCTTTTTCGTCATTCTCTTTTATGACCTCGAATCCCTGGGTTTGGGATTCTTCTTCTTGGTCCTGAGTTTCTTTTCGTGTGCCGCGTCCGTGGCCGTGACCGCTACGTGGATTGACAATAACTCGGAATATGGTGCCATTGCGTTGTTGGGCATATCTGCGTTCCTATTGTTTGTGTATGGCATCGCTACCTGGAATCTCTATGATGCCATAACCAAGCCCGATTCGTCCAATCGACGAGAACAGCGACCACTGATTATTGTGAGCAAGTCGTCGAATTGCCATCGATCGGATAGAGAACCAACCCAAGTTTACATGTAGTTTCTTTTCCTTTCATTTATCTTTTTAGTGTTAAAAATGCATTTAAGAAACCACACGGTACCGTTTAACTTGAGACTGCAAACAATTCTAAGAAAGAAATAAAAATAGGGAGGTGAAAAAAAATCAATTCAATGGTAATGAAAAAGAACCCTCGAACAAGGTCCACTTGACCAACGGAAGACTACCCAGTACAGGAACCTTGTCCACATAGACCACACCCTTTACGCGCGTGTATTGCTTGCCCTTGAATTCAAAGCTATCCCGCAGATCCTTGGCAATCTCGGGATAGTCCACGTCCTGTATCACGGGGGTCCGTATGATAATGAATCGATCCCATCCGCATTCATGATCCCATTCGACTTCAATGTCCCACTTTTTCCGACCCGCCATGGCAATCAATCGCTGGGCTAACGTGATATCCCCTCGGAAATTGGGCTGTGGTGGAATTTGTAGCCGTAGAATCGCCTCATTGGCCGTTTTGACACCAAGGTCGTTGGACTGTGCCACAGTGATCAAGTCGAGCAAAAGCGTCTTGTCTTGCCAAGTCATTTCTGAGGACAAGTTGTCGGTTCTTTCCAAATAGGAATAGATTTCGCGACTGTTTTGAAGAAAGGTGGCCGAATAGCCCTCTTTAGTCTTGATCACGTCTACTATTTGAGAATGATTTCCTACTTCTGAACATGCGTACATGCACATGCGTTCAATATCGTTGGGACTTTCGGGTACGCTCTTGAGAATACATCTTTTCCCAACTTGTAGTCTAAATGCTACCATTTTGGTTTCATCCGATTTTTCTTCGGAAAGACTGGTCTTTTCTGGTACGATGTTCGCAGAAGTGTCCGCCATTTTAAGAATTCAGGGACCTAGCAGAAACTTTGAAGAATGAACCGAAATCATTTGAGTAGAATCCAGAATCAAGAAATTATTTGTAGGGGAATTTATTTTTCCAGGAAAACTTTGTTACAATCTTAGATCCCCAGAATTTCCATTCTCTTTAATTCGTCTCAAAAACTCGAGTGAAAAAAAAGGAAGAAAACTAGACTTAAATGACGGCCGTTCTAGCAAGTGCCATTTACACGAGGGTAAAGTGTCCGCTGACGGGTGAATTGTTTGTCGAACCGGTCACGGCCGAAGACGGGTTCACGTATGAAAAGACGGCAATTGTCAAGCATTTTACCAAATCGCATCTCTCACCCGTTACGTTTGAAGAAATTGGCAAACAATTGGTACCGTCTCATGTCATCCGGCATGTAGCGAATCATTTCCGTTCAACACCTGATCAAGATGGTTTCCTCTTTAAGAAGCCAAAAGTCTCGACAAAGAAGGTTAAGAAAGTCAAAAATTCAGAGGAACCCTCGGAAGAGAAGTACGAGAAGAAACCAAAGGACCCTTTGGAAAAGAAGAGTAAAAAGACGGACACGATTCCGAAAAAGAAAAAAGTCAAGGAATCGGACGATGATGTTTCACAGAAGCAGATCAAGAAAGCCAAGGAGAAAGAACCCTTGGAAAAGGGCAAGGTTCCGAAAAAGAAGAGACCAACTAGTGACGACTTAGCTGACGAGTCTCCCAAAAAGGTTCCGAAAAAGAAGAAACAAGCCGACACCGAGGAAGAATCTCGGAAGGAGATCTCTTCCAAGAAGAAGATGAAGCTTTCAAATGATGATTAAGTCCTTTAATTATGAATCCTTTCTCTCATTGGGGGTTTTAAAAACTTTTTTACCATCAAATCCGGCAATAAAATCGTAAGTCAAACACAAGAGACGGTGCAAGATTTAAATTAAAATAGACAATGGCTGACACTAGTCCAGGAAGTTTGGAGGGCCAGATGCCCTTCAAGGCCCGCATGAAGGATACGGACCAATTAGCGTATTGTTACACGCACATGTATTGTAGGAACACGAGGCAATCCCTGGATTACACACGGGACTACATGCGGGTGTACCGTATGAACAGCTACGCTCCAAGAGATGGGCGGAATCGGTTACAAATAAGCCACCATCGGTACTCGAATAAATGGCCATGGACGTGGTATTGGTCAGGAATGGAAAAGTAAAGATACCCGTATTGCTACTCAGTATCGTGTCTGTTGCGCTAAAATGATTCCACTGGACCAAGGGTCGAGTGGCCACCGCCGTCTGGAACTTGACCATGAGCCAAGGCGTACCACTATTTGATACGTCTAAACTCATGATACCCGTCGCCGACGTGGCACCTGCAGGCAAGGGCCAGGATTGTAAATGAAACACAATCGTCGGTACAAAATTGGTAATGAAGTGCCCAATCGGTATTGCCAAGGACGTACAATTCACATTGTAGTAATAGACGTCGGTCGTGTTTTGCACAAATAACCTACAGTTGAAGCCGTCGAAATAGACATTGGTTCCCTTGCTCACTTGAATCAGTAATGACAGATCCTGCCACCCCAGAAATTGGCTGAAATCCGCCGACCAACGCGTCAGGAACACGGGCGCACCCCGGGTTATGTCTTGTAACGTGATCCATACGGTATTGGAGGCATCTACATTGCAGGTAAGTGCCGTATACGTGTCGTTATTGAATGGAAAGGGGATAAAGGTGAAATTATTCACAAAAAGGGTACCCAATGGGTTCTCGACGTAAAGCACGTACCGCATGACACACGCTGTAACTACGGGTTGCACAATGCTCGAACAGTTATTCGCCATGATGTAAATGGCATTCGCATTCTGTACGGTATTGGCCCGTGCGGTACGATAAATACCACGAGCAATGGTCAGTTGCGAGTACACGATCGCATTCTCCTGTGAATCCATAATGTAAAAAGTATCATCGCCCGTCGACGACAACCACAGGAAATTATCCGGGTCCCCAATAAACAATTGGTCTACGGTAATGAAACTCGGAAAGAAAAACGTCGAATCATTAAAGGGCGACAGGTCCACGTCTTTCCACGAGTATAGGTTCGTCTGGTTAATGTAATTCGACGAGAGGGCTGGATTGGTGCACCCGGAAAACTCACAATTGACACCCGTAAACGTATCGAAACAAGTGCAATAGTAATTCATAGTGCCATTGACGGTACATGTCGCTCCATTGAGACAGGGTGACGAATCGCAGGCGGGGTTGTGAGGGGCAGACGAGGATGAGCCCAAGCTGCTCGAGGAGAAGGGCGCCGACGAGGAGGACAAGAATGCCGAGGACGAGGAAAACGGTGCCGAGGAGGACGAGGATGGATGTTGAGAAGAGGACGAACCATGAGCCGAGGACGAGGAGGCAGCGACACCCGAGGAAGACGAGATGGGATTGGTGGAGGATGACGATATCACAGTCGAAGAAGACGGTACCACGACACTGGAAGAAGAGCCGTGGGACGAGGACGATGATGCACCACCCGAAGACACGGCACTGGATAGACTACTAGACGATAATACAGGAGAAGAAGAAGGTGCAAAAGACGAGGAAGACGATCCATGTGCCGAGGAACTTGGCGATAAGTGTGAACTCGACGAACCACCCGTCAAGGAAGAAGAGGATGCCCGAGAGGAACTACTCAAAGCCAATAGGCTGCTACTCGAAAGATGAACCGATGAACTGCTATGAATGGGCAAGGACGAGGACGAACCCGCCGAGGAACTGGGTATAATGGGATAGGCGCGACTCGGTTGACCCAAGACGTAAAAGAAGAACCCCATGACAATTAGGATAAAGAATCCGATAAAGACGGACGCGGTAATGATAATAGAACGAATTGTGGTACGCCCCAAGTGTACTTGATCCGGATCCGCTACGGGCGGACTCGTATCCGTCGATGTGATTGGCATGGAGCCCGAGGGTCGGAGAAGCGGCGCGGCTTCATGATCAATAGCGGCTCCTCCATCATGGCGCGACATCATTACATGATGTTGGTGATGATAGGCAACTGGATGATGAGGTCGAGCGGGTCTTTCGTTTATACCCGATCGCTTCATCTTTCTCCCTTGACCAAGTAAGACGAATACTCAGATTAATGAAACGTGTCTACGCTCGTCTTTTACAAAAAGGATAACAATTAGAAAATACAATCTATCCCAATAAATTTCCCTTTACGAAAAAATAAGATTTTAGACAATCATAAAAGACAAACCCCACTTAATCTACCTCGTAAATCCGACATATGGTTGTGCTGATTGGTTTCGGTACTTCGACAACGTCAACATCGTTAAGACACCATTCGTTAATAAATCTAACGTCATCGGCTAGGAATTTTCTTTTCTTTTCCTTGTTTGACTTCTGAACCACCCTGGCGGTCGTTTTTTCTCTCTCGATATACAAATCGATTGATGATTTGAGTTTGTCAATTTGATCGACATGAGACGCTTTGTACCATTTTTCCAAGGAACGAATCGTTGTTACAATAATCATCTTAACCTCCGGCTGTGATCCGTTCATGAACTGGACCAGTTTTTCAAGTGAAATTTGACTGTGAAAATCGTGGAGAATAACACATTCCTGACGGACATATCCTTTCATCCATTCGGTAGGACCATCCATATCTTGCACAAGGTAGCTCATGTCTTTGTGTTTGCAAAATTGGATTGCGAGTCCCGATTCATCCTTTCCCATATCACCATATAAAACCAAAACCCTTGGTTTTTTGGCTCGATGTAGCGAGTATACTCTTTTCATGATTTTGCTGTACCTTCTGGCATGTTTCGGGTTGGCAGAGACGATTGTGGCCAAGGTCTTGCCACTTGTTAATTGTTTCACCATCTTAGCCAGATCAGTGCGTCTACCTCTGTTTGCGGTGTTATCATTCCATGGACGAGTCCCCATTTCTTCCAACTGATTCTGGGTTACGGCATTACAAAACTGGACGTTAGCTCCCCATCCACCAACCATTTGTTTCCATTGGATGGAGGCGTGAATTGACCTCATGATAGTCCGTTTGTAAATCTTGGACGATGTCTTTGCATATCCTTCAATCCAATCCTGCTTGGTTTCGGAATTGGTCTTCTCAGCATACCCGAAATATTTGAAGGATTTATTTGCCACTGCCTTTTTGAAAAGTTCCTTCCAATCTTTTGTTTCGACATGATTTTCCCATTTGAATGACCAATTCATTGTGGAAGATGGAAGGATCTCTTGAGTAGTCACCTTTGACGGTTCCTTTCTCTTTCTAGTTGATTGTTTGTCTGCACTCAAAACCGTACTGAGCATTTTGTTTTGGGTATGTAGTAATTTATTTTAAAAAAGAAAAAAAGAAAGGAAAGAATTCGTTTTCCCCTCTTCATACCTGTCAAGGTGGGATGTTGAACAGTTTTATTCTCCCACCTGCTCATGTGGGATGACTGAATCGTCGGCTCATCCCACCTGCTCATGTGGGATGACTGAATCGTCGGCTCATCCCACCTGCTCATGTGGGATGACTGAATCGTCGGCTCATCCCAC
>Ga0134126_10002367_pt1 | contig 23813 bp, 24 predicted proteins | sample KB31752_FD_96881 | JGI IMG/M metagenome (GOLD analysis project Ga0134126, IMG submission 96881) | Terrestrial soil microbial communities with excess Nitrogen fertilizer from Kellogg Biological Station, Michigan, USA - KB3-175-2 | ecosystem: Environmental > Terrestrial > Soil > Unclassified ... | reverse complement strand
TTCGACATGAGCCCCGAGGAATACCGGCGCAAATGGGGCCTGCCGCCCGACTACCCGATGGTCGCGCCAGCCTACGCGGAGCGCCGCAGCGCATTCGCCAAGGAAATCGGCCTTGGGCGAGGGGTCCGGCGACGGGCGGGATAAGGTCGAACCCCACCGGCCGAACCAATCCTGTCGTCCCGGAAGCGAGCGCAGCGAGCTATCCGGAACCTCTGCAGGCCGCCGTGCCCTTCAGAGGTCCCGGACCTGTGCCTCTTCGCGCCTCCGTCCGGGATGACACTCGATGTTGGGTTGCGGCCTAAGCCGCCACGCCGCCCAGGCGCGCGATGTTGCACTTCGACCAGAGGTTGGAGAGCGCGCCGGTGAGATCGTCCATCATCGCGTCGGTGTGGAACGGGGTCGGCGTGAAGCGCAGCCGCTCGGTGCCGCGCGCCACGGTCGGGTAGTTGATCGGCTGCACGTAGACGCCGAAGTCGGCCAGCAGCATGTCCGACACCATCTTGCAGTGCACCGGATCGCCGACCAGCACCGGCACGATGTGGCTGACCGACGGCATCACCGGCAGCCCGGCGTTGGCGAAGCGCAGCTTCAGCGCCTCGGCCCGCTCCTGGTGGCGGATGCGCACCTCGTTATGCTCTTTCAGCCAGCGGATCGAGGCGAGCGCGCCGGCCGACAGCGCGGGCGGCAGCGAGGTGGTGAAGATGAAGCCGTGGGCGAAGGTGCGGATGGCGTCGACCAGCTCGGCGTCGCCGGCGATGTAGCCGCCCATCACGCCGAAGCCCTTGGCGAGGGTGCCCTCGATGATGTCGATCTTGTCCGCCGCGCCTTGCAGCTCGGAGACGCCGCCGCCGCGCAGGCCGTACATGCCGACCGCGTGCACCTCGTCGAGGTAGGTCAGCGCGCCGTACTTTTTGGCGAGGTCCGCCGTGGCGTTGAGGTCGGCGATGTCGCCGTCCATCGAATAGACGCTCTCGAAGGCGACCAGCTTCGGCGCGTCCGCCGGCGCTTCCGCCAGCAACTGCTCGAGGTGCGCCAGGTCGTTGTGTCGGAAGATTCGGCGCGGCCCGCCGCCGTTGCGGATGCCGGTGATCATCGAGTTGTGGTTCATCTCGTCGGAGAAGACGATCAAACCGGGGAAGAGCTTCTGCAGCGTCGACAGCGAGGCGTCGTTGGAGACGTAGCCGGAGGTGAACAGCAGCGCGCCGGACTTGCCATGCAGGTCGGCGAGCTCGGCCTCCAGCTCGACGTGGTAGTGGGTGGTGCCGGAGATATTGCGCGTGCCGCCGGTGCCCGCGCCCGTCTCGTCGATGGCCTCGTGCATCGCCTCGAGCACGACGGGGTTCTGGCCCTGGCCGAGGTAGTCGTTCGAGCACCAGACGACGATGTCGCGCGGCTCGGGCGCGCGACCTTGCGCGCGCGGATCCGCCGGCGGCGTCCAGGTGGCCATCGGAAAATTGCCGCGGTGACGCTTCAGGTCGGCGAACACCCGGTATCGGCCCTCTTCGCGAACCTGCTCGAGCGCGCTGTGAATGGCGGCCTTGTAGTCCATCACCGGTTCTTCAAACGCTCCACTTGCCAGTTAGCACCTGCTAGGCGGCGCGGGTCTCATCGCACAGCGTGACGCCCCCGTCATCTAGGGACTTGTCCTTAACGGCGCCACCAGCGCACGCGGATACTTGCCGAGGAACAACTATCCAAGCGCATCCAGCCGGCCACGGAGCATCTCGAGCACCGCCGAGAAATCCTTGCCGCCGTAGCCCAGCCGGTCGAACAGCGCATAGGTCGCCTCGGCCTGCGCGCCGAGCGGCGTCGCCGCGCCGCTCCTGGCCGCCGCCTCCTGCGCCAGCTTCAGGTCCTTGAGCATAAGCGCCGCCAGGAAACCGCCCTCGTAGCCGCGATTCGACGGTGCGGCCGGCACCGGGCCCGGCCACGGACAGTAGCTGGTCAGGCTCCAGCACTGGCCCGACGACTGCGAAGCGATCTCGAAGAAGCGCTCGGGCGCGAGGCCCAGCTTCTCGGCCAGCGCGAAGGCCTCGCAGACGCCGAGCATCGAGACGCCGAGCACCATGTTGTTGCAGATCTTCGCCGCCTGCCCCGCCCCTGCGCCGCCGGCGTGCACGACGGCGCGCGCCATCGGCCCCAGTTGCTGGCGCACGGTCTCGAACAGCGCGTCCTCGCAGCCGACCATGAAGGTCAGCGTGCCCGCCTCCGCGCCGGTAGTGCCACCCGAGACCGGCGCGTCGACGGGCCGCAGGCCGGCGGCCGCGGCCTGCGCCGCCACCGCGCGGGCGCTCTCGACGTCGATCGTCGAGCAATCGATCACCAGCGCACCTTTCTCGGCGTTCGGCACGATGCTTTCGGCGTAGACCGCCCGCACGTGCGCGCCGGCCGGCAGCATGGTGATGATGGTCGACGCGCCCGCCACGGCCGCGTCGGCGCTGGCCGCGATCTCGCAGCCGAGCGCCTTCGCCTTGCTGAGCGCCGCCTCCGAGACGTCGAACGCGACCACCTTCTGCCCGGACTGGACGAGGCGACCGACCATGCCGGCGCCCATCGCGCCGACGCCTAGGAATGCGATGTGGGACAAGCGCTTACCGGGGTTTCTGGAACTTCAGCAGGAACTGGTCGGTGTGGCCGCGGATCGACGGAGCGAAGACGATCAGCGAGCGGTCATCGGACGGATTGCGCAGCGCGTCGCTCTCGCCGACCAGTTTGAAGCCGGCGCTCTCGACCTCCTTCTTGACGAAGTCCTCGTCGATCCGGTGCAGCTTGTCGGGCGCCTCGAGACCGCTGCCGGTCTTCGCCGAGTGGTCCTCGATGAAGAAGATGCCGCCGGGCTTCAGCGCGGCGAACACTTCCTTGTCGAACCCGGCCACGTCGAGCTTGAACCGGGCCAGGTGCAGGTCGTGATAGTTCTGCGACGTCCAGACCAGGTCGGCGGGGCCCAGTTTGCCGAGTTGGCCCGGCGCGAGGTGCGTCTCGGTGACGTTGGCGAAGTTGGCGTCGGCCGCGACGCCGTTGCTCTTCTGGGCTACGTCCGCGGCGCCGGTGAGGTTGGGCACCACCTCGGTGACGTGACCGGTCGGCCCCACGGCGCCGGAGAGCAGCCGCGTGAAGTAGCCGCCGCCGGGGATCAGCTCGATCACCTGCTCGCCCGGCTTGACGTCGGCGAACGCCAGCACCTCGGCAGGCTTGCGCGCCGCGTCGCGGTCGCGGTCGGCCTGCGGGCGGGCCGGGTTGACGACGGCCTTCTCGATGTTGGGCGGCACGGTCGCCGCCACTGCGGTGGCCGCCAGCGCGGCCGCGCAGGCCGCCACGAGATACATGGTCTTCATGGAGAGCTCCCTCCCTTGTCCTTAGCCTCTCCCTCCGTGATGCTTCTAGCGCCGCCGGCTCGCCCCTGTCATTCGCCTTCCGCGGCTGAGACGCTATAGAGCGGCTGATGACCAAGGCCCCGCTCGCCCCCTATCCGCAACTTCGCCTGCGCCGGCTACGCCAGGCCGACTGGATCCGCCGCCTGGTGCGAGAGACCACGCTGACGCCGGCGGACTTCATCTGGTCGGCGGTGGTGCACGAGGGCGAAGGCCGGGCGCCCGTGCCCTCGATGCCCGGGTTCGACCGCTGGAGCGTGGCCGAGGCGGCGAAGGCGGCGAAGGCGGCCAAGGCGCTCGGCATTCCAGCCATCGCCATCTTCCCGCACATTGACGCCGAAAAGAAGGACGCCGCCGGCTCCAGCGCCGCAGACCCGGGCGGTCTCGTCTGCCGCGCGGTGCGCGCCATGAAGGACGCTGCGCCGGAAGTGGGCGTGATGTGCGACGTGGCGCTCGATCCGTTCACCGAGCACGGCCACGACGGCGTCGTCGAGGCCGGCCGCATCCTCAACGACGCGACCATCGAGCGGCTGGTCGAGCAGGGCCTGGCGCAGGCGAAGGCCGGCTGCGACATCCTCGCGCCCTCCGACATGATGGACGGCCGCGTCGGCGCACTGCGCGCTGCGCTGGAGGCCGAGGGGCTGCAGGACACCATGATCATGTCCTATGCGGCCAAGTACGCCTCGGCCTTCTATGGGCCCTACCGCGAGGCGATCGGCTCGGGGAAGCTGGGGACCGGCTCGGTCGACAATCCGGTCGACAAGAAGACCTACCAGATGGACCCGGCCAACACCGACGAGGCGATGCGGGAGGTGGCGCTCGACATCGCCGAGGGCGCCGACATGGTGATGGTCAAGCCCGGCCTGCCCTATCTCGACATCGTCCGCCGCGTAGTCGAGGCCTTCGCCCTGCCCACCTTCGCGTTCCAGGTGTCGGGCGAGTACGCGATGATCATGGCGGCTGCGAAGAACGGCTGGCTCGACGAGGAGCGCGCCATCCTGGAGTCGCTGCAGGCCTTCAAGCGCGCCGGCTGCGCCGGCGTCATCACCTACTTCGCCCCGGTCGCGGCGCGGATGCTGGGGGCCTGATCCTGCCGCGGGAGAGACGTCGCGCGCTACCGCAGTATCTCCACCAGCAGCACCCAGGCGCCGACCACGCCGCTGACCAGTGACATGATCACGCCCACCGCCGCGCAGTAGAGGCCGGCCGCGGAGCCCTCCAACAGCAACCCCGCCGCCGCCAGCATCGGGACACCGCCGAGGCTGGTCAGCAGCGCGCGCACGGCCGGATGGGCGCGGTTGTTGGGAAACTCGGACCGAAAGGCGTGCAGCTGGAAACTGAGCGGCGCCGCCAGGGCCAGGATGCCGACGATCCCGCACTCCGCCGCCTGGACGTTGAGCGGCTGCCGCGGGATCAGCAGCAGGCTGGAGAGCACCAGCGCGCCGGTCAGCGCGATCAGCGCCTCGCCCGCCCGCGCCGGCAGCAGCGGATGCGCCATGATCCGGGCGAGGTTCACCGACACCGCCACCACCACGAGCCCGGTCAGCGCGGCCGTCGCGTTGATCTGGGCGGCGAAGAAAGTCTGCCAGTCGGCGGAAAGCGGGTTCATGGCTGCGTCAGAGCCGCCGCAAGTAGCTCTCGGGGTCGTTCAGAAACGCCCGGGTCAGCCGCACGTGATCGAGGTCTCCGTAGGCGGTCGGCGTGATCGAGTCTCCCTCGAACAGCAGGATCTCGGCGCCCGGGAACGCCATCAGGATCGGCGAGTGGGTGCAGATGACCAACTGGCTGCCGTCGGCAACCACCTGCTTCAAGAGCGAGATCAGGCTGAGGATGCGCAACGGCGAGAGCGGCGCCTCCGGCTCGTCGAGGAAGTAGAGGCCTTCGACCACCAGGCGCTTTTCGAGCAGGTTCAGGAACGTCTCGCCGTGCGAGCGGGCGTCGGGGTCCTCGCCGTAGGTCCCCTCCAGCGCCTGCCGCTGGCCGCGCACCGCGCCCATCGCCAGCTGGCGGCCGTAGTCGCCTTTGATCGAGGTCTTGAAGCCCTCCTCCATCTCGGCGAGGTCGCTCATGTCGCGGCTGACCCGGCGCACGAAGCCGAACAGGTCCTCGGCCCGCACGAAAAGCCGCGCCCTGGGCTTCATCTTGCGCGAGAAGCGGTAGCCGGCAGCGAAGCGGCGGGCGGCGGCCAGCGTCTCGTCGCGCTCGATGTCGGCGCCGCCGGCGGTCACCGCGCCCATGCCGGCCGCCAGCCCCTCCAGCAGGGTCGACTTGCCCGAGCCGTTCTCGCCGACCAGGAAGGTCACCGGCGCCTTGAACTCGAGCCGCTCCAGCCAGCGGAAGACCGGCAGCGACCACGGAAACACCTCTGGATCGGGCTCCGCCTTGCGCTGGATGGCGTCGAGGAACATCAGGCGCCGAGCAATATCAGGCGAGGGGGAACATCAGGCGGCCGCCATCAGTACTCGTCCGTCCAGCCGACGACGCCTTTCACGCGCACCTTCACCCAGCCGCCCTCGCAGCCCATCGCCTCGGAGGACGGCGCCGGCGTGTCGTCGTGATTCTTGAAGCTCAGCACCACCTTGGCGTTGTCGTCCGCGGCCCGGCGGATCACGGTGCGCGGGCCGGTCTGGGCGAGGCCGAGCTTCGAGAAGGCCACCCAGCCGTCGCCCTGCCAGAGCACCGTAGCGTCGTCGCTGTGCGTGTCGGGCTCGACGTGCGCCACCCGGATGCGCGCCCAGGCCCCGTTCCCGCCGGTCAGCTCGACCATCACCTTGCGGTTCCGGGCCACCACCGCCGTCAGGATCGGGCCGGCGGGACTGGCCCGGATGTTGAGGCCCGCGGGGTCCTGGTCGGTGATGTAGAGGTCCGATTCGCAACCCCGGGTCTCCGCACTCGCCGCTCCGGCCCAAGCCAGGGCCGCGGCGGCGGCCACAATCAGCTGTCGTAGTCTCATCTCATCGCCTCCCCGCGAACGCAGCATAGCGCGAACACGGCGCAGCGAGGACCACCGGCGCCTCTACACGCAGGTGGTGAGCTGATTGGTGCACCAGGTATCCGTCCAGCCGACCACGCCTTTGATCTTCACCTTCAGCCAGTCGCCGTCGCAGCCGAGGATTGCGTCCGGGTCCACGCCCTGGTCGTGGTAGCTTTCGAGGCTGAGCACCAGCTTCGACTTCGAGCTGGGCGCCGCGTAGAAACGGGCGCGGCTGTCGAACTCGCTGACGCCGAGCTTCGAGAACGCCACCCAACCGGCGCCCTTCCAGATCACGCCCGCGTTGTCGACGTTGTCGTTCTCGTCCGCCTGCATCGTCGCCTTGGTGATGCGCGCCCAGACGCCCCCGGAAGGACCGATGGCCTGGCCGGTCACCTCGACCTCGACCCAGCGGCCCCGCGCCTTCAGCGCGGTGATGACCGGCCCGCCGGGGCTGGCGCGCACGTTTAGGCCCGCCGGATCCTGGTCGGCGATGTCGAGCGTGCCGCTGCAGGGCATGGTCGCGGCCGCCGCGCCGTTCGCCCACGCCAGCGCCGCAGCGCCGAGAATCAGTGCGCGCAAGTTCATGTCGTCCCCTCCACAACCGCAGCATAGCGCGAACGCGGCGCGACGAAGACTACTGCGGGAAGGCCAGTCTCGTAGGTGAAGTCGCGGCTGGCGTCACGATCAAGGCCAAGGCGCGCCATCACGGCCAGCGAGCGCGTGTTGGTCGGCAACGTGAAGCTTATCACTTCCTCCGCATCGGTGCGGGCGAAGACCTCGGCGAGCGCAGCGAGCGCGGCTTCGGTGGCGTAGCCGTGGCCCCAGGCGGCGCGGACCATGCGCCAACCGATCTCGAGGCCCGGCGCGGGCGCCAGCGTCGGCCAGATTGGACTGACTCCGCAAAGGCCGAGGAACGCGCCGTCGTCCTTGCGCCGCAGCGCCCACTTGCCGATGCCGTCGCGCGCCAGCGCCGCGGCGTACCGATCGAAGCGCGCAGACGCCGTCGCCGCGTCCTCCGGCGCGGGATAGTCGTGCATCACCTCGGGATCGGCGCACATGGCGACGAACGGCGCGCGCTCCGCCTCGGTCCAGGCCGAGAGGGTGAGCCGCGCCGTCTCGATCATGGCCCGGTCATTTGCCCGACGGCCGGTCGAGGCGCGCGGCGAGGCTGGAGGTGTCCCAGCGGCGGCCGCCGAGCGCCTGCACCTCGGCGTAGAACTGGTCGACCAACGCGGTCACTTCCAGCCGGGCGCCGTTGGCGCGCGCCTCGTCGAGCACCAGGCCGAGGTCCTTGCGCATCCAGTCGACCGCGAAGCCGAAGTCGAACCTGCCCTCGCCCATCGTCTTCCAGCGGTTGTCCATCTGCCATGACTGCGCGGCGCCCTTGGAGATCGCCTCGTAGACCAGCGCGCGGTCGAGACCCGCCTTTCCGGCGAAGTGCACCGCCTCGGCGAGGCCCTGCACCACGCCGGCGATGCAGATCTGGTTGACCATCTTGGTCAGCTGGCCGGCGCCCGGCCCGCCGATGTGCTGGATCGCCTTCGCGTAGGCATCGACGACGGGACGCGCGCGCTCGACGGCGACCGCATCGCCGCCGACCATGATCGCCAGCTGGCCGTTCTCGGCGCCCGCCTGCCCGCCGGAGACCGGCGCATCGACGAAGAAGCAGCCGCGCTGAGAGGCCGCCTCGGCCATCTCGCGCGCCAGCTTCGCCGAGGCCGTTGTGTGATCAACAATGATCGCGCCCTGTTGCAGCGCCGGCAGCGTCTCGCCCACCACCTGGCGCACGTCGTCGTCGTTGCCGACGCAGAGCGCGACGAGCTCAGCGCCCTTCACCGCATCGGCGACGCTGGGCGCCGCGCGGCCGCCGTACTCGGCAGCCCATTTCTCGGCCTTGGCGGGCGTGCGGTTGAACACCGCAACCTCGTGGCCGGCGCGCGCCAGGTAGCCCGCCATCGGATAGCCCATCACCCCAAGCCCGATGAACGCCGTCTTCATGCCCGCTCCCGAAACCGCATTTTAACTGGCCGCCGCCACGAATGGCCGCGAGCGAACCGCTAACCATAGTTCGGCAGGACTTTCACGCGCCATGGCGAGCCCCGACGCCCCGATCATCATCAAGAAGATCAAGAAGGGCGGCGAGGCTGGCCACCACGGCGGTCAGTGGAAGGTCGCCTACGCCGACTTCGTGACCGCCATGATGGCGTTCTTCCTGCTGATGTGGCTGATCAACACGACCAGCCCGCAGCAGAAGCGCGGCATCGCCGACTACTTCTCGCCGGCCTCGGTCTCGCAGACCACCAGCGGCTCGGGCGGCATCCTGGGCGGCGCCTCGCTCAGCAGCTCCGGCGCCAAGAGCTCCGGCTCGAAGGACATCGTTCAGCAGCTGGCGCCTGAGGCGCCGCCGGACGTGACCGACAACGGCCAGAGCCAGACCACCAGCCACCAGGCGACTCAGGGGTCGGAGACCAAGGCCGACGACGCGGCGCTGACCAGCGCGGCGCAGTCGCTGCGCCAGGCCATGCAGGACATGCCGGAGCTGGCCGAGCTCTCCAAGCAGATCATCGTCGACCAGACGCCGGAGGGGTTGCGCGTTCAGCTGGTCGACCAGGAAGGCCGTTCGATGTTCAACGAGGGCTCGGCCGTGCCAAACGACCGCGCCAAGGTGCTGCTGGCGGCGGTGGCGCGGGTGGTGCGCCAGCTGCCGAACCGAATCACCATCGCCGGCCACACCAGCGCCGCACCCGGCGGCGCCAAGCCGCCCGGCGACTGGACGCTGTCGTCGAACCGCGCCGACGCCGCGCGCCAGCTGCTGCAGGCGAACGGCGTCGACCCCGACCGTATCTACCAGGTGGCAGGCAAGGCCTCGTCCGACCCGCTCTATCCGGACGATCCGCTGCTGCCCGGCAATCGGCGCATCACCATCACGTTGCTGCGAGAGGCGCCGGTGCTGCCGTCGGATGCGGGGCCGTAAGGCCAGGGCGCGATTGGGGCGATCGGGTGTCTTGGCGGCTTGCCTCACGCTCCGGAATACCCCCTAATCCGCCTACAAGTTAACGCTGCTTTGGAAGAGGCGATCCTCGTCCGGTGACCCAGCACTTCCCGACCCGCCAGCTGCGTTTATTCCTCACCGCGCCCTCGCCTTGCCCGTATCTGCCGGGCCGCGAGGAGCGGAAGGTGTTCGCGCACCTGCCGCTGCTGGATGGCGCGCTGGTCAATGATTCGCTGACCCAGGGCGGTTTCCGCCGTTCGCAGAACATCGCCTACCGGCCGGCCTGCGAGCAGTGCGCGGCCTGCGTCTCGGCGCGTATCCCGGCCGCGGACTACCCGTTCTCACGCTCGGAGCGGAAGACGCTGGCGCGCAACGAGACGCTGCGCCGGCACGTGGTGGAGGCCGAGGCCACCGTCGAGCAGTTCGAGCTGCTGCGCCGCTACCTCACCGCTCGCCATCCTGGCGGCGGCATGGCCGACATGACCTGGCCGGACTTCGTGGCGATGGTCGAGGACACTGCGGTGCGCACGCACCTCGTGGAATACCGCGCGCCCTCCAGCGACCACGGCCCTGGCGAGCTCACCGCCTGCGCGCTGGTCGACCGGCTCGGCGACGGCCTCTCGCTGGTCTACAGCTTCTACGACCCGGCCCAGTCGCGGCGCAGCCTGGGCTCATTCGTGATCCTCGACCACATCCGCCACGCCGGCCGCCTCGGCCTGCCCTTCGTCTACCTGGGGTACTGGGTCGAGGGCAGCCACAAGATGGACTACAAGACCCGCTTTCGCCCGCTGGAGCTTTTGCGGCCGAGCGGCTGGACGCGCCTCGAGGAATAGCGGCTGCCGGTTACCGGCCGTGCAGAATGAAACTGAACCCGAGGACGCCGTCGCCGGAGAAGCGCGGCGCCTCAGTGGAATCGGGGGTGCGACGCTCGGGGGACAGGGCCGGGTCGGGGCCGTAGTCGTGCTGATCGTAGCCGATGAGCGCGGTCGTGGTCCCGCTGCGCCAGCCATAGCCCGCCTCGATGTCGCGGCGCTGCACGCGCCCCTCGTCGCTCCAGCCGCCCCAGTCGCGCGACCCGACGTCCATCGAGCGGCCGTGCAGCGTGGCGTAGAGGCTCCACCCCTGGGGCATATACTGCGGCTCGACGGGCTGCTCTACCTGATAGTACGCCTTCTGACCGCTCGCCTGCGTCGGCGGCGCGACCGCCGAAACGTCCAGAGCCGGCGCCGCCTGCGCCAGGGTCGGGACAGCAAGCACCAGCGCCAACCACTTGCCCATTGTCGAGCTCCTTTCTCGACGCGTAACAAGCGTAAGCTTAGATGGAGCAGGTATCGCGGCCTTGATTTGCCGCAACCGGGTCCCGACGCCGCCTGCGGGGCTGGTCGCCGGGGTCAGACCATCGACTTGATCGGCCCCTCGACATCGCCGCGGACGAACTGGTCGACGAAAGGGTTGCCGGAGCGGTCCAGGGCGCTGGCGGGTCCGCGCCAGACGACGACGCCGCCCTCCAGCATCGCCACCTCGTCGCCGACCATCCGGGCCGACGCCAGGTCGTGCGTGATGGTCACCGCGGTGCATCCCAGCCCCTTCACCTGCTCACCGATCAGGGTGTTGATCGCCCGGCTGGTGATGGGATCGAGGCCGGAGGTCGGCTCGTCGAAGAAGATGATGTCAGGATCGCCGATCACCGCACGCGCAAGGCCGACCCGCTTCTTCATCCCGCCGGAAAGCTCCGCCGGGTAGAGGCCGGCGAACTGGCGCGCCATCCGCACCCGCTCGAGCGCCGCCAGCGCCCGTTCCTTCGCCGCCTTGCGCGGTATGTGGTCGGCGTTGATCAGGCGGAAGGCGACGTTCTCCCAGACCGTCAGGCTGTCGAACAGGGCCGAGCCCTGGAACAGCATGCCGAACCGGCGCGCGAGCCGGCGCCGCTCGCGGTCGTTCAGGCCCTGGACCGGCCGGCCGTCGAACAGGATCTCGCCGGCATCCGGCTCGATCAGGCCCGCGGCGATCTTGACCGCCACGGACTTGCCCGAGCCCGACGCGCCGACGATCACCAGCGAGCGGCCCGGGTCCACCGACAGGGTGAAGCCGGCGAGCACCGGCGGGCCGCCGAACGTCTTGTGGACGGCGCGCCATTCCAGCCGGGGCGTCGCGGCCGCCATCACCGGCTGAAGACCGAGGTCATCAGGTAGTCGGTGGCGAAGATCAGCACCGCCGCGGTCACCACGGCGTGAGTGGTCGCCCGCCCCACCCCCTGCGCGCCGCCGCTGGAATTGTAGCCGTGGTAGCAGCCGCTCAGGGCCACGATGAAGCCGAACACGCCGGCCTTGATCAACCCCGAGACCACGTCCCACTGCTCCAGGAAGTCCCAGGTGTTGCGCACGTAGACGGTGGCGTTGAAGTTCAGGGTGCGGGTCGCCACGACCCAGCCGCCGGCGATGCCGATGATGTCGGCCACGGCGGTCAGCACCGGCAACGTCAGCACCGCGGCCAGCAGGCGAGGCGCGATCAGGTAGCGGAAAGGATCGGTCGACAGCGTCTGCATCGCGTCGATCTGCTCGGTCGCGCGCATGGCGCCGATCTCCGCCGCCATCGCCGCGGAGACGCGGCCGGCCAGCATCAGCGCCGCCAGCACCGGTCCAAGCTCGCGGGTGATCCCGAGCGCCACGATCTGCGGCATGATCTGCTCGGCGTTGAAGCGACCGCCGCCGGTGTAGATGTTGAGCGCCAGCGCCGCGCCGGTGAACACTGCCGTCAGCCCCACGACGGGCAGCGAGAAGTAGCCGACGCTGAGAAGTTGTCGTCCGAACTGGTCAAAGAACCACGGCGGCGAGGCCCAGGCGGCGACGCCGCGCAGACCGAACAGCGCCATCGCGCCGGCCCGGCGGACGGCGTCGAGCACCCAGGCGCCGACTGAGCGGACCGGCTTCAGCGCTGCGGGAACCGCGGCCACGCTAGTCCCCCGCCTGCTTGGCGTCCGGCCGACCGGCGGCGCCGTGGCTGGCCGCGCCCCGCGCCTCATCCCCGCCCGCGCCGCTCTGCGGGCGGATGAACTGGCTGATCAGCCCGTACACGTCGATGGCGCCCTGGGTGTTCTCGATCTCGCCGCCGGACTTGAGGTTCTCCGTCGCTGCGCCAGGCTCGATGGCGACGTGGCTGGCGCCCATGAGACCGTCCGTGACGATCCTCGCGGTCGAGTCCGACGGCAGCGGCACGCCGGGGTCCAGATCGAGCGTGGTGGTCGCCAGGTAGGTCTTCGGATCCAGAGTGATGGCGGCGACCGTGCCGACCTTGACGCCGGCCACGCTGACCGCGGCGCCCGGCGCCAGCGAGCCGACCTGACCGAACCTCGCGCGGACCTCGTAGCCGTGCGGGCGCACCATGCCGCCGACCGTCAGCGAGTAGGCCAGGAAGCCTGCGGCGACCAGGATGACCACCGCGCCGACGCCCGTCTCCGCCCACTGCCCCTTGGCCATCCGTACGCTCCCGCTAGTGGTCCGCCGCAGGCGCCGGGGCCGGTTTGCGGCTCTGCGCCGAGAGTTGCGAGATCAGCCGGTCGATGTCTCCGCCGTGGAAGTCGATGGTCGAGACGAAGTCTTTTTGCTGGAGGATGGCCAGCCAGACGTCCTGGGCCTCCACATCCACCAGCTTCCAGTTCGCTCCCGAGCCCCGCACCCGCCAGGAGACCGGCGTCGGCTTCTTCAGATCGCCGCCGCTGATATTCGATCTGACCACCACGTCGCCAGGCCTGAGCACCAGCGATCCCGTGACCGTCAAGGTGTCGCCGTGGAAGTCAGTCAGGCGCTGCCGATAGACGTTCTGCTCGTAGTCCTCGAACACCGCCAGGAACCGCTGCATCTGGTCTGGCGTGATCGTGCGCGCATGCTTGCCGAGGGTGAACCTTGCGATGCGTGGGATATCGGCAATGTCGTGAAGGGCGTCGCGGAACGCTCTGATCCGGACGTCGGCGCTGCGGGATTTGTCGACGAGGATTGTGACCAGCCGCTGACCCTGGGTCTGGACAAACTGCTCGGCGCCCAGATCGCGCGCAGCCCCCGGCTGGGGCGCGGCCTGCTCGGCGCGCGCAAGCGCTGGCAGGGAGGCGGCCAATCCGAGCGATCCGATCGCCCCGGCCACGCAGGCAATCCTCGCGATGACTGTTCGGCGGCGCTGGTCATCCATGCTGCTCGACCTCTCCTGGACTTCGGTCAGGCCGGGCGCATGCGCCGCGTCGGTGGCGACAGCCCTGACGCCGGCTTGAATTACATGGCGGCTTTCGACGGGCCTTGACGTGTCGCAAACCGGCGTCGCCGGAATGGTGCGGCGCGCTGCGGTCGCCCGAGCGCCCAGGCGCTCAGCCCCAGGGTCCCGGCGGAGCGTCGCGGCGTTGGCCCCAGGGGCCCTGTTCGCCGCGAACGGGCGCATCGGCCGCAGACCCGGGCGATTGTTGCGGCAGGGGCGCAGCGCGCGTCGGCGTCGGCTCGACCTCGCGGCCGCCGCCGTACTGCATCAGCGCCTGCACGCGCTTTTCCACCGGCGGGTGGGTGGCGAAGAGGCCCATCACGCCCTCGTCGTCGTCCTCCAGGAACATCGCCCGCATCGAGGCCGGCGCGTCGAGGTGGGCGTGGCCGCTGATCTTCCTGAGCGCGCTGATCATCGCGTCGGGGTTCTTGGTCAGCTGCACCGAGCCGGCGTCGGCGACGTACTCGCGGGTGCGCGAGATCGCCATGCGGATGACGATCGCCAGCACGTAGCCGATCGCGCCCACCACCATCGCCACCAGGAAGAACACGCCGACGTTGCCGCGTCGGCCGCGCAGACCGCCGAACGAGCCCCACATGATCGAGCGATAGATGATCTGGCACATCAGCGTGATGATGCCGGCGAAGATCGAGGCGATCACCATCGTGCGGACGTCGCGGTTGATGATGTGGCTGAGCTCGTGGCCCAGCACAGCCTCCAGCTCCGCATCGTCCATTGCCTGCAGGATGCCACGCGTGACGGTGACGCTGAACTTGCCCTCGTGCAGGCCGCTGGCGAAGGCGTTCATCTCGTCGGTCTCGATGATGCGCAGCGTCGGCATCGTCAGCCCGCGCGAGATACAGAGATTTTCCAGGAGGTTGTAGGCGCGCGGCTCCTCCTCGCGGGTCAGCAGCCGCGAGCCGGTGGCAAAGTCGATGATGGTCTGGTTGAAGAAGTAGGCGAACACGAACCAGACCACCGCGACGGTGAGCGCCAGCGGCGCCGCGCTCCACATCAACGAGAGCGCCTCGGCGACATCGCCGCCGTAGTCGTCGCCGGGCGGCAGCATGCCGGCCCAGATCATCCCCAGCGTCAGGAAGAACACCATCCCGAGCAGCAGGATGGGAAAGCCGATCAAGAGCATGATCGACCGGATATTGTTGTTCCAGATGTAGGTCTGCAGACCCAGCGCAGGCACGTGTCGGGAGCTTCCGTTAGCTGAACTTCACCTGCGGAGCGGTCTGCAGCGCGGCGCGGTCCGGCCCGGCGTCGAAGAAGTCGCGCACCGCGAAGCCGGCCGGGCCGGCGATCAGCACGGCGGGGAAGCGCTGGATCGAGGCGTTGTACTCGCCGACCGCATTGTTGAAGAAGCGGCGCGCCGCGGCGATCTTGTTCTCCAGGTCGGCCAGCTCGCCCTGCAACTGCAGGAAGTTCTGGTTGGCCTTCAGGTCCGGATACGACTCGGCGACCGCCATCAGCCGGCCGAGCGCCCCGGTGAGCGCGCTTTCGGCCTGGGCGCGCTGTTCGATGTTGCCGGCGCTGGCGGCGGCCGCCCTCGCCTGCGTCACCTCGTCGAGCGTGCCGCGCTCGTGGGCGGCATAGCCCTTCACCGTCTCGACCAGGTTCGGCACCAGGTCCTGCCGCTGCTTCAGCTGCACGTCGATGTCGGCGAAGGCCTCGTTGGTATTCTGTCGCAAGGCCACGAGCCGGTTGTAGGCGCCGATGAAGAGGACGCCGACCAGCACGATGATTGCGACAAGGACGATGAGCGCGAGCATGGTTTTCCCCGACGATGCGTCCCTAAGGTAGTCGTCGTCGGGCCGGGCCGCTAGCGCCCCCCGCTTGCGGCGTTCGGACCGGCGCGGCTCGCCTCATTGCAGGCTTCGCCGTCGCCGACAAAGGCGCCACGAGGTTGCGATGAGGACCCAGGGGGCTCTTCGCCGTTAGGGAATGTCCGAGAGCAGGGAAATGCGTAGCGAATGCCGGACCGCATGAATCGCCGGACTTTTCTCGGCGCAGCTGTCGGCGCCGCGGGGCTGCGGCTCCCTTCCGACGCCCCAGCCGCTTTCGTGATCCGCGACTGGCTGGGGCGCGATTGGCGAAATGAACGCGTCCGCTTCCAGCTCGGGTCGTCGAACGCCGGGCATATCGGGCGCGGCCATGCCGTCAGGGACGCGCGGGGCGGCCTTGTCCCGTTCGAGCTTGTCGGCGACTCGATCGAATTGCTGGTCGACGTTCCAGCCTTTGCGGAGCAGCGCTTCGAACTCAGGGCCGATGGCGGCCGCGCCCAGACCGACCTGAGGGTCAGAGAAACCCCCGACCTCCTCATGCTTTCCAACGCGGCCGGCGCGGTCGCTCTGCGGCGGCGCCTCACCGCAGACCAGGCTCCCATTGCGGGTATCGATCGCGGTGATGGGGTCTGGGTGGGCGCCTCGCGACTGCCGGCGTCCAAGGACGCAGTCGCCTCCTATCAGGCGACTCTGGAGCGACGAGGTCCGGTCGCGGCCACCGTTGTCTGTCGCACGAGCTTCGCCTCCGGAACGTCATGGGAGATGCGGGTCACCCTGCAGGCTTCCGATCCGGCCGTCCTCGTGGAGGAGGTCTGGAGCCAGTGGGACCATCCTCAGATGGTGCTGGACTTCACCGCGCAGTTCGCGCCGACCCATCTCTACTATCGAAACGGCGCCGACGCGGGGAAGGCCACTGTCGGGACAGTGGCCTTCGAGCCACTCAGCGAGGATCCAGGCGGCAAGGTGTTCGAGCTCGAGCCCTGGCTTCACTGGTGGCTTTCCCCACGCCGCGGGAACTGGGTCGCGGCCTATTCCGACCAGAGGCCGAAGGCGCTCGTCGTCGGCGCCCTGCGCGGCGACCAGTGGCTGACCGAGCAGGACCTCGCTCTGCACCGCCAGCCCCAGGTCGTAGACGTCGTGCGCACGCCGGGAGGCCTCGACGTCGTATTTCCGGGAAGGGCCTCGCGACGCAACTGGCTGCTGGCGATGCTGCCGAAGGAGGCGATCGACCAGACGCTGGTTGGGAAGCGCGTGCGCCCGCCGCCGCAGGACCTGGTGATCCGACACGGCGACCTCCCGCTCGACCGGGTGAAGGACTGGACCCTGAACTGGCCACGCGCGGACGGCCCACCGTCCCGCCTGATGCTCGAACCGGACGACATCGCGCGGCTCAAGGCGGCGCCGCCGGACGCGGCGTCGCTCGCCGCGGCGCGGAGCGCCCCGCTCGGCGAAACCGCGACCGAAGCCACACTCGGGAAGGTCGTGCCCGCCTATCTGGCGACCGGCGACGAGGCGCTCGGTCGGAAGCTGTCCACCGCCGCGCTCGCCCAGATGCAGGCGGCGACCGACTTGTTCGTCGGGCAGAACGACCTGGTCACGATGGGCTTCGCGCCGCACTGGCACACCCGGATCGTCTACGCCGCACACGTCGCTGACTTCGGGCTCGCCGATGCGTTTCTGAGCGCTGCGGAACGCGACCAGCTTCGCGCGCAAGCAGCGTTCCTCGCCTACACCGTCAGCCGCCCCGACTATTGGTCGCCGGCGCACGGCTTCTTCGCCAACCCCGGCATGACGTCCACCGTGGCGGCCTACCAGGCCTACCTGGCCTGCCTCATCCCCGACCATCCGCTGGCCAAGACCTGGCTGGACGGCGCGCTGGGCGAACTGATGAACGAGCTGCTCACCTGGTCGGACGAGGACGGCGGCTGGCTGGAGGCGCCGCACTACGCGATGAACGCCTGCGACTACCTGCTCGGTGTCGCTGTCTGCGCCCGCAACAAGGACCGCCCGGAAATGATCGAGCATCCGAGGCTGCGACGGGTGCTGGAGTGGTTCGGCAAGATCTCCACTCCGCCGGACGCTCGGCTCGACAACGAGCGCCATTTCCCGCCGATCGGAAATACCTTCCTGCTCGAGCGCACGGGCGAGTTCGGTCTCGCGGCCTACCTATGGCGCAAGAGCGATCCGCAACTGTCAGCGCGACTTCAGTGGCTGCATCAGGCGTCGGGCTCGCCCAGCATGCCATTCATCGGCGGCGCCTACCCGGCATTCGCGCCCTATAGGGCGGTGTTCTCGGATGCGGCGCTGCCGGCCTCGCAACCTGACTATGCATCGGAGCTGTTTCCAAAGACCGGAGTCATACTGCGCGCGGGCTTCGGCACCCCGCGAGAGACCCAGCTGCTTCTGATCGCCGGCGCCAATCACTCCCACTATGACTATGACTCGGGGAGCGTCACCATTTGGGGCAAAGGCGCATCTCGGACGACTTCGGCTACACCGGCCGCGGGCCGATGTCCGACCACTCGATGGTCGACAGCCCAGGCAACAAGGAAATATTCGATATATCGGTCTTCAAGCGCACGCCGCGCGTGGACTATGTCGAAGGGCGCAGCGGCGGCTGGAAGCGTCAGGTGCTGTTCGTCAAGGACAAGGACCCGCTTGGATCGAGCTACTACATCATTCGAGACGTCCTCGATCCTCGGCGCCCTGGCGTCTGGAGGCTCTGGTTCACCGGCGAGGTGCGGCTGCGCGGCGCCGACGCCGTCGTGCTCGGCGACGATGACGTCGACACCGACGTTGCGCTGTTCGGACCGGATGCGCTTTCGGCGCGGACCGAGACGATCACCCGCAAGTGCCCGGGCGGCGCGACGGAGGCTGCGCCGATGACGACCACCCAGACGGCGATCGCGGCGCCGCTCGCGGCCGGCAGCGGGCTTGTCGCCATCGTCAATCCGCGGCTCAAGAGCGCCAGCCCGGCGCGTTGCAGGCTGGTGAGGCCCGGCGTTATCGAAGTGAGGTCGGAGCGGCGCACGGACACGATCTGCATGTCCGACGAGGTGATCGAGTTCAGCAAGGCCGGGGCGACTTTTCGAGGTCGCGTTGGCGCCTTCATCGGCGAGGCGGCGCACAGCCTGGTCGTCATCGACGATGGCCAGGTCCAGGTCCCGCCGGCGTCGTGAGCCCATGCGGCGCGAGCGCAGTGGTCGGCGTGGGCGGCGCGGGAAGTGGTGGGCGGCGAGGGGATCGAACCCCCGACCTCCTGGGTGTAAACCAGGCGCTCTGACCGGCTGAGCTAGCCGCCCGCAGTCGCCCCTTCTAGCGGCGTCGTGCGCCGATGCGCAAACCCAGGCGCCCGCTTCAGTTCAGCGCGGTCTTCAGCGCCTCGCCGATCCGGAACTTGGCGGTCTTCGAGGCGGGGACCTTCACCTCCGCGCCCGTGCGCGGATTGCGCCCCAGCGTCGCGCCGCGAACGATCGGGGTGAAGCTGCCGAAGCCCATCAGGCGGACCTCCTCGCCACGCTTCAGGGCCGAGGTGACCGAGGCGACGAAGGCTTCCACGGCCGCCCTCGACTGCGCGCGGCTGAGGCCAGATCGCGCTTCGATTTCCTCGATCAACTCGCTCTTTGTCATTGGCTCGCCTCCCCCGCAGGCCGGCCGGCCTTTGCGCCGGCCCCCACCGCGCAGGAAAGCGACTAAATGCCCATGACAGCGAACCGTCAAATGGCGACGGCGCGGGACTGCTCCCGCGCCGCGCACTTCTCTGTGGACGGCTCAGTTCCGCCGCGAGACCGCACGTTGGGCCGCCGGCGGGGTGGGCTGCGGCCGCCCGCCGGCGGGCGCAGGCGCCCGCCGCCAGACGCCCTCGGCGTCGTCCTCGTCGTCGTCCGAGGCGGTGGCCGGCTGCGCGTCGTCGGCGTTCCACTCGATCGGGATCAGCGGGCCGGTCAGCGCCCTAGCGAGTACCTCGTCGACCGTGGAGACCGGGATGATCTCCAGCCCCGACTTCACGTTCTCGGGCACTTCGGCCAGGTCCTTCTCGTTCTCGAGCGGGATCAGCACCGTCTTGACGCCCGAGCGCAGCGCCGCCAGCAGCTTCTCCTTCAGGCCGCCGATCGCCAGCACCCGTCCGCGCAGGGTGATCTCGCCGGTCATGGCGAGGTCCTTGCGGACCGGCACGCCGGTCAGCACCGAGGTGATGGCGACCGCCATGGCGACGCCGGCCGACGGGCCGTCCTTCGGCGTCGCGCCTTCCGGCACGTGCACGTGGACGTCGGTCTTCTCGAAGTCGGTCGGCGCGATGCCGAACTTGGTCGAGCGGGCGCGCACGAAGGAGGCGGCCGCGTGGATCGACTCCTTCATCACGTCCTTCAGGTTGCCGGTGATCGACATGCGGCCCTTGCCGGGCATCTGCACCGCCTCGATGGTGAGGATGTCGCCGCCGAAGTCGGTGTAGGCGAGGCCGGTGACGATGCCGACCTGGTCCACCTCGTCGGTCTCGCCGTAGCGGAACTTGCGCACGCCCGCGTACTTCTCGACCAGCTCGGGGGTGACGGTGATCGACACCTGCTTGTCCACCGCCATGTCGCGCACCGCCTTGCGGGCGAAGTTGCCGAGCTCGCGCTCCAGCGAACGCACGCCAGCCTCACGCGTGTAGTAGCGGATCAGGTCGCGGATCGCCTCGTCGGGCACGATCCACTCGCCTTCCTTCAGGCCGTGGTCCTTGGCCAGCTTCGGCAACAGGTGGCGCTTGGCGATCTCCACCTTCTCGTCCTCGGTGTAGCCGGGCAGGCGGATGATCTCCATCCGGTCCATCAGCGGCTGCGGCATGTTGAGGCTGTTCGCCGTCGTGACGAACATCACCTGCGAAAGGTCGTAGTCGACCTCCAGGTAGTGGTCGTTGAAGGTGTTGTTCTGCTCGGGGTCGAGCACCTCCAGCAACGCGCTGGACGGGTCGCCCCGCCAGTCGGCGCCCATCTTGTCGATCTCGTCGAGCAGGAAGAAGGTATTGGTGGTCTTCGCCTTCTTCATCGACTGGATGATCTTGCCGGGCATCGAGCCGATGTAGGTGCGCCGGTGGCCACGGATCTCGGCCTCGTCGCGCACGCCGCCCAGCGAGAGCCGCACGAACTCGCGGCCGGTCGCCTTGGCGATCGAGCGGCCCAGCGAGGTCTTGCCGACCCCAGGCGGGCCGACCAGGCAGAGGATCGGGCCCTTCAGCGAGCCGGTGCGGGCCTGCACCGCCAGGTACTCGAGGATGCGCTCCTTGACCTTCTCCAGGCCGTAGTGGTCGTGCTCGAGGATCTCCTCGGCCTTCACCACGTCGATCGGCTTCTGCTTCGACTTGCCCCACGGGATCGACAGCAGCCAGTCGAGGTAGTTCCGCACGACGGTGGATTCCGCCGACATCGGGCTCATGTTGCGCAGCTTCTTCAGCTCGCTCTCGGCCTTGGTCCGCGCTTCCTTGGAAAGCTTGGTCTTCTTGATGCGCTTCTCGAGCTCCAGCAGCTCGTCGCGGCTGTCGTCATGCTCGCCCAGCTCGCGCTGGATCGCCTTCATCTGTTCGTTCAGGTAGTACTCGCGCTGCGTCTTCTCCATCTGGCGCTTCACGCGGGTGCGGATCTTCTTCTCCACCTGCAGCACGCTGATCTCGCCCTCCATCAGGGCGTAGACCTTCTCCAGCCGCTTCACGACGTTGAAGATCTCCAGCAGCTGCTGGCGGTCGCCGATCTTCACCGCCAGGTGGGCGGCGATGTTGTCGGCCAGCGCGCCGGGCTCGCCGATCTGCGGGATCGACGCCTGCGCCTCCGGCGGCACCTTCTTGTTGAGCTTCACGTAGTTCTCGAACTGCTCGACCACCGCGCGCGAGAGGGCTTCGGCCTCATGCGCCTCGCCGCCTTCCTCGTCGATCTGGGCGGTCTCGGCCTCGTAGTACTCGTCGATGCCGGTGAAGCGCAGCACCGCCGCGCGCGCCTTGCCCTCGACCAGCACCTTCACCGTGCCGTCCGGCAGCTTCAGCAGCTGCAGCACATTGGCGATCACGCCGACGTCGAAGATGTCCTTCGGGGTCGGATCGTCCATGTCGCGGTCGCGCTGGGTGGCGAGCAGGATCTGCTTGTCGCCCTTCATCACCTCCTCGAGCGCGCGCACCGATTTCTCGCGGCCGACGAACAGCGGCACGGTCATGTGCGGGAACACCACGATGTCCCGCAGCGGCAGCACAGGCAGGGTCTTTATCTCGGACATGACGCTTTCAATCTCCTGGCCCGGCGCTTTGGGGAGGAACGCGCCTGGCCGCCATCCGGACCACGGTCACTCGACGATGCGCCGAGTCGGATGGCCCGTCCGCCGAAGCCGGCGGCTTTGTAGGCTCGATTATGTGGATGCTTTCAAGGCCCGTTCAAGCGAACGGTTCCCGAAGGCGGCAAGGGGTCGCGCCGGCCCGGCGAAGGTCGAACGAACGTGTCCGGCGAAAAGCAGAGTGGGCACGATGCTTGCGCAGACTGCGCATGGCGCGGACGATCTTGCCGCCGCGAGCTGTGACAGAAATCACACGGCCCCGGCGCGTCAAGGCGCCGCCGGTTCGACGGCCGTCCTCGGAGGTCCTTTCCCTCGAAAGCAAGCGGTCACCCCCTTGGGGCTTGGCGGAGGTCGCCTTGCGCCCCCTCCACCGCCCGGCTGCGCCGGACGGTTCCCCCTCGCCCGCGCTCTGCGGTGCGGGGGAGGAGCAAGCGACGCAACTTCGCTCCTCCACCGTCGCGCAGACGACGGGGGAGGTGGATCGGCGCGCTGCAGGCGCGACGAGACGGAGGGGGCGCAACGGCGGCGTCAACGCTCGGCCCCCAAGCGTTCGTCGCCGAGCATGAAGGCGCCGCCCGACCGCAGATCGCACCGTAAAGCAACCGCAAACTACGGCGCCTCCCCTTCGCCCAGCAGCGCCGCTTCCAGCTCCGCCAGCGTCGCCTCGCCGGCCTCGATGCGGTCGAGGATCGCCCGCGCCCGGCCCACCACCCGCGCCGTGTCCACATCGTCGGGCGCGTCGAGCTCGGCGCTCTCGGCCCCCTCGCTCACCCGCGGCAGCAGCCGCGCCAGCAAAGCCACGTACTGCGGCACGTACCAGCGCTTCAGCTTCGCCAGGGTCGCCTCCTGGTCGGCCTCGAAGTTCAGCAGGATCGAGCGCGCGATCCGCTTCGATATGCGGTTGCGCGACCCGAACGCCCGGCCCGGGTTGCCGGGCAGGAACCGGCCGTTGGCGTCGCGCGGCACGGCCCCAGAAACGCGAGTGGGGTCAGCTTCGCTCATTCTTCGTCCTCCAGCATGTCGTCGTCGTAGGCATCGTTGTTGTCGTCGAGCTCCGGGTCCGGCCGATCGTCGGGGTGTTCGGCGTGGTAGCGCGCCTCTCGGGCCGCCCAGTAGGCGTCGTTGTGGTAGGCGGCGCAGGGGCACTTGCCGTCAGGTCCCTTCTTCGCGCGCCCGTTGCAGGGAAACAGGAAGATCGCCCGCTCGCCCGGCCGCGGCCTGGTCGGGAACGGCTCCTCGCCCGCCTTCCAGTCCTCCGCCGGGGCCGGCATGGGCGCAGCGTCCGAGGCCGGCTTCGACTCCGCCGGCGCGCCGCTCGCGCCGAACCGTCGACGCATCTCGCGCGTGCAGGCCCCCAGGTTGAACCGCCCCGCCTCGCAGGCCTCGCGCGCCATGGCCTCCCACCACGCCTGCGAGAGGGCGGCCGCCTCGCCAAGCGACGCCGCCAGCGCCGCATCCTGGGACTCGCGCGCCATCAGCACCGTCGGGCTCATCCCCAGCGCCGCGGCGATCTCGGCCCGCCCGCGCCCCGCCGCCCCGAGCTGCAAGACGCGCCGCAACACCTGCTCGTCCCGCGCCTCCCCCGCCGCCGCGTCCCCCGCCGCTGTGTTAGGGGCGCCGTCGCTCATGTTCAGCCTCGTTTCGATTGCGAATTGCGGCGCCGACAGTAACGACACTCTCGGTGAATTGCAATCAAAATCGAACGAAAAGAGAACGTTTGACGGCGGACACCACGCCAGCACTCTTATGCCGGCGTCCACATCCCCCACACACCTTCCCCCGCACACCTTCCACGAAGGAGACGCCCGTGGCCGCCCTCCCCCTCCGGCACTTCCGCCTGGCCCCAGAGCCCGTTACCGCAGACCCGCTCGCGGGCGACCCCCCCAAGGCGGCGCGCAGAGCGGCGCGCGGAGCGGCGCGCCCCAAGACCGCACATCGACCACGCTTGGCCTGACCTGCGGGCCGGACGGCCCCGCCCTCGCCGGCGCCCCGCTGCTGCGCAAGACCGAAAAGGGCCTTCAGCCCCTGCCCCGCGACGAGCTCGCCGCCCTCACCCTCGCCGCCTACGGCGAAATCCCCGACCTCGGCCGCCTCACCCGCGGCCTGGCCGCTGCCGCCGCCGCCCTGAACCGCGCCGACCTCCCGCT
>Ga0134126_10002366_pt1 | contig 23813 bp, 22 predicted proteins | sample KB31752_FD_96881 | JGI IMG/M metagenome (GOLD analysis project Ga0134126, IMG submission 96881) | Terrestrial soil microbial communities with excess Nitrogen fertilizer from Kellogg Biological Station, Michigan, USA - KB3-175-2 | ecosystem: Environmental > Terrestrial > Soil > Unclassified ... | reverse complement strand
CGCAGAATGGCGCACCGGCATCTCGGTCAGCACGATCGCGGCCGAGCACGATGTCACGCCACGACGCGTCCGCCAGATCGTCGACGGCTATGCCGACGCAGCCATCGAGGAGATGGTGACCCCACGCACGCGAGCGATCCTGGCGCCGAACCTCGCTGGCAACGCCCCTGACTGGGACGTGATCCGAAGCGTGGCCGACCGACATGACTTGAAGGTGATCGAGGACTCCTGCGACGCCCTCGGCCCGACGCTCCGCGGCACTCCGACGGGCACGCGCTCGGACATCTCCGCCACCAGCTTCGCCCTGAGCCACATCATCACCTGTGCGGGCAACGGGGGGATGATCATGTTGGACGACGAAGAACTCCGGGACCGGGCCACCATGATCCGTCGGTGGGGACGGCGTTCGGAGGTGCAGAGTTATGGATCGGGTGGCGGGGAGCGGACCCTTCGTGAAGAGCTGGACGGGGTCCTCTATGACTCGAGTTTCATCTTCGACGAGTTCTGCCGGAACTTCGAGCCCTCCGAGCTCGGTGCTGCCTACGGCCTCGAGCAGTTGAAGAAGTTGGCGCAGTTCACCGCGCGCCGGCAGCGAACCTTCGAGATGTACAACGAGATGCTCCAGCGGCACCCGGACGTGTTCATCCCACCCCGCACCCTGAGCGGGCTCGAGACGGTGTGGATGGTTTGTCTGGCGCTCATCCGGCCCGACGCCGGCGTGTCGCGCCCCGCCCTGCAGGAGTATCTCGAGCGCCGTGGAATCGACACCCGCACGGTATGGACCGGAAACGCCACCCGACAGCCCTTCTTCAAGAACGTTGAGTACCGGGTTCCCGCCGACGGGCTGCCCAACGCCGACCAGGTCATGCAGTGGGGCATCACCCTGCCGTCGAGTCACGGGTTGGACGATGGTGACATCGCCTGGGTGGCCGAGTGCGTTGACGGGTTCTTGGCCGCACGATGACACCTCCCGGTGGGAGCTGTTCGCGACGCTACAGTCGCCCCTGTGAGCGGAGTCGTCGAACGCGGGCTGGCCGGGCTCCCCGTAGCGGCAGGTCGGTGCGACATCGCTCCGACATGGACCGGGGGCCGTCCGCTGCACGGCGACCCGACCGGCGTCGGCTCACGGGCCCACCGGCTCGGGGGAACCGTGCGAGCGGTCGGATCACCGATGGTCGGCGTTCCGGGCGAGCGCCTCATTGTCTCAGCCGCCGGCGGCGAACCGTGACACATCGCTTCGCGACCGAAGACCGGTCCGAACCCTCGCGGGGTGCCGCTCAGGCCATCGCCGACAAGCTGCGAAACCAGATCCTCTCCGGCGAGTTGGCGGACGGTTCCACGCTGCCCCCCTTGGACGAACTGATAAAGCGTTTCGATGTGAGCAAGCCCACCGTTCGCCAGGGGCTGCAGATCCTCGAGACCGAGGGGCTGCTCAGCGTCCGCCGGGGCCGTAACGGCGGCTCGGTGGTGCACCTCCCCCGTCCAGCTGGCCCTGCCTACGCCATGGACCTGCTCTTCAGGTCGGGGAACGTTCCGTCCGAGGACATGTCCGAGGCCCTCAGGCAGATTGAGCCGTTGTGTGCCCGCATGTGCGCGCTGCGGGACGACCGGGAGACGACCGTTCTGCCGTACCTTCGGGCGGTCCATGCCAAGGGCCAGGCGGCGGTGGACGACGTGCTCGGTTGGACGGCGGCGGCCCGCGAGTTCCACGAGGAGGTGGTCCGCCGCTGCGGCAATGCCACGCTGATGACGGTCGTGGGCGCGGTCGAGTCCGTGTGTACGGCTCGGGCCGCCGCGTGGGCGAGCGGAGCCAGAGATTGGCCCGAGGCGCCGATCCGCGACGACGCCTACCGTCGGCGCGGCCTCGATGACCATGCCCTGATCATGGCCTTCATCGAGCGGGGCGATCCCGAGGCGGCGGCGCGTGAGGCCTGGCGGCATCTTCAATGGGTACCGGCCTATCCACCACCGCCAGCGGCCGCGGACTGATGGTCGTCCTCGGCACCGACGAGCTGGCTCGGCTGTGGGGGGCATGACACGCCGGCTGTCGGTTCTCCTCGACAAGCAGGAGATCCATGAGGCGACCCTGCGGTATTGCCGAGGCGTCGACCGGCTCGATCGCGACCTGATCCGTTCGGCGTACCACGACGACGCGGTCGACCACCACGGTGGATACTCGGGACCGGTCGAGGTCGTCATCGCCCGGCTGCTCGACCGGCTTTCGTCATGCTACGAGAGCACCACGCATCTGATCGGCAACCAACTGATCGACGTGGAGGGAAATGAGGCTGATGCCGAGACGTATTTTGTCGCCTTCCACATTTTGCGGCAGGATATCCCCGACCTGGAGATGATTGGCGGTACTAGGGTGTGCCATCTCACGGTGCTAGGCCGTTACGTCGATAGGTTCACCCGACGTAATTACACCTGGAGGATAACCAGCCGTACGGTGGTATTCGATTCGATCCAGACCGGCTCGTCGAGAGCGACAGTTCCCGAGGCGATCCGGAATACGGCCGTCTTCGGTAGCCGAGACCTGTCCGATCCGAGCTACCGCCCCATGCTCGTGAAGGATCGGCGTGCGGGGGATCGGGCGAGCACGCCGAAGAGGCCCATCGGCGACAATGGATAGGGGGTCATGAGCGGTTTGGGTCCCGAGCATGGGGAGCCGAAGATCGGGGTCATCTTTCCCCAAGATGAGATGCCACCGTCGCCCAAATGGGTGCGTAAGTTCGCTGAGTTGGTGACCGAGGGGGCCTATGAGTACATCGTGGCTGGCTGTCACGACGCCGGGGTCGTCAGCCGCCAAGCCGCTCCGAGCGGATGGGACAAAACGTGGCCCTACCCTGATGATTCCGCTCGACTGCCGTACAGCGGCTTGACGGAGTGGCACGAGGTGTTCGTGCTCTTCGGCTTCCTCAGTGCGCTCCTTCCCGACGTCGGGTTTCTCACCAACGTTGTGCCGGCTCCACAGCGCCAAACGGTCGTACTGGCCAAAGAGGCTGCCGAGGTCGACATTCTGTCGAGGGGTCGGCTCCGACTCGGTCTAGGAGTGGGGTGGAACGAAGTCGAGATGTTGGCGCTCGACGGGCCCGGTTCGTTCGCCGAGCGCGGTGCGGTGCTCGATGAGCAGATCGCGGTGCTGCGGGCGTTGTGGCGGGGTGAGGATGTCGATCGCTTCAACCGTTTCCATCGTCTCGCAGGGATCCGGATCAGCCCGCTTCCGCCACAGCGGCCGGTGCCGATCTGGATCGGCAGCCGACTCGGTAAGCGCGCCGTCAGCCGAGTGGTCGATCTGGCTGACGGGTGGATGCCGGTGGCGGTACCGGGGGAGGAGCTGCGTCAGGCGCTGGCCGAGGTGCGCGCGCGAGTCGAGCAAGGTGGTCGGGATCCTCGCCGACTCGGACTTCAAGCATGGATCCTGGTTGGAGATGGCGACGCTGATCGGATCCGACGCGAGCTCGACGCGTGGATCGGGCTCGGGGTGTCGCATGTGTGCTTCGACGCTCGGCATGCCGGCCTTGAGCCCGAGGCGCTGCTCGACCGATTGGCCTGGGCCCAGCTACTGACGTAGGACGACACGCCCTCGTTTGCCTTCTGCCAGCGTTGGCCGGTGTGGGCAGCTTCGCCGTGACCATCACGAGTTAACCCCGTGTCCGCCGATCTGATGCATCCAACCGTCGGTCGAGAGGGCCGACGAACAGCGGCCAGGCAGCGTTGGCCAGCGCACGTGCGGGCGGCTGACACCGTCGCTCGTCCGCCCGATCCAGCGACGAGCAGGCCCAAGAGTTCTCGCCGAGGCTCGACGGCATGGCACCTGGAGGGCAAAAGGATTAAGCTGTTTATGGGAGTCCTGCCCTCCTAGGGGGAGCGTCAGGCTCAGATGGACTAAACAACCTAGTTTTTTTGGAGGCACGATGGGTGTGGGCTCCACGCACTACGCGATTATCTCGGCCGATGGGCACGCAGGTGCTGATCTGCTGGACTACAAGCCCTATCTGGCCGGGCGGTGGCATGACGAGTTCGACGCCTGGGCGGCAGCCTTCGTCAACCCCTACGGCGACCGGCTGTTGAGCGAACGGCCCACCTGTAACTGGGACAGCGATCTCCGCATCTCCCAGTTGGAAGCTGACGGCATCGTGGCCGAGGTGATCTTCCCCAACACCGTGCCTCCCTTCTATCCCCAGACCCAGTTCTTCGTCCCCCTTCCGCCATCTGACCGACAAGAGTACGAGCGGCGGTGGGCCGGCCTACAGGCCCACAACCGATGGCTGGCCGACTTCTGCAGTGACCTTCCCGGCCGGCGGGCCGGAGTGGCCCAGATCATGCTCAACGACGTCGACGATGCCGTGGCCGAGACCCGCTGGGTGGCTGAACAGCCAGGCCTGTTCGGGGGAATACTGCTGCCCGGAGTACCACCGGGTAGTGAGCTGCCCGGACTGTGGTCGCCGGTCTACGAACCGATCTGGGCCATCTGTGCCGAGCTCGGGGTACCGGTCAACCACCACTCGGGCGGCGGGATCCCCGAGTACGGCGAAGACGACCTGGGCCGGACCATGCTCCATACCGAGGTGACCTGGTTCGTCCACCGGGCCTTGTGGCACCTGACCTACGCCGGGGTGTTCGAGCGCTACCCCGACCTTCGATTCGTCATCACCGAGGCCGGTGCCGGCTGGGCGGTGGCCACGCTGCGCCAGATGGACGCCACCACCGAGCGCTATCGCATGCAGGGCAGCTCGGCCAACTTCTTCGGCGGCAACACGGCGGGCAAGCTGCCCCACCAGCCGAGCGACTACTTCCGGACCAACGTCTACCTCGGAGCGAGCTTCTTGCACCGCAGCGAGGCCGAACTGGCCGAGCAGATCGGGGTGGACCGCATCATGTGGGGGAGCGACTTCCCCCACGTCGAGGGCTCCTACCCCTTCTCCCGCGAAGCCCTCCGGGCCACCTTCGCCGGGCTCCCCACTGACCAGGTCCGGTCGATGGTGTCGGAGAACGCCGCCCGCGTCTACGGATTCGACCTCGCCGCCCTCCAACCCATCGCCGATCGGGTCTGTCCCACCGAAGACGAGGTCGCCGCTCCGCTGGTCGACTTCCCCGACTCATGGTGCAACGCCTTCGCCCGGGCCGCCACCTACGCCGACGCCTAGGCCAACGGGAAGAGGCACCACCCGGCGCGCCCGCCGGTCGAGCACCGAGTACCGCCCCGAACGGCAATTGACCACCTGAGCACCGAACCGCTAGCGCACCGACCAAGGAGAGCATTCCTGATGACCGTTGACCGCGTCCTGTATGCCCAGGCCGCCCACGGCGAAGCCGAGATCGCCGCCGTGATGGAAGTGCTCCGGGGCGGCCCCCAGGCGCTGCGCATCGGCCCCAGGGTGGCCGAGATGGAGCGCCGGGTGGCCGGCCTCTTCGGCAAGTCCCAAGGGCTCATGTGCAACTCGGGGTCCTCGGCCCTCATGCTGGCCCTGGCCCTCTTGGACCTGCCGAAGGGGTCGGAGGTCATCACCTCGCCGCTCACCTTCTCCACCGACATCGGCTCCCTCTACCACCTAGGGCTCACCCCGGTGTTCGTGGACGTGGAGCCCGACACCTTCAACGTCGATGCCGCCCGCATCGAGGAGATGGTCACCGACAAGACCAAGGCCCTGTTCTTCCCCAACTTGGCCGGCAACGCCCCGGACTGGGACATCGTCCGCCAGATCGCCGATGGTCACGGGCTGGCGGTGGTCGAAGACTCCTGTGACGCCCTGGGCGCCACCTTGCGGGGGACGCCGACGGGGACCCGCTCGGATCTGAGCTGCACCAGCTTCGCCATGTCGCACATCATCACCTGCGCCGGCAACGGCGGCATGGTGCTCTTGGACGACGAGGCCCTCCGGGACAAGGGGCTCATGCTGCGACGCTGGGGCCGGCGCTCGGAGCCCCACCTGTTCGGCTCCCAGGCAGCCAAGACCGGCCGGGTGTTCCGGGAGGACCTCGACGGCATCCCCTACGACAACGACTTCATCTTCGACGTCCAGCCCTGGAACCTCGAGCCCTCCGAGCTCGGTGCCGCCTACGGCCTGGTCCAGCTGGACCGCCTGAGTGAGTTCCACGAACGGCGCCAGAAGAACTTCGAGGTGTACACCGCCTTCTTGAAGGAGCACCCCGACGCCTTCGTGCCGCCCCGCCAGCTCGAGGGCCTGGAGACGGCCTGGCTCTGCTATGGCCTGCTCATCGCCGACGATGCCGGCTTCGGTCGCCCGGACCTCCAGGAGTACCTGGACTCGGTGCGTATCGACACCCGGACCATCTGGAGCGGCAACATCACCCGCCACCCCATGATGGAGGGGGTCGAGTACCGCCAGCCAGAAGACGGCCTGCCCAACGCCGACCGGGTGATGGAACAGGGGATGATCCTGCCCTGCAGCCACGGCCTCACCGACCCCGAGCTCGACTACGTCTGCGAGCATCTGGGCCGGTTCCTCGAGCGCCGGTGACGCCGCGCCTCAGCTTCAACACCTGGAACCACTCGGCGGTCTGGGATCTGCCCCCCACGCTGCCCGAACAGATCACCGCCGCGGCCGCCGCCGGGTACGACCACATCGGGCTGGATGTCCCCTCCCTCTTGGCCCACGAGGCGGCGGGCCTCACCGCCGAACAGATCCGGGCCCACATGGACGAAGTCGGGATCTCCTCCTTCGAGCTGGTGCCGTTGCCCCTCTCCGCCGACCCGGCGGCTACCGAGGAGGGTCTCGCACGGGTGGTGCGGTTCGCGCCGATCCTCGGTGCCCATCAGGTGCTCGCCGTGGTGGACGGCGAGGTCACCGGCCGGACCATCGTCAACATCCGCCGCTGCGTCGAGCAACTGGCCGCCCTCGGGGTCGGCACGGCCATCGAGTTCCTGCCCTCGGTGCCGGTCAACTCGATCGAGGCCGTCGAGCGCCTGCTCGACGCGGTGGACCGCCCCGAGGCCCGGGTCATGGTGGACACCTGGCACTTCTTCGTGGGGCCGAGCACCTGGGAAGCCCTCGACGCTCTGCCGCCGGACCGCCTCGGGTTCGTCCAGTTCTGCGATGGTCTGCCGGCCCAGTCGACCGATGTGCGCCAGGAGTACCGGCAGCGGCGGGTGCTGCCGGGCGAGGGAATCCACGGGCTGGCGGCATTCGCCGACCATGTGTTGGCCCGGTGGCCCGACGTCGTGGTCAGCGTGGAGGTGCTCTCTTCGGCCTGGCGATCCCGGCCGGTGGAGGAGTTCGCCGCCGCCACCTACCGATCCACCCGGCAGTTCTGGCCGGTCGAAGTCCATGAGAGACGAGGAGATGATGACGATGGCCGAGGATGACTACCGCAGCGTGGGCCGTTCGGGGTTGCTGGTGTCAGCCGTCGGGTTGGGCTGCAACAACTTCGGGATGAAGCTGGACGCACCGGGCTCCGCCGCCGTCGTCGGCGCAGCCTTGGAGGCCGGCATCACCTTCTTCGACACCTCCGACAGTTACGGCGGCGGAACCTCCGAGGAGCATCTGGGGGCTGCGCTACGAGGACACCGAGACGATGTGGTCATCGCCACCAAGTTCTCCTCACGGATGCGCCCCGGCCCCTATGGGGCGGGGGCATCCCGCAAGTACCTGATCCAAGCCTGCGATGCCAGCCTCCGGCGGCTCGGCACCGACTACATCGACCTCTATTACCAGCACTGGGTGGATCCGGTTACCCCGGTCGAAGAGACGCTCGACGCTCTGGACGACCTGATCCGGGCGGGGAAGGTCCGCTACATCGGCTGCTCGAACGTGGCCGGCTGGCACCTCGTCCAAGCCCGGCACCTGGCCAAGGAGCGAGGCCGCCAGCCTTTCGTCGCCTGCCAGAGCGAGTGGAGCCTGCTCAACCGGGCCATCGAGGCCGAGCTGGTCCCGGCCGCCGAAGCCTACGGGGTCGGTGTGGTGCCCTATTTCCCGTTGGCTTCGGGTCTCTTGACGGGGAAGTACACCAGGGGCCAGGACTTTCCCGCCGGGTCCCGCATGGCCGAGCTGCCCTTCTTCACCAAGATGGCGACCGATGAGGCCTTCGCCGCCGTCGAACGCCTCCAGGCCGTGGCTCGCTCAGCTGATCTGCAACTGCTGGAGGTGGCGATCGGCTGGCTCTTGCATCAGCCGTCGGTGGCGGCAGTCCTGGTCGGAGCCACCACGCCTGAACAGGTGAACGCCAATGCTGCCGCCGCCTCGGTGTCGCTCAGCCCCGATCTCCTCGAATCGATCAGCCGAGCGAGCCGAGGCGACGCCGGAGAGAACCCCTGATCTCGATGCCCGAAGAGCCCGTTGATGTGGTCATCGTCGGGGCCGGGGCGTCGGGGGCGGTGGCGGCCCTGCGCCTGGCCGAAGCCGGCCTGTCGGTCACTTGCCTCGAACGGGGCGACTGGCACGACCGGGGGGAGTACCGCGGATCGTCGCCGGACTGGGAGCTGACGTCGCGCAAACAGTGGGCCTCGGATCCGAACGTCCGGGCCGATCCGGTCGACTATCCGGTTGATGCCAGTGACTCGGATATGAGCGTCGGCATGTTCAACGGGGTGGGTGGGGGGACGATCCTCTTCAACGGAGTGTGGCCGAGGCTCACGCCAGCCGACTTTCGGGTTCGGTCCGAGGATGGCGTCGCCGATGACTGGCCGCTCAGCTACGAGGAGCTGCTTCCCTACTACGAGGAGACCGATCGCCAGTTCGGCGTCTCGGGACTGGGCGGCAACCCCATCTACCCTGGCGAACAGTCCCCGCCGTGCCCTCCATTGCCCATTGGGCGAGGCGGGCTGCTGGTGGCCCGGGCCCATGCCCGTCTCGGTTGGCACTGGTGGCCCGACACCAACGCCATTGCCTCTGTCCCGTACCGGGGGCGCAACCCCTGCGTCCAGCGGGGCACCTGTCCGCAGGGCTGTGGTGAAGGGGCGAAGGACTCGGTCGACGTCACCCACTGGCCCGGGGCGGTTGCCCAGGGCGTGCGCCTTGTCACCGGCGCCACCGTGCTCCGGGTGGTCACCAACCGCAAGGGCCTGGCCACCGGGGTGGAGTGGGTCGACCGGGGCGGAGCCATGCACTTCCAGGGGGGTCAGGTCGTCCTCTTGGCCGCCAACGGCATCGGCACGCCTCGGCTGCTGTTGGCCTCGGCCACCAGCGTCCATCCCGACGGCTTGGCCAACTCCTCTGGGCTGGTGGGCCGTCGACTCATGCTGCATCCCATGGCCAAGGTGAACGGCTGGTTCGACGAACCGTTGGAGAGCTGGCAAGGCCACAACGGCTCGGCTATCGGCAGCTGGCAGTTCTACGCCAGCGACCCGGCCAGGGGGTTCATTCGGGGATCGAAGTGGTCCCTTCACCCCGGCGGCGGACCGTTGCGGACGGCGCTGCCGCCCGACCGTCCTGCTGTGTGGGGACCGAGTCATCATGACTTCGTGGCCGAGCGTTTTGGCCGCACGATGACCTGGGTCCTTCTCTGCGAAGATCTGCCCGACGAGGAGAACCGGGTCGAGTTGTCCGAGCGATCCGACCAGTGGGGCCTGTCTGTTCCGTCTCTCCATTACCGCATCTCGGAGAACTCCCAGCGGATGATGCATTGGCAAGCCGAGAGGGCCGTCGAGTCGTTCCGAGAAGCCGGCGCGGTCGGGGTGGAGACGGCCATGGCCCGATCGAACTCTCATCTGCTGGGCACGGCTCGCATGGGGAACGATCCCGAGACCTCCGTCGTCGACCGGTGGGGGATGAGCCACGACGTGCCCAATCTCGGGATCATCGACGGCAGCGTCTTCGTCACCGTCGGAGCCGTCAACCCGACGGCCACCATCGCCGCCCTGGCGTTGCGGACGGCAGACCACCTGGTCGGGACGGGACCATCCGGTCAACCATCGTGGCGCTCCGCAGCGCCGAGCCATCCACCAGTACTTACCCGAGAGCGAGACGATTTCGACCGGTCGACGGGGTCTCGATCGACGTCCCGGTCCGTAAAGATACGCCCAGCTCCCATGGGGGCTTCCCTTCGTCGTCATTTCGAGCAGGTGGCGACCATGTTCATTCCCGGCCGACAGGATCGCCCGTCCCCAGTCTCGCTGGCCCTGGGCGACCGGCAGCTCAACATGGTCCTGACCGCCCGCCCCGACCTCGAGGATCCCCTCCGTCGAGCGCTCGCGTCGCTGGGGGGAGGGGCCGACATCGACCCTGGTCCCACAAGCCAGTTGGCGCGTCTCGACGGTGAGGCTCGAACAGCGCTCCTCCTCGTGGTCGCTGCCTCGTACTATGCCTCGCCCGAGGTGCACGACAGCATCGGTTATCCCGGCCAAGAGGCACGCACCGTCCACCCATTGGTGATTCCCGACTACGTCGACGAGGGTCTCCTCGATCACGTGGCTGGGCAATGACGACGAGCGAGCCTCCGGCACAGTTCGCTGCTGACTGTCTTGCCGGCGGTATCCTGTCTCAGGTCAACCTGCCGGGAAAAGGCTCTGCCCGCTCGTGAGGGAGCTCCCAGCCGACGGGATCCCCCAACGGTTCTTGGCCGACGACGTGCGGGCGGCAGATCTCTCGGACCGATGCGGCGCCTGGCCGATCCGGGGTCCCGAAATCCGTCGCCCTAGGTTGGTTGGTGGCGCCCTACGACTGGGTGGAGTGGCACCGAGACTACGACGATCCCGGTTCCTGCTCTCGCGGCGGGGGAGCTCGTGCAGGACCATCTGCGTGCCGAGCTCGATCGGGCCCCCGCTGGGGACTTACGGCTGATCAGTCTCTGCGCCGGGCCGGGCCGGGACGTCATCGGCGTCCTGGCCGTGCACCCGCGCCGGGACGACGTGCGCGCCCGGCTCGTCGAGCTGGACGAGCGCAACGTCGCGGTCGGGCGGCTGACGCCGGCCAGGGTTTCTGCACGGCCACGAAAGTTTCCCACCTGGCCCCGAATGTTGCCAGGTTCGGGTGTGCAAGGCCGGGCTGCACACCAATGCCCACGCCACCTGCCTCTTCGATGCCATCGAGGTGGGCGACGACGGGTCAGGACTGGCCCATCCCGCCGGTGACGAAGAGCTCGGTGCCGGTGACGAAACTGGAGTCCGAGCTGGCCAGGAAGAGGGCGGCGGTGGCGATCTCGAAGGGTTGGGCGAGGCGGCCGACGGTGGTGAGTGACACGAGGAAGTCGCGAACTTCCTGGGGCCGACCACTGATGGCCGGCGTGTCCGTCGGCCCGGGGTGCAGGACGTTGACCCGGATGCCTCGGGTGGCGAGCTCGGCGCTCCAGACCCGGGCGAAGGACTTCAGGGCGGCTTTGCTGGCCGCGTAGACCGACGATCCCGGGATCGCCTTCTCGGCGGCGGCGGAGCCGTTGAGGATGATGGACCCGCCGCTGGTCATGAGCTCGGCCGCTTTCTGGGCGGCGAAGAGGGCGCCCCGTACATTGAGCCCGAACAGTTGATCGAAACTCTCAGGGGTGACCTCCGCCAGGTGTTCTGTGAGGTTCCCGACGCCGGCGCTGGCGAAGAGCACGTCGAGGCGGCCGGCCTCGTCCCCGATGGTGGCGAACAGGCGGTCGATGTCGTCGAGGTCGCCGGCGTCGGCGACCACCCCTCGCAGCTGGGTACCCGCTCGCGTGGTGGCAGCGTCGAGCGGCCCCTGGCGGCGGCCGGTGATGTAGACCCGCGCCCCCTCCTTGACGAACAGCTCGGCGGCGGCGAGGCCTATCCCGGAGGATCCTCCGGTGACCAACGCCACCTTGTCCCGCAGCTTTCCTGGCATGGCGGCTCCTCCGGGAGGCTCAGGACAGGGCGGCGAGGGCAGCGACGATGTCGGCGACCTCGGTGCGGGCGGTGTAGTCGGGCTGCACGTCGACGAACCGCACCACCCGGTCCCGGTCGACGACGAGCACGGTCGGCCGGGGCAGGTGAGTGGCGCCTTCGGCGTTGACCTGGGCCAGGTCGAGGCCGAGCTGTCGTTGGGCGGCCAGCACCTCGTCGGCTGGCTGGAAGGCGATGCCGATCTGCCCCGCCAGCCGGCTGCCGGGGTCGGACAGCACGGTGAAGGACAGCTGCGCCTTCTCGGCGGTGGAGAGCGACTGGTCGGGAGACTGGGGGCTGATAGCCACCAAGCGGGTACCGAAGCGGTCGAGTTGGGGGAGGAGGTCGCGCTGGTAGGTGCGGAGGGCCAGGTTGCAATACGGGCACCAGCCGCCCCGGTAGAAGACGATGAGGGCGGGGCCGGTGGCGACGATCTGCTCCAGGCTGACCGGTTCTCCGTTGGCATCGTCGAGGGTGAAGGAGTCGAGGCGGTCGCCGACCTTGACGGCGTCGGTCGGGACGCCCTCGTCGAGGAGGTCGGCGACGCTGCGGTCGAACGCCTCGAGGACCTCGGCGGGGAGCTGCCCGGCGGCGGCAGCCTTGAGCTGGTCGGACTGCTCACGGATGGTGGCGGGCATGGGGCCTCCCGAGGCTTGAGTGGACTCGACGGTCCAGTAAATCGGCCGCCTACTGGACTGTCAAGTCCAGTAGGCGGGATACTGGGGCCGTGGGCATCGAACCGACGACCGCCAGAGGGCGCTCCACTCGTCGGCGCATCGTGGCCGCAGCCAGCGAGGTGGTTGCGGAGAAAGGGGCGTCGGCGGCCAGCCTCGACGAGGTCGGGGCCAGGGCGCCGGCGTCTCGCAGTCAGCTCTATCACTACTTCGACGACAAGAACGACCTGCTCAAGGCCGTGGCCGAGGCCACCAACGAGATGGTATTGGACAGCCAGGCCGAGCTCTTCGCCAGCCTTGGCACCTGGCACGGTCTGGTCCGCTGGACCGACGCCCTCGTCGCTCTGCAGGTGCAGCGCGGTGGTGAGGGGGGATGCCCCATCGCCAACCTGCTGGGGCAGCTCGGCGAGCAGCACGACGCCATCCGCGTGGTGCTCACCTCGGGGTTCGACCGATGGGAGGACCACATCCGCCGGGGTCTGGCCGCCATGGTCAACTCGGGCGAGCTCCGTCCGGACGCCGACGTCGACTGGCTGGCGGCATCCACGCTGGCCAGCCTTCAGGGCGGCCTTGTCCTCACCCAAGCCCGTCGAGATCCCGAGGCGTTGCGCCGCGCGCTCGATGGGGCCCTCGCCCTCATCGGGACGTTCCGCACCTGATCCACCCGGCGGGGGTGCAATCAAGTGCGTCGGGTGGGCGTCTGAGGGATGGAGGACCATCCGGGGAGAGGGGAGCCGAGTAGATGGAGGAAGCGGGGCAGGCGTTCCTGGAGGCGACGCTGCCGCATCTCGACGCCATCTACCGGGTGGCCCGGTACGCCGGCAACGACCACCACCGGGCCGAGGACCTCGTCCAGGAGACCTACCTCCGGGCCTACGCCTCCTTCGCCAGCCACCGTGGCCCGAGCACCCGGGCCTGGTTGGTGGCCATCTGCCTCAATCTGGCCCGCTCGGAGGGCCGGCGCCGGGCTCGCCGGGTGGTCGAGGCGCCGTTGCCCGATGACGGTGCCTTCTCGGCCGCCGGCTTCGACGTCGCCGACCAGGCCCTGGCGGCCCTCGACGCCGAGCAGGTCGCCCGGTCGCTCGCCCGGCTGCCCGACGAGCAGCGGGTGGCCATCGTGCTGATGGACCTGGCCGGGCTCACGGCCACCCAGGTCGCCGACCAGCTCGGCTGCCCTCGCAACACGGTGCTCTCACGCGTCCATCGGGGCCGCCGCCGTCTCGCCGTGATGCTGAGCAGGGAGGACGCCGGCCGTGACCCATGACGACCGGCACGTGGTCGCCTTCTTGAACGGCGAGCTCTCCGAGGGCGACGAACAGGCCTTCGACCAGCATCTTCTCGGCTGCGAGGCCTGCTGGCGGGCGGTTCGCGAGGACCGTGCCGGCCGACTGGCGTTGGACCTGCTCCGGAACCCGCCGGCCGCCGGGCTCGCCGACTGGGTGACGGCGTCGGTGCAGCTCGCCGACAGAGCACCCGGCACCATCCAATCCGGGCGCCGCCGTAGGTGGCCGAGACGACCGGCGGCCGCGGTGGCCGCGGCCGTCGCCGTGGTGGCCGTGCTCGGCGGGGCCCTGGGATGGGCCCTCGGCGGCCCTTCCGCCGGTGACCCTCCCCAGATCGCCGGGGTGGTGGCCATGATGCACCCCGCCGCGGCCGGTGACGCCGCACTGCAGGACGGTGAGCGGGTCGATCTCGGCGGCCAGTCGATGACGGTGCGGGCGTATCGAGTGCACGGTTCGGTCGTCCTCGTCGCCACCTCCGCCCGTGCCTTTCCGATCCCCAGCAGTTCCCACCTCATCGACGGATCGTCGTCGACGGCCTGGATGGCGGCCCAGGGCCCCGTCTCGATGTACGGCGTGAACCGGCCGGACGGCGGCGGTCGGTCGATGTTCGTCGTCGCGGCCATGCCGATGGCCCAGCTCCCACAAGTGGCCGCCCGCCTGCACCTCATCTGATGGCCATCTGATGGCCGAACTACTGGTGATCGGTATCGTGGCCGGCTTCCTGGCCGGGATCTCCCCCTGCATCGTTCCCGTTCTGCCCGTCGTGCTGGTCGCCGGCGGCACGGCGCCGGTCGACGCCGGGGCGCCGGACCCCGGCTCGACGCCGCCGGTCCGAGTGCGGCTGCGGCGACCGGTGGCGGTGGTGGCCGGTCTCGTCCTCAGCTTCAGCCTGCTCGTCCTCGCCGGGTCCGAGGTGCTGTCGCTCCTCCACCTGCCCCAGGACACCCTCCGGGACGTGGGCATCGCCATGCTGGCCATCGTCGGGGTCGGCTATCTCGTCCCCCCGGTCGCCCACCTCATCGAGCGGCCGTTCGCCCGGATCGGTTCCCGCCAGCCCGGCGGCCGGACCGGCGGGTTCGTCCTCGGGCTGGCCCTGGGCCTCCTCTTCGTCCCGTGCGCCGGACCCATCCTCGCGGCCATCACCGTGGTGGGGGCCACCGAGCGCGTCGGGGTGACGGCCGTACTGCTCACCCTCGCCTTCGCCGTCGGGGCCGCCGTACCGCTCCTGGCGGTCGCCCTGGCCGGTGCCCAACTGACCCGCCGGGTCGGCGCGCTCCGGCGCCATGCCCCGGCGGTGCGGAGGGTCGGCGGTGCCGTCCTCGTCGTCATGGCCGTGGCCGTCGCCCTCAACCTCTTCGACGGGCTCCAACGGGACGTGCCGGGCTACAGCGACGCCCTCCAGGGCTCGAGCGCCGTCCGCCACCAGCTTGGCGCCTTGACCGGCAACGCCAAGAGCTCCCTCGCCAGCTGCGACACGACCGCCACCGGCCTGGTCGACTGCGGGGCAGCCCCGAACTTCACCGGGATCACCGCTTGGTTGAACACCCCCGGCGACCGGCCGCTCTCCCTCCGGTCCCTCCGGGGCAAGGTCGTCCTGGTCGACTTCTGGACGTACTCCTGCATCAACTGCCAGCGGACCCTGCCGCAGGTCGAGGCCTGGTACAGCCGGTACCGCCAGGACGGGTTCGTCGTCGTCGGTGTCCACACCCCGGAGTTCGCCTTCGAGCACGTCGTCTCGAACGTCCGGGCCCAGGCGGCCGCGCTCGGCGTCCGCTACCCGGTGGCGGTCGACGACGCCGACCAGACCTGGGACGCCTACGACAACGAGTACTGGCCGGCCGACTACCTCGTCGACGCCGCCGGCGCCGTCCGTCATGTGCACTTCGGCGAGGGCGACTACTCGGGTACCGAGGGCCTGATCCGCCAGCTGCTCCGGGCCGCCCATCCCGGCGTCGTCCTGCCACCACCCACCGACGTGAAGAACCTCACCCCGACGGGCGAGCAGAGCCCGGAGACCTACGTCGGCTACGAACGCCTGGAGTACCTCGATCCTCGAGCCGCGCTCGTCGAGAACGCGCCCGCCACCTACCGGGTCCCGGCCACACTCCCGTTCGGCGCCTTCGGGCTCTCGGGGACCTGGACCGACCACGCCCAGGAGGCCACCGCCGGATCAGGCGCCGGTCTGGAGCTGCGGTTCCTGGCCAAGGACGTCTACCTGGTGCTCGGCGGCACCGGCACGGTCACCGTCTCGGTCGACGGTCAACCGCAGAAGACCATCCAGATCGGCGGGGTGCCTCGGCTGTACACCCTGTACCGCGGCCCCACCGCCACCACCGGGACCCTCTCCCTCCAGGCGTCCCCCGGGGTCGAGGCCTACGACTTCACCTTCGGATAGCCGACGCCGCGTCCTCCCCATGGATCTCAGCGCCGGAGCTGCCCCCAGCGGACCGCGACATCGTCATCCCCGACGACCTCGATGGTGGGGAGGGGCAACCGGTTCGTCAGCCACAAGAGAAGGTCTGACCGGGTGCCGCGGACGCCGAGGTCGGCCGGGGTCCGGATGGAGGGGGCGACCCCCGGGCGGTCGAGGTCGACCCACCATTCTCCGGGACCGTCGGTGGCGTACAGGTGGAGGAGCCCGGTGAGGCCCTCGACGTCGTCCCGGGTGAGCAGGCCCGGCAGGAACTCGACGACGAATTCGCCGATCCCTGCGGCGGCCACCGCACCGTCGAGAGGCTGCGGGGTCGATCGGCCGGGGCCCGAGGCCGCCGTGGCGCCGTCTTGGGCGTCCCAGCGGTGGATCGCCACCTCGACGGCCAGCCGCCGGCACCACCAACGGACGGTCCCGTCCCCGGTGGTCGAGAACGTCCAGGTGCGGGTGTCGGGATCGGCGGATCCGAGGACCGAGACGACCCGATGCAAGCCATCGAGATACCAGGCGGGAAGGTCGACCGGGTCCGCTGGGGCGGGATCGAGGCTGTGCCGGCTGACCCGGGCGCCGGACGCGGCGATCGCCGCCATCCACTCGAAGATGCCGCCGGTGTGGCGGACGAGGTCGGCCGTGTCCCACCCCGGGCATTGGGTCACCGGGCGCTCCCAGTCGGTCTCGGCGGCCGCCAACAGGGTGCGGGCATCGCCATCGGCCGTAGCCAGCAATGTGGCAGGGTCCACTGGCCGAGTCTGGCACGGGCCCTGGCCCAGCCGCGGGCCTCCGCTCGGCCGCCTACGGCTGGGCCGGCGCACCGGTGGCCAGCCTGCAGGCCGCGTCACGCTGGCCGGGCGGCCCGATCAGGACCAGGTGGTCGTCGGCGTGCAACACGGTGTCGCCGTCCGGGATGACCACGTCGCGGCCGCGTTGGATGGAGGTGACGATGACGTCGTTCGGCAGGGCGGCGTCCCGCAGTCGCCGTCCCACCAGAGGGGAGGAGCCGGCCAGTCGGGCATCCCGGGCTCCGGTGACCTCCCCTCCGCCGTCCAGTTGCCGGAGGCTGGCCAGCAGGCCGAGGCGGTAGCCACGGACCACGTCGGAGATGGCGAGGGTGCCGAGCACCCTCCGGTCGGCGTCGAGGACAGGGGCCCAACGGTGCGGTGCGGTGGTCAGGGCGTCGACGGCCACGTCGAGGGTGGCCGATCCGGTGACGGTGGCGGCCGCCCCGTCGACGACCTCGTCGACCGTCCCCGCCGTGTCGTCGCCACGGCCGCGCAGGCCGTCGAGGGTCACGGTGCCCTCGAGCCGACCTTCGCCGTCGACGACCGGTGCTCCCACCAGGCCGGCTTCCACCAGTTGCCGGCACGCCTCCCGGGTGGGGGTGTCCCCGGAGAGGACCAGGCGGGGGACGGCCATGGCCCGGGCCACGGGCACGCTGGCCAGCAGGGGCATGCCCAGGAGGATGCGCTGGGCGGCGGCGTCCGAGCGGTGCCGCAACTGGCTGCGGTAGATGGTGTCGTCGCCCCGTCGGACGATGAACCAGGCCAGCCCCACGGCGATCATGGCCGGGGCCAGCACCGCCAGGCTGCCGGTCATCTCGGCCACCATCAACATGACGGCCAACGGCGCCCGGGCGATGCTGCCGAAGCAGCACATCATGCCGACGATGACGTAGGGCGCGGGGTCGTGGCCCATGGAAGGGACGACCGGCTCGAAGAGACGCCAGACCGCCGCCCCGACGAAGGCGCCGATCACCATGCCCGGGCCGAAGATGCCCCCCGAGCCGCCCGAGCCGATCGACAGGCCGGTGGCCACGATCCGGGCGAAGGGCAGGAGCAGCACGATCCACAGCGGCAACCGCAACAGTTGGGCGCTCAGGCCCTGCTGCACCCAGCCGTACCCCGTCCCGAGCACCTCGGGGATGGCCAGGGCCAAGGTGCCGACCAACAACCCGCCGACCGCCGGTTTCACCCAACGGGGGACCCGGAGACGCCCGAAGCCGGCCACGAAGCCGTAGAAGCCCTTGGCGTAGAGGAGGCCGACGAGTCCGCCCAGCACGCCGATGAGGGCGAACCAGGCGAGGTGGGCCGGGTCGTCGAAGCGGTAGCTGGTGTTGAAGCCGAACAGCGGCGTGAACCCCTCGGCGGCGCCGAAGATGACGTAGGCCACGATCGAGGCGATGAAGCAGGGGAGGAGCGCCCCGGGGTCGACGTCGTCGCGGTAGGGGATCTCGGTGGCGAGCACTGCCCCCCCGAGCGGCGCGCCGAAGATGGCGCCGATCCCCGACCCGATGCCCGTCGACACGGCGATCCGGGCGTCGCCGGGACTGAGGTCGAGCTGCCGGGCGAGCAGCGAGGCGAACCCGGCGCTGACCTGCCCGGTCGGGCCTTCCCGACCACCCGAGCCGCCGGAGCCGATGGTGAGCGCCGAGGCGACGATCTTGACCACCACCGCCCGGAAGCGGATGCCCCGCGGGTTGTGGTGGACCGCTGTGATGGCGGCATCGGTGCCGTGTCCCTCGGCCTCCGGGGCGAAGCGGAAGACGAGGACGGCGCCGAGCAGCGCCCCCAACCCCACCACCAGGGGCAGGGCCCACGGTCGTGAGAACGAGGCCGAGGCGGCGTGACCGCCTTCACCGGCTGGGGTGGGGACGTGATAGCCGGCGAGCACGCCCAAGAACAGGTGGGTGGCCCCGAGGAGGGCCTCGTAGAAGACCACGGCTCCCACCCCGGCCATGACGCCGATCAGGAGGCCGAGCACCAGCCACTTCTGCAGGTACGAGGCGTCGGCCAACCAACGGGAGGCGGCGGCCATCACGGCCCGCCACGAGGTCCGCGACACCGGGCCCCGCTCCCGGGCGCTCACAGGTCCCACCCGGTGCTCCAGTCCTGCTCGGGGACCTCACCGGCGGCCGCCGCCAGGTGGCGTAGCCCGGTGGCCATCGGTTCGAGGGTCTCGGGAGGGATGGAGGCGAGCAGCGAGGCCATCTCGTGGCGCCGGCGTTCGGTCACCAGGTCGACCAGCTCCCGGCCGGCGAGGGTCAGGGCGATGCGCACGTGCCGGCGGTCGCTGCGGTCGGTCCGCCGGCGGACGAGGCCTTTGCGGACCAGCCGGTCGACCAGGCGGGAGGCGGTCGGGGCCGTCACCGCCACCGTGTCGGCCAGCTCGGCGATCCCCTGGGGACCCCGTGAGGCGAGAACGACCAGCGATCGGTACTGGGTGAGGGTCACTTCCTCGCCGGCGTCGGCGAGCGACCGGGCGGCCATGGCGACCAGTGCCCGGCTGGCGGTGACCACGGCGTCCAGGACCGAACCCTCGGCGGTCGTCGGGGTGTCAGGACCGGCTACGGTACGCAGAGGTTGAGTCATACGGCAACAATTGCATACGCTAATGATATCCCCCCCGTGCTCCGCCGCAGCGTTCCCGTCGCCCTCACGGCGCTACTGGTGATGCTCGGGGTCCCGGCGTCGGTCTGGTTGGCCCTCGGCTCGGTTTCGGCCGGAGGCACCCCGTCGGCTCCCCCGGCCTCCATCGGCGTGGTCGAGGACCGGGCCGTACCATCGGCCGTCCTCCGCCTGCCCCTCCTGGACCAACAGGGCCGGCCGGTGACCCTGGACCGGTTCCGGGGCCGTGCCGTCTTCCTGGTGCCCTTCCTCACCTCCTGCCAGGAGGAGTGCCCGATCACCACCGGCGCCCTGCTGGCGATGGCTCGGTCGATCCGGCTCGACGGCCTGAGCCACCGGGTGGTCATCGCCGAGGTGACCGTCGATCCGGGTCGTGACACCCCCGCCCGACTGGCCGCCTACGCCGGCCTCACCGGATCGCACTGGCCGCTCCTGACGGCGTCGAGCGTCACCGTGGCGCGGCTCTGGCATTACTTCGGCGTCCACTACCGGAGAGTCCCCGAGGGTTCACCGCCGGGGATCGATTGGGAGACCCGCCGGCCCTACGCCTACGACGTCAACCACACCGAGGGGTTCGTCCTCCTCGACCCACGTCTCCACGAGCGGTTCTCAGCCGGCGGGATGGCCAAGGTCTCCGGAGTCCCCAAGCGGCTCGCCGGGCTGCTCGACGCCCAGGGCCGAGCCAACCTCCGGGATCCCGGCGGTGGGAGCTGGACGGTGGCCGGAGGCCTCGAAGCCATCGGTTGGGTGTTGGGGCGGCCGGTCCCGGACCTGGTCGGATCATCGCCGGCGCGTGACTGAGTGCTCGGGGCGGCTCACCACCTGGTTGCATAGCAGCCTCATCCTCGGCGACGTGCAACCAATAGTTGCGACTCGTGGGACGCTCAGATCGGACGCTTGGTCGGTGCCCGCGGTCGGTCAGTCGGCGGCGATGCCCTCGATCCCGGCCCCCAGACTGGCGACACTCCCCAGATCGGTCAGCGAACCGTCAGCGTTCACGTGGAGCTCGTCCACCGCCCCGGCGGCACCGGCCTCGACGAACAGGGTGCTGCCGTCGGCCGAGGCAGCCATGTCGATGGGTCCGGCATCGGTGGAGGCCACGACACCGGTCGTGCCGATCAACGAGGGGGTCCCGTTCGAAGAGATGCTGTAGGCGCTGAGGCTGTTGCTCCCGGCGTTGGCGACGTAGTAATAGGCGCCCACGGCGGTGATCCAGCACAAGGCGGTTTGGTTGTCAGGAACCGACGCACTCAGGCTGGTCAGCGCGCCGCCAGGGGCGAAGCCATAGGTGTGCAGGGTGCTGTTGGCCGCCTCGGCCACCGCCAGCTGTCCCGTGGGGGTGGTGGCGAAGGAGAAGGGCACGTTGCCCGGATCGGCGGTGACCGTCGGGGTGGCCGACAGCAGCCCGATCGGGTTCACGCTGAACACGTCGAGCGAGCTGGTGGCGGCCTTGGTGGTGACGATCAACTCGGAGCCGTCGGGGCTGAAGCCGATCTGGCCGGGGGAGCCGAGGAAGTTCGGCGGTGTCGTGTTGGACAGCCCGAGGGTCCGGGTCGATCCGGGCAGCGGGACCAACCGGTCGCCGAAGAGCCGGTAACCGGTGACCGTTCCGGTCCCTCCGGCGTCGAGGACGTAGACCAGGTTGCCGTGGACGGCCACGCTGTCGGGGAAGGGGCCGCCTGAGCTCACCACCTGGACGAGGTGGATCCCCGGGCCCTGGGTCGAGAGCACCGAGAGGGTGTTGCTGCCGGCGTTCACCGCCAAGAGGAGCTGGCCGTTCGGGTCGTAGACGAGGGACCCCTGCGAGGCCAGTTCGTCAGCCGTCGCCCCCGAGGACTGACCACCAGCCCCTCCGGTGGACACCGTCTGGTCGAGGGAGAGCCGCCCGTCGGGATGCTCGTCGAGCACATCGATGGCGTTGCCGGCCGGGTTGTCGGTCTGGACGAACACGGCGTGGTCTCTCCCCGGCGGCCCGAACGGTCCCCCGAAGGGGCCTCCCTGGGCACTGGCAGCGGCGGCGATACCGAACGTGGCCACCCCGCCGAGGGCGGCAGCGGCGAGCGATCGACGAACCTTCTTGTGCATCTCTGGCCTCCTCTGACCGGGTGGTTCAGCGAACCCCCGGTGATGGAGACGCACAGAACACTGCGCCGATTGCCTCCTCGTGTCCGACGATGTTCGCCCGGATGTCTGCCGGGGATCAGGCGATCAGGAGGGTCTTGGCGATGGTGGCCCTGGCTTCGATGGTCGAGTGGGCCTCGGCCGCCGAGGCCAGAGGGAACGCCTGCCCGATCAGGGGGGTGAGGTCGCCGGCGCGCACCCTGGACAGGATCTGCCCGGCCAGGGCGGTCCGCTGGTCCGGGGTGGCCTGGAGATCCCTGATCCCACTGAGGGTGACGCCTCGCCGGCGGGCGTCGTCGGGGTCGATGGGGGCGAAGGAGCCGCTGGGCGCACCGTGGGCGGAGAACCGGCCACCGTCGGCCATGACCTGGTAGGCCTGGCGGCCCAGGGGGCCGCCGACCCCGTCGAGGACCACGTCGGGACGGGTTCCATCGGTGAGGTGGAGGACGTCGTCGGTCCATGTCGGGCGGCCATAGTCGACCGCGGCGTCGGCTCCGGCCTCGGCCACCACGTCGAGCTTGACCTTGCCCCGGGCGGCCCCGATGACCCGGGCCCCACGTCCCCGGAGGAGCTGGAGGAGAAGGACCCCCATGCCCCCGGCGGCTCCCAGCACCAGGACGGTCTCCCCGGCCGTCACCCCGGCCAGCCGTGTGATCCGTAGGGCGGTGGGGCCGTCGTGTAGGACGGCCACCGCATCGAGGAGGTCCACCCCGTCCGGGACGGGAACAGCGTCATCTGAGGACACCACCGCCCGCTCGGCATACCCCCCGGTCCCACTCGGGTCCCCGGTGTGGGCGATCACCGGCTGTCCCAGCCAGTGGCCGTCGACCCCGACCCCCACCGACACCACCGTTCCCCCCACCCCACCCCCGGGGACGTAGGGGGGCCGGATGGGGAAGAAGTCGACGCCGCGGCCGCCCCGGATCATGGTGTCCACGAACAACACGTCACTGGCCGTGACGGCCACCACCATCTGGCCCGGACCAGGAGTGGGATCGGGCAGTTCGGTGACGGCCAGCACCTCCGGCCCGCCGAAACGGGTGGCCTCGATCACCCGCACGGCTCAGGCCGCCCCTGGCCGGCCGGTGGTGGTGGCAGAGCGGCCGACGACGTTGCGAGCCTGGAAGGTGGGGTGCCCGGGATCGAGGGGTCGACCGGGATCCACGTTGAAGGCGATGACCCGTCGCGGGTGGATGCGGATGACCTCGGCCGACAGGTGGGAGTCGGGGGGGACGACGCCGTCGATGGTCTCGGCCACCCCCCGGACCTCCAGGAAGTGGGCGCCCTCCATGGTCGGGGCGGTGACCTCGTCGACCACGAAGGCGACTTTGGGGTTGGCCTGGACGTTCCGGTACTTGGCGCTGTTCCCCATGTTGAACCCGGTGATGTCGATGGTCCCCCGGGCGGGATCGTACGAGAAGCCAACCGGTTTGACCTGCGGGAACCCGTCGGGCCCGATGGTGGACAGATGGCCACGGGACTGGCGGACCAGGAACCGTTCTTCAGGGTCGTTGAGGCTCATGCCATGGAGGATAAAACCTCAAGTAAACTTGAGGTCAACCCCTCCCCGTCCCGATTCTGCCGACTTCGATCCATGACCACGAAAACGATCCCCAGCGAGGAACTGACCGTCGGCCAGGTGGCCGAGCGCAGTGGGGTGGCGGTGTCCGCCCTGCACTTCTACGAGGCCGAAGGTCTGATGTCGAGCCGACGAACGGGCGGGAACCAGCGGCGCTACCACCGGGACGTCCTCCGCCGGGTGGCCTTCATCCGGGCCTCACAGCGAGTGGGGATTCCCCTGCGCCAGATCAAGGCGGCCCTGGACCAGCTTCCGGACAACCGCACCCCCACCCGGAAGGACTGGGAGCGACTGTCGGCGATCTGGCGGGCCGACCTGGACGAGCGGATCGCCCAGCTCCAACGGCTCCGGGACAACCTGACCACCTGCATCGGTTGCGGGTGCCTGTCCCTCAAGCTGTGCAAGCTGATGAACCCCTACGACGTGCTGGGCCAGCAAGGGCCCGGGCCGCACAATCTCTGACGTCCTGGCTCTGACGTCCTGGCTCTGACGTCCTGGCTCTGACGTCCTGGCTCTGACGTCCTGGCTCTGACGTCCTGGCT
>Ga0134126_10002365_pt1 | contig 23814 bp, 23 predicted proteins | sample KB31752_FD_96881 | JGI IMG/M metagenome (GOLD analysis project Ga0134126, IMG submission 96881) | Terrestrial soil microbial communities with excess Nitrogen fertilizer from Kellogg Biological Station, Michigan, USA - KB3-175-2 | ecosystem: Environmental > Terrestrial > Soil > Unclassified ... | reverse complement strand
TTGACCGCCGCGGTGGCCCCGTCGAGGGAGATCTGGATGTCGACGTAGTCGTTGGCGGCCAGCCGCTCGGCGATGGCCGGCGTGATCCGGGTGCCGTTGGTCGAGAACTTCACCCCGACGTGGTGGGCGGTGGCGTAGTCGACGAGGTCCCAGAAGTCCCGGCGGATGGTCGGCTCGCCGCCGCCGATGTTGACGTAGAACACCTGCATCCGTTCCAGCTCGTCGACGATCGACCGGCACTCCGCCCCGGTGAGCTCCCGGGGGTCACGTCGACCGGAACTGGACAGGCAGTGGACGCACGCCAGGTTGCAGGCGTAGGTGAGCTCCCAGGTGAGGCAGATCGGCGACGCCAGCCCGTGCTGGAACCGGTCGACCAGGGGGACCGATCCCGGCGCCGCGGACCCGGTGGCGGCGGCGGACCCCACCGGACCGGCGGCACTGGTCGGTCGGGCCGTCTCCGGCGGTGGGGTGCCGTCCTGGCGGATCAGCATGCCGGTGTCGGCGAGCTGCCGGATGGCGCCGGCGTAGGCCGGCAACTGCCCGTCGGGCACCCCGGCGGCCCGGCAGGCGTCGAGCGCCGTCGGGTGGTCGCCGAGGGCACCCACCACCGAGGTGAGCCGGGTGCTCTTCAAGAACGACAGCCGGCGGGTGCCGAAGTGATAGGTCATCGCCCCGAACGACTCGGGACGCACCGACACGGCCGGGCTCAACCTCCAGCCCAGCTGCAGCTCCTCTGGGGTCGTCGCCCCACCCACGGTCACGGCCGGCGGACTAGTAGACGCCGCACATGCCGTCGATGGACACGTCCTCGATGGTGACGTCGTCGTCGACCACCTCGGTGCCTTCGGCCGTCGTCGTCGTGTCCTGCTCGTCGTCCATGTCGCCTCCCATCCGTCGTCCGACCCCCCGGCCGGTGTCCCGACACCTTAATGGCATCCGGTGCCAAATACCAGGAGTAGCCTCACGGCCATGACAGTGCGCCCTACGACTGTCTCACCGGGCCGCCCGCCGGCGGCCGTGTCACCGGGCCGCCCGCCGGCGGCCGTGTCACCGGGCCGCCCGCCGGCGGCCGTGTCACCGGGCCGCCCGCCGGCGACGTCGGCGGCCGAGATCGAGCACGTCGCCCTCGGGCTGTTCGCCAAGTACGGGTTCGAGCAGACCACCGTGGACCAGATCGCCGCGGCGGCAGGGATCGGCCGGCGGACGTTCTTCCGGTACTACCGGTCGAAGAACGACGTGGCGTGGGGGGACTTCGACGACCAGCTCGCCCGGTTCCGGGCGTCGTTCGCCGCGGTGCCGGCGACGACGTCGCTGGCGGCGGCCCTCCACGACTGCATCGCCCGGTTCAACGACTTCCCTCCCGACGAGGAGCCGTGGCTGCGCCGGCGGATGGCCCTGCTGTTGGGGGTGCCGGCGCTGCAGGCCCACTCGGCGTTGCGCTACACGGCGTGGCGGGAGGTGGTGGCGGAGTTCGTGGCGGCCCGCCGCGGCGAAGACCCCGGGGACCTGGTGCCGCAGGTGACGGCCCACTGTGCCCTGGGGACGGCGGTGTCGGCGTACCAGTGCTGGCTGCGCGACGAGGGGAACGGGCTGCCGGAGCTGATGGACGCCGCCTTGGCGGCGTGGCTCGATCCGCTGGGACTTCGCGGGTCGGCCGGCGGGCCACCTCCGGCACCCTGACGGGCACCGGGGTGGCGGCCGCCGGCACGGCCCGGGTCAGGCGACGGCGGGGAGGGTGACGCCGTCGCCCGTGCCGGTCCCGACCGCACCCCGCTCTAGGGATGGGGCCAGGACGTCGGCGATGGTGTCGGCCAGGTGGAAGGTCATGGCGTCACGGACCTCCTCTGGCACGTCTTCGAGGTCCGGGCCGTTGCGGGCCGGCAGGACCACGTCGGTGAGCCCGGCGCGGTGGGCGGCCAGCACCTTCTGCTTGACCCCACCGATGGGCAGCACCCGTCCCTGTAGGGTGACCTCCCCGGTCATCCCCACCACCGACCGCACCGGGACGTCCCGGAGCAGGCTGACCAACGCCGTGGTCATGGTGACCCCGGCCGACGGGCCGTCCTTGGGGACGGCGCCGGCGGGGACGTGGACGTGGAACCGCTTGCCGGCGAACCCCGCCGGGTCGACGCCGAGCTCGGCGGCGTGGGACCGGACGTAGGAGAGGGCGATCTCCGCCGACTCCTTCATGACGTCGCCGAGCTGGCCGGTGAGGGTGAGCCCCTCAGGGCCGTCGGAGGCGGTGGCCTCGACAAAGAGGACGTCGCCGCCGGCGCCGGTGACGGCCAGGCCGGTGACCACGCCGGGGACGCTGGTGCGGTCGGCGGCCTCGAAGAAGAACCGGGGCCGGCCGAGCCAGCCACGGACGTCGTCGGCGTCGACCACCACCGGGGCGGCCTGTTCGCCGGCCACACGGTCGCCGGACGCCAGCTTGGTGGCCACCTTCCGCAACAGCCGCCCGAGCTCCCGCTCCAGCGACCGCACCCCGGCTTCCCGGGTGTAGTCGGCCACGATGGTGGCGACGGCGTCGTCGGTGACGGTGACCTCGTCCTGGCGCAGGGCCGACCGGTCGCGCTGGCGACCGATGAGGTGGTGGCGGGCGATGGCCACCTTCTCGGCTTCGGTGTACCCGTCGAGGCGGATGACCTCCATCCGGTCGAGCAGCGGCCCGGGGATGGTGTCGACGACGTTGGCGGTGGCGATGAACAGCACCCGCGACAGGTCGAGGTCGACCTCCAGGTAGTGGTCCCGGAAGGTGTGGTTCTGCGCCGGGTCCAACACCTCCAGCAACGCCGACGACGGGTCGCCGCGGAAGTCGGTGCCGAGCTTGTCGACCTCGTCGAGGAGGACCACCGGGTTCATGGTGCCGGCCTCCCGGACGGCCCGGACCAACCGGCCGGGCTGGGCGCCGACGTAGGTGCGGCGGTGACCGCGGATCTCGGCCTCGTCACGGACGCCGCCGAGGGCCACCCGGACGAACTTGCGGCCGAGAGCCCGGGCCACCGACTCCCCGAGGGACGTCTTGCCGACCCCCGGAGGACCGACCAAGGCCAGGATGGCCCCGGCACCGCGGCCGTCGACGGGGACCAGGCCGCGTTCGGCCTGCAGCTTGCGGACGGCGAGGTGCTCGAGGATGCGGTCCTTCACGTCGCGGAGGCCGTCGTGGTCCTGGTCGAGGATGGCGGCGGCTTCGGCCACGTCGAGACGGTCCTCCGACTCCACCCCCCACGGGAGCTCCAGGACGGTGTCCAGCCACGTCCGGATCCAACCGTTCTCCGGGCTCTGGTCGCTGGTCCGCTCCAGCCGGTCGACCTCGCGGTCGACGGCCGTCCGGACGTGGTCGGGCAGGTCGCGCTCGGCCACCTTGGTGCGGTAGTCGTCGGGGTCGTCACCGGCGGTGCCGCCGGAGAGCTCGCCGAGCTCCTTACGGATGGCGTCGAGCTGACGGCGCAGGAGGAACTCCCGCTGGGTCTTCTCCATGCCCTCCTCCACGTCGGTCTTGATCCGCTCCCGCAGGGTGAGGTCGGCCAGGGTGTCCCTGGCCCAGCCGAGGACGAGGCGGAGCCTGGCCTCGACGTCGAGGGTCTCCAGCACCTCGACCTTCTGCGACAGCGACAGGTCCGGCGAGTACCCGGCCACGTCGGCCAGCCGGCCCGGGTCGGTGACGTCGCGCAGCTGCGCCGCCACCCGGCCGGCGCCCCGGCTCAGCAGAATGTTCTCGAGGACCGCCCGGTACTCCCGGGCCAGGTCGGTGGCCGCCGGGGTGGGGTCCGGCTCGTCGACGACCTCGGCCTCCACCCACAGGGCGGTACCGGTGCCGGGGACCCCGGTGCCGATGGTGGCGCGGTGGTCGCCACGGACCACGATGGCCGGCAGGCCACCCGGAAGCTCGCCGCGCTCGGTCACCTCGGCGACGACACCGACGGCGGCGTACCGGCCGTCGATGTGTGGCACCAGCAGCAGCTGGCCGCCGGCGGCGTCGGCCGCGGCCCGGGCCTCGTCGGACTCCAGGGCCATCGTGAACACCATGCCGGGCAGCACCACCCCGGACTTGAGGGGCAACAAGGGAAGGGTCAAGTTCTCGGTCACGGTTCCTCCCGTTTTCGTTCGGCTAAGGCAACGCCCATACGGGGGGTGGGTATTCCCCGTCGGCGGCACCGGCGCTGACCTGGCATATTGAGCCGAGAGGACCGGCACCGGGAGCGAGACCCCATGAACCCCATCGAACGAGTGGTGCGGCGGATCGACCGGCTCCAGCAGGGGTTCACCCCGGCGGCGTTCGGGTTCGCCGTCGTCAAGAAGTTCGGGGACGACCGGGCCGGGTCGCTGGCCGCCCTCATCGCCTACTACGGGTTCCTCTCCCTGTTCCCGTTGCTCCTCCTGCTGGTCACCATCCTGGGCATCGTCGCCGGCCACGACCCGGCGTTCGCCAAGAGCGTCGAGAAGTCGGCGTTGGCCCAGTTCCCGGTGATCGGCACACAACTCGGCCAGAACATCACCGCCCTCCACGAGAACAGCGTCCCCGGCCTCGTCGTCGGCATCCTGGGCCTCATCTGGGGCAGCCAAGGAGCCATCCAGTCCGGCCAGTTCGCCATGGCCGAGGTCTGGAACGTCCCGGGGGTGGTCCGCCCGGGCTTCTTCCCCCGGCTGGTCCGCACCCTGCTCGTCATGGTGTTCGTCGGGGTGTTCCTGGTGCTCAGCACCTTCTTGACCGGGTTCACCGGCTTCTCCGGCCACCAGGGCCTGGCCGCCCAGATCGGGGCGGTGATCCTGTCGCTGATCCTCAACATCGTCTTGTACCTCGGAGCCTTCCGGCTGCTCACCCCGAAGCAGGTGGGCCACGTCGGCCTGCTCCTCGGGGCCGTCCTCGGCGGGGTCGGGTGGACCGCCCTGCAGCTACTCGGCACCGTCCTGGTGGACCACACCCTGCGCAACGCCAGCCACCTCTACGGGTTCTTCGCCGTCGTCCTCGGCCTCATCGCCTGGATCTACCTGGCGGCCCAGATGACGCTGTACGTGGCCGAGGTCAACGTCGTCCGCGCCCGTCACCTCTGGCCCCGCAGCATGGTGCAGCCTCCGCTGACCAAGGCGGACGAGGAGGTGCTGGAGTACATCGCCAAGCAGGACGAACGGCGGCCGGAGCAGCACGTCAGCGTCCGGTTCCACCCGCTGGAGGAGGCCGTCGAGGCCGGCCGGCACCCATCCGAACGGGCGGTGCCGCCGACCCCGGAGGCCAAAGCCGACGGCGACGGCGACGACGGCAGCGGCCAGGGCTGAGACGAGGGCGGCGGTGATGTGGACGGGGCGTGTACGGTCGGGGGCAGCATGTTCGACGACATCGAGCTGGCCTACCTCCGGTCGCAACCGGTGGCCCGGCTGGCCACCGTCGGCCCGGACGGGCAGCCGGACAACTCGCCGGTCGGCTTCGAGTTCGACGGCGACGTGTTCTGGATCGGCGGCTTCGACGTGGCGGGGACCCGGAAGTACCGCAACGTGGTGGCCGGCGGTTCGAAGGCGGCCCTGGTCATCGACGACCTGGAGTCCGTCGACCCGTGGCACCCCAGGGGGATCCGGGTGTACGGCACCATCGACGTCGTCGACCGGCAGGGCCGGTTCGGCACCGCCCCCCATCTCCGCATCACCCCGACGGTCACCTGGAGCTGGGCCCTCGAGGCCCCGTTCGGCGGCCCCAGCAGCCCGGGGTCGCGCAAGCGGACGGTGTGGGGCTAGCTGCCCCTGGCGCCGACCTGCAGCACCCAGTCGACCACTTCGTCCCAGGTGATCTGGCGGTCGAGCTCGGCCAGCTCGGTGATCACCCGGTCTCGATAGGGACCGAACCGCGTCGTCAACTTCCGGATCAGTCGCCCCACTCGCCGACTTCCGGCCTGTTGCACCAGGATGAGCACCAGGATCGGCAGCCCGATCGACACCAGCGTGACCTCTTGCGTCAGCTTCTTCCGAATCCTCGGCCCCGCCATCGCCGACCCCTTTGTCCGCCCGCCCACCGGGTCGCCAATCTAGACGGCCCCGGCGGACGGGCGGGACGGCCGTGGGGCCGGCCGTCGGCTAGTGGCCGACCCCTCCCCCACCGGTGGCCGCCGACGGCGACAGCCCGACCAGTTGCTCGCTGACCTCCCACAACCGCCGGGCGGCCAGCTCGTCCCGGGCCGCCTTCGACGGGTCACGAGCCCGGCACTTGATGAAGTACCGGCCGGTCACCCCCTCGACGGCCGGCGACGACGCCAGGTACACCGACGTCACCGCCCCCTTCTCGGCGGTGAGGATGAACGGCCGGATCACCTTCACCCCGAACGCCACCACCCCCCGGGTGTCCCCGTCGCGGGCGTACCCGGTGGCCACCGTGCCGGGGTGCAGGCAGTTGGCGGTCACCCCGGTCCCGTCCAGCCGCCGGGCCAGTTCAGTGGTGAACAGGATGTTGGCCAGCTTCGACGCCCCGTAGGCCCGCATGCCCGAGTACCGGCTCCGGCTCTGGAGGTCGTCGAAATCGAGGCCCTTGCGGGCGGACTGGTGGGCGGTGGACGCCACGGTGACCACCCGGGACGGCGCCGACTGACCGAGGCGGTCGAGGAGCAAGGCGGTCAACAGGAACGGGCCGAGATGGTTGATGGCGAAGGTCGCCTCGTACCCGTCCACCGTCTCCTGGCGGTCGGTGAGGATGAGGCCGGCGTTGTTCACCAGGACGTCCAGCCGCGGGCAGCGGGCCAACAGGTCGGCCGCCCCCTGCCGGACCGACGCCAGCGACGCCAGGTCGAACACCGCCAGGTCCACCCGGTCACTGCCGCTGCGACGACGGATGTCGGCCGCCGCCGCCTCCCCCCGGCCGCGGTCCCGGGCGGTGATCACCACCGCCGCCCCGGCTCCGGCCAACGCCACGGCCGTCTCCAGCCCGATGCCGGAGTTGCCGCCGGTGACCACCACCGTCTTGCCGATCATGTCGGCTACGTCCATCGCTGTTCCCCCATTCCGTTCACCGCCAGTCGTCCCTGGCGGTCACCAACCCTCGGTCCGCCGTGGTCAACGACCCGCTCAATGTCCGCTCGTCGGTCCGCATCCGCCACCGCAGCAGTTCCTGCGCCGCCTCCCAGGCCTGCCCGGCCGAATCGGGACGGCCGGCCAGGTTGTCGAGCTGGGCTGGGTCGGCGTCGAGGTCGAACAGGATCGGCGGCATCACCGCCGAGTCGGTGGCGAACTGGACGTACTTGGTGGTGGCCGTCCGCGACACCGCCAGCGAGCAGTGGCTCATCGGGATCCCCAGCGCCACCTCGGCCGCCCTGGTGTCGGGGTCGGCGAAGTCCCACTCCCAATGGGCGGCCTCCCGCCAGTGCTCCGGCGCGGCCCCGTGGTGCAGGAACGGCAGCAACGACCACCCGTCGGCCTGCAGCGGAACGTCCACCCCCATCCACTCGCAGATGGTCGGCAGCACGTCGACCGACTCGGTGAACGACCCCACCACCGTCCCGCGGGTGCCGTCCGCCGCCGGCCGCGGGTCGCGGACGACGAGGGGGACGTGGTAGCTCTCGTCCCAGTACCCCAGCTTCTCCACCAACCAGTGGTCACCGCCCATCTCTCCGTGGTCGCTGGTGACCACCACCAGGGTGTCCCGGGCCAGCCCGGTCCGGTCGAGGTACCCGAAGAGGTCCCCCAACCGGTCGTCCACCTCCTGCTGGGCCCCGTAATAGGTGGCCCGCAGCTGCCGCCGGTCCCGGTCGTCGTCGGGGGCCCGGGTCCTCGGGTTGTGGAGCACCCCGAGCGCCAGCGGGTGCACCGCCATCTCGGCCTCGGGGGTGGCCGCGCCGGTGAACGGACCGACGTCGTCGGCGTCGTAGGCGTCGTGGTACCCGACGGGGTTCCGCCGCGGCGGGTGCGGGCGGATGAAGGAGGCGTGGACGAAGAACGGCCGGTCGCCGTGGCGGTCCAACCAGTCGGTCAGCCGCCCGACGACGAACGCCGTCTGCGACAGCTCGGCCGGGAACCGGGCCGGCGCCCAGGTCGGCCCGTGGTCGTCGGCCCCCGGCCAGCCACAGGTCGGCCGGTACAGGTCGTGGGGGTTCCCGGCGACGTCCACCCCGTGGTCGGCCAGCCACTTCCCCCACTCCGGGCTGCCCCCCTCCCAGGGGTCCACCAGGACCGGGTCGAACCCGGGGAGGACCCCTTCGCCGGTGAACAGCCTCGGATCGTCGGCGGCCACCGTCCGGGGGTCGACGCTGGTGTCGGTGTACCCGAACAGCGCCGGCCGGTACCCCGCCTGGCGGGCCAGCAGGGCCAGGTTGGTGAACCGGGCGTCGAGGGGGGTGCCGTTGTGGACCGACCGGTTCCGGTGGAGGTAGGTGCCGGTGTACAGGCAGGCCCGCGACGGTCCGCACGGGGCGGCGTTGGCCCAGTGGTTGGCGAACACCGTCCCCGACGCGGCCAGCCGGTCCAGGTTGGGGGTCCGCAGCAGCGGGTGGCCCACCGCCGACAGGCAGTCCCCCCGCCACTGGTCCACCGTGATGAACAGCACGTTCCCGGCCATACCGGGGCCGAGGCTACCGCCGGTGGCCCGTCGTCACCGGGTCGACGGCCGGGACCTGCTGGGTGATGCAGTGGATGCCCCCGCCGCCGAGCAGGATCTCGCGGGCGGGGACCCCCACCGGCCGGCGGCCGGGGAAGACGTCCGCCAGTAACTCGGCTACGGCGTCGTCGTGGCGAGGGTCGATCAGCGGGAACACCACCACCCCGTTTCCGAGGTAGGAGTTGACGTACGACCCCGCCAGCGGGTCACCGCCGGCCCGGGGCTTGGCGTCCGGCGACCGGTCCACCCCGGCGGCCTCCTCGGCGGTCATCGGCGGCATCACCGGCGCCGGCACCGGCACCACTTCCAGCGACCGCCCCCGGGCGTCGGTCGACGCCTCCAGCACCCGGCGGGCCTGGTGGGCGACGTCGAACAGCGGGTCCGCCCGATCGTCGGTCCACGTCAGCAGCACCCGACCCGGCGCGGCGAAGCAGGCCAGGTTGTCGACGTGGCCGTCGGTCTCGTCGAACGGCACCCCCCGGGGCACCCACACCACCTTGTCCACCCCCAGGTATCCCCGGAGGTGCCCCTCGATGTCGTCCGGCGACAGCCCCGGGTTCCGGTTCCGGTTGAGCAGGCACTCGGCGGTGGTCAGGCAGGTGCCGTCGCCGTCGACGTGGACGGACCCACCCTCGAGAACCAGCGGCGCCCGGTACCGGCCGACGCGCTCGACCTCGCACACCTTGGCGGCCACCTGGTCGTCGTGGTCCCACGGGAACAACAGCCCGCCGTCGAGGCCACCCCAGGCGTTGAACACCCAGTCCACCCCCCGCCGCTCGGTGCGGGCGGCGTCCACCACGAACGTCGGCCCGGTGTCCCGGGCCCAGGCGTCGTCGGTCGTCGCCTCCACCACCCTGACCGCCGGTGGCAGCACGGCCCGGGCGTGCCCCCACTGCCGGGCCGACACCAGCACCGTCACCGCCTCCGTCTCGGCGATGGCCGCCGCCACTGCGGCGAACGCCACCTGGGCCGGCTTGCCCCCGAACCGCCAGGTGTCGGTGCGCTCCGGCCACACCAGGTAGCAGCCGTCGTGGCTCTCCCACTCGGCCGGCATGGCGAACCCTTCGGCCGCCGGCGTACTGGCGAGGGTCGACCCGGCCATCACCCGAGGGTACCGGCCGCAACGGGCGAACGGCGGGCCGCCTGCGCCGCTACTGTCCGGATGGTGGTGACGTTGGCGGTCATCCAGCGAGCTTTCGGCGACGACCGGGCGGCGAACTGCGCCGCCACCGCCGGCGCCGCGGCTGAGGCCATCGCCGCCGGCGCCGACGTCGTGCTGTGCCCCGAGCTGTTCGAGGGCCGGTACTTCCCACAAACCGAGGACCAGGACTACTTCAGCTGGGCCACCACCGTGGACGCCAACCCGGCCGTGCGGGCCATGCAGAAGGTCACCGCCGGCACCGGGGCGGTGGTGCCGGTGTCGTTCTTCGAGGACGCCGCCCCGGTGTACTTCAACTCGATGGCCCTGGTCGACGACGGCGACGTCCGCGGGGTGTACCGCAAGGCCCACATCCCCGACGGGCCGGGGTACGAGGAGAAGTTCTACTTCACCCCCGGCGACACCGGGTTCCGCGTGTGGGACACCCGGCACGGCCGGATCGGGGTCGGCGTCTGCTGGGACCAATGGTTCCCGGAGGCCGCCCGGGCGATGACCCTGATGGGGGCCGACCTGCTGCTGTACCCGACGGCCATCGGCAACGAGATCGGCAGCCAGGCCGGCAACGACACCGCCGACATGTGGCGCCGGGCGATGGACGGCCACGCCGTCTGCAACCACGTCCCGGTGGCCGCCGCCAACCGCATCGGCCGGGAAGGGGACCTCACGTTCTACGGATCGTCGTTCGTGGTCGACCACCGCGGCCGGCCGGTGGCCGAGGCCGGCCGGGACACCGAGGAGACCCTGCTCGCCCCTTTGGACCTGGACCAGGCCCGAGCCGACCGGGCCGGGTGGGGACTACTGCGGGATCGGCGGCCCGACCTCTACGGAGTGCTCACCCGCCATCACGGGTGAGCCCGCTTCGGGCGTCCGGGATCGTTGTCCGGCTATTCGGCTCAGGCTACGGGACGTACGGTTGGATTGTCTGCAGGTAGCCCCAGCCTCTCGGATCGGTAGCTACCACCCCGGTAGCCACCGTCGTGATGTGGCCGGTTGTGTTAACGGAGTAGACCGTGCCGCTGGTCTTGGTATACCTGATTCCGAAGTACAGCGTGCCGATACTGTGGGGTGGGACACTGATCGATCCATCAATCGTCTTGCTACCGGTTACCTGGCCCTTCAGCCCCGGTTCGATCTGGATTACGGCGCCGTTGACCTGCTCGCCGCCGACTCCGAAGGTGCCATTGATGCTCGCTGTCAGCGAACCCGATACCTCGTACGACTCCGACGCCGACTGCGTTACTGTCGTCGTGTTGATGTCGGAAAATGTTGTGCCGATACGATAGAGGCCACCGTTGGTGACGACGCTTGTTGCCACGTACCAGGTCTGTGGGATGCAGTACCCGTAGTCACAGATCGGTGTCTGCGGGATGCAGTACCCGCCAGCACAGGCGGGCGGAGGCCCGGGCACGCACACTGTATCCGAGCAGAACGTGTGCGGCGTACATGTGCCGTAGAGACACGTATACGTCGCAGGAGCTGTAACCGTCACAGCGCCGCCTGTTGTTGTCGATGCCGAAGAGGGGCCTGCCGACATCAGCATCGTTCCGGAGATCGCTCCAACGGCAAGCAATGCCGGCGCTAAGATTCGCAATGCCTTCAACATCATTCTCCCCCATATTTTCAGGATCTGTACGTTGCGGAAGTAGGCACGCGATACTTAATGATCGCATCGACACACTCCCGAACCAGAGCGTATTATTGCGCGAACGTTGTAAATCGTCAAGCCCCATGCCAATTTATTTCGGGTTCAAATTGACCGGGCCGGCCGGCCGTCTCCCGAGGGCGAGGAACCCGGCCGCAACGTCATCCTTGGCCGTAGTTGTCGATCAGCCACCTACCGCCGGCCTTCCTCTCCATGGAGATGGACCAGAAGGTGTCGGGGTTGCCCTCGTCCGGCGAGGGCGACTCCTTGAACGTGCAGTAGACGTTGGCCGTGGTCGTGGCTCTTCCCTCTGGGCGACACCGGACATCGACGAAGGGAGGTCCCGTGGACCGGTAGCCGTAGACCCACTCCGTCATGAAGGCCCGGGCGGGGACGAAGTAGCTCTGGGCCCGGCTTCCGTCTCTGGCATTGATCGCCCGGAACCAGGCAAGGGCGGTCTGGACCGGGGTGAGTGATCCTGACGCCGTCCCAGACGATCCATGGCCGGTCGAGGCGGCACACCCCGCCAGGAGGAGCGATCCGGAGGCCACCGTTGCCAAGACGACTTGATACCGCGTCAAGGCGCCACCCCGGTCAGGGCGGCCTGGATGACCCGCTTGAAGATCGGCCCGGCGACGGTGGCTCCCGAGGTATTCGTTGTCTGGTCGGGCACCAGGACGGCCACGGCCACCCTTGGATTTGTGTACGGGGCGAAGCCGATCATCCAGTCGTCGACCCTTGCCAGCGATGTCCCGATCTGGGCGGTCCCGGTCTTCACGGCGACGTGGGCGTTCGGTGTGAACCCCACCCGGTGCGCCGTCCCCTCCGGTGTGGTCACCACCCGCTGCATCAGTGTGCTCACCTTCTTCGCCGCCGCCGCTGTCGCCGCCTGCTTGTAGGCGGTCGGTGGGAAGGTCGCCACCACCCCGCCTTGGGCGTTGTGGATCTGCGCCATCACGTGCGGCGTCATCACCGTCCCTGTGTCGGCGACGCCTTCGGCCACCATGAAGCCCTGGAGGGCGGTGGCCCTCACTGTCCCCTGGCCGAAGGCCGCCAGGGGCACGCCGCCCGGACCCGGCCCCTTGGTGGTCCCGGGCTGCAGCTCGTCCACCGCGGGGAACGGCGAAGCCTGCACGGTGTTCGATGTCAGGTCGATGGGCGGCCGGCTGTTGTACCCGAAGTCCTCTGCTTGTTCGGAGAGGACTGTCGGGCCGAGCTTGTACCCGATGGTGGCGTAGCCGGGGTCGCAGGAGACCGCCAGCATCTGGACCATCGTGCCGCCGCAGGCCGCCCCACCGCCCGGTGTGTCCCTGTCGTTGCAGACTGTGATGCCTGTCGGCAGGGGGACGGCATATTTGGTGCACTCGACCACCGGGTAGCGGTATGTGGCCAATGTGGGCTTCAGGTGGTACACGGCGGTGCTGGTCACCACCTTGAACGTCGACCCGGGCAGTTCCGGGTACCACGTGGCGAGGGGTCGACCCGGGAGATGGCCCTCGGGGTCGGCGGTTGTGAAGTCGGCCTTGCTGGCCTGCTTCTCCTTTGTGTATGTCGGGTCCGTCAGGGCGTTGGGGTCGAAGCTCGGGCTGGAGTACATGGCGAGGAGGGCCCCGGTCCGGGGGTCGCCGACGACCACGGCCCCGTCCCTGTTGGGGCCCGGCAGATGGGCCAGCGCGGTCCTGGCCACCTCCTGTAGCTCCGGTTGGACCGTCAAGGTGACGTCGTCGGGGGTGGGGGCGGCCGGAGACAACAGCTGGCCGAGGGTCTGGGCGGCCTGCCGGTGCGGCGACAGTTGGGAGTCGTACTGGCTCTCCACGCCGGCCGTGCCCCGGAAAGGGGAATCGAAGCCGACGATGCCGGCGAACAGTGTGCCGGTGGGATATGTCCGGTAGTACTGGCGCCGCCCCGGCCTGGCGTTCGGGATCCTCACCGAACGGGCCAAGACCGTGCCGTCCGCGGCTCGGATGGTCCCTCGGAGGTCGTCGAACTGCGTGGCCAGGTTTCGCGGGTTTGTGGCGGCGGCGTTCAGGCTGGAGGCCTGAGGAATCTGGATGTTGACCAGCTGCAGCAGGACCAGGCCGAAGTAGAGGATCAGCACCAGCCCGAGCCACCTGATGCGTCGGCCCATCACGACCGGTCCCCCCGTTCCTCGCTCCGGTGGACTCTAGATGCAGGTTTCCGGAGATCGGGGTCACCCGACTGGCCACGGGTCCACCGGATCGTCGCCCCGGATCTCTACGGGATGCTCAGCCGGTACCAACCCCCGCACCCGAACCATCGGTGAAGATGGCGGCGATCGTGTCGTACCAACCGGTTCCCCCCGAGAACGCTTGGGTGCAGGTGGGGGCCCGGGGGGTGGACGCGGCCAACCGGCCGTTGTAGGTGATCACGTTCCCGAACCTGGGCGACTTGTAATACGTGAACCCCGGGGTGGACCCGGCGGTCATCGAGGTGTCGTGGATGCTCCCGTAGGCGTACCCCCAGTAGATCCCCGCGTTGTCGTCTGAGCCGAGTCTCGGGAAATCAACGGTGGTGGCGTTCGTGTCGACCGCCACGGAGCTCCCGGTGACGAACCTCCATGTCGCCCTCGACCCATGGGAGGAACCCCACTGGTCCAGGTAGAGGAACAGGTCGGTAACCGGCGTCCTGAACGTGGCGGTGACGGTGGTCGGCGTGGCGGCCTTTTTGACCACTCCGTACCAGACCTCATAGGACTGGCCGGCCGGTGTGTCCGGGTACGACGTGTCCTTGGCCCGCACCGAGGCAGCCGACCGCCAAGTGACGGCGCCGGCCCTGTCGGTGACCCCGGTGGCGTAGGCGATGGTGCTGCGGGGGGTGTACACCCCGTTGTGCACCAGGGCGACGACCAGGTCACCCAACGCCCCCGTCGTCATCGGCAGGGTGATCGTCGTCTGTGGGCTGGGGTTGGCCAACTCGTTGGACTTCGGAAAGCCGGGCGCGTGGGTATAGGTGGTGACCGCATGGGAGGACGTCGGGGACGCAGGGGCGACACCTCCCGCCGGCCCCACGACGCCGGCCCCGGCGATCCCCAGGGAAGTCAGCACCGCGACGAGAACGACCACGATCCTCCGGGCCACGAGTCCCATCGAGTTCCCTTCAGGCCATCCGACGGCCCATCCGACCTTCCGGCTGCATGAGCCACTACGAGACGACCTGATACCCGATGTCGGCGGACGGCATCGTCGCCGGGTCTCGGTCGCCGGTCGCCGGTCCCCGGTCCGGTCCTACGACATCTTCTCCAGTTCGGCCCTGCGAGAATCGTCGTGACCAGGGCCGATGATGCTAGAGCCCGGAGAATCGACGAGCCGCTCACCTGGGACTTCGGCAATTCTTCCTAGGCTGAAACCACGCAGATGGCCGAGGCTCTCGGCAGCGCCCCTCACTCCCTTTGGCCGCCGGCCCGCCCGACCCGGTCGGGACCGCGTCCGTCGCACCGCCAGGACCAGGGACGATGCGTCGGGACGTTTCCGCGGAAACGTCCCGACGTCGCCGGACCGCCGTTTGGTGGGAGCGGTCGAGCCGGATGGCCCGGACCACCTTCCACGGTGTGTGATGGGGGGATGACCGTCGTACGCATCAACGCCATCACCGTGCCGGCCGGGTCCGGCGACGAGCTCGCCCACCGCTTCGCCGCCCGGGCCGGGGCCGTCGACCGGGCCGAAGGTTTCGAAGGGTTCGAGCTCCTCCGGCCCACCGACGACCGGGACACCTGGCTGGTGATCACCCGGTGGAAGGACGAGGAGTCGTTCCGGGCCTGGACCACCTCGCCGGCGTTCGCCCACGGCCACCGCGGCGCCGACCGGCCGGCCGAGGGCCCCGACGGCCAGCCGCGGCCGGTGTCCACCCACAGCGAGCTGTGGTCCTACGACGTCGTCGACCTGTCGTCATAGAGGCGCGCCTCGAACTCGGGGTCCTCTCTACGGCGCGCTGAGCCCCGGAGATTCGTCGCTCCTGCGCCGACCCATTTAACATGCCACGGCAACCCATTCTCGCCGGAAGTGGGCGACCGAGACCTACGGAGATGCCGTGTCCGATCAAGCCACCCTGCCCTTCCCCCCCACCCCGTCAGCCAGCGTGGCCGGGCGGACGATGCAGGAGTCGACGTACCAACAACGGGTGACCCCTCGGCGGCTGCCGGAAGACGTCCCGAACATCCTGTTGGTGCTCATCGACGACGCCGGCCCCGGCCTGCCGGACACGTTCGGCGGCGAGGTGAAGACGGACGCGTTGACCCGGGTGCACCGCGAGGGGATCGGGTTCAACCGGTTCCACACCACCGCCATGTGCTCGCCGACCCGGGCGTCGCTGATGACCGGGCGGAACCACCACCGCATCGGCAACGGGCAGATCGCCGAACTGGCGAACGACTGGGACGGGTACGCCGGGGAGATCCCGAAGAGCAGTGCGCTGGGGGCCGAGGTCCTCAAGCAGTACGGCTACGCCACCGCGGCGTTCGGAAAGTGGCACAACACCCCGGCTGTCGAGACCACCCCGGCGGGGCCGTTCCACAACTGGCCGTCGGAGATCGGCTTCGAGTACTTCTACGGCTTCCTCGCCGGTGAGGCGTCGCAGTGGGAGCCGAACCTGGTCCGGAACACGACGAGCGTCCTCCCGCCGCGGACCCCGGAGGAGGGCTACCACCTCAGCGAGGACCTCGCCGACGACGCCATCGGTTGGCTCCGCCGGCACAAGGCGTTCGAGGCCGACAAGCCGTTCTTCATGTACTGGGCCAGCGGCTGCCTCCACGCCCCCCACCACATCTGGAACGAGTGGTCGGACCGGTACGCCGGCAAGTTCGACGACGGTTGGGACGCCTATCGGGAGCGGGTGTTCGAGCGGCAGAAGCAGATGGGCTGGATCCCGGCGGACGCCCAGCTCACCGAGCGCGACCCGCGGATGCAGGCCTGGGACGACGTCCCGGAGGACGAGCGGCCGTTCCACCGTCGGAGCATGGAGGTGGCCGCCGGTTTCGCCGAGCACGTCGACGTCCAGGTCGGGCGCCTCCTCGACGAGGTCGACGCCCTCGGCTACACCGACAACACCCTGGTGTTCTACATCTGGGGCGACAACGGGTCGTCAGGGGAAGGGCAGAACGGCACCATCAGCGAGCTGCTGGCCCAGAACGGCATTCCGACGACCATCGACATGCACCTGAAGGCCCTCGACGACCTCGGCGGGCTCGACGTGCTGGGCACCCCCAAGGTCGACAACCAGTACCACGCCGGGTGGGCCTGGGCCGGGAGCACCCCCTACAAGGGGCTGAAGCTCCTGGCCTCCCATTTCGGCGGCACCCGCAATCCGATGGCCATCCGCTGGCCGGCGAAGGTCAAGCCCGACACCCGGCCGCGGTCGCAGTTCCACCACTGCAACGACCTCGTCCCCACCCTCTACGACATCGTCGGCATCACCCCACCCCGCGAGGTCTACGGGGTGCCGCAGGACCCGATCGACGGCGTCAGCTTCCTCTACGCCTTCGACGACCCCGACGCGCCGGGGCGGCTCCGCACCCAGTACTTCGAGATCATGGGAAGCCGGGGGATCTACCACGACGGGTGGATGGCGTCGGCCTTCGGCCCCCGGTACCCGTGGCTGCCGGGACTGCCCGACGGCATCCACGACTGGACCCCCGACCAGGACACCTGGGAGCTCTACGACCTCAGCACCGACTGGACCCAGGCCAACGACCTGGCCGCGGAGCACCCGGAGAAGCTGGCCGAGCTGAAGGAGGTGTTCGCCATCGAGGCCGCCCGCAACAGCGTGTTCCCCGTCGGCGGTGGCCTCTGGATCCCCGTCTTCCACCCGGAGCTCCGCATCTCCACCCCCTACCGTGAATGGAACTTTACCGGCGACACCGTACGGATGCCCGAGTTCTGTGCCCCGGCGCTGGGGAACCGGGCGAACCTGGTGACCATCGACGCCGAGATCGCCAACGACCCGGCGAACGGCGTCCTCTACGCCCTCGGCGGCGCCGGTGGCGGCCTGACCTGTTACGTCGACGACGGCTACCTCTGCTACGAGTACAACCTGTTCATCCTCATGCGGACGAAGATCCGCTCCGAGCAACGGCTGTCCGCCGGCAACCACCGGATCGAGGTCGAGACGGTCTACGCCGAGCCCCGCCCCGGTGGCCCCTTGGACGTCACCGTCCGGGTCGACGGCGACGTCCACGCCACCGGCCAGGTGCCGGTCAGCGCCCCGCTGCTGTTCTCGGCGAACGACTGCCTCGACATCGGACAGTGCCTCGGCGGGCGGGTGTCGCTGGACTACTACGACCGGGCACCGTTCCCGTTCGACGGCACCATCCACACCGTCAACGTCCGGTACCTGTCGTAAGCGCCGTCGGCAGCCCCGCCGTACACACCTCGCGGACTACGGTTGGATCGACCCACCGGCGCGGTACCTCCAGGACACCAACGGCCCCGTGAGCGGACGACGAGCGTTCATCCCCCCGAAATCGTGCCGAGACAATCGGTGCGTACGGTGGCGGCCAGGTAACCGCCAAACGGAGGTACGGGATGCACCGTGGCGAGGCTCGACTACGGATCGTCGGAGCGGTCCGGCGGTACCGCCCGCCCAAGGCGAGTGGCGTCGGCGGCACGTCCTCGAGACCGGCGCCCACCGCGGCGTCATCGGCGAGGGCAAGAGAGAGGCGCCGCCGGTGGAAACAGGCGATCTACCGGCCGTGGAAGCGGAGCGTTTCGGCGACGGGTTCGGCGGCCCGCTAGCTCATCGCCCGTGGTCGCCGGCACCCACCGGCGGGCGACCGGCATGCCTCCCCCGTCCATGACGGTCGCCGACGACCAGCCGACCAAAGGCCACGTCATCGTCTGCGGGCTGCGCGGCGTCGGATTGCGGACCGTCGAGCAGCTCCACCTGAGTGGCGTCGCCGTGGTGGTCGTCGACGACGACCCCGACGACCGCCTGGCCGCCGTCGTCAAGGGTTGGGGAATCCCGTGGGTCCACAAGAGCGCTCGGATGGGCGACGGCCTTGTCGAGGCCGGCCTCGACGAGGCCCAGGCGGTGATCTGCGTGGAGACCAGCGAGGTGGCCACGCTGGAGATCGCCTTGCGGGTTCGGGAGGCCCGGCCGGACGTCCGCGTCGTGGTGCAGATGGCCAACCCCGCCGTCGGCCGGGCCCTTCAGCGGGTGACCGGACCGGGCAGCGTCCTCGACGTCGCCGCCCTCGCCGCGTCCTCCTTCGTCGAGGCCTGCCTCGACCTTCGGGCCCATCAGATGACGTTGGGAGGCGAGCGGTTCGCCGTGGTGGACCTCACCGTCGGCGACGACGTCGGCGGCGGCGCCACCCTGCGCAGCCAGTTCGGCGACCTGGCCCCCGTCGCCGTCGTGTCCGGCGGCGGCGACGTCGTCTGCTGTCCCGGGCGGGACCATCCGGCCGTCTCCGGCGACCGCGTGGCCATGCTCGGTCCGATCGACCAGCTGGAGTCCGGGGGCATCGCCGTCCCGGCGGTCAACGAACCGGGCGCCGCCTCGTTGGTGCGCCGGTTCCGCGGGCACGTCCGGGCGTTGATGGCGACCAACTCCAAGGGCCTCGTCTTCGCCGTCGCCGGCCTGGTGCTCCTGCTCGTCCTGTCGACGACGGTGCTCCGCCTGGCCTACGTCGTCCATCCCGGGCGAGGCCACCTGAGCGTGCTGGGTGCCGCCTATTTCTCGATCGAGACGGTGGCGACGGTCGGGTACGGCGACTATTCCTACGCCACCGAGGGGCCGTGGTTCCAGGTGTTCGCCATCGCCCTCATCGTGCTGGGCGTCAGCCTCGTGTCCACCATCTTCGCCCTGTTCACCAACATCCTGGTGAGCCGACGAATCGAGCAGTCGCTGGGCCGCCGACGGGTCCCCGGAATGGTCGGCCACGTGGTGGTCGTCGGCCTGGGCTCCGTCGGCATCCGCGTGGTCGAAGGCCTGCTGGACGCCGGACGGCAGGTGGTGGTGGTGGAGCAGGACGGCAACAACCGCTACCTCGGCCGGGCCCGCGCCCTCGGGGTCCCGGTCGTCATCGCCGACGGCACCCAACGGCAGACCCATATGGCCGTCAACCTCTCCGACGCGTCGGCCGTCGCCGTCCTCACCAGCGCCGACCTGACCAACATCGAGACCGGCCTCGCCGTCCGCGAGTCGCTCGACGACCGATGGGGCGAGGTCCCGGTGGTGCTCCGGGTGTTCGACCGCGACCTGGCCGGGATGATGGAGCGGAATTTCGGGTTCCAGTACGTCCGCTCCACCTCCGCCCTGGCGGCGCCGTGGTTCGTCGGGGCCTCGCTCGGGCTCGACATCCTGGAGACCTTCTACGTCGACCGGCAACCGTTCGTCGTCGGCCAGATCTCCGTCGCCCCCGGCGGAGGGCTCCAAGGCGTCGCCATGCAGGATCTGTCGGCACGGACCCGGGTCATCGCGCTCCGTCGCGCCAAGGCCCCCGACGTCCTCGAGCACCCACCTCGGCGTGGCACCAGGTTCGAGGCCCGTGACGAAGTGTTCCTCCTCGGACCCTACGAAGAGCTCCTCCGGGTCCTCCTTCGCGACCACGACGTCGGAGGCTGACGCGACCTCCCTACAGGACGGGTAGACAGGCAGCATGAGACTGACCGCCGATCAGAAGAAGCGGGTCCTGGCCGTGGTGGTGCCCATCCAGGTGGTCCTGGCCATCTTGGCCTGGCGGGACATCGGCCGCCGCGGCCCCGACCAGGTCCGGGGCCCCAAGCGGTTCTGGCGACTGTTCGTGCTGGTCAACCCCGGCAACGCCGTCGTCTACTGGCTCATCGGCCGCCGGAGCTGACCCGGTCCGGATGAGCCGATCCGGGCTGGCCGGGGTCAATCCAGCCAGCCCTCCGGCACGGTGAACCCGGCGTGGAGGACCAACCACGCACACAGGGCGGTGGCCTGGCGAAGCGGACGGGCGGACACCACCCGGTAAGGGCAGTGCCGGCCGAAGGCGACGCTCCGGCCCTCCGCCGGCATCGTCCGGGTCCGGTACACCAGCGGCGGGGGCCGGCCGTCCCACCAGTCGTAGAGGCGATCGGCCAGTTGGCCGCAGGTGGCCAGCAGCGGGTCGGGGGCCAGCCGGCGGTCGACGTCGAGCCGACCGGTGCTCACCCGGTCGTCCAACCCCAGGGCGTCCAGGGTGGCCTGTCGGGTGAGGTACAACGCCGGCGGCAGTCCGTCGAGGGCCACCAACCACAGGTCGCCGTCGGCGTCGGTGACCGCCCGTTCGGCGAACCGCTCGCGAGCGGCGGCGGTCGGCCGGTTGGCGGCGTACCGGACCCTGAACCGGCCGGAGATCGGGTCGAACCGGCCGCGAGGCGTCGGGTACGGCACCCATTCCCAGCCCTCGGGATGGACCGGGTCGATCCGCCACCACCGGCCCCGGACCGGGGCCGGCCGCAACCCCTTCGGCCGACGGACCGGCAGATCGGTCAGGACTGGTCCCCGGCGGACCGGACCAACGCCACCACCGTGTCCACCTGGCCGGCCGCCAGCAGGTCGGCCAGGGTGCGCCCCCCGAGGTCGTCCCGGGGGGCCCGCATCAGGTCGTCCATGGCCTCGGGGTCGGCCCGCACGTCGGCCAGGGCCTCCAGCACCGCCGACAGTCCCGGCCGGGTGTCCCCCCGCCGGGGGTCGAACTGCCAGTCCGGGTGCACCGCCCGGGCCCCGACCCGCCAGCCGAGCAGCTGGCCGCGATGCCGGCGGCGGTCCACCCCCTTGCGGTCGCTGATGGATCTGACCAGGTCCACCACCTCGGCCGAGTCCACCGTCCCGGCCAGTCGATGCCGGCGGCGGTCGTCCAGCCGGCGGCGGTTGACCCCCTGGGCCGCCCGCAGGATGCCGGCCGGCGGGGTCCCGAACGGGTCGTCGGGGCCGGCGGTCTCCTCGGCCAGGAACACCAGCACCTCGGCCAGGGTGGCGTCGACGTCCGCCCGCTCCTCCAGCACCTTGATGGCCCGGGCCGGCGTCGGCATCCTGGCGACCTCCTCCGTCTACAACGTCTACGGAGAGTCTACACCGTCCACGCCGACCGACCGGTCCTCGGTTGGTAGGTACACCCTGGCCTTCCACGACCCGGTGAGGTCCACGGCGGTCAGCGCCGACCCGGCCCGGAGGGCCCAGTCCAGGACGCCGACGCTCGGGGCCACGTCCGGAGCCATCACCACCAGCCCCCGGCGGGCATGGTCCTGACGGACCCGCCAGCCCGGCGGGAGGCTGATCCCCTGGTCGGCCAGCTGCCGGATGGCGTGCCGGCCACGGGCGTGCATGATCCCGACGGTGATCTCGTCGCCGGGATGCCGGCCCCCCCGGGGGGGCATCCAGGTGCACATGGTCACCGGCGGCTGCGCCGACCCGAACAGCGAGGAGAAGAACGACGGCCGCCGCGACTCGTCGACCTCGGCGCCGTCCACCCCGGGCATCAGGTTGATCCAACCGTCCCGAGCGCGGGCCAGCCGCCCCATCCAGTCGAGGACCGGCTGTGGCGCCGCCGGCACGAACTCGACCTCCTCCACCCGGCGGGCCATTCCACAGTTTGCCACCGGGTACCGTCGATGTCGATGGACCTCGACCAGGCGCTGCGGACCACCGGAGCCGTCCGCGACTTCACCGACGACCCCGTCCCCGACGCCGTCGTCCACCGCATCCTGGACACCGCCCGGTTCGCCCCGAGCGGTGGCAACCGGCAAGGGTGGCGGGTGGTCGTCGTCCAGGACCCCGACCGACGGGCCCGCCTGCGTGACCTCTACCTCGACGGCTGGTACCGGTACCTGGCCATCGGGGCCGCCGGCCTCGTCCCGTGGGCCCCCGTCACCGACCGGGACGCCGAGGCCCGGGCCGTCGCCGACGCCCCGGCGGTGGCCGCCGCCGCCGTGCCCGGGTTCGCCGAGCACCTCCATCAGGTGCCGGTCCTCCTTCTCCTCCTGGCCGACCTCCGGGCCCTCGCCGCGGTGGACCGGGACCACCACCGGTACACCTTCGCCGGCGGGGCTTCCGTCTACCCGTTCGCCTGGAGCATCCTGCTGGCCGCCCACGACCACGACCTGGCCGGGGTGATGACCACTATGGCCGTCTGGACAGAGGACGGGGTCCGAGACGAGCTCGGCGTCCCGGACCACCTGGCCGTGGCCGGGCTCGTCGCCCTCGGCCATCCCCGTCGGCGTCCCACCCGCCTCCGCCGCCGGGGGGTCGAGGCGTTCACCACCGTCGACCGGTTCGACGGCGCCCCGTTCACCGGCTGACCCCCCCTGATCAGGCTGATCAGCCCGATCAGGTGGTCTTGACGATCAGCACGTGGCACGGCGCCCGGTGGGCCACCGTCTCGGGGATGGAGTCGGGCATCCGCCGGGCCCCCTGCAGGCCGCGGTTGCCCACCACGATCAGGTCGGCCCCGATCCCCTCGGCCACCGTCACCAGCGCGTCGGTCGGACCCCCGACCACCGAGTGCCGGTCCACCGACAGCCCCTCGAGGGCCGGGTCGTCGAGGGCCTCGTCCAGGACGGCCTCGCTGGCCTCGTGCCATCGGCTCCGGGTGCTCTGGTAGACGGTGGCGGTGCCACCGGGGTCGGCCGGGTCCCGGTACCCGTTGACCAGGTGGAGGTGGCCCCCCGTCTGTCGGGCCAGGTCGGCGGCCATGGCCACCGCCCGCTTCGCCGTCTGGGAGCCGTCGGTGCCGACGACAATGGTGGAGAACATGGTGGACGCAACGTAGCGGGTCAGAGGGACTGCCGGCGGACCAGCCGGGCGAACACCCCGTCGGGGTCCTCCATCAGCCGGTCGTAGCTCCCCTCCTGCACCAGCCGGCCGCCGTCGAGCACCAGGATGCGGTCGGCGTTGCGGATGGTCGACAACCGGTGGGCGATGACGATCCGGGTGGCCCGCATCGCCTCGATGCTCCGCATCACCACCGCCTGCGTCCGGTTGTCGAGGGCGCTGGTGGCCTCGTCCAGGAACACGATCCTCGGCCGGCCGGCCACCGCCCGGGCCAGGAGGAGCTGCTGGCGCTGCCCCCCCGAGAACGCCCCGCCGTACTCGTTGACGACGGTGTGCAGGCCCATCGGCAGCGACCGGACGAACTCCTCGATGCCGGAGAACCGGGTGGCCGCCCAGGCGTCGTCGACGGTGAGGTTCCGGGTCCCGACGATGTTGTGGAACACGTCGTCCGGGGTCATCTGCGCCCCCTGGATCACCACCCCGCACTGCCGCCGGACCGCCCGGACGTCCAGCCCGTCGAGGTCCTGGCGGTCGTAGGTGACCGTCCCCACCACCGGGCGGTCGAACCCGAGGAGGATGCGCAGCAGGGTGGACTTGCCCGACCCCGACGGGCCGACCACCGCCACCAGCTCGCCGGGCTCCACCGAGAAGCTGACGTCGTCCAGCACCATCGGGTCGTGTGCGTCGGAGCCGAACCCCAGGTGGCTGACC
>Ga0134126_10002364_pt1 | contig 23815 bp, 20 predicted proteins | sample KB31752_FD_96881 | JGI IMG/M metagenome (GOLD analysis project Ga0134126, IMG submission 96881) | Terrestrial soil microbial communities with excess Nitrogen fertilizer from Kellogg Biological Station, Michigan, USA - KB3-175-2 | ecosystem: Environmental > Terrestrial > Soil > Unclassified ... | reverse complement strand
CCGTCGGCACCAAGGTGACATGGACCAACGACGATTCGGATCCGCACACCGTGACCAGCGCGGCTGAGCCAAAGGTGATCAAATCGCCACCGCTCGACACCGGCGACTCGTTCGCCTTCACCTTCGATAAGCCCGGCACCTATCGCTACTTCTGCTCGATCCATCCGCACATGCAGGGCACCATCGTCGTGCAGTAGCCTCGTCCGGCTCGCCCGTTCCCCCACTGGCGAGCCCGCGCCCTGCCCCGCCCGGGCAGGGCGCGCTTTTTGCGTAACAGCACGCTCGCGGGCACATCGCCCGTGGGCACCAACCCACGGTCGCGATGCGCCCACGGCGCGTGGCTATAGCCGCCGACAGCTGCTGAACGCGTTCTTCGGCAATTTCATCGCGTCGGGCGCGTTGAAGGCGCCATATTCGACTTCGCAGTCCGCTAGAGGCTGGATAGTGTCGCGATAGACTTGTGCGCTAGTCGATTGCGTTGCGGCAATGCGCATCGGTAGCGGCGATGTCGCGCAGGCGGAGAGAGCGGCGGCCAACGCCACCGTGGTGAGTCCGTGAACCGTAGTTGTCATGTGGTGCCCCTTTCATGGCGGCGCCGGCGAGCACACCGCGCTTCGGATCGTGCTTGGCCACTTGCGCGGCGCTTCATAGGGTAAGATCGTCGCGCGGCGGGTTTTCTTCCGCAGAGCGTCGCACTGCTCGCGCCGATGTGAGCACGACGGCGATCGCGGTGCGGCGGCTGGACCCGAGCCGCCGTCCCGCCTACCATCGCGGGCGCGCACAACGCCCGGAAACCTGCCACAAGCCACGCATCCTCCATGGTCGAAACCCGCATCGATTCGCCGGCGACGACGGCATCGTTTCCCGTGCGCGCCCTGCTGCTCGGCGAGCGTCTCGACACGCGAGGGCTCGAGCGCGACGACACCATCGCCACCAATCCGCTCACGTTGCGCGTCGCCAAGGACGGCGTCGCGTTCCTGTTCCGCTACGGCGTCGCCGTCTTCGCCGGCCTTTCGGTGATCGAGGAGGACCAAGTCGTGCGCTCGCTGCGGCCGCGCATCGTCGACGCCGCGTCGACGCCGGAGACCGACCAGGTGCAGATCCTGGTCAAGTCCGGCGGCGAGGACCAGGTCGATCCGTCCGGCGGCATCGCGTTGCGCGAGGCGTCGCCCGAGCGGCTGCAGATTGTCGCCAACGTGCTGTCGAAAAGCCTTATCCTGTCGCATTACGAGAGCCGCATCGCCGAAGCCTTCGACCAGATCGAGCCGCTCGCCGACCGCCTGCAGCGCACCGGCCGCACCGGCTCGCAGGCGAACCGCCTGTTGCGGCAGATCGGCGGCGTGCTGTTGACGCAGCAGCGCATGGTCGGGCGCGTCGAGGTCCAGGAGAAGCCCGATGTGCTGTGGGACCACCCCGAGCTCGAGCGCCTCTATGCGCGCCTCGAGGACGAGTACGAGCTCGTCGAGCGCAGCCGCGGCATGGAGCGCAAGCTCGCGCTCATCAACGAGACTGTCGGCACGATCCTCGACATGGTGCAGACGCAGCGCGGCATGCGGCTCGAATGGTACATTATCGGCCTCATTGTCATCGAGATCATACTGAGCCTCGGCGACTTCCTGCTGCGCTTCGGGCATTAGCATACCGGCGCCGCGATTGCGCGGCTCATCCCACGCATAAACCGCTGCTCGCCACGCCAGTCCCGGCGACACGCGTCTCGGGTCGGGCGATGGTGCCTGCGTGAGCCGTCGACGCCCGGCGCGACGCCGGTAAGCCTATCGAAAAGCGAACTCGGCGAGGGGCTAGCGATAACGCCGTAGCCATATGCACAAGGCGCATCGCCCGCCTGGTTGACGAACGCGGCCGCAGTCATCACTATTATCATAGTAGTTACTTGCAGAGCGACCATGCGACGCAAGAGTTTCGGCGACATGTCGTGTCCGATCGCCCGCTCGCTCGAACGGGTCGGCGAATGGTGGAGCATGCTCATCCTGCGCGATGCGCTGGCCGGCCTGACGCGCTTCGAGCAGTTCCGCGAGAGCCTCGGCATCGCGCCAGGCATGCTGACGCGGCGCCTCGATGCGCTGGTCGCGGCGGGTCTGCTGGAGCGGCGGCGCTACAGCGCTCATCCGCCGCGCGACGAATATCAGCTCACCGAGCGTGGACAGGATTTTCGCTCGGTGTTGGTGGCGATGCTCGCCTGGGGCAATCGTCACTTCGCGCCGGAGGGCGCCAGCGTCATCATCGTCGATGCCGCGACCGGCGCGCCGGCCGATCCCATGCTGGTCGACCGCCTGAGCGGGCGACCGCTGGTCGCGCCCGACTACTGTCTCGCCCCGGGACCCGCCGCCGGCCAACGCATGCATCGGCGACTATCGTCAGGCAGACGATCTCGCCTGCTCGAAGCGGGGGGCGCGCGGCCCGCGCGCAAGCGCCTATCGCGGGTCACCGGCGGAGAGCGCCCATGAGCATCGTCGCCAGCGGCGCCGTCGCGACGGCGCCCGCCGCTATTGCGGCAACGCTCAATCCGCGCACCCGCCTGCTGCTGCACGGGCCGATCGTGCCGACCCTGTTGCGCATGGCGTGGCCCAATGTGCTGGTGATGCTGGCGCAAGCCTCGACCGGGCTTATCGAGACCTGGTGGGTGTCGCGTCTCGGCCTCGACGCGCTCGCCGGCATGGCGCTGGTGTTCCCGGGCTTCATGATGATGCAGATGCTGTCGGCCGGCGCGATGGGCGGCGGCATCTCGTCGGCGATCGCCCGTGCGCTGGGTGCCGGCCGTCGCGCCGACGCCGATGCGATGGTGCTGCATGCCATGATCATCAATCTCGCGCTCGGCATCGCCTTCTCGGTGTTGGTGCTGGCCTTCGGCCCGTCGCTCTATCGCTCGCTGGGCGGCGACGGCGCGTCGCTCGACGCGGCGCTCCAATATTCGAATGTCGTGTTCGCCGGCACCGCGCTGGTCTGGCTGATGAACGCACTGGCGAGCGTGATCCGCGGCACCGGCAACATGCTGGTGCCGTCGGCGGCGGTCTGCGTCGGGATCATACTGCTGATGCCGCTGTCGCCTTGCCTGATCTTCGGCGTCGGACCGTTTCCGGCGCTCGGCATCGCCGGCGCCGGCGTCGCCGTGGTGCTGGTCACCGCGTTGACCGCGCTGACGCTGGGTGTCTATCTGCTCGCCGGGCGAGCGATCGTGCGGCCAAAGATCGTCCCTCTGCGCTGGCCGTTATTCGCCGACATCCTGCGTGTCGGCGCGGTCGGGTCAGTGAGCACGTTGCAGACGACACTGACCGTAGCGCTCACCACGGCGCTGGTCGGTGCCGCCGCGGGGCCCGACGCAGTCGCCGGCTATGGCACCGGCGCGCGGCTCGAATATCTCCTGATCCCGCTGGTATTCGGCCTGGGCGCGCCTCTGGTGACGCTGGTCGGCACCAATATCGGCGCCGGACAGCGGGCGCGCGCGCTGCGCATCGCGCTCATCGGCGGCGGCATCGCCTTCGCGCTATCGGAGGCGATCGGATTGGCAGCGGCGATCTGGCCACGCGCATGGCTCGGCCTTTTCGGCAATGATCCGCACATGCTGGCCGCCGGCACCACCTATCTGCACAGCGCCGGGCCGGCCTATGGCTTCTTCGGCTTGGGCCTCGCCCTTTACTTCGCCTCGCAGGGCGCCGGCCGCCTGCTGTGGCCGCTTGTCGCGGGTTTCGTCCGCCTCGTCATCGCCGTCGCCGGCGGCTGGCTCGCGCTGCGTCTCACCGGCTCGCTCGGCTGGGTGTTCGCGGCGCTCGCCGCCGCGCTCATCACCTATGGCGTGCTGCTGTCGAGCGCCGTCGCTTCAGGCGTGTGGTTCCGGCGCACGCCCAAGGGGAGAATGCCATGACCGCCGGCGAGCGCAGCCGCACGATCACCTGGAGAGAGCCGGTCGCCGATCTGCGCGAGTTCGCCACGATGAGCGGGCTCGACTATTTGCGCCATGTCATGCTCGACCGCGCGCGCGAGGCACCGATCGGCGCCACCCTCGGCTTCCATGCGGTGCGCTTCGAGCAGGGCCTCGCCGTGTTCGAGGCGACGCCGGCTGAGTTCCACTACAACCCGCTTGGCACCGTGCATGGCGGCCTCGCCGCGACATTGCTCGATTCGGCGCTAAGCTGTGCCGTCCATACCACGCTGAAGCCGGGGCTCGCCTACACCACGGTCGAACTCAAGGTCAATTTCGTGCGGCCGCTGCTGGTCACGACTGGTCTCGTCACCTGCGAGGGCCGCACCATCAACGTCGGCTCGCGCATCGCGACATCAGAGGCGCGCCTCACCGGCGCCGACGGCAGGCTCTACGCGCACGGCACCGCCACCTGCCTGATCTTCCCGATCACCGGCGAGCGTGGCTAAGCGGTCGGCTCAGACACCCGGCAGCCGCTCGGCGCCGCGCAGCGCGAGCGGGCCATAAATCGCGCGGAGCCGCGGCGATTGCGCCTCAAGCTGTGCCAGCAGCTCGCCAGCCCGCTCCTCGCCCACGCCGTGCCACTCGGCCTCTAGCACCCCGAACGCCGCATCGCACGCCAACGCCTCATCACCCAGCAGCGCGCGCACCGCGACTGGCCGGGCGCGGCCACGCAGCTCGATCAGGCCCAACGGCAAAGTCGCGAGTTTATCGGCGCGGGCGGCCGTGTCCTCGCCGAGCAGGATCGCCCAGCCGCAGCTCTTGGTCTCCGCTTCGAGCCGGGAGGCGACATTGACCGCATCGCCCACCGCCGAGTAGTCGAAGCGCCGGCGCGAGCCGAAATTGCCGACGACGCATGGGCCGGTGTTGATGCCGACGCCGATGGCAAGCGGCGCGAAGCCCTCGCGGACGAGCTCATCGTTGACCGCCTGTAGATTGTCGATAATGCCGAGCGCGGCGCGGCAGGCGCGCGCGGCGTGGTCGGGCTGCTCGACCGGCGCATTCCAGAACGCCATCAGCGCGTCGCCGATATACTTGTCGATCGTGCCGCCCTCGACGAAGACCGCCTCGCTCGCCGCCGAGAGGAAGGCGTTGGCCAGGCGCGTCATCGCCGCCGGCTCGATACGCTCGGAGAGCGCCGTGAAGCCGCGCAGGTCACAGAACAGCACGGTGATCTCGCGTCGCTCGCCGCCGAGCTCGGGCAGCCGCGCCTGCGCGGCCAGCCGCTCGACCATGGCCGGCGACAAATAGCGCTGAAAAACGCGCCGGATGTGCCGATGCTCCCTGTCGAGCAGGCGGTAGCGATAGAGCAGCAGCGCGGTGAAGGTCAGCACGGTGGCGACGATCGGCAGCGCGCTCGCCTGCCAGAGGCCGTAGCGCTCCAGCATCGCCTGACCGGAGAGCGCGAACACCGCGACGATCGCGACAGCTGCCGCCAGGGCGCCGAGAAAACGCAGCCGCGACACCGCCAGCGCCAAGGCGACGGCGGCTGCGAGCATGGCCGATGCCTCGAGCCACGGCGCCGCTGCGGGCCGGCGCAGGTGGCGGCCGGTCACCATCGACTCGACGATCGTCGCCAGACGCTCCACGCCCGGCATCACCGAGGTGAACGGCGTCACGAAGGTATCGCGCGATCCCACCGCATTGGCACCAACCAGCACGATATGGTCACGCAAGCTCGACTCCGGCACCCGGCCTGCAAGCAGGCGCCAGAGCGGATATGTCTCGAACCGTCCGGCGGGTCCGTGGTAGTTCACCAGGAGTCGCATCTGCCCGTCGGTCGGCACGTAGGAGGGGCCCAGCACGATCCCGCGCCCGAGCTCCAGCGTCACGCCGTCCCAGGCGACGCCGAGATAAAGTTGCGACAGACGCACGGCCATCGAGGGGTAGTAGTCGAGATCGTAGCCGAGCGCCGGATAGTCGTAACGCACCTGGCCATCGACATCATAGGCGGCGAGCATGTGCCCGAGCTCGGCTGCTTCGGTGAGCGCCGGCAGCGGCAAGGTCAATCCCGAGGGCGAAAGTGGCAATGGATGCTCGCCGCCGGCGTCGCGCAGCCGCGCATAGGCGTTGCGCGCGACGGCGGCAGGAGTCGATATCGCCATGGCCTCGCCGAAGCGAAAGGTGAAGGGCAGAACCACATTGCCGGCCGCGCGGATGGCGGCCGCGAGGTCCTCATCCCCCTCGTCGGCCGCGCCGGGCGCGCGCGCCGGCTCGGCCAGGAGAATGTCCAGGCCGATGGCCTTGGCGCCCGCCCGATGTGCCGCACGGACGGTCTCCGCCAGGGCGCGCCGTGGCACGGGCCAGCGCCCGATATCGGCGATGCTGGCATCGTCGATCATCAGAATGACGATGTTCGCCGGCGCCGGCTCGGCGCCGCGCAAGCGGATGTTGAGATCGAAGGCGTAAAGCTCGAGTCGGCGCAACCAACGCAGATCGGGCGTCATGAGGTGCAGCACCGCGAATACCGCCATGACGAGCAGCGCCAGTCCGCACAGCTTCAGATCACGCCGACGCTTCATTCGAAGCTGGCGCGCGCGAGTGCTTTCGCAAAACGTTGCGCGGCCCAGGCATGGGGGGTGGTCGGCGCCGCACCGCGCGCCACATCGGTGCCATGGCCGGGGGTATCGAGCACAACCGAGGACCCCGGCTGACCCTTGCTGGATACAGTGACGGCGCCGGTGATGATCGCGACGCCGGTGGTATCGGTGGTCACATCCATGAGCCAGTCAGTGCCGCGAACGGCGGCAATCGCCGTCTCGCTCTCGATCTCGAAATGCCCGCCCGAGGCGACCCTTGCCACCAGCAGGCGCAAGACGCCCGCCCAGACGTTGAGCCGAGTCGTCAAATTGTTCGAGGTGCTTTGATACATCGTGAGGCGAATGCGCGTGTTCTCGCCCACGGAGATGATCGTGCCGTCATTGAGGCCGATCTTGGCCTTGCCGGCGCCCGAGACGATGGTGTCACCGAGATGGACCGGTGCCTTGGCCGCGAGCGGCAATTGCTTGGCGTCGTCGCCACGGAACACCTCGCCGCGCACGGCGAGCACCGAGCCGATGATGATTTCGGCAGCGCGGCTCTCGGTCGCCCAGAGCATGGCAAGGCAAACAAGGCACGCAGCGGCAAATCCCGATCCGTACCGCATGACCGCTCCTTGAGGGCAGGCTGTCATATCCGGCCCTCCATCGCTTTAGAATCCAGCAGAGACCCCGCCGCTGCCGCCGCCATGCCGGGCAGAGATACTGCACAGGCTATGACCTGCGTCACTGGCGCAATTATGCCCGAAAACATAGCTACTGCCCTTGCCCAGGCGGAACCAGCACGATTGTGCTGCGGCGCCTTTTGCCTCTACGCTTCCCCTCTAGCTCGCGCTGGCCTGATGGTGGACCACAATGGACCAATTTACGAGCCTCACGATATTCGCCCGGGTCGTCGCCAATGGCAGCTTCGCCGGTGCGGCGCGGCAGCTCAACATGTCGCCCGCGGCAGTCTCCACCCATATCCAGGCGCTCGAAAGGCGGCTCGGCACCCGCCTTCTCAACCGGACCACGCGCAGCCTGGCGCTGACCGAGATCGGACGGGTGTTCTACGAGCGCAGCACCCACCTGCTGGCCGAGCTCGAGGAGACCGAGCGCTTGGCCGGCGAGTTGCAGAAGACGCCACGTGGCCGGCTGCGGATCAATGTAACGCCGTCCTTCGGTGACTTGCACGTCGCCGGGGCCGCTGCCGATTTTACCGCCCGGTACCCTGACATCTCGATCGAGCTGATCGCCACGTCGCGTTTCGTCGATCTGGTCGAGGAGGGCTTCGACCTTGCGGTGCGCACCGAGCCGCCGCCGGAATCGAGCCTCGTGGCGCGCCGCATCGCGCCGGTCCGGCTCGTCGTGTGCGGCGCTCCCGCCTATCTCGAGAAGCGCGACGCGCCGCAACAGCCGGAGGATCTGGCGGAGCATAATTGTCTGCGCCTGAGCGAGCTCAATTTTCGCGACGAGTGGTGCCTGACGGGAGCCGACGGCAAGGAGGCCTGGATACCGGTAAGCGGGACATTGCGCGTCAACACGACGGTCGCATTGCGCGCGGCGGCTTTGCGCGGCTTGGGACTGGTCCTGCTGCCGACCTTCCTCGTCGGCGAGGATTTGAAGGCCGGTCGCCTTGTGCCGGTGCTGACCAATTACGCGCCGGCCGATGCCGCCGTCCGCGCCATGTATCCGCACAGCCGCCATCTGTCGGCGAAAGTCCGCATGTTCATCGATTTCCTGATCGACCGCTTCGGCAATGATCCCGACTGGGACGACTGGCGCTTCGCCGAGCCGGAGCCCGCCGCGAAAAAGCGCCAGCGCTCGCCGGCTGACTGAAAGGCGAGCGCGCGTCTTCCCTCAGCTCGGCAGCGCCTGCCGCGCAAGGAAGTCACGCATCGCCGGGTCCTCGCACAGGCCAATGGCGCGGCGATAGGCGTCGGCCGCCCGCTCCATCCGGCCGAGACGCTTTTGCAGATGCGCGGCGAGCGCCCAGTAGGGCTGATAGCCGGCAACGGCATCGGCCGGGATCATCTGCAGCAGCGCCCATCCCGCCTCTGCGCCGCGTGCCTCGGCGATCGCGGCAGCGCGCCCGATCAGCGCGCCGACCGTGGGCGCGAGCCGCACCAGCCCTTCATAGAGCAGCGCGATCGCCTCCCAGTCGGTACGCCCGGTCCAGGCCCGCTGCACATGCACCGATTGGATTGCCGCCTCGAGCTGGAAACGGCCGATGCGACCGACGCGCTCGGCCGCGGCGAGAAGCTGTTGCGCCTCGTCGATCATCGGCTCCGACCACAGCGCCACATCCTGCTCGGAAAGCGGCACATAGCCACCTTCCGCGCTGCGCCGTGCGGCGCGCCGCGCCTCGCAGTGGAGCATGAGCGAAAGCAGCCCTTGCGCCTCCGGCTCGCCGGGCAGCAGCCGCAACAGCAGGCGGCCGAGCTCGATTGCCTCGAGCGCCAGCCCCTTGCGGCGTGGATCGGCGCCGGTCACGTCATCCCAGCCGCTGCCATAGGCAGCGTAGATCGCCTCCAGCACCGCATCGAGGCGCGGCGGCAACTCGCTGGGCTCGGGCACGGCGAAGGCGATGCCGGCGTCGCGGATCTTGGCCTTGGCGCGACTCAGGCGCTGGCCCATCGCCGCCGGCCGCACGAGAAATGCCGAGGCGATGCGCGCCGCGTCGAGGCCGAGCACGATCTGCAGCATGAGCGGCGTGCGCGTCGCTGCGTTGATCGCCGGGTGAGCGCAGATGAACAGCAGCTTGAGACGCTCGTCGGGAAACACCGTCGCCGCGCTGGCCACCGCCTGCGCCTCCTCGGTCACCGCCAGCAGAGTGGACAGCGCATCGGTCACGACGCGCGCGTGACGGACGCCATCGGTAAGCCGGCGCCGCGCCACGGTGAGCAGCCATGCCTCGGGGTTGTCGGGTACGCCGCACCGCGGCCACGCTTCGAGCGCGGCGCGGAAGGCATCGCCCAGCGCGTCCTCGGCCGCCGCCACGTCGCGCGAGCGCGCGGCAAGGAAGGCCACGAGCCGGCCGTAGGAATCGCGCGCCGCCTGCTCGACGGCGCGGCGCGCGTCCATCGCTCCGCCTCAACCGGGCGGGACGAGATTGGGCCGCACCTCGAGGACGCGGCCGTCGGCATGCGGGATGCGCGCCGCCCAATCGAGCGCGGCATCGAGATGGGGCACGTCGATCATGTAGAAGCCGCCGAGCTGCTCCTTGGTGTCGGCATAGGGCCCATCCTGGACATGGCGCTTGCCGTCGCGAAGGCTGAGCCGCGTCGCCGTCTCCGGCGGTTGCAGCCCGGCGCCGCCGACGAACACGCCGGCATCCTTTAGCGCCTTGGTGTAGAGCGGCCAAGCTGACCAATATGCCGCCCGCTTCTTGGCATCGGGATCATTGCGCCGCGCGAAATCGGCGGCGGTCTCGTAGATTAGGATCGTGTAGTTCATGGCCGTCCCCTTTCGGTATCGGCGAGCGACAAAGCCGTCGCCGCGATGCCATGACGCGCCGGCCAGGGCAATTTCGACACGGCGGACGAAAATTTCGCCCGCCCGGCAGTCTGCGGTCAGCGCGCCCGCAGGCGATAAAGCTCGGCCTCGCCGGGGAACTGGCCGCTACGCACGTCACTGGCATAGGACGCCACGGCATCGCTGATCACTTGGCGCAGCTTGCCGTAGCGGCGGACGAATTTGGGGGTCCAGTCGAACAGACCCAGCATGTCGTCGGTGACCAGGATCTGGCCGTCGCACCCCGGCGAGGCGCCGATGCCGATGGTGGGCGCCCTGACCGCGCGCGTGATCTCGTCGGCGAGGTCGCTGGCGACGCCCTCGACGACGAGGGCGAAGGCGCCGGCCTGGTCGGCGGCATGGGCCTCGGCCAGCACGCGCTCGCGCTCGGCGGCGGTGCGCCCCTTTGCCTTGAAGCCGCCATCGACATGGGCCGCCTGCGGCCGGAGCCCGACATGGCCGACGACCGGGATGCCGCGCGCGGTGAGAAAGGCGATGGTCTCGGCAATGCCCTCGCCGGCTTCGACCTTGACCGCCTGGCAACCCGTCTCGCGCATCAGGCGCGCCGCCGATTCATGAGCCTGCTGCGGGCTGCGCTCATAGCTGCCGAAGGGCAGGTCGACGACGACCAGCGCATGCGATGCGCCGCGCATCACTGCCTGGCCGTGCAGGATCATCATCTCGAGCGTGACGCCGACCGTGGTAGGGAGGCCATGCAGCACCATGCCGACACTGTCGCCGACCAGCAGCAGCTCGACATGCTCGTCGAGCAGCGCCGCCATGGGCGCGGTGTAGGCGGTGAGACAGACCAGCTTCTCGCCGCCCTTGCGCTGGACGATCTCCGGGACGGTCAGGCGCCGCGATTGCACCTGTTTCGACATGACCAACCTCCGTGGCTCAGTGGCGCGCCCTCCCCGCGGGTGATTTTTGATTTTGCAGCCGTGCCAAACTAGCGGAAATCGCCAGCATCCGCCATTCTTCTTTTTCATTCAGTGGGTTAACCAAAAACTGCCGGCTCCTCTCACCGCCGAAATCGTCCGGCTCGGCGACGGACCGCGACGGCAAAGACGAACGAGGGGATTGCGAAACCGTTGCGTGGTTCTCAGCGAGAACTTAGGCTTTTTCCAAATACATAAAAGGGAGGAGATGGATGTCGGCAAAGTCATGGTTCGGGGCGCTGGTCGCGGCGCTCGCGGTGGCGCTGGCCCTGCCGCAGCCCGGCGCGGCAAAGACGCTCAAATTCGCCAATGACGGCGACGTCTCGTCGATGGACCCCTATTTCCTCAACGAGACCTTCCTGTTGAGCTTCCTCGGCAATGTCTATGAGCCGCTGGTCGGGCGCGGCAAGCAGCTCGAGCTGGTGCCGAAGCTGGCGCAATCCTGGGAGCAGGTCGAACCCACAGTGTGGCGCTTCCACCTGCGGCCCAACGTCAAATTCGCGGGCGGCGAGCCTTTCACGGCGGACGACGTGGTCTATTCCTATCACCGCGTCATCGGCGAAGGCTCCGACCTCAAGGGCAATCTCGCCACCGTGAGCGAGGTCAAGAAGGTCGACGACCTCACTGTCGACATCGTCACCAAGATCCCCAACCCGCTGCTGCCCGGTGATCTCGCCATCTGGTACATGATGTCGAAGAGCTGGTGCGAGAAGAACGGCGCGACCAAAGTCGCATCCGTTTCGAAGAAAGAGGAGAATTTCGCGACCTACCACACCGATGGCACCGGCGCCTTCATGGTGACGCAGCGCGAGCCCGACGTACGCACCGTGGCCGTACCCAATCCCAATTGGTGGAACAAGCCCGAGCACAACCTGACCGAGGTCGATTTCAGCGTCATCAAGTCGGATGCGACGCGGGTCGCCGCACTGCTCTCTGGCGAGGTCGATGTGGTCTACACCGTGCCGATCCAGGACGTCGAGCGCATCAACGCGGCGCCGCACAGGAAGGTGCTGCAGGCGCCGGAGTTGCGCACGATCTTCCTCGGCATGGACCAGTGGCGCGACGAGCTCATCGACAGCGATGTCAAGGGCAAGAATCCGTTCAAGGATGTGCGCGTGCGCCGCGCCTTCTATCAAGCGATCGATGAGGACGCGATCGTGAAGAAGGTGATGCGCGGCGCGGCGACAGCCTCCGGGCTCATGGTGGCGCCGCAGGTCCATGGCTGGAACAAGGAGCTCAACCAGCGCTATCCCTACGACATCAAGGAAGCCAAGCGGCTGCTCGCCGAGGCGGGATATCCCGAGGGCTTCAGCGTCGGCATGAACTGCCCCAACGACCGTTACGTCAACGACGAGCAGATCTGTCAGGCGGTTGCCGCCATGCTGGCGCGCATCGGCGTCAAAGTGAACTTGGTGGCGGAAACCAAGAGCAAGTATTTCGGCAAGATCCTGGCGCGCAACACCAGCTTCTACATGCTGGGCTGGACACCAGTGACCTACGACGCCAACAACACGCTGTTTAACATCATGGCGACGCCGGACGCGGCCGGGCGCGGCAAGTTCAACCTCGGCAAATACTCCAATCCGCGCTTCGACGAGCTGGTCACTCAGATCACCAGCGAGCTTGATCCGGCAAAGCGCCAGGCCGAGATCAACGAGGCGTTCAAGATCCACAAGGAGGATTTCGGCCACATCCCGCTGCATCAACAGGCGCTGGCCTGGGGCGTCAAGGACAACGTCCATCTGACACAGCTGCCCGACAACTTCTTCGACTGGTACTGGGTGACGATGGATTAGCCGGGCGTGGCGAGGGGTCGGGAATGATCGCCTTCGTCATTCGCCGCCTGCTGCAATCGGTGCTGGTGATGCTGGCGGTGGCACTGGTGGCGTTCGCCCTCTTCCGCTATGTCGGCGATCCCATCAACAATATGGTCGGCCAGGACACCAGCAATGCCGACCGCGCCGCCTTGCGTCAGCAGCTCGGCCTCGATGACCCCGTCGTGATGCAGTTCGGCCGCTTCGTCGCCAACGCCGCGCGAGGCGAGTTCGGCCTTTCCTTCCGGCAGGGACGCAAGGTCTCGACGCTGATCGCGGAACGGCTTCCGGCCACGCTCGAGTTGAGCTTCGTCGCCGCGCTCTTCGCGTTGCTCGTCGGCGTGCCCATGGGCGTCTATACCGGGCTCAATCGCGACAAATTTTCGAGCAAGCTGTTCCTGTCGCTGTCGCTGGTCGGCATCTCGCTACCGACCTTTCTCATCGGCATCCTGCTGATCCTCGTCTTCTCGGTGCTATTGGGCTGGCTGCCGGCCTATGGCCGCGGCGAGGTGGTCCATCTCGGCTGGTGGACGACCGGCCTGCTGACGCGGAGCGGGCTCCTGTCGCTGATCATGCCGGCGATCACGCTCGGCTTGTTCCAGATGACCCTCATCGTGCGCCTGGTGCGGGCAGAGATGCTGGAGGTGCTGCGTACCGACTACATCAAATTCGCGCGCGCCAGGGGCTTGAGCAACCGCGCCATCAATTTCGGCCATGCGCTAAAGAACACGCTGGTACCGGTCATCACCATCACCGGGCTGCAGCTCGGCGCGATTATCGCGTTCTCCATCATCACCGAGTCGGTGTTCCAGTGGCCGGGGATGGGCCTGCTCTTCGTGCAGGCGGTCGCCTTCGTCGACATCCCTGTCATGGCCGCCTATCTCGTCCTCGTCGCCGCGCTGTTCATCATCATCAACCTGATCGTCGACTTACTTTACTATGTCGTCGACCCGCGGTTGCGCATCGATCGCGCCATGGTCGGAGGCCATGTTGGCTGACGCTGCGCACGCCGCGCCCGGCCGTCTCGCCGGCATGGCGCAGCGCTTCTGGGACAGCGATCTCGCCTGGAGTTTCCGTCATTCGCCGGTTGCCGTGACGGCTGCGACAGTGATGCTGCTCATCCTCGGCGGCGCGCTATTCGCGCCATGGATCGCGCCGCACGATCCGTTCGACCTCGCCAGCGTCAGCCTGCTCGACGCGCGCAACCCACCGGCCTGGATCGCCGGCGGCAGCTGGGACTATCCGCTCGGCAGCGACAATCTCGGTCGCGACGTGTTCTCGACCATCCTCTACGGCTCGCGCATCTCGCTGTGGGTTGGGTTTGCCTCGATCCTGCTGGCCATGATGCTGGGCGTCGGGCTCGGCCTCGTCTCGGGCTATGTCGGCGGCATCACCGACGCCATCATCATGCGCATCGCCGAGATTCAGCTCAGCTTTCCCGCCATCCTCATCGCCCTGCTCGTCGACGGCATCATGCGCGGCATCGTCCCCCGCCAATTTCAGGACAGCCTCGCCGAGGACGTGCTGATCCTGTCGATCGGCCTTTCCTTCTGGGTGCAGTATGCGCGCACGGTGCGCGGCTCGGCCATGGTCGAGCGCGGCAAGGAGTACGTGCAAGCGGCGCGCGTCATCGGCCGTCACCCGCTCGCCATCATGCTGCGCCATGTACTGCCCAATGTGATGGGACCGGTGCTGGTGATCGCCACCATCAACCTCGCTCTCGCCATCATCACCGAAGCGACCTTGTCCTTCCTCGGCGTCGGCGTGCCGCCGACCCAGCCCTCGCTCGGCACGCTGATCCGCATCGGCAATGATTTTCTGTTCTCGGGCGAGTGGTGGATCACCATATTCCCCGGTCTTGCCCTGGTACTGCTCGTGCTGTCGGTCAATCTCCTCGGCGACTGGCTGCGCGACGCGCTTAATCCCAAGCTGCGCTGATGCCGGAGGCGCTGCTCCGCGTCGAGCATCTGCGCGTCGAGTTTCCGACGCGCCGTGCCAAGCTCGTCGCGGTCGACGATGTCTCGTTCGAGATCGGCGCCGGGGAGGTGCTGGGCGTGGTCGGCGAATCCGGCGCCGGGAAGTCGGTGACCGGCGCCGCCATCATCGGCCTCATCGATCGACCCGGGCGCATCGCGGCCGGACGAATCATCTTCGCCGGCGAGCGCATCGACGATCTATCCGCCGAGAAGCTGCGTCAGATCCGCGGCAAGCGCATCGGCACGATCTTCCAGGACCCGCTGACCAGCCTCAATCCGCTCTACAGCATCGGCCGCCAGCTCGTCGAGACGATCACGACGCACGGCCAGATGTCGTCGCGCCAGGCGCGAGCGCGAGCGATCGAGCTGCTGGCCGAAGTCGGCATACCGGCACCGGCTGAGCGCTTCGACCACTATCCGCACCAATTCTCCGGCGGCATGCGTCAGCGCGTCGTGATCGCGCTGGCGCTCTGCGGCAATCCGCAGCTCATCATCGCCGACGAGCCGACCACGGCGCTCGACGTCTCGATCCAGGCGCAAATCATCGCCCTCCTCAGGAAGCTCTGCCGCGATCATGGCACGGCGGTGATGCTGATCACGCACGACATGGGCGTCATTGCCGAGACCGCAGATCGCGTGGCGGTCATGTATGCCGGGCGCATCGCCGAGATCGGGCCGCTGCGCGACATCGTCCAGCGGCCACGCCACCCCTATACGGTCGGGCTGATGGGCTCGATTCCCTCGCTCACCGGCGCGACGGACCGGTTGGCACAGATCAATGGCACGATGCCGCGGCTCAACCAGATTCCTGCGGGCTGCGCCTTCCATCCGCGTTGCGCCCGCGCCTTCGGGCGCTGCCATGCCGAGCGACCCGAGCTGATCACCGACGGCCCGGCGCAGGCCGCGTGCTGGCTCTACGCACCGGCCGAAGGGCGTCATGGCTGAGGCACAGGCGCAAACCGGCGAAGCAGCGCCACCGCTGCTCCGCGTGCGCAGCCTCGCCCGCTATTTTGATGCGTCGCCGCCGCTGCTGAACCGACTGCTGTCCGGCGGCGGGCGCCGCGTGCTCAAGGCGGTGGACGGCGTCAGCTTCGACATCGCGCGCGGCCAGACCTTAGGGCTGGTCGGCGAGTCCGGCTCCGGCAAGTCGACGGTGGCGCGCTGCGTGGTCGGCCTCTATCCGCCAAGCGCTGGCACTATCGCCTTTGCCGGGCGGGACGTCGCAAGCCTGCGCGCGGCCGGCGAGCTTGCCGCGCTGCGCCGCCGTGTGCAGATGATCTTCCAGGACCCCTATGCCAGCCTCAACCCGCGCTGGCGCGTGCGCGACATCATCGCCGAGCCGATGCGCGTGCATCGGCTGCTCGGCGGCGAGGCCGCTATTGCCGCGCGCGTCGACGAGCTCCTGCTCCAGGTCGGCCTCGCCGCCGGCGATGCCGACAAGTTCCCGCATGAATTTTCCGGCGGCCAGCGCCAGCGCATCTCGATCGCGCGCGCGTTGGCAAGCGCGCCCGACTTCCTCGTCTGCGACGAGCCGACCTCGGCGCTCGACGTCTCGGTACAGGCGCAGATTCTCAACCTGATGAAGGCGCTGCAGCAGCGGCTCGGCCTCACCTATCTGTTCATCTCGCACAACCTCGCCGTCGTCAGGCATATGGCCGATATGGTCGGGGTCATGTATCTCGGACGGCTCGCCGAGCTCGCCGAGGCACGCACGCTTTTCGAGCGGCCGCGCCATCCCTATACGCGGCTGCTGCTGGCGACGATCCCGGACTTGACGCTGAGCGGGCGCGCGCGGGCGCCGGTGGCCGGTGAAGTGCCGAGCCCGATCGACCCGCCCGGCGGCTGCAGCTTCCATCCGCGCTGCCCCTACGCCGATGCGCGCTGCCGGCGCGAGCGACCTGAGCTCCACCCCGTGCCCGAGGGCGGTCTGGTCGCTTGCCATGCCGTCGCGGAAGGCCGGCTCCCCTCGTAAGTCACGACGACGGGATCATTTGCCTAGCCTAAAAACTCTATTGTGCAATTCCGGTCTGATAACTCGGTAACGCGATTGCCATGTTCCGCGTCGGCAAAGGCTCGGCTTTGCCATGTCGATTCCCGACAGTTTCATCCGTCAGGACATGTGATGAGCGCTCAACTGAACGATCTCGACGCGTCCCCCATGGCCCGCGCCCCCGCGCCACGACCACCTCGTGCTGGCATCCGGGCGGGGTTGAGCGCTATCGCGTTGTTGCTCGCCGTCGGCGGTGGATTGGCCGGCTTCAACCGCCTGCGCGACAGCGGAACGACGGCGGCAGCGGCCGCACCACCCCCGCCCCCGGTCACCGTCAGCGCCCCGCTCCGGCGCAACGTTGCCGCCTCGACCACCTTCACCGGGCAATTCTCGGCCGTCGACCATGTCGAGATCCGCGCCCAGGTCAGCGGCTATCTGACCGAGATTCACTTCGTCGACGGGCAGATCGTTCACCAGGGCGATCTGCTCTTCGTCATCGACCCGCGCCCCTTCGAGATCCAGCTCCAACAGGCGACCGCGCAGCAGCAGACCGCGATGGCGCAACTCGATCTCGCCAACAAGCAGCTCGCACGCAACACCGAGCTCAGGCGCAGCGACGTGGTCTCCGCCGACGTCCTCGACCAGCGCGTGCAGCAGCAGCGCGCGGCGCAAGCGGCGCTCGAGCAATCGAAGGCCGCGATCCGAGCCGCCCAGCTCAATCTCGAATTCTCGCGCATCACTGCGCCGATCTCCGGACGCATCAGCGAGCATCGCGTGTCCGTCGGCAGCCTGATCAATGGCGGCGCCAGCGCCGGCGCGACCACCTTGCTGACGACCATCGTCTCGCTCGATCCGATCCATCTCGATTTCGAGATGAGCGAGGCGGACTACCTGACCTATCAACGATTCCTGCAATCGCAACACGCAGACGGCGACATCGACCGTGGCGTCGATGTGCGCCTGAGCGACGAGAAGGGTTGGCCGCGCCACGGCGAGCTCGATTTCCTCGACAACGAGCTCGACCGCAGCAGCGGCACAATCCACGCGCGCGCAACGCTGGCAAATCCCGACCTGTTCATCGCGCCCGGCCAGTTCGCGCGGCTCCGCCTGCCGATGTCGGCGCCGCGGCCGGTGCTGCTGGTGCCCGATGCGGCGCTCAGCACGGAGCAGTCGCGCAAGATCGTCATGACCGTCGCCGCCGACGGCATCGTCATGCCCAAGCCGGTCGAGATCGGCGCGCTGAGCGATGGATTGCGCGTCGTCACCAGCGGCCTCGGCCCAGACGACCAGGTGGTGATCAACGGGCTGATGCGCGCCCGGCCCGGCGCCAAGGTGACACCGCAGCCCGGCACGATCGCGATCGCTGCTGCCAAGTGAGAGGAGCCGAGACGATGCGTCTTTCCCATTTCTTCATCGAGCGGCCGATCTTCGCCACGGTGGTAGCGCTTTTTATCACGATCGTGGGCGGTATCGCCTTTTTCGCCCTGCCCATCGCGCAGTATCCGGAAATCGCGCCGCCCACCATCCAGGTCACCGCGACTTATCCGGGCGCCTCGGCCGAGGTGGTCAGCCAGACGGTGGCGACGCCGCTCGAGCAGCAGATCAACGGCGTCGAGAACATGCTCTATTTCAGCAGCCAGGCGACCGGCGACGGCAAGCTGACGCTGACCGTCACCTTCAAGCTCGGCACCAATCTCGATACCGCGCAGGTGCTGACGCAGAACCGCGTCTCGGTCGCCTTGCCGCGGCTGCCGGACGTGGTGCAGCGCCTCGGCGTCACGGTGAAGAAGAACTCGCCCGATATGCTGATGGTGATCCATCTCTTTTCGCCGGACGGATCACGCGACCAGCTCTACATGTCCAACTATGCGACGCTCCAGGTCAAAGATGTGCTGGCACGCCTCGATGGTGTCGGCGACGTCCAGATCTTCGGCGCGCGCGATTACTCGATGCGCATCTGGCTCGATCCCGACAAGGTGGCGGCGCACAATCTCACCGCCGGCGATGTGGTAGCCGCGCTTCAGGCGCAGAACGTGCAGGTATCGTCGGGCGTGCTCGGCCAGCCTCCGGTGCCGGCGCCGGGCGCGTTCGAGCTCAATGTCCAGACGCTGGGCCGGTTGACCGACCCGTCGCAGTTCGGCGACATCATCGTCAAGGCGGACGCGGCCGGCCGCGTGACCCGTGTGCGCGACATCGGGCGCGTCGAGCTCGGTGCGCAGGACTACGGCGCCAACGGTTATCTCGACACGCGCAACGCCGTACCGTTGCTTATCTTCCAGCAGCCGGGCACCAACGCTCTGGCCACGGCCGACCATGTCCGGTCGACGATGCAGGAACTGTCGCAGCAGTTCCCGCAGGGCCTCAAATACGACATCGTCTATGATCCGACTCGGTTCATTGCAGAGTCTGTGCGGGAGGTGGTCAAGACCATCCTCGCCGCCGTGGCGCTCGTCGTCGTGGTCGTGATTCTGTTCCTGCAGACCTGGCGCGCCTCGATCATCCCGATCGTCGCCATCCCGGTCTCGCTGGTAGGCACTTTCGCGATCCTGGCCGCGCTCGGTTTCTCGCTCAACAATCTGTCGCTGTTCGGACTCGTGCTCGCGGTCGGCATCGTCGTCGACGACGCCATCGTCGTGGTCGAGAATGTCGAGCGCAATCTGCGCCGCGGCATGACCCCGCACGAGGCGGCGCATCGCACCATGGACGAGGTCGGCGGCGCGCTCATCGCCATCGCGCTGACGCTCTGCGCCGTCTTCGTCCCTGCCGCCTTCATCGGCGGCATCTCCGGACAGTTCTTCCGCCAATTCGCGGTGACCATCGCCGCCTCGACGGTGATCTCCTGCCTGCTCTCGCTGACCTTGAGCCCGGCGCTGTGCGCGCTGCTGTTCCAGGCGCACGAGACGGCGGCCCGCCATCCGCGCCGCTCGCCGGTGCTGCGGCCGCTCTTCGCTTTCTTCGCCGGCTTCAACCGCGGCTTCGACTGGCTGTCCGAGCGCTATGGCCGCTTCGCCGCGCGACTCATCCGCATGGGCGCGCTCGTGCTCGCCGTCTATGTCGCGCTCATCGGCCTCACCGGCTGGCAGTTCGCCCGTGCGCCGACCGGGTTCATCCCCGAGCAGGATCAGGGGTATCTCATCACCGTGATACAGCTGCCGCCGGGCGCGTCGCTGGCGCGCACCGACGAGGTCGTGCGCAAGGCGACCGAGATCATCCTCAAGACGCCGGGCGTGGTGCACGCCGTGCCCTTCGCGGGCTTCGACGGCGCCACCTTCACCAACGCGCCCAACGCGGGCGCCATCTTCTCCGCGCTGGCGCCGTTCGACGAGCGCCATCGCCAAGGCCTCGGCGCCGACGCCATGCTGGGGCAGCTGCGCCAGCGCTTGTCAGGCATCCAGGATGCCTTCATCATCACGATCAAGCCGCCGCCGGTGCGCGGCATCGGCACCGCCGGCGGCTTCAAGATGATGGTGCAGGACCGCAGCGGCGCCGGCTCGGCGGCGCTCGAGGCGGCGACGCAAGATCTGACGCAAGCCGCCAACCGGGTGCCGGGGCTCGCCGGCGTGTTCTCGCTGTTCAACACCAAGACGCCGACCGTCTATGCCGATATCGACCGCGACAAGGCGGAGAAGCTCGGCGTGTCGCCGGCCAAGGTGTTCGAGGCGCTGCAGGTCTATCTCGGCTCGGCCTATGTCAACGACTTCAACTATCTCGGCCGGACATACCAGGTGATGGCGCAGGCCGATGGGCAATTCCGCATGGACGCCGCCGATATCGCCCGGCTCAAGACGCGCAACAATGGCGGCGCGATGGTGCCCCTCGGCTCTGTCGCGCAGTTCCGCGACGTCACCGGCCCGTATCGCGTGCCGCGCTATAACCTCTACCCCGCGGCCGAGATCCAAGGCGGCACGCTGCCCGGCGTGTCCTCGGGCTACGCGCTGGCCGCCATGGAGCGGCTGGCGCGCGAGCGCCTGCCGCGGGGCTTCGGCTTCGCCTGGACCGACCTCGCCTACCAGCAGGAGCAGACCGGCAACACCGCGCTCCTGATCTTCGGCGCATCGGTCTTGTTCGTGTTTCTCGTGCTCGCCGCGCAATACGAGAGCTGGAGCCTGCCGCTCTCGGTCGTGCTTATCGTGCCGATGTGCCTCCTCGCCGCCGTCAGCGGCCTCATGCTGCGCGGCATGAGCGTCGACATCCTGGCGCAGATCGGCTTCGTCGTGCTGGTCGGGCTGGCTGCCAAGAACGCCATCCTCATCGTCGAGTTCGCCAAGCAGGCCGAGGAGGCTGGCGCGGCGGCGCGCCAGGCGGCGGCGCAGGCGGCGCGCACGCGGCTGCGGCCGATCCTGATGACGTCCTTCGCCTTCATCCTCGGCGTCGTGCCGCTGGTGATCGCCAGCGGCGCCGGCGCCGAGATGCGGCAGTCGCTGGGCACGGCGGTGTTTGCCGGCATGCTCGGCGTCACTCTCTTCGGCCTCATTTTCACGCCTGTCTTCTACGCCGTCGTGCGACGCTTGTTCCGCGCGCGGCGGCCCTCCGCCGAGAGGCGCAGCGCCGGCCGCGCCGGCGCGCCGGCTGAATGACGGCGCAGCGAGGCGCGGGCCATCGGGCATCGGGCGCCTCCGGGTCGACGGCGGCTCATCCGCCTCTGTCGGTCGCTCCGCGGGGGCGGTGCCCCCGATGGCTGCTTCGAACTTCATCACCGCTGGGCGTTCATTCGTCCGCCTGAAGCCAAGCCGCGCCAAAGCGATCGCAAGAGCCGTCTCCGCGCCGCCATGTCAGAGCTTGTGCGCGGTCTCGCCGCCGCATGACTGCGCGATGACCCGTCCCGGAAAAGAAAAGCCCCGCCAGAGCGGCGGGGCTGGCCGGCGAGGCGGCCGACTTATTTGTCAGCGGCCGGCTCGCCTGCCTTAGATCCAGGTCAACGCGCATCGACCATGATCAGTCCGTGCGCGGCCTGTGTCAAAGAGCGGGCCCCGCCCCCACGGCGAGGACGGAGCCCGGTCGCCGCGGGAAGGATGCGCGGCGACAATCGAAACCGCGGATTGCAATACTCACCAGTCGGTGCCGCTGCCGGGATGATAGATCTGCCGTGCCGCATCATCCTGTGGCCCGCCGGCGCCGACGACATCGACCGAGCTGCCCGAGAAGGCCGCGTTCGACGCGCTGCGAGACGGCGCGAGGTTGGCGCACGCGGCGAGGCTCGACGCCACCAAGCCTATCGCGGCGAGGCGCCTCAGTTCAGTTGGGCGGAGATGATAGGACATGGTAGCCGCTCCCTTTACCGATTCCAGTGAAGCGCGGGACGCGCTCAGTACCGGCAGTAGGTGTGCCCGACGGCGATGCTTGATAATCGACGGGCCGCTGAAGAGACCGTTTGGGAACGCCGAGCAATCATGCAGCACGGCCCGACGAAAGTGTCGCCGGAGCAGGACCGCGCCATTCTGGCGCAAGTGGCCGCCCCATGCGGCGTCCGTGGGCGCCGCAAACCCCGCCGCAAAGCGGGCCGGTTGCTACATCTAAGGGGAAGCCTGCGGGGAACCGCGACAAAGATTGCCGACGGTCCCCCCTCTCTAATACCGCCGACCGTAGCGCCAGATGCTTAACAGAGGGTGAAATACCGCCGCGGCAAGATCGGCGGTGGAGCGGGTGAAGGGAATCGAACCCTCGTCGTAAGCTTGGGAAGCTTCTGCTCTACCATTGAGCTACACCCGCGCCCGCCGCAAATCTAAGCGAAGGGCGGGCCGGGCTCAAGCCTGCTCAAAGCGCCGCCAGGCGATCGAGCAGCACGCGATTGAAGGCGTCGGCGGCTTCGTACATCACCCAATGGCCGGCACCGGGGATCACGGCGAAGAAGGCGTCGGGCTGAATCTGGCGCAGCAGATCGCGGCGATCCTCGACCCAGGGATGGGCGGTAGCGTCGCGCTCGCCCCAGATGCCGCCGAGCGGCGCGGTGATCCGCGGCAGCACGGGGCGCAGCAGGTCGAGCGGAGCGAACCGCCGGCTTTTCACTCGCGCCCGCGCCACGTTCTGCTGCTGCAGATGGACGGCGAGGCCGTCGATGCGCGCGCCATCGGCAAACATGAGGATGCCGAGATTGGTGCGCTGCAGTTCGGCGAGATCGGCGTCGCTCATGTGCCGGCGTGGCGGCTTCATCTCGCGCATCGGCGCGCGGCGCAGCCCCATGCTGGCCGAGCCGACCAGGGTCATGGAGCGTAAGGCGTCGCCACGCGCCGCCGCGACGAAGCTGCCGAGCATGGCGCCGAAGGAGAAGCCCACGAGGTGGAAGCGGTCGCCCGGCGACAAGACCTGGCGCAGTCCCTGGTCGATGATCGTCGCGAGGCTCTCCGGCGTCACCGGGTCGGGTGGCATCGCGGAATCGCCGAGGCCCGGCAGGTCCGCGGCGACAACACGATAGTGAGCGGCGAGCGCGTCGACATTCCGCAGCCAATGCGTCCATGAGCCGTATCCGCCGTGGAGCAGGACGACCGGCGGGCCGGCGCCCCAAGCCCGCCACACCATATCCCCGGCGCCGCAAGGCGAGCGAAACTCGCGAGCATCGCGCGTCAACCGGTCGAGCAGCACGGCAGCGGGCTCATCTGGGGCGAAAGCGGACAAGAGCGGACCTCGGACCTGAGCGGTGGCGCCGCACAGTTAGCCGCAACCGCAGGGAAAGCCAATAATGTCCAGCGCATCTCCGCCTTTCGACGCCACCGCGCAGTGCTTGACGGACCCCGGCACGGGTACACAATGGTGGCGACGCCCCGGCGGCGGAGAGTACGGCATGTATTCGGAAACGACCCGGTCCATCAAGGTGACGGTGAAGCCGTTCTATCTCGAGGACCAGTCTTCGCCGAGCGACAATCACTATGTGTGGGCTTATCACGTGCGCATCGAGAACCAGGGCGGCGAGACGGTGCAGCTGCGCCGGCGTCACTGGCGTATCACCGACGGCCTCGGCCGCATCCAAGAAGTGCGCGGGCCGGGCGTAGTCGGCGAGCAGCCCGTGCTGGCGCCCGGCGAGAGCTACGAATACACCAGCGGCACGCCGCTCAACACGCCCTCCGGCATCATGGTCGGCAGCTACGAGATGGAAACCTCGGACGGCAAGAACTTCGCCGTCGCCATCCCCGCCTT
>Ga0134126_10002363_pt1 | contig 23821 bp, 20 predicted proteins | sample KB31752_FD_96881 | JGI IMG/M metagenome (GOLD analysis project Ga0134126, IMG submission 96881) | Terrestrial soil microbial communities with excess Nitrogen fertilizer from Kellogg Biological Station, Michigan, USA - KB3-175-2 | ecosystem: Environmental > Terrestrial > Soil > Unclassified ... | reverse complement strand
GGCAGGTGGTAGCTCTCCTCATCCGACGGAAAGGCGCGGTGCTCCACGTCTTCACGGTAATGCTCAACCGCCGCGCGAACCAACCCCGCTGCGTCGCCGTAGCGCCGCACGAACTTGGCCGCCGGCGCGAACGTCAGGTTGACCAGGTCGTGAAACACGAGGATCTGCCCGTCGCAATCCGGTCCAGCACCGATTCCAATCGTCGGAATCTCGAGCTCCGCCGTAATCTGCGCCGCCACCTCGCGCGGCACGCCCTCGAGCACCAGCACACCGGCGCCGGCTTCGGCCACCGCATGCGCATCGGCGCGGAGCTGGTCGGCTGCCGCGGCGGTTTTGCCCTGCACGCGGTATCCACCCATGCGGTGCACGCTCTGCGGGGTCAACCCCAGGTGGCCCACCACTGGAATCTCAGCGTCGGTGAGCGCGCGGACCAGGTCAATGCGCGGTCCTTCAATCTTCACCGCTTCGGTGCCTGCTTCCTTGAGGAAGCGGACGGCTTTGCCCACGCCCTCAGCTAGAGTACCGTGATAGCTGCCGAACGGCATGTCGGCCACGAGCAGCGCACGGCGGACTGCGCGACGCACGGCACGCGTATGGTGCAGCATCTCATCCACCGTAACCGCGAGAGTGTTGTCGTAGCCCAGCACCACCTGGGCCAGGGAGTCGCCCACCAGGATCATGTCGATTCCGCATTCGTCCACCAGGCGCGAGGTGGCGTAGTCGTATGCGGTCAACGAAGAAATAGGTTTGCCCTGGCGCTTCATTTCCTGGAGCGCGGGCATGGTGACTTTGACGACGGGAGGGCCGGAGGGACCTCCGGCTGGGAAGTTGGTGAGGCTCATGGCATCTCCAGTGCCGCTCCGAAATGAGACCCCGACGACAGGTTCTGATCGCTGGGGACGCAAGGACTCAGGATGCGGCCCGTTCTAGGGCGAGTGTACACCCGCCACCATCGCGTCGCTCCGGAATGTGGTCCCGGCGGAGTGCATTTTCGGCGGGCTGCCCGGGTGGTTGCGGTCCTCACCAGAACGGCGCAAACTGGAAAAAAGCATGCACCCTGAAACGGCACGGTTTGTTGCGGAAACGCTGGGCGGCCTGGCCGCGGCCGGACTGGCCGTGGGTGGGTGTGCTTACGCCGCTCTCTGGCCGGAGTCACAGATCTTCGGCAGTACGCTCGTCTCCCCGCAACGCTCTGGGGAACTGGCCCTTACGTTCGACGACGGCCCTAACCCCGCCTGGACGCCGCAACTGCTGGAGGCCCTCGCAAAGCATCGGGTCAAGGCGACATTTTTCCTGGTTGGAAAATACGCCCAGGCTGAGCCCTACCTCACGCGCTACATCGCCGAATCGGGCCACGTGATCGGCAATCATTCCTGGTCGCACCCCAACTTGGCCCTGACCAGCCCGAAACGCGTCCGCGAGGAACTCCTCCGGACCAAGCACCTGCTCGAGGAGATCACCGGAAACGCCGTGCGGTTCTTCCGACCTCCCTACGGCGCGCGCCGGCCGGATGTCCTGATGGCCGCGCGCGATCTCGGCATGGATCCCGTGCTCTGGAACGCGATGACCTCCGACTGGAAAGAGCCCTCCGCCCAACGGATTGTCGATCGCCTGTCTGCCAGAGTGGATGGACTCGGCCGGCGGGGAGGCTCGGCCACCGTGGTTCTGCACGACGGCGGACACCTGCGCCCTGGCGCCGACCGCGAAGCCTCGGTGCTGGCCGCCGAAAAGCTGATCCAGCGCTACATGGGCGTCCGCCGTTTCGTGACGGCGGAATACCTGCGCTGGGGCGCCTGACGCGAACCGCTCGAGCCGGTTATCCCCTCAGCACATCCTGAAACGCCTGACTGGCGGCGGCGATAGTCTCCGCAATCTCGCTCTCTCCATGCGCCATGCCCAGGAACGCCGCCTCGTACTGGCTGGGCGGCAGCCACACCCTGCGATCCATCATGGCTCGATGAAACCGCCCGAACGCCGCCATATCCGATTTCGCCGCCCCCGCATAATCCGTCACCGGCCCAGGCGTAAAGAACCACGTCCACATGGCTCCCACACGGTTCATCGCCAGTGGCACGCCCGCCTTCTTCGCCTCGGTGGCTACGCCCTCCGCAACCGCGCGCGCGGACTTTTCCAGGCGCGGATACACCTCGCCGGCATGCTCTTGCAAGTACCCGATTGTGGCCAGCCCCGCGGCCATCGCCAGCGGGTTTCCGCTCAGCGTTCCGGCCTGGTATACCGGCCCCACCGGCGCCAGCATGTCCAAATATTCCCGTTTGCCGCCGAAAACCCCCACGGGCAGACCACCGCCCACAATCTTGCCCAGCGTCACCAGATCGGGATCCATCCCGTACCGCTCCACCGCACCGCCCAGCGCCACCCGGAATCCGCTCATCACTTCGTCGGCAATCAGCAGAGCGCCTTCACGACGGGTAATCCGGCGAAGTCCGTCCAGGTAGCCTTCGGCCGGCGGGATGCACCCGGCATTTCCCACTACGGGTTCCAGGATTACGGCGGCAATCTCCCCCGCATGCGCAGCAAATGCAGCCTCCACTGCAACAAGGTCGTTGTAAGGAAGCGCAAGCGTGAGATGCGCGATCGCGTCCGGCACGCCCGCCGAACCCGGTATCCCGAAGGTGGCGACTCCCGACCCGGCTTTGACCAGCAGGCCATCGGCATGCCCGTGATAGCAGCCCTCGAACTTCACGATCAGATTGCGTCCGGTAGCCGCCCGGGCCAGCCGGATGGCCGACATGGTCGCCTCGGTTCCCGACGATACGAAGCGCAGCTTTTCGATCACCGGATAGCAGGCCACGATCCGCTCCGCCAGATCAGCCTCGGCCGCCGTCGACGCGCCGAAACTCGCCGACTTTCGCGACGCTCGTTCGATGGCTTCCACCACGGGCGGAAACGCGTGGCCCAGGATCATCGGTCCCCACGATCCGAAGTAATCAATGTAGCGGTTGCCGTCAGCATCCATCAGCCAGGCACCCTCCGCGCTCTCAAGGAACGGCGGATGCCCGCCCACCGCGCGGAAGGCGCGGACCGGTGAATTCACTCCGCCGGGAAAAAAGCGCTCGGCACGCTGCTGCAGCGCCTGCGAACGAGTGCGATCCGTTGCGTTCATGACGTTTCAAGTATAGAGGTGCCGTGGGGGTGCCAAAGCCCCGTTGCCAAACCGAGAGGCTCATTTGCCGAATGTCCCGCGAGGGCTACGATTGCATTCGATGGCCCGACATGGCGACTGTAATCGCACACGTGCACGAGCCCGGCTCGCCGGTATGCAAAGTTTTCCGGAAATTCCTTCTCGCCTCGACTTTTTTCTACGGGTCCAAACGTTGGCGCGACCTGAAGACACTGACGCAGCCAAATCTCAGTCGGGGAGGTGGCTCTGGGGATGTCATCCTAAGCATTGTGTTTTGATCGGCCGCATCCCGCATTCGTGGCGGAGGGCGCCCCATTTGCTGCACTCCTGTGAATATTTCGTCAAATTCCCGCTGTCCATCGGAGGCCTGTCATCGTGGCTGCATTCGTGCTTACGATGCTCACGGCTATGAACGAACATTCCCGCCACCCCTTCACCGTGAGGCATCCCATGTCGCTGGGCGATGCCGTTGCCGCGCTGTTCCGCGGAAAACCAAAAAGTAAGCCGTTAGGCATGGATCCGCCGGCACTCCGGCCTCCCTTCAAAACGGCGTCTTCTGACGACCCTTTCTCTGAGGCGAGGCAGGATTCCTCCGACCATTTGCCGGACCGCTTCACCGAACTGGTCGGTCCCCACTAGCGCTCGACCGCCGGCGATTCGGCATGCAGCGCGGTCTACCGGATGATCCGCAGGCGGTCGTACTGCGCGCGCCGCCTTCTTTGCACGGCGAACGCCGCGCAATGACTCGAGCGACCGATGCAAATCCTGCTCGCATCCGGCATGGCCAAGTGGCACGAAGCTGCGGCTTCTAGCTCTTAGCGACCACCCCGATGTGCAGTTCCTTCAACTGCTGCTCCGTCACCGATGTGGGTGCATCGGCCATCAGGTCGATTGCCTTCGCTGTTTTGGGGAACGCGATCACCTCGCGCAGATTCGCCGCACCGGCCAGCAGCATCACGATTCGGTCCAGTCCCAGCGCAATGCCTCCATGCGGCGGCGTGCCGTACTCCAGCGCATCCAGGAAGAACCCGAACCGCTGCCGGGCCTCCTCCTCGCTGATACCCAGAGCCTTGAAGATGACCTGCTGCACGTCTTTGCGGTGAATTCGAATCGATCCCGACCCCAGTTCCAGTCCGTTCATAGCCAGGTCATAGCAGTTGGCGCGCACGCTCGCCGGGTCGCTCTCGAGGTTCGCCATGTCTGCTTCGTGCGGCGCGGTAAACGGATGGTGCGCCGGTACCCAGTGACCCGTTGCCACGTCATACTCGAACATCGGAAAGTCGACGATCCAGATGGGATGGAATGCCTTTGCCCCGTCGAGAGTCTTGCCGCTCTTCGGATCCGCGTCCCGTACGCATTGCTCCGTCACCTCGAACGCCTTGTGCCGATCGGCGTACTTCTTTGCAAGCTCCGTGCGGAAGTTCCCCGCAGCCGCATAGACATTGATCTCGCGCTCGCTCAGCCGGCCTTCGAACTTGGTGTCGCTGGCCTTGATGTGATGCACCGGGTCGCCGGCCACGACGATGACGAAGTCGGCTTCCGCCGCGCCCGCGAGCTCGCGCACCTTTGTCGCCGCCTCTGGGAAACCCTTCGCCAGCCGCTTGAAATCGTCGACGAACTTCGCCCCCTTGTTCTTGTCGAACATGGGGTGGTTTTCCTCGCGCTCCTTGCGGCTCAGCTCGCCCACATTGGGAATGCGGAACGCCACCACCGGCAGCGCGGGGTCGATCTGCAGCGTTGCCAGGTTCTCATTTGTGAACGCGGAGCGCACGTCGGCCATCTCGGGCAGGCGCATATCCGGCTTGTCCGACCCGAAGCGCCGAATCGACTCGTCATACGTAATCCGGGGGAACGGTGCGGAAAGCGAAACCCCCGCAGCCGCAAACGCAGCCGAGAGAAATTTCTCCACTACAGCGAACACGTGCTCCTGCCGTGGGAAGCTCATCTCCAAATCCACTTGGGTGAACTCGAGCTGGCGGTCGGCCCTCAGGTCTTCATCGCGGAAGCAGCGCGCGATCTGGAAGTAGCGATCGAACCCGCTGATCATCAGAATCTGTTTGAAAATTTGCGGCGACTGCGGCAGAGCATAGAACTCGCCCGGATGCACGCGGCTGGGTACCAGGAAATCGCGCGCGCCCTCGGGGGTAGATTTGCAGAGAATGGGTGTTTCAATCTCGACAAATCCCTCGTTGCTCAGGCTCTCGCGAACGGCTAACGTGATCTGGTGACGCAGCCAGAAATTGTGCTGCATCTCCTGCCGGCGCAGGTCCACGTAGCGATACTTGAGCCGCACTTCTTCGTTCTGGATGGCTTCGTCAGCAGGAGAGAACGGCGCCAGCCGGGTGTCGTTCAGCACACGCAGGTCGGTTGCCTCGATTTCGATCTCGCCGGTCACCATCTTGGGATTGATGGCATCGGCGGCGCGCAGGCGTACCTTGCCCACGGCGGCGACGACATACTCGGGCCGCACCGCTTCTCCCTTGGCGTGGCCATCGGGCGTCAGTTCCTTATCCAGCACCACCTGGCAAATGCCGCTGCGGTCGCGCAGGTCGAGGAAAATGAGGTTTCCATGATCGCGGCGCCGGTTGACCCAGCCCATCACGACGACAGGCTTGCCGGCATCTGCCGCGCGCAGATCACCGCACATGTGAGTCCGTTCCAGATTACCCAAAAAATCAAGCATGAAATTCCTTACAAGAGATCTGCCAGTCCGCATCGGCAGGGAAGATCCAGCAACGATCCGACCGTGGCCACCGGCAACTGAAAATTGATAACGGATGGTTGACTATGGCGAACCATGCACTGTGAACTACGAGCTGAGAGCCGCCTTCAGCTCGGCCCGCGGAACCTTCTTCTGCTCGCCTGTGGCAAATTCCTTCACAGTCAGGATACCGGAAGCGAGCTCGTCCTCTCCCAGGATGACGATTCTCTTCGCCGTTTTGTCCGCCGTTTCAAAGCTCTTCTTGAGCCGGAAGCTGCCGTCTCCCAGCTCCACGTTGAGCCCAGCGCGCCGCAACTCGCGCGCAAGCTTGAGCGCCGCCGCATTCATGGCCTCACCCAGCGGAGCGATATACGCGTGAGTTTTTTCCACCTTCGCCTCTTCGATGGCCTGCAAGGTCAGCACCAGCCGATCCTCACCCATGGCGAAGCCGATCCCCGGAGCCTTCGGGCCGCCGATCGCCTCGCTCAGCCCGTCATAACGGCCGCCGCCCAGCAGCGCATTCTGCGCGCCAAGACCGCCGTGCGTGAACTCAAACGTCGTCCGCGTGTAGTAGTCCAGGCCCCGCACCAGGCGCAGATTCCGCTCGTACGCCACGCCCGCGGCATCAAGCGCCGCCAGCACCGCGGCAAAATGCTGTTTTGAATCATCATCGAGCACTTCGTCGATCTTGGGCAGCGCCTCGATGATGGGCTGGTCTTCAGGAACCTTGCAATCCAGCACGCGCAGCGGATTGGTCACCGCCCGCCGCTGGCAATCCGCGCACATCTTCGGCGCAACCGGCTCCAGAGCGGCCCTCAGCACTTCGTTGTAGCGCGCCCTGTCCGCCGCCGATCCCACCGAATTCAAATGCAGCGTCCACCCCGTAATGCCCAGCTCATCCAGCAGCGTGGCCAGCATCTCCAGCACCTCGGCGTCGCGCACGGGCGATTCGCTTCCCGCGCTGGGCGGCCCGATCACCTCGGCGCCAATTTGCGAAAACTGCCGGTACCGGCCCTTTTGCGGCCTCTCCCGCCGGAACTGCGGACCGATGTAATAGAGCTTCTGCAATTGCCCGGTCTCGCCCAGCTTGTGCTCGATGTACGCGCGCACCACGCCGGCGGTGTTCTCGGGACGCAGGGTCAGGCTCTGCGTCTTCTCGCTCGCCGCCCGCGCCCGGTCCTCCCACGTGTACATCTCCTTCGAAACGATGTCGGTCTCTTCGCCCACGCCGCGCGCAAACAGAGCCGTATCCTCGAACACGGGCGTGCGAATCTCGCCGAAGTTGTACCGCGCAAACACGTGCCGTGCCGCCGCCTCAATCCGGTTCCACAACGCCGTCTCCGGCGGCAACAAATCGCGCGTCCCGCGCACCGCTTTCAGTGTGGTCATAACCTTTCAGTGTATCGAACCTCCCGATCGGCATCCCGGCTTCGGCAGCGCCTCACGCCAAGCTCTGCATCCACGGAAGAACCGCCGCATCCAACGCCTATGGACTATCGCATCCTCCCGGGCTCCGGCCTTAAAGTCTCCGCGCTCAGCTTCGGGGCCGCCACCTTCGGCGGGACCAACGAATTCTTCTCCGCATGGGGCAGCACGGAAGTGGACGAAGCCCGCCGTCTTCTCGATCTCTGCATCGACGCCGGCATCAACCTCTTTGACACCGCCAACGGCTACTCCGACGGCCGCAGCGAAGAAGTTCTCGGGGCGGCGCTCAAAGGCCGCCGTGATCGTGTCCTCATCTCCACGAAGGCTTTCTTCCCCACCGGATCCGGCCCCAACGACGCCGGCTCCTCGCGCCTGCATCTCCGTCGCGCACTCGAAGACTCGCTCCGCCGGCTCGGCAGCGATTACATCGACATCTACCATCTGCACGGCTTCGACGCCCTCACACCCATCGAAGAAGTCCAACAGACTCTCGACACTTTCATTCGCGAAGGCAAGATTCGGTATAGCGCCTGCTCCAATTTCACCGGCTGGCAGTTAATGAAGTCGCTTGCAGTCGCCGATCGCCATGGTTGGCCGCGGTTCGCCGTGCATCAGGTCTACTACTCGCTCGTGGGCCGCGATTATGAATGGGAACTGATGCCGCTCGGTATCGAAGAGCGCATCGGAGCGCTGATCTGGAGCCCGCTCGGTTGGGGACGTCTCACCGGCAAAATCCGCCGCGGGCAGCCCGCGCCGGCCCAGAGCCGCCTGCCCAAAACCGCCGCCGCCGGACCTCCCGTAGCCGACGAGCACCTCTACCGCGTCGTGGATGCCCTCGATGCCATCGCATCGGAAACAGGCAAGACGGTCCCTCAGATTGCGCTCAACTGGCTTTTGCAGCGCCCCACGGTCTCTTCAGTCATTCTCGGGGCGCGCAACGAAGAACAGCTCAAGCAGAATCTGGGCGCGGCAGGCTGGAACCTCACAACGGAACAAATCAGCAAGCTGGATGAGGCCAGCGCCGTCACCCCGGCTTATCCATACTGGTGGCAGCGCAACTTCCCGGAACGCAACCCGCCGCCGGTGTAGAGTAAGGCAACAGAAACAGGGAACAGGGAAGCAAACTGGCTGGGTTTCTTGCTCGCCCCCACGCAACTCACAGATCCATCTGAGTCGAATCTACTGTTCCCTGTGCGCTGTTGCCTTGCTTTCCTCAGTCTTCGCGCAGCACCTTAATGGGCTCCACGAAAGCGGCGCGAAGGGCGGGCACAAGGCAGGCCATCGCCGCAACGGTGAGAATGACGCCCACTACGGCTACGTATGTTGCGGGATCGAGCCGGCTCACGCCAAACAGCATTCCCCGCAAGAAGCGGCTCAGGAAAGCGGCGGCGAGGAGCCCCGCGGTACAGCCGATTGCCACGACCCGCAATCCCTGGAACAGAAAACGCCCGACGATCTGTCCGCGCATCGCGCCCAGGGCGAGGCGCACCCCCACCTCGCGCTGCCGCCGCCGCACCAGGTAGCTCAGTGTGCCATAGAGCCCAATGCACGCCAGCGCCACCGCGCTCATGGCAAACACCGTCAGCAGCATGGTCCTGAGGCGGTCTTCGGTGAAAGCGTCGCTCAGGTGCTGCTCGAGCGGCATCACGGCATACACGCTGCGCCCCGGCTCCAGCACGTGAATCCGATTGCGGATGGCATCGGCCATCGCCATCGGTTCGCCCTTCGTCCGGATCAGGTAATTCGGGAACGGGTTGGGCGCGCTGTAGCAGGAGTAGACCGTGGGCGCGGGCGGCTCGTTCAGGCCCTCCTCGCGCGCGTCGGCGACCACTCCGCGCACCATTCCATTCACACCGAAGTCGCTGTGCCCCGCCGCCTTGATCATGTGGCCGATCGCCGTCCCGCCGCTCAGGTAAAGATTCGCGAACGTGCGGTTCACCATGATCTGCGGAGGCGTCGAAGCCTTCGCGCAGGGCTCGCCTGCCAAAATCGGGATGGTCATCGTACTGAAATACCTGCTCGAAACCCAGCGAGTATCCGCAAGGATCTTGCGCGCCGGATCGGCTTTACCATCGATCGTGAATTCAGTCTGGTAGAGTTCCGAAGCGCCCGGCAGCATGGCAGCCGTCGCAGCATCTTCCACACCGGGCAGCGTGCGCAGGCCGTCCAGCGTGCGATCGATCCGCTGCGCCACGGCGGGCATGTTGGTGGTCTCACCCCACGACCCGCTCACCTGCAGCGTGAGCACATGCGACGCATCGAATCCTGCGTCAACGTGGCCCAGGGTGTCGAGACTGCGCAGCAACAGCCCCGCTCCGATCAGCAGCATGACCGCCAGCGTGACCTGCACGCCCGCCAGAACCCACTGCAGCGGATTGCGCGCCGATACCTGTCCGCGTGATCCCGCAGCCAGCCCGTTTGCAGGACCGACGCGCGTGGCACGCAGCGCAGGATACAGCCCGCACAGCACGGCCGTAGCTACAGCGCAGGCCAGCGCATATCCCGCTACCGCCCAGTTCAGATGCACCTCGCTGGCGCGCGGCAACCGCTCCGCCAGCAGGTGAAATCCGCTCGCCGCAGCCGCGGCCACGCCGATCGCCGCCAGTCCGCCGAGTAGCGAGAGCCCTACCACTTCGCTCAGCAACTGCATCACAATGGTCCGCCGCGAGGCGCCCAATGAAAAGCGAATCGCGATCTCCTGCTCTCGTTCCGTCGTGCGCGCCAGCAGCAGCGCCGCAATATTTGAGCACGCAATGAGCAGCAGCAGCGATACCGACCCATATAGAAGCCACAGTGACTTGCCTACACCTCCGATTACCGTGGCCTTCAGGGGCTCCATGCTCGTGCTCAATTCCGCGTCGGGCTTGGGATATTGCCGGCCGAGTTGCTGCTGCACCGTAGCCAGATCCGCCTTCGCCTGGTTGAGTGAGATCCCCGGCTTCATGCGCCCGATCACAGAGAACCATGTTGCGTCGCGCCGCTGTGCAAACGGAGCGTCCGGAGCGCTCGGCGTCCACATGTCCACATCTCGATCGGGATACGAAAATCCCTCCGGCATGACGCCCACGACGGCATACGAGGTTGATCCAAGGCGCACCTTGCGGCTCAACACATTCGCATCGCCGTGGAACCGCCGCAGCCAGAACGCGTGACTGATCAGCACGCTTGCCGGCCCGCCCCAATGCTCTTCTTCCGGAACAAAATTGCGTCCCAGCACCGGCGCGACTCCCAACACTGCCAGAAACCGAGGCGCGACCAGCCCCAGTGTCACCTTCTCCGGCAGCGGGCCAGAGAGCTCAGACAGATCGTCTTTGTAGTAGCCGGTGATGCCGGCGAACGTGGTCGCCAGCCGATTCCAGTCCTCCAGCCGCGACGGTGCTACAAACGTGTTGGCGTTTCGTCCTTGCGAATCGTGCTGATAGATCCGCACCAGTTCATCGCCGTGCGGAAATGCAAGCGGCCGTAAGACAATCGCGTCGATCGCCGAAAATATTGCGCTATTGGCGCCAATGCCCAGCGCCAGGGTCAGAATCACGGCCAGAGAGAACCCTGGCGCTTTGCGAAGAAATCGCAACACCGTTTCGAAATGAAATCCCACCTTCTCGCCGAATGCCCACAGGTGCACCTCGCGGACCGCCTGCTTCACCTGTTCGCGCCCACCGAATTCAACCCAAGCCAGGCGTCGCGCCTCCTCGGGAGTCATACCCTGCGCAACATAGTCCTCGGTCAGCCGCGCCACGTGCTCAGCGATTTCGCGATCCACTGCCTCGTCCCGTCGAACGCCACGTTTCCACCACGCCATCGCAACCTCCGCGCCGTCCCGGCCTCTCTGCATCTACGAACTGCGAACTATGAACTGTGAACCGCAACTTCACTGTTCCGCCAGCAGGATGAGCCCCACCGCGCCGGCGAGCCGGTTCCATGTCTGCTCCTCGCTGGCGAGCTGCTTTCTGCCCTTGGCCGGCAAACGATAGAACTTCGCCTGCCGACCGTTCTCGCTTTCGCCCCACTCGGCGGCCAGCCAGCCACGCTTCTCCAGCCGGTGCAGGGCAGGGTAAAGTGAGCCTTGCTGAACCTGCAGCACGTCCTTCGACATCTGCCGGATCCTCTGCGCGATGCCATATCCGTGCACCGGCCCCAAAGCCACTACTTTGAGAATCAGCAGATCAAGCGTGCCCTGCAACAGGTCGGTCTTTTCCATCGGCGCCATCTCCCTCTCCTTGACAATCTACCTATCTCGCCTAGACAACCTACATATACTCCCGAGGATAGGTAGATTGTCAAGGGGAGACGGCAAAAGATAGCCGTCAGCCCTCAGCTGTCAGCGCAACAATCGCTTTTGCTGAAAGCGCATGGCCAGGAGTTTCCATGCATGAGCTAAGGCTAAGGGCTGAAGGCTGGAGGCTGTTTTACGCGCTCTGCGGCAACTCTGCGCCCAGAATGTTCATCGGCGTGAGCCCCTGGGCGCGCAGGGCACGCAGGCTCAACGCATCGTGCCGCTTGGCCAGGCGGCGTCCGTGCTGGTCGAGCACCAGCCGGCAGTGATACCACCTTGGAGGCTTTAGACCCAGTGCGCGATAAAGAAGAATCTGCCGTGCCGTTGATTTCAGCAGGTCGGCGCCACGCACCACCTCGGTGATGCCCATGCCCGCATCGTCGGCTACGCAGGCCAGCTGGTAGGTGGGCTCGCCGTCGCGGCGCCATACCGCGAAGTCCCCGAAGTCCACCCCCGCCACAAAACGCTGCGGCCCGAGATTCTCGTCTTCAAATTCGATCGCTTCTCCATCCGGCACGCGGAAGCGCCAGTTCAGTCCCTTCGGCGTGTCGGCCTTCGCGGCGTTCGGTCCCGGCAACTGCGGGACATATCCCAGGTTGCCACGACAAGTACCTGGATACAGCGGCTCGTCATCGAGTGGTTCAGCCTTGCCGTCTGATCGCACGCCGCGTCCGCTGATCTCGTGCGGCGCGCCGAGGGCCACTTCAAGATCCTTGCGCGAGCACTTGCAGGGAAAGAGATATCCGTCTCGGTACAGCTTGCGCCAGACGCGGAGATACAGATTCTTGCGTTTGCTCTGCACATAAGGCTCGTACGGTCCGCCCTTGTCCGGGCCTTCGTGCCAGCGAATGCCCAGCCAGCGCAGATCCTCGTATGCGGCCTCCGCGTACATGGGCTTGCTCCGGTCGGGATCAAGATCTTCCATGCGCATCACCAGCGTGCCTCCCACGTCGCGAGCCCGCGTCCACGCGGTCCAGAACGTGCGCGCATGCCCCACGTGCAGGTACCCCGTGGGCGACGGCGCAAGCCGCCCGCGATACTCCGACACCTGCAGTGGTGCAATGCTCGCCATGCTCGCATTGATGCTACGCACCGCGCATAGCGCCGCATATGGCGCAGGTGATTCTTAACTGCGATGGTTCGCCTGGCCTGCGCCTTCCGCATCGTCTGCTCTCAGTTCTTTCTGCAGTTACCGTCGCAGGATCGCTTTTCCCGCGAGCAAGCGCTTAGGATGGTCAGGATGCCGAGGAACGTTCCATTCATTCGCGTAACGCGTGCCGCAATCCTGTTTTGTGCCGCGGCCGCGGCGAGCTTCGCCATGGCTCCTGGTGCAGCGGCGCAAGCACCGCAGATCGCCTTCACCTGGGACGACCTACCCACGCACGGCCCGCTGCCACCCGGTGAAACACGCGTCGACATCGGGCGCAAAATTATCCAGGCCATGAAAGATGCGCATCTGCCGCCGGTCTACGGATTCGTGAACGGAGCCGGCCTCGAGCGCGAGCCGGCGTCCGCGCCCATGCTGAAGCAATGGCGCGATGCCGGCCTCGAACTCGGCAATCACACCTGGTCGCACATGAACCTCAATACCGCCTCGGTCGCCGACTGGGAAGCCGATCTGCTGAAGAACGAGCCTGTGCTCGAAAAGTACGCGGCCGGCGGGGACTGGCACTGGCTGCGCTATCCCTTCCTTGCCGAAGGCAACACGCCGGAAGGGCGCAGTGAGACGCGCAAATTCCTGGCTGCCCACGGGTACCGGATCGCCACCGTAACCATGAGCTTCGCCGACTATGAGTGGAATGAACCCTATGCGCGATGCGTCGCGAAGAACGACACTGCGGCCATCGCGAAGCTCGAATCCAGCTACCTTGAAGCGGCTTCCGCCGACGCCGACTTCCGCCGTGCCATGGCCAGGGATCTGTTCGGCCGCGACATTCCCTACGTGCTGCTGATGCACGTGGGCGCCTTCGACGCACGTATGCTGCCGCGCCTGCTCAAGGTTTACTCCGACAAGGGCTTTACCTTTGTCACACTCGAAGATGCCGAGAAGGACTCGTTCTACAAGGGTTCCCTCGATCCATCGCTTCCCGATCGGCCCGACAGCCTCGAAGGTGCCATGCAGGCAAAAGGAATGTCACTCCCGCCCCGTCCCCCGATCTCAGTCAACCTGAACTCCATCTGTCGCTGAGAATTCCGATGCTTCTGCTCGCTCTGATTGTGGCCGTCCTGCAACTCGCGCTACCGCCGCACCCGGCGAGCCGTGTAACCGTCGCGCAGTTGGAGGACTTCCTTGCCTCAAGGCACGCAGCCAAAGAGTCGGATTCGCAAGTGGCCGATGCCTTGATGCGCGTAGAGCTTTCGCAGGAGCTAACGCCTGCAACTCTTTCGCGCATTGCAGACGAGACACGCCTCCGCCCACAGACTGCGGAGCAAATCAAGCTGCTCGCCGCAGAATCCATCTTTGAGCCGCCACCCACGTCGGAATGGATCGACGCTCCCGCTCCGGATGCCGCCGCCCAGCAGATCATTTTGTCTCACGCAAGGTCCTACGCGACAACGGCGCTTCACCATCTCCCGGATTTCCTTGCCATCCGCACTACGACGAGCTATGACAACGCACCCCAGCCTGCGGACACGAAGAGCCCCCGCTTCGTCGTGCGCATGCATTTCGTACGCCGGCACCGCCGCGAGGTCACCTATCGCAATGGCGCCGAAGTCGCTGAACTACAGAATACAGCCGGGCGCGGCGCACCCGGTGCAACCGACGGCTTCAGCACGCATGGCGAATTCGGCCCCACACTGAATATGGTTCTCGATGGCTCGTTGCATGGAGCGGTCTTGTGGGACCGATGGCAGAGGACTGCTCCAGGCGCGCGCGTCGCCGTGTTCCGCTATTCCGTCCCGCGCGCCTCCTCCCAATACCTGCTCGACCTCTGCTGCTTCCAATCGAATCTGGACGACTCGGAAGGCGTGTCATTCCACGACAAGCCGGCATTCCATGGCGAGATTTTCGTCCGCCCCGATTCCGGCGTAGTCGAGCGCATCACCGTTGAGGCGGAGTTGTCCGCCGACACCCCGGTGCGAAAATGCTCCATAGCTGTCGAGTACGATGAGGTAAAGATCGACGGAAAAATCTACGTGTGCCCCGTCCGCGGAGTGGCTGTCCTGGTCTTCTCAAATCCGTTCATTCAAAAGATCGACGGCGTCGGTCTTGAAAAGCACATCAACCGGGTGCAGTTCGATCAATACCACAAGTTCGGCTCCAGCGCGCGCATGGTCAACAGCGATTGACCTGCCCGAAACAGAACGAGCTCCGGCATGCGCCGAAGCCCGTGAATAGCCCTACCCACCAGCACGCTCAATCCATCGGACCGTCGTCGCCGGCTTCATTCCGATCGTGATGATCGTACTTCTCGATGCTCTGGTTCAGATGGTCGGGATCGACCGCGATCTGAACCACATTCAAATCATGCCCGTCCGCATCGAGAACAAACATGCCCATGCGGTTTCCTTCAGGGCGCACGAAGATGAGCGTCTGCTCCTGTCCGTTGCGGTTGGTCTCCCGCACCATGCGCTGCCACTCCGGGCCCAGCTCTTGCTCGACAGTTCGATTCAACTCCTCGCCGTCCATTGCGGCGTCGAAATCCTCAAACTCAGCCACGTGCAGGTCGCTCACCCCATTGCTGGTCGCTTTGCGCGCCACAAGGCTCACCAGGCCGAGAAACGGAATGCGCGTGGCGTGCGTGTGATATTTCGTCTCGATTGCGCGAACGACGCCATCAAAACCGCCGTGGCCGCCGGACGCGAGCACCGCCACCGGAACCAGCAGCGCGACAAAACACACTACGAAAAATACAAAGCGCCTCATTCTGTGCCTCCCTTGCCGTCCTTTACCTTGGCCTTGGTTTTTTCTTTAGCGCCGATATCTCCCAGTGCGCCCAGTCCCCCAATCCCACGCAACTCGCCCAGATCCTCCGGCCGGATCGGTCCCAGGATCAGCACGATGGTCAGCTCCCTGGGCTGGGCTGAGAGGATGAACATTCCCTGGGTCTCCCCGTTCACCACTTTCATCAGCACGTCAGTGGTCTCGCCCGATTTGCGCTCGCGCTCCCGCACGATTGGCGACCATTCAGACGTTTCGAAATACGCGCGCAGTTGCTGCAACTGCTGCATCGAGTAGTCGCCTTCCTTGTCAAACGTGTACTCGCGCACGTAAATGCCCTTAAGCCCCTGGATCAGCTTCTTCGCCTGGGCTTCGTCCGGATCATTGCCCTTCATGAACTTTGCCGCGAAGTCGAGCATGTTTTTGCCGAGCGTCACTTCGGTTACGTCGCTCGCCTTGGCTGCCAGCTCCTTCTCCACCGCGGGTGCCAGCGGCAATCCCTCCTGCGCCCGCGACGCGGCCGTCAGCATTCCCGCAGCCATTGCCAACGTACCCAATCCGAATGCAATTCCTCGCCTGCTCATCGTCCCCCCTCTTCGCTCTGCCGGTCGTGTTCGGCCAGTCGCGTCTGCACCTGGTTGAGCGCGTGACCGGTAATGCGCAAGGCCGTCAACACCTGTTCCCGCGCCGCCTCGCCCCTGCGCTCTTCCTGCCGTCTATCCAATTCCCAGCGCACTCCGCCACCAGCCATGGCCAGAAGCAGCAGCGCCGCCGTGGCCGTCGCCCATCCCCGCCCGTACCCTGCTCTCCTCAGCCATGCATGCCATCCCCTGCGCGCAGCATTCGCATCTCGCTGCGCCATCAACCTGCGCTTGAGCCCGGGAGGCGCGGGACGCCGCTCCAGCGCCTGCCGCAACTCCCTCTCGAACTCGTCCATCTCCTCAGGCTCCACGAATGAACTCCTTCAACTGGCTCAAAGCCTTGGCGCGCAACAGCTTCAATCCCCGCTGCAGGTTGCTCTTGACCGTCGCCACTGGAGCATCCAGCATGGCCGCAATCTCTTCCGGCATCATGTCCTCCTGGTAGCGAAGGATCAGTGCCCCTCGTTGCGCTTCCGGCAACGTGGTGAGCAGATATTCCAGCCGCGCGCCCAGAGGCGATGACTTCTCTTCGGCTGTCACGCCGTCCTGCTCGTTCAACGCCACCCACAGATCCATGCCCCGCACCCGCCGTCGCCGCAAGGCATCCGTCGCCCGGCTCATTGCCACCCGGCGCAGCCACCAGCGGGCGTGATCTTCGCTCTTCATGCTACGCAGGTGCTTGTCGAGCTCGAGAAACGTGTCCTGCGCAATCTCTTCCGCCAGCCCGCGATCTCCGGTCATACGCAACGCCAGCGAATACACCATTGCCTGATGCTCGTCCACTAGCCGCTCGAAATCCGGTTGCCAATCCTGGGCCATGGGCTTCGCGTCTACCTTCTATTCCGCACAAGATTGTGCGCGGGGATGCAAGGAAGTACGCGCTGCATAGAAAAAAGTTCGCGGCGGCCTCAGGATCTCGCCATTGCGTCTTGCCAATTCGCCGGCGCCGCCTCTTATCAGTCTTCCCCGCCGCACCCCGCACACGCACTTCGCGCGCAAAACAAAAGCGGTGTCTCGGCCAAAGCCGAAACACCGCCCGCGTTCCACTGTCCACTGCCTGATGTCTGTTTTTAGAACGTGGTTGACACCGTCATCCGGAACGTCTTCCTCGGTTCGCGGAACAGGTTTTGCGCCCCGAAGCCCTGCTGGGCTTCCCCGTATGTGAAGTCTCCGGCGCCTCCCGGCGGGAACATGTCGCGGGTAATCAACTGCGCCGAGCAGCTCAGGTTCTTGCCGTTCGAGAGGCCCTGGTTGCAGAACGGCCGCTCATACAGCCGCAGCGGGTTATATGCAAAGTACACCCGGACCGGCGCATTGATAATCGGGGCGATGACCGAGATTTCGGCGCCCACTGACATGCGGGGAACGAAGTTGGTTCCCGCTACAGGGTGTATATCCTTTTGGAAGCCCACCTTCGAGCCGGGAATACCGCCCTGGCACGAGCCGTTGTTGTACACCGGGCATCCGTAAAGCGGCGCGGTCAGCGAAGCGAACCCTTCCGGGCTCTGCTTGAGCTGGCCTTTGTTCAGTACAGCATCGATGCCGAAATCATCGAACAGCGTGAACGTAACGGGCCCGCCCAGCGGAATCCTGTACTCCGTGTTCGTGGTCAACTGCGTATCGCCGCCGATCGATGCAATGCCGTACACCGGAATCGGCACCCGGATGCACTGATTCAACTGCGGATTGTTCGGATCGCGCGGAACGCAGCTTCCGTCGGGATTGGTCAACTGCACAGCCACCCGGCTCGGCACATATCCATAGGGAGTAGCGCCACGCACATCAAAGCCGCGCAGTTCGCCTTCGCCACCGGCGTAGAAGCGGTTGTTGGGCGGCGCTACATCGCCGCCAAAGCCCTGAACATACCCGAGCTGCGCGCGGAAGCCGAGCACGTTCCTGCCTGTTTCCGACATCTTCAGATAGTGCATCGAGTGGTAGCTCTTGTAGGCCACGAACGGCGCAAAGTAACGCAGGTTTCCGCCAATTCCCGAGAACTGGAACACCGCCGTGATCTCCTTGCCCGATCGCGGACGAAGAGGATTGTTGACGGTGTTGTACATGTAGCTGAACGATGCCGAGCTGTTGATGATGCCCTGCAGCGCGTTCGATCCCTGGATGCCCGACCGGAAGCTGATGGTCTGGAAAAACGTCTGCGATGCCGTCGAGAACGCCGTGATCGATGACTTCGTCAGCGAATACGTGAATCCCAGGCGCTGGAACGAGTGTTTGCGCAGCGGATAGCTGACGCTGAAGTTCAAGCCCGTTGAGGCCTGGTTGTAGTTCTGCGTGAGCGATTGCTGCGCCGCCGTCAGGTTCACCGATTGTCCAGACGTCGCCTGGTAGTTTTTGGCTGCGTTGAAATCCTGCTTCTGATTGAAGATCTGGAAGCCCAGGTTCAGCGGCCGGTTGTGCAAATAGGGTTGCTGGAAGCCGAACGTGAACTGCCGGCTCACATTACCCAGGTTCCCTTGCAGGCTCAGGGTCTCGCCCAGTCCCAGGAAGTTGTTGGTCTGGTAGTTGATTCCCAGGAACGCCCCGGAAAGTCCGCTCACGCCGCCATTCAGGCCGATCGAGTTCTTACCCTTTTCCTTCACCTTGAGCAACAGGTCGACCGTGCCCGCCTCCGCATCCTGGTGCGCTTCTGTATCCTGGTCAACCTTCAGCGGCTCAAAGTACTCGAGCTGATTCAGCCGCTGCAGGCTGTACTCCCACAGCTGCGAGTTGTAAACCTGGCCTTCTTCCAGCATTAATTCGCGGCGGATCACGCGATCCCGGGTAATCGTGTTCCCCGTGAACTCGATGCGCGACACGTAGAACTGCTTGCCCTCGTCGATGTCCATGTTGAACGACACCGTCTTCTTCTGCTCGTCGTACTTGGCAGTAGGTATCGCCCCGAAGTTGATATAACCAAGCGCGCCGTACGCCTTCTTCAGGTTTTCCATGCCTTTGCCCAGTTCGGTCTGGTTGAACCAGTCTCCATCCTTGATGGGAAACTGCGCGCGCATGGCTTTGACGTTGTTGAACGCCTTATAACCGCTGAAGGTGATCGTTCCCAGACGATAGCGCGCGCCCTCTTCAATCGGCATCAGGATGTCGATCCGCTTTCCGGTACGCGGCCGGAATGTCAACCAGTTCAGGCCGCCCTGGTCTCGGATCTGCGTCCTGGGCTCTTCTACCGCGGCGTTCGCGTAACCCTTGTCGCGATACGCCTGCCGCACGCGCTCCGAATCCTCTTCCAGCTTCGACGAGTCGAACGTCCGCGGAAACAGGTTCTCGAAAATGATCGAGTACGGGATACCAATCGGCTTCAGGTTCTTCATCGCCCGCCGCAGCGTGCGCGAGCCGATGTGCTGGTTGCCCGTAAATTGAATCTGCCCAACCTTCACGGTCGGGCCTTCTTTAATATTGAAATTGATCTGCACAGAGGCCGGGGGAATTGTCTTCACCTCGGTCTTGATGGTCGCGAACTGGTGTCCGTGCTCCGCCAGCATCTCGCGCAATACCGCCTCGGCGTGCTTCACCTTGGTGGGGTCATATTGACTCTCCACCGAGATGGCCACCTTCTCCTTCTTGAACCGGTCCAGCGCATCGGAAACCGAGAATGAGTTCAGCCCGTGGTAATTGACCTCGCGGATGGTGGGCTTCTCCGTCACATAAATATTAAGGATGATGCCCTTCTCCGTATCTTCGCGCTCGATGCGGATGTACTCGAAATATCCCGTGTTCCACAGCGAGTTAAAGTCGCGCTCGATCGAGACCTGGTCGTACTGGTCGCCGACATGCGTGAACAGCCGCGCCAGCACCGTTTCCTTGGGTATGCGCCGGTTGCCGATCACGCGGATTTGCTCGATCGTCTGCGAGCCCTGCGCCAGCACCGCCACGGACGGCAGCACTACGGGCGCCAGTAGCAGGACGCAGGCCGCGCGCAGCGCGAGCCCCAGCACGCGCGCGGGAAAAATGTGCCGCATCTTCACCGTGGGATTCCCCTTCGGCGAGCGCACATCAAGCTGGTGCGGTCGATGGTTCAAGTTCACGGGAAGAATATGCACACCCTCATTGCGTGGAAAATCTGGTCCTGCCCTGCGGAAAGTTCGATTATATTGGACCGCAGCCGTCGCGCCCAAACCGGCCCCACCCGCTTTTCCCATTCCAGCCCGCGGTTTAAGCCGCACGTGGTCGCGCAGCCCATCCACAGGCCCGAAAAAGAAATGAAAAGAACCCAGCCCCCAGTCTAAAGTACGAAACCGGGATGCGGAGTGCGGCTTCCAATCCTCGCCCGCATTGTCTGTTGCACGCTGCTTAGACGCAGCAGACCCCAACATGACATCCTCAGTTGCAAGAGGTGCCAGTCGTGGCGCAAAACTCCGCCCTCTACCGCATTACCGCCGACCTGCTCGACGGCTCCGCCCTTTCGCTGTCCAGCTTCGCCGGAAAGGTGCTGTTGATCGTCAATACCGCCAGCCAGTGCGGCTTCACTCCGCAGTACACCGCGCTCGAAGATCTGTATCGCGACTACAACAGTCGCGGTTTCGAAGTCCTCGCCTTCCCATCCAATCAGTTCGGCAACCAGGAGCCCGGATCGGCCCAGGAGATCGCGCAGTTTTGTCAGCGCAATTACGGCGTCAGCTTTCCCGTTTTCGCCAAGGTCGATGTCAACGGCTCCGCTGCCCATCCACTCTTCGAGCTTCTCACCCGCGCTCGCCGCGGCGTGCTCGGCACCCGGCGCATCAAATGGAACTTTACGAAATTCCTCGTCGACCGCGAAGGCAGCGTCGTGGCGCGCTTTGCCCCCTCCACGCAACCGGCCAAGCTGCGCTCCTTCATCGAACTGCTCCTCAAAAAGCCTGTGCAACCGTGACCCGCCCGGCGGGACTCCGCATGACTGCCCTCAAGAATCCCCGCCTGCACCGGATCACCCACTTCCGCTTATCCGCATCACCGCGTCACCTTCGTGACCCAGAGAAGCCCTGAAGGGGATGTGCTTCACCCATCAAACCGGAACGCGCTGATGGCCGCGCCCATCGGCTCGTCGTGAAAGATGCGCTTTCCCGATGGGTCACCTCCGGCGCCCGCAGCCACCATCAGCGGCATCAAATGCTCGGGACGCGGATGGGCGAACGACGCGAATGGCGCGTTCTGCCAGGAGCGCAGCTGTTCGCCGCGCTGCGCGCCGGGTAGTTCCACCGCGCGCGTAAGCCATTGATCAAATGCCTGGGCACGCTCGCGAGTTTCAGCACGCATATAAGCGCGCAGGTTATGGAAGCTCATTCCGCTGCCCACGATCAACACGCCTTCATCGCGCAGCGGCGCGAGCGCGCGCCCGGCCTGAAGATGCAGCTCGGGATCCATGCCGCCATTGAGCGACAGCGGCACTACGGGGATATCCGCGTCAGGAAATGCCACCTTCAGCGGTATAAAGATGCCGTGATCGTAGCCGCGCGTGCGGCTCAGCCCCGCCGGAAGCCCGTTCTCGCGAAGCATCGCGGTCACCCGCGAGGCCAAGTCAGGGTCTCCCGGTGCCGGCCAGGTTAACTGATACGTGTGCGGGGGAAATCCGGAGTAGTCGAAGATCAGCTCCGGCTTCGCGGCGCCGCCCGCCGTGAAGCCCGCCTCCTCCCAATGGCCGCTGATTACCAGGAGCGCGCGCGGCCGCTCCGGAAGAGTGGCGGCAAGCCCCTCGAGAAACTCGCGCGTGGCATCCCACGTGTTGGCCGGCCCCCACGTCCAGTCCATAAAAAAGCACGGCCCGCCCCCGTGCGGGAGGAACAGGCTGGGCTGCCGGATGGATGGATTGCTCATGCGGGTAACCTCGTGTCCTTTACGTGGATGCAAGCCCCCGGCGGCAGGGTTCAACGGCGGATGCCTGCTGGCATGCTGATCGTCGGCCGCTCAGGCCCACCCTCACACCATATAGTCGTTGCAACGAATATCGCGCTCGTGAATCTATTAGTTGTACGTTCCATTTTGGAGGTCACCCCATGTCGCTGCGACCCGTAAAAGAGATCCTCTCCACCAAAGCCACCCTGGAAGGAGCCGGCGTCAAGCTGCAGCGCGCGTTCGGCTTCGGCAAAACGAAGGAGTTTGATCCCTTCCTGCTCCTCGACGACTTCCGCAACGAGCACCCCGAGGATTACCTGGCCGGCTTTCCATGGCACCCGCACCGCGGCATCGAGACCATCACCTATGTCCTTGCCGGCGAAGTGCAGCACGGGGATAGCCTGGGAAACAAAGGCAGCATGACCGCCGGCGACGTCCAGTGGATGACCGCGGGCAGCGGCATTCTGCACCAGGAAATGCCCAAAGGGGATGCGAACGGGCGTATGCACGGTTTCCAGCTATGGGCCAACCTGCCCGCCAGCCTGAAGATGACCGACCCCCGATACCAGGACATCCCGTCCGCAGCCATTCCCGAAGTCACGGAAGACGACGGCACCAGGGCGCGCATCATCTGCGGCGAGTTCTGGGGCAAGCGCGGCCCGGTCGAAGGTGTGGCGGCCGATCCCAGCTACGTCGACATCTCGGTTCCCCCGTTTCAGAAGAAGCGCATCCGGATCGAGGTCACGCGCAACGCCTTCGCCTACGTGTTCGCAGGCGCCGGCACGTTCCGCGACGCGGGCGAGCCGCAGGCGGTCCTCACCGAAAGCGGCGTCGATCCCAACGCGCAGCCGGTCTACGACGCGAATAATCATTCGCTGGTGCTCTTCGATCGTGGTGACGAGATCGTGGTGCAGGCCGGCCCCGAAGGGATCCGCTTCCTGCTCGTGTCGGGCAAGCCGCTCGAGGAGCCGGTAGCCTGGTACGGACCGATCGTGATGAACACCCAGTCTGAGTTGCAGACGGCGATGAAAGAGCTGCAGTCGGGCAAATTCATCAAGCACAGGTAAACAGGGAACAGAAAACGGGCGCGCTGCGCCCTGAGGTTATTGGCAAAGGCTGTTGCGGCGCGTGCAGGGAAGAGGGCGTGGACACAGCTCTCCCGTGGTCCTGGCGGAGGCTGGTGTCGCGGCATACTGCTGGAAGATGCAAAATGCCGCGTAAATTAGACTTTCCCTAAACTACAGATTTCGTTGTCGTTACTCCTTCCCCCCCAAAAAAAGCGGCAGCAGAGGGGGGGAGGGGGGTCCAACAAAAAAATTCAGGTCTTCTTAACGCTTCACTCCCGGATTTCTCCGGAGTGTAGCTACGTTAGCACGGGTTGGGCGGGGCGATTCTGTGATGGCGGTCACGGGTGTTTTGGGGCGAATCGGGGCGCCCAGTGGATGGGGTTATCGCAACGGGAGGAGCGCGAGGAGATCGAATTACAAAGCCCTGCGTGAATGCATTCTTCAGCAAGCTCTGAAGTGGTGCCCCTGCGAACCTCGGTGTCTTCCTTTATGCGTGGTATTCGAGGCCGGTTTCGAAGTGGCCGGGGGCGGTGGCTCGGCCCCAGGCCATGGCGGGGGTATTGTGGGCGAAGCCGAAGCGGCCGTCGGGGCCGAGGAGGATGATGCCGCCGTGTCCACCTAAACGGCTGTGCAGGTAGGAGATGGCGTCGCGGGCGGCGAGTTCGGGTGGGGCGCCTGCGGCGACGCGGTCGGTGGCCCACTTGCCCAGGACCAGCTTCATGATGGGCTCGCCCCAGCCGGTGAGGGAGACCGCGGCGGAGAGGTTGTCGGCGTAGCATCCGCAGCCGATGAGGGAGGAGTCGCCGACGCGGCCGGGGGCCTTGTTGAGGGTGCCGCCGGTCAAGGTGCCGGCGGCGAGGTTTCCTTCG
>Ga0134126_10002362_pt1 | contig 23825 bp, 14 predicted proteins | sample KB31752_FD_96881 | JGI IMG/M metagenome (GOLD analysis project Ga0134126, IMG submission 96881) | Terrestrial soil microbial communities with excess Nitrogen fertilizer from Kellogg Biological Station, Michigan, USA - KB3-175-2 | ecosystem: Environmental > Terrestrial > Soil > Unclassified ... | reverse complement strand
TACACATACGGTGACGCCGCAATAATGTCGAATCGCGCGGGCAATGCGCTGCGCGCACTCGGCGTTGAGATTGAGGATCGCGTGCTGATGGTGCTGCCTGATTGTCCGGAGTTTGTCTGGACCTGGTTTGGCGCCGCGCGTATCGGCGCGGTAATCACGATGGTGAATCCGCTGCTGCCGGCCGATGACTATCGTTATTACCTCGAATACACACGCGCCCGCGCGGCGGTGGTTCATCAGTCACTGGCGCAGCCGTTCGTCGAAGCTGCCACGAGTGCAAACTTTCTTCGTTCAGTCCTCGTGGTTAGCGACGATGATTCGAGAGAAGAGCCGTACGCCGACCCGAACGGGCGCATCAAATATTTTTCCTTTCGCGACACGATCCAGGCGCAACCGAGTACTTGCACTCCGGCCGATACGCATCGCGACGACATCGCGATTTGGCTGTTCACGTCAGGGTCGACCGGACATCCGAAAGGCGCGGTGCACCTGCAACACGATCTGCCTTACAACACAGAAGTTTTCGCCAAGCGCACGATGGGTGTGCACGAGAACGACATCACGGTGTCGGTGCCGAAACTTTTCTTTGGCTATGCGACCGGAACGAATTTGCTGTTTCCCTTTGCCGTCGGTGGCGCGACTGCCTTGTTTGCCGAACGTTCGACACCGGAAAAGCTGTTCGAAGTCATCGATAAATATCGGCCGACGATCCTCACGACCGTGCCCACCATGATCAATGCGATGCTGAACGCTGATGAGGCTGCCGCGCACGATCTTTCAAGCATCCGCTTCTGTTATTCAGCGGGAGAGGCGTTGCCGGTTGAGCTTTATCATCGTTGGAAACAGATGTTCGATGTGGAGATTTGCGACGGCATCGGCTCGGCTGAAATGTTTCATATCTACATCAGTAACCGGCCCGGCGACGTGAAGCCCGGCAGTCTCGGCCGCATTGTCGAGGGTTACCAGGCAAAGATCGTCGACGCAGACGCTAACGAAGTCTCGACCGGCGAAATGGGAACTTTGCAGATCAAAGGTGACTCAGCCGCGCTTTGTTACTGGAACGCGCACGAGAAATCGAAAGAAACGTTCGCCGGTGATTGGTGCACAAGTGGCGATCAATTCCATGTCGACGCTGACGGTTACTATTGGTATCACGGGCGTACGGACGACATGTTGAAGGTGGGCGGCATCTTTGTCGCGCCTGCTGAAATCGAGAATTGCCTGTTGCAACATGAAGCGGTAGTGGAATGCGCCGTCATCGGACAAGAGGATGCCGATGGCTTGATCAAACCGAAGGCTTTCGTTGTGGCGCGAGCAGGCCTCGACCCGAATGAAGCGCTCAGTGCCGAGATTAAGCTGTTCGCAAAGTCGAGGATGGCGCTTTATAAATATCCGCGCTGGATCGATTTCGTGATCTCAATTCCCAAGAACGACCGCGGGAAGATCGATCGGAAACTGCTGAAAAACCGAGTGATGAGTAATGAGTAATGAGTGATGAGTGATGAGTGATGAGTGATAATCACCTAGTGGCAACTCATCATCTCGCGGTCATACTAGTAGTCATTACGCATACCCATCCTATTCACTCATCACTCATTACTCATCACTCATTACTCATCACGATTCTTCACTCAGAAATCGAACTTAATCGCCAATTGAAGTTGTCGTGGCGTGGCGAACGTCGTGGTGCCCGATGCGGGTGATCCAAACGTACGCGGCGTGCCGAATGCACTCAGAGCCGAGGGAAAACTCAAAGTTCCCGCCGCGCCTCCTGAGTAAACAAAGTAAGTGTTATTGACGGTCGCGACATTGGCACGATTGAAGACGTTGAACGCTTCGAGAATCAAACGCACCCGGATGTTCTCGTTAAACGGAATCGAGCGAGTGAGCCGAGCATCGAATTGATAAATCGCCGGCGTGCGGAATTGGTTGCGAACAGTTCCAGGGACGCGGTCCGTTGCACGATTACCATCGTTGTTGGGATCTCCGCTCACGAGCGCTGAGTACGGTGTGCCGGACTGAAACTGCATGATGGAAGAAATCGTGTAGTTGCTGAACAAGGCGCGCACCACCGGATTTTCACTCCACTTAATCGTGCGCCATTCGTAAACGGGACTGAAGACGAACCGGTGCGGGATGTTTGTGTCAGAGATCCCGTAATCCGCTCCGGGATTAATTTGGTTTTCGACAATCTTTGCATCGTCAGCGCCGACGACGACGATTGTCTGATCCGGACGCTCGTCTTTTGACTTTGAAAAAGTATAAGCCGCGATGAATTGAAAACCGCGCGAGAGTCTTTGCGTCAGTTGAAACGCGAGGCCGTTATAAAGCGACCGCGACGCGCTCTCGAAAATGCTGATCCGGTTGTACTGCTGGCCGGTTGGCCGTGCCAGTGTCGTCTGACGCGTGCTCGAAAAACGCTGGAATGTGTAGGTATTGCCGTCGGGACCGACGCGTGGGAACGCCGTCGGTGCTTGCAGATTGATGTCGCGCGTGCGCGTTAGATGCAGGCCGTGATAATAGAGGTAAGTCGCCGAAAAGCTCAGGTTTTTTGACAATTGCCGCTCAAAGCTGGCCCTTCCCTGCTCCACGTACGGTTGCACGTAATCTCGCTCGAACACAAACAAATTCGGGTTTGCCGGCGATGCTGCGGGCGGCGCCGAAAAGATTGCCGGATATGTCGGACATGTGACGCCAGGCGGCGGGCTGGCGCAGGTGATATTGATTCCGGTCACTTGAATTCCGTTCTGCGAATGTGCCGTGCCCACTACAATGGCCGGCGTGCGGTTGTAGAAAACTCCGAATCCGGCACGCAACACGGTCCTTTCATTAAAGGCGTAACTCAAACCAAATCGCGGCGCAAAATTGTTTTTGTCTTTCGGGCAGGTGGCGGTGTTGATGTTGAAGGACGCGAGCAGCGGATCCGGATTGCTGATTGGCGGACAAGCCATTCCTTCATAGTCATACCGTAAGCCCATGTTGAGAGTGAGTTTCGAATTCACCCGCAGATCGTCCTGGCCGTAAAAAGCGTACTCGGAAAGGTTCGGGTGAGTTGTGCCGCCCGTTGTCCCTGCGCCGGCAAAGTTTTGGGTATAAGCAGACGGAGAGTTGGTCGAGAATACAGTGTAATTCGGAAACGTGTAGGTCCCGCTGAACACGCCGGGGAAGAAGTTGAAGATGCGATCGAAGTTAAAGTCGAGACCGAATTTCCAATTGCTGCGGCCACGCAAGTAAGAAACATTGTCGATGAACTGGATGCGCTTAATGGTAGTCTCGCGCGGACTAAAGTTATTGCGTCCAATGCTAATGCTGGTTCCCGCGCTCCCGGTTACGGCGGTGCCGATGACTGCTTCCGGCGCGTCACTGTTCGCGAGACCAGGCTCTTTGTCGCGCGCCAGCTGCACCCGCAGCTCGTTCACGAGGTCATTAGTCAGCGTCGAGCTCAAGGTAGTTGAAAAGGTGTCACTCTTGACTCGGCTATCGCCGGAGTGCTCTTCCGCGCTTAACGGCCCGTTGTTTTCGTTGTTCTTGCCGTTAAAGTTTTGGCGATTGTAACGAAGCGCAAGCTGGTTACGATCATTCAGCCTGATGTCGCTCTTGCCGAGAAACACATCCTGCTTGCGACCGATTTCGTAAACGTGAATCTTCGGCAATAAAATAGTGCGCGCGGCGAGCGGCGCGGCGTTGATGTTGGGAACGTCCATTACCTGCGGCACGCTGGCGCGTTGGCCGTCATAAGTGAAAAAGAAAAAGGCGCGGTTCTTGGAGATCGGACCGCCGAACCGGCCTCCAAATTGATTGATCTGAAGCTTCGCGCGACGGTTCGGTTGACCCGCGCGTGCCTGGTTCGCTTTCGCGATCGGATCATTCGCGTTGAGGGCCTCGTCGCGGAAATACTCGAAAGCACCACCGTGAAATTCGTTCGTGCCGGATTTGGTGACGACGTTGATTACCGCCCCACCCGCACGTCCGAACTCCGCCGAAAATCCATTCTGATTCACCTGAAATTCCTGCACGGACTCTTCCGAGAATTGATAAGGTGGCCGCACGCCGCCGCGACCAAACGCCTGGCCGAAGAAGGTGTTGTTATTGTCAACGCCATCGACCTGCAGGCTGTTGAAAGTGCCGCGTTGTCCGCCTACCGAGAGATCGCCGCCCCGCGGATCGCGCACGACCCCAGGCGAGAGGGTTGCAAAGTCCTGAAAGTTACGGCCGTTAATGGGCAGGTTTTCAATCGCCGTTTGATTGATAGTGGTGGCCACGGAGGTACGTGTCGTCTCCACCAGCGGCACCGGCTCAGTAATGGTGACGGTGGCTGTCGTGCTCCCGACCGATAAAACAACGTCGACGGGGGCGTGGCTGCCAACCGTGACCGTCACATCCTTAACTTCGGCCTTGGAAAAACCCGGCGCGCCTATCACTACGCTGTACACGCCTGGAGGCAAAAGGATAATGCTGAACGTGCCGTCGTCTTTGGTGACCGTGGATTTCTCGAGGCCGGTTTGCTGATTCGTGGCGCTCACCGTAGCACCAGCGACGATTGCTCCGTTTGGGTCAACTACGCGGCCTTCAATGTTGCCGCTGTTTGCTTGCGATTGCGCGAAACCCGCGAGGCAGACAGATGCGATGAAAGTCAAAAGAAAAAAGAATTTCACAACAGGGGAAATGTGGTTGCGCATGATGCTCCTTAACTGAGTGGGCTGAAGTAGCGTTCGGGGCGATCGATGATTGATGTGATCCACCGAGGCGTTTTAAATGAAAATCGTTTCGGTGACGACGGATATTAGGTTAGCGACGTAGATGAAAGCAAGGAATTGAGCAAAAAAAACATCGTCACCAAAGGCTTTGCCCCAAAGTGCCGTTTGAAACCATCGTGGGACTAACCGATAGAAGAAGTACCTTAGGCACTTAATATTTATAGAACGCGCAGGCTTTCCCTTTTCTGCGCATCGAGCGAAATGCTCCAGCATTTCGCTCGCTGCACGTTTCCATTGAAGTGTCTTGTAACTATAAATATTTCGCCCGCTATGCGGCGATGATCAGCTATGCAGTCTCGTGAACAGCCATATCTGACTTCTGAGGCAAAGCCGTCACCAAAACAAAAACCGCGAGCAGACATGCTGTTCGCGGTCGCTAAGGAGCCTACGCTGGTTGTGGCTTACCTGAGTTTCCCTTCCAAATTGTAATCGCGCAAGCGGCGATAGAGCGTCGATGGCGAGATGCCGAGTAGCGCGGCCGTCTTTCCGCGATGCCAGCCTGTCTGTTCGAGCGCATTAATGATCTGCTGTTTCTCGACATCGCGAAGCGCAACCGGCGCAGCGCCACTGCTATCGTCCGTCACTGCCGTTCCTGACATTGAAACAAACGACGAAGCGCCGTTCATGCCGCCAGAAACTTCCGGTGGCAATTCACTAATGGTGATCCGCCCATCGTTGGCGAGCAGCACAGCACGCTCCAGACAATTACGAAGCTGGCGCACGTTGCCGGGCCAGGTGTACTCGCGCAATTTGTCCATTACCTCAGGCCCAACTTCGGGCGCAGTCGATCCCGCGAGCTGTTTCAAAATGTATTGGGTTAGCGGATCGATGTCTTCGGGCCGCTCGCGCAATGGCGACAGATGAATCTGGAAACTGTTGATGCGATAGAGCAGGTCGGCGCGGAAAGATCCGTTGTTGACGACTGAATCAAGATTGCGATTCGTGGCCGCCACGATGCGTACGTTAACTTCGACTTTGCGCACGCCGCCCACGCGGAAGAACGTCCGGGTTTCAATGGCGCGCAAGAGTTTCGCTTGCAGTGTGGCCGGCAACTCAGTCACTTCGTCAAGAAACAGCGTGCCTCCATCGGCCAGTTCGATTAGACCAAGTTTTCGCGCTTTAGCGCCGGAAAACGCGCCGGCTTCGTAACCGAACAATTCAGACTCGAGCAGAGATTCCTGAAACGCCGCGCAGTTTAAATCAATGAATGACCCGCTCGCGCGATTCGACAGGCGATGGATTGCCTGGGCAATCAATTCTTTGCCGGTGCCGGACTCGCCGGTGATCAAAACCGATGCATCAGACGGCGCGACGCGCTCGACCAGACGAATCGCTTCGTTCATCGCTTTCGATTCGCCGATAATATCTGGCAGCGTTGATTTGCGCTCGATCTGGGCGCGCAAACGTTGATTATCGACCCGCAGATTGCGCTTCTCGGCGGCCTGCCGTACGCGCACATCCAGCTCGCTGATGCTGTAGGGCTTGGTCAGGTAATCGTAAGCGCCAGTGCGCATCGCCTCGACGGCGGTCTCGATCGTGCCCTGACCGGTTAGCATGATCACTTCCGGAGGATTCGGACGCTCATGCACACGACGCAGCAGCTCCATTCCGTCCATGCGCGGCATGTTGATGTCGCAGAGCAGCACATCGACGTTGCTTTCTTCCAACTTACGGAGTGCCGCCTCACCGTCAGGCGCAACATGGACGCGATAGCCCAGGCGCTGCAGTTCTTTTTGCAGCACCAGGCGCAGGTTCGCCTCGTCTTCAGCTATCAGTAATCTTGCGTCGCGTTGTTCGTTCACTATTCCGACTCCGCACTTTGTAGAACAGGCGGCCAGCCTGTTTTTAGTCGGCGAAAGGGAACAGGCTAGCAGCCTGGTCTACAATTCACTCGCTTTGGGCAGCGAGATGGTGAAGGTGGTGCCGACACCCACGGCGGACCGAACATCAAGGCGGCCACCGTGCTCAGATACAATACCATAACAGACTGCCAGCCCGAGCCCTGTTCCGCGGCCGACGTCCTTGGTGGTAAAGAAAGGATCAAAAATCTTGGTGAGGTTCTCTTGCGGAATTCCGATCCCATTGTCCTTGATCTCCACGATTACCCGGGGACCTGATCGGTAAGCGCGGAGCGTAAGCGTTCCGCCATCCGGCATCGCGTCAATCGCGTTTGTCGCCAGCGCGACGACCGCCTGTTGCAGTTGACCTTCGTCACCCAGCACCGACGGCAGATCGTTGACCGTTTCGATTTCAATCTGGATGTTATCGCCGCGCTGCTGGTGAGTCACCAGGCGCGCAGTCATCTTCACGGTGTCGGCGAGATTCAGGGGCACGCGATTGCCTGCTCGCAGACGGCTGAAATCCAGCAAGCCATTCGTGATCTGCTTGCAACGAAATGCTTCGTCACGAATCAAGCCCAGGTACTCTTTCAAATCGTCTACATCTGTCGATTCGCCATACGCGCCTTCGGCGATTCGCTTGTCGAGCGATTCCGCGCAAGCGGCAATGGTCGCCAATGGATTGTTGATCTCATGGACCACGCCCGCGGCGAGCCGGCCAACTGCCGCAAGTTTCTCGGCCCGCGCGACCGCGCGTTCCGATTTCACGCGCGCGGTAATGTTCTCGCCGACCGTAATGACGTGCGATACGTCGTCTGTCTCGTCGGCACGCATGGGAATTTTGCTGATCAACCAGTGGTTGGTGTCGCCGGATTGGGTGATAGTTTCCTGCTCGATGCGTTGAATGTCACCGGTGGCGAACACGCCGCTGAATTCTCTTTCCAATAGTTCACGCTTCTGCTTCGTCAGCACGTCGTAAATGCTTTTGCCGAGCACCTCTCCGCGCGGCACACCGAGTTCGCCCAACTCGCGATTGCGGTTCCAGGCGACGATGCGATGGTCGCGATCAATCGCGTAAAGCGATACCGGCAAGGTGTCGATGATGGCTTCGGTGAAGCGCTGATGCATTTCGCTTTCGCCGGCACGACGATCAACTTCGACGGCGAGAGTTGCGGCCGACTCGCGCGCATGCAGATACAAGAGCGAAATGTGTGCGGCGAGTGCGCCCTGCTGCGCGGCCGCGTCGATCATTCGGCACTGATTCGCGTCGTAATCCTGGGAATGATCGAATGCCAGGATCAGTGTGCCCAGCGTTTTGCCCGCGAACCTAATGGGGCTTAGATATTCACTGGTGCGCTCTTCGTCAATCAGTACGAACTCGCGTTTGTTGGTCAGCAACGCCGGCGCTGACGAACGCGTTGAATTGAGCCATGCTTCCAACCGCGGCAGATTCAGGCGCGATGCTCCCTCGGCGTTTCCTTCGCGATCGAAAGCGCAGATGGCGAGCCCGTGGCCATTGTTCTTGACTACACACGCGCAGAGCGCCGGGTTGACACCTTCGAATGTTGCGCCCGCGACGCGACGCGCGACTTGTTCAGGCTCGAGGGTCTGCAACAACCCGCGACCGAGATCGGCCAGGAAGCGCAGCTCTCTGTTTGAATCAGCCAGTTGCGATTCGCGTTGGGCGATCCCGAGATGAGAATTGACACGCGAGAGCAATTCGCCGGGCGTGGAAGGCTTAACAATGTAATCGTCGGCGCCGGCGCTAAACGCTTCCACCTTGCGCCGTTCGTTGTCGGTGGCCGAGAACATCAGCACCGGCAACTGGCGCAGCGACGGTTGTGCGCGCAGCAGGCGACAGAGTGACACGCCGTCAATTTCCGGCAGTTCGATATCGAGCATTACCAGATCGCATTGCTCCTTTTTCAGGACGCGCAACGCGGCCGGGGCGTCAGAAACCGCAATCGTGCGATGGCCGGCGCTTTCGAAAATTCCGCGCAGACTCTCACGCGCCGACGAATCGTCGTCGATCACGAGCAAGGTCGCAGGATGAGTTTCAAACGCAGCAGAAACAGGCATTAAGGTCATCAGGGAGAATTTAGCGGGCTCGTACCACCTTGGATTTGAGAAGACGAGTGGGGAGCCGGAAAAGAAGTGGCCGGCCAATTTGTGAGTCGCCACCGTCGAATAGATAGCGGGGACGGACATCCGAGTCCGAAACCTGTTTCCAGATTGAAAGATCAGGCCCGGAATTGTCAAGAATATTTAATTAATTGCGGTAGTCACGAAATCGTCGGGCAGTAATTCCGCGGGAGGGTTGAGGGCGGTTTCATGCCCGTTTTCGAGCAGTTTCGGAGGCAAAGACCCCGTCTTGTGAGCACTTTTCGCGCGATACATCGCCTGATCGGCAGCGATTAACAACTGGTCGAGTGTTTCACCGTTCACTCCAAAAACGGAAGCGCCGATGGAAATCCCGACGCGCGCGCGGGTTTGTGCGCGCACGCTCAACGAGAATCCGCGAACGACTAATTCTATTCTCGCGCGCAGCTCATCGACCTGCTGCACAGTTAGATCGGGCAGCAGCGCGACAAACTCATCGCCTCCGTACCGCGCCAGAAAGTCGTATTCGCGCAGCTGGCTCTGAATCAGGTTCCCGACTTCGCGCAACATGCGATCGCCAATCTTGTGGCCGAACGTGTCATTGACCATCTTGAAATCGTCCAGGTCGAGCATGACCACCTGAAACGGTTTGTTGTTTCGGCGCGTGCGGGAAACTTCCTGCTCGAAACGCAGTTGCAGCGCGCGCGCATTCGGAAACCCGGTTAACGAGTCGGTCAGGGCATTCGATTCGGTCTGCGCGTGATGCATTGCGTTCGCCAGCGCGTCAGAGGCGAGTCGCGTAACGGTTTCCAACAGACGAATTTGATTGTCCGTGTACCCGGACAACGTCGTCGAGTAGAGCGACAAGGCGCCCAACAGTACATCGTCCTTGAATAAGGGGAGCGCAACCATCGAGCGATAGGTAAGGTCTGTTTTGACGCCCACGCACTCCAGGTCGAGACTGGGTTGCAGACGGTTTACCGGCCGGCGATTCGCAAGCGCAAAACCGGTTACGCCTTCGCCCGGTGCGATGCATCGCCCTCGCAAATTATCCGCATCAACACCGGCTGCCAGTGCAGTTGATGCATATCCCTTTATTTCGTCGTACAAAAAGACCGCGCAAGTATCGAAAGGCACGAGCTGTCCCACCTTGTCCATCAACACCGACAAAGTCTTTTCAATCTCCAGTGACGAACTAAACTTACGGGCGATCTCATAAAGCGCATAAACCTCGCTATGCGCGTTGCGAATTTGATCGTACGCAGTTGAATTCTCTCGGGCGCGCGCCACTTCGTCGTCCTCGGACGCAAGCGGGGACGGAGAGAGCCTCAGATGAATCTGTTGGTCGAGTCCGCGGTCAGCTATTTCGATTTCAAACTGTGCGAGATTCTGCACAAACAATTCGACGATATTCGGATCGAAATGCGTGCCCGCCCCTTTGCGCAGCAGCGCGACCGCTTCGTGACGGGTCATGCCCGTGCGGAACGGACGGTCTTCGCGGACGGAATCGAAGCAATCAACCACTGACATAATCCGCGCTGTGATCGGAATCTGTTCGCCTTTTAAACCATCGGGATAACCACAGCCATCCCAACGTTCGTGATGATGCTTCACGATCGGAATCACCGGATACGGAAAATCCACGCGGCTGAGAATCTCGGCGCCAATGGTGGTGTGAATCTTTGTCTTTTCAAATTCCGACGAGCTGAGATTGTCCGGCTTGTTCAAAATGTGATCCGGCACTGCCAGTTTTCCGATGTCATGCAACAGAGCTCCGGCGCGCAGCGCTCGCAGCTCTTTGTGCTCCAGTCCCAGCAAATGGCCTAATCCAGCAGCATAAATTTCTACGCGGCGGACATGGCAATGCGATGTCTGGTCTTTCGCGTCGATGGCGGTGGCCAACGCTTCGACGGTGGCTAAATGGAGACGGCTAAGCTCCTCAGCTTCGCGGGTCTTCGCGTTAAGGCGTTCGTAGTAAAGTTTGTAAGTCCAGTAAGTGACGGCCAGGACGGGCACGCTCAAAAGCGCGTACGCTACTCCGCCTTGCAGCACCCACACGAATACCGAGATGCCGGCGACGGCAATGACGTACCAGTACGGTCTTGCTAACTCGTTGTAATCACCTCGAGGGATGACTTTCATCACGGTTCACTAGAACTGGTCAGATTTCGCATTCACAACTCATCTTCACATCAATCACTTCAAACAAAGTCCGCGCCGAAACTGCTAGCCGGGAGCAACTCGGTAGTGCGGTTTCGGCGCGGGACTGGGCAAGTCGGCGATATTGGCACGCATCGCCGGCTGGGGTGCAGAGACAGGGCAAACAATTCGCGCATTTTCACAATTCGTACGCGGCTAGGGGACCCAGTGCGGTGGGCCCAAGAGCGGTTAAGCTTTTGCTAGCCGCGCACCGATGAATAACAACGCGTGTGCCGCAACTGCAAATTGATGCAATGCGCGCGAAATGGAGGAAATCGGCTTGAGCTGTCGAAGGAACTAATCAGTCTTCGGTCAGTCTTTTCATTCTGACTCGTCAGATTGAACAATCGTTGTTGACAAGTTCTCTCACGCAGTGCACCTTTCAGTTTCCTTTAAACGATTGATGAAAACACGAGCGATCGAGAAAAGTGTCGAGACCGCCAGCGCCGGCTATCTGGAATTACTGCGCGATAACCGTGCTTTTCGCACGCTGTGGTTGGGCCAGGTGGTCAGCCAGATGGGCGACTGGTTCGACACGATAGCCGTTTACACGCTGGCTTTGCAGTTGACCGGCTCCAGTCGCTCAGTCGCGCTGATTATGGTCGCGCGATTTCTCCCGAGTGTGGTGATGGGTCCGCTGTCCGGCGTCGTTGCCGACCGATTCAGCCGGCGCTCGATCATGATCCTTTCGGACATCATGCGCGCGTTGGTCGTGCTGGGATTTCTGCTGGTCCGGCGGCCCGACCAAATGTGGCTCGTCTATGTCATCACGGTGCTACAGCTCGGATTTTCATCGTTCTTCGAACCGGCCAAGACCGCCGCGATTCCGTCTATCGTTTCAGATCGGGAACTGCTGCCTGCTAATGCCATCGCCTCGGTCACGTGGTCCGTCATGCTCACGCTGGGCGCCGCCATCGGAGGTTTTGTCACCGGCTGGTTCGGAACGAATGCGGCCTTCGTGCTCGATTCACTAACATTCGTCGCTTCCGCAATTCTGATCAGCCAGGTGCGATTTCCCAAGCGTGACGCACGACAAAAATCAAAACTGACAATTGGCAAGGCGCTGGGCGTGGGTGACACAATTGAAGGAGCCCGCTACGTAAAGCATCGGCCGCGTGTCTTCGCGTACCTGATGGTAAAAACGTCGTGGGGCATGGGCGGCGGAATCATGACTTTGTTGGCGGTCTTCGGCGAACGAATATTTCCGGTCGCCGGCAAAACCGCCACGGGAATTGGCGTGTTGTTCACTGCCCGCGGCATCGGCACCGCGATTGGGCCAATCATGGCGCGGCGCTGGTCCGGCGAGACGCGAAAGCAGATGCAAAACTCGATCGGCATCGCGTTTCTGATTGGCGGAGCGTTTTACATCGCCTTTGGTGTCTCCAGAAGTTTTATTGCGGCGTTGTTGTTTCTGTTGCTGGCACATATGGGCGGCAGCATCCTTTGGGTCTTTTCGACGGTGCTCTTGCAGCGAGCAGTTGAAGATCGATTTCGCGGACGTGTGTTTGCGGCCGAGATGGCTTTGGTAACGCTGACGATGGCCGCTTCGAATTACGTGGTGGGGGAACTGATCGATCGAGGTTACTCGCCGAGAGTTGTGACCGCGTCAGTGGGCGGTTTCTTTCTGCTGCCCGGGTTGACGTGGTTCTTAACAGAGAAGTGGTGGGACAGGAAATATGAGCCCGTGAGTTCAGAGACGGTCTATCGCCCGGCCACAGTCGAAAGTATCGAAGGTGGCGAAACAGTTCTTGCCAAGACGGCGAGCGCTAGCGAATCCGATCAATCATTCAACATTGAGTCATGATCCGGTCGCTACCGCTCCCGGTTCTGATATAGGCACATGAAGATCAAAATCGGCGTGATGGGTTCGGCCGAAGAGAGACCGGACATCATCGATAAGGGCGTTGAGCTTGGTCGCGCTATCGCCGCGCGCGATGCGATTCTTCTGACAGGGGCGACGACGGGCGTCATTCATATTGTCGGCAAAGGTGCGCGTGATGCTGGTGCGATGCATATTGGAATCTCGCCTGGGCATGATGCTGGCGAGCATGTCGAGCGATACGCGCTGCCGCTGGATGCGTGCGACGCCATCGTCTACACCGGGTTTGGATTAAAAGGGCGCAACGTTGTGCTGGTGCGTTCGTGCGACATCGTGATATTCATTGCCGGCTCGATTGGATCGCTGAATGAGTTCACCATCGCGTATGACGAAGCAAAAGTTATTGGCTGTCTGACCGGCACCGGGGGCGTGGCCGACGAGATTGAGAGACTGACGAAGACGTTTTCGAAACGAACAAAGTCACAAATTATTTACGACGACGATGCGGCCGGGCTTGTCGACAAATGCGTTTCAGTCCGCGCAGCGGACGATCGGAAATAGCCCAGCGATTTATTGCTGGGTAAACAATCTCTAAGTTGTTTAAGTCCGCGAAGCGGACGGCAGAATCTGACTTTCGAATCGATCTGTCGCCCGTTTCACGGGCTCATAACTTTTCTGAATCTGGTAACCCAGCAGTAAACTGCTGGGCTATTTTCGATCGTCCGCTGCGCGGACTATGAGAAGGAGGCCTTCGATTGGACTTTGGATTAAAAGATCGCGTTGCCTTGGTAGCCGCTGCCAGCCGCGGTATTGGTTACGCCGCCGCGCTGGAACTTGCGCGCGAAGGCGCGCGCGTTTTTCTCTGCTCGCGCGATGAGCGTCGCGCGTCTGAAGCTGCTGAGAAGATTCACAACGAAACGGGCGCGAACGTCGCAGGCATCGCCGCCGACGTAACGAACGAAGCCGATGTCGAACAGTTCGTGAAGCTGGCTACCGAACGGGGCGGTCGCATCGACATCTGCGTGACAAACGCCGGCGGCCCACCCGCGACAACTTTCGACAACACAGACATCGAGATGTTTCGCGAAGCATTCGAGCTGAACGGGCTGTCCGCGATCAGGTTGGCGAAACTCGTCTTGCCGGGAATGCGCGAACGCAAGTGGGGCCGCATCGTCAACGTTACTTCAATTTCAGTCAAGCAACCGGTCGATGGCTTATTACTTTCCAACACCGTCCGCGCCGGACTAACCAGTTGGGCCAAGACCGTTTCCAACGAAGTGGCCGCCGACGGCGTGACCATTAATAACGTAGCGCCTGGCTACACGCTGACTGAGCGTCAGGATGAGCTGGCCGTCGCGCGTGGCAAAGCCCTGGGCAAATCAAAAGAAGAAATGATGGCCATGTGGGCGTCGCAAACTCCGGCACATCGCATTGCCGCGCCGGAAGAGATTGCGGCAGCCATAGCCTTTCTAGCTTCCGAACGCGCGTCGTATATTACCGGTGTCACGCTGCAAGTTGATGGCGGTTGGACGCGCGGACTGTTTTAGAATAACGCCATAACGTGGGACTGTAACTTGGATTCATCATTCACATTTTCAAAGGAGACATCATGAAGAGAAATCATCTGGCATCGGTATCTGGCCTCGTACTTTTCGTCGCGGTATTGTTTGCTTGTAACTACTCTAGTGCCCATCTCGGCTCGCTAAAGGTCGGCAAAGATCGAGCGGTCAGCCAGGAATCGAATAGCTTTGCCCCGAGCGATGCCGTTTACGCCGTGGCCACTGTTTCGAACGCGCCGGGCAAAGTGAAAGTAAAAGGTCAATTGGTAATCGAAGACGTTCCCGGCCAAAAACCCGGACCAGTGCCCAACCTGGAAAAGACTCTGGATTTGGATGGCAGCGGCAATGCGACCTTCTCGTTCACACCGCCGCCCAGTGGCTGGCCCACCGGCAAATACAAAATCGAAGTCACCATGACAAATGACAAGGGTGAGCAGAAGGATCAGAAGACCGCTAGTTTTTCTGTCTCGTAAGGCTCTGTATGGCCCGGGGTTGGGAAAGTAAGTCAGTCGAAGATCAGGTCGCGGCCGCGGAAGCTGCAAAGGAAGCGCGCGCGAAGCCGTTTATGACGGCCGAACAACGTGCGAAAGAAACTGAGCGGCAGTCGCTGCTGCTCTCAAGAGCGCAAACCATCAATCGCTTGAAGCAGGCAACTAATCCGCGTTACCGCACCCAACTCGAATCGGCTTTGCAGGCTCTGGAAGACAGACTTCGTCGCTTGGATCACGAGAAGTAGAGCCTGGTACGTGCAAAGGACGGTTCAGTCCAAAGTCGTCGCGCGAATTTTCTTTTCCTGATCCGCTCGGAAAGCGCGCAACTTCTTCTTGAGTTCAGGACGGCTGTTGGCGAGGATGGCGATGGCCAGTAACGCTGCGTTGGTTGCTCCCGCTTTTCCGATTGCCAGCGTCCCCACGGGAATTCCGCCAGGCATCTGCACAGTCGAAAGCAATGAATCAAGTCCATTGAGCGCACTCGTCATGGGAACGCCAAGGACAGGGAGTGTGGTATGCGCAGCGAGAACACCGGCGAGGTGCGCCGCACCACCGGCCGCGCCGATTATCACTTCGATGCCTCTCGAGTCGGCGGTCGCCGCAAACTCAGCAGCGTCCTTGGGCGTTCGGTGTGCCGACATCACGTGCGACTCATGCGGCACACCAAAGTCTTTCAAGGTCTGCGACGCATTCCGCATCACGTCCCAGTCAGACTTGCTGCCCATGAGGATAGCGACGAGGGAAGAAGACGCGGCGACGCGGGGACGCGGGGACGCGGCGACTTCCTTACTGGGTTTTGTTTTCGATTTCCCTTTGGCCATTGTTCTTGTTTCTCCGTGTCTCCGATCTCCCCGCGTCCCCGTATCTCCCAGTCTCCCCGTCTCCCTCTCTTCCCGCGTCCCCGTGTCTCAGCATCCCCGTGTCTCCATATCTCCGCGTCTCCGCGTCCCCGCGTCTCCCCGTCCGTCTCATTCCCCCTGATCCAGCGAATACCCTCGCTCGCCGTCAAAGTTACAGAGATTCTCAGTCTTAATGAAATCGAAGCCGGCGCCGGCCACGCTCGATAGCAGCGTGATGATCTGTTGATGGTCAACGTTGCCGCCGTTTTGCGCCACGAAGCGGCAGCGCCAGTGATCGGAACAGAAGGTTTCCGACTTGCCGCCGGGCCAGACCTTCACGCCGCGGTTGCTGATCATAGTCAGCTTCAGATCGTCAGGCGTAACTTCAGTCAGCGCGTCGCCCAGATTTTCAGGCGAGCCTTTCATCCAATCGAGAAACACATCGACCCCGACTAAATCTTTCCTGGTGTCCGAGCGTTCCTTGATAATAGTTTCTTCCGCAAACTGGCCTTCGTCGCCGTTTTGTTTGTAAGCCACGGCCTTCAGCGTGTTTGGCTTTTTCCCGAGCCGTTGCACGACGGCCTGGCCGAATTCCTTCGTGCCGACCTTCTCCTTGCTACCACCAGCGTCAAAGATGTCGTAAGTATGCACGCCGTCTTCGATGGTGCGCAGCCACGCGTTGTGCACCCTCTCGGCGATCGCCGGTTGTCCGATATGCACCAGCATCATTACCGCTCCGAGCAATAGGCCGGAGGGATTGGCGAGATTTTGTCCGGCGCGGCGCGGCGCTGAACCGTGAATTGCTTCAAACATCGCGATGTTCTCGCCGATGTTGGCTGAACCGGCGAGACCAACTGAGCCGGCGATTTGCGCGGCGACATCCGACAGCACGTCGCCGTAAAGATTAGGCATCACGAGCACGTCGAAAGCTTCAGGTGTGTCGGCCAACTTGGCTGCGCCGATGTCTACAATCCAATGCTCGTTCTCAATGCCCGGATACTCGGCCGCGATTTCGTCGAAGACTTTGTGAAACAGACCGTCAGTCAGTTTCATGATGTTGTCTTTCGTGAAACAGGTCACCTTCTTGCGGCTGTGACGGCGTGCGTACTCGAAAGCGTAGCGCACAATCTTTTCAGAGCCCGGCCGCGAGATCAGCTTGAGACACTGAACCACTTGATCAGTTTGACGATGCTCGATGCCGGCGTAGAGATCTTCTTCGTTCTCACGCACGATGACGACATCCATGCCCGGATGCTTTGTCTCGATGAATGGGTGGTACGAAACGCACGGCCGCACATTCGCGTAAAGTCCCAGCGTCTTGCGCACCGTCACATTAAGGCTCTTGAATCCACCGCCCTGTGGAGTGGTGATAGGTGCTTTAAGAAAAACTTTGGTGGTGCGCAGTGAATCCCACGAACTTGGTTCTATACCGGAAGAATTTCCCGCCAGATAAACCTTTTCACCGATGTCGATTTTTTGAATGTCGAGTTTCGCGCCGGCTTCTTTCAAGATAAAGAGCGTCGCGTTCATGATTTCCGGCCCGATGCCGTCACCATATGCGACTGTAATTGGAACTGTGGGCATGCAATGAATGCCTTTCTTTGCGGAATTGGAAGTTAGGGAATATACGCCTAAAGGAAGAACCGAGCAAAGCGCGGAAGCATTGATCATCCGCAGATTACGCAGATGACAAAATCAACGGTGCGACGTGGCTCACACTTTGCGCCTCGGATTTTAGAATCTATGTAATCTGCGAAATCTGCGGATACCTCAGGCCAGTGGTAACATTCACCATCCAATGAACTCGCAGGCGTTCTCAATCCTGGAATTCGATCAGTTGCGACAACTGATACGACGACACGCGCAGACTGAGATGGGTCGCGTGCGTGTCGATACGCTAGAACCATTCGCAGACTTTCGGGAGTTATCGCGCGCGTTGGCCGAAGCCGCTGAAGCGATGCAAACACGCACTCGTGGGGTGAGGTTTTCCTTCGATGGTGTAGCCGACCCTCACCAGGCTATCGCCCACCTCAAGATCCAGGGCACCGCACTCGAGCCGTTGACGATTCTCGATCTCGTGCGCTTGTGCAGTGCCGCGCTGGATGCGCGCAATGCGATTTTAGCGGAACGCGAAGATTGCCCGGCACTCTTCGAAATTGTGGCGGCTCTCTCTGCGGACCTGAAGAAGTTGTCCGCCACTATTACCAGGAAAATCCTGCCGAGCGGCGAACTCGACGACCGGGCGAGTCCTGAGCTGGCGCGCATTCGTCACGACATCAACCGCCTGCGCTCGTCGATCACGCGTTCTCTGGAAAGTCTGATGCAACGATCGTCGGAAGCGATTCAGGAAGAACTGGTCACCGTCCGCAATGACCGCTTTGTGATTCCAGTACGCGCTGATCATCGGGGTCGCGTAAATGGCGTCGCGCACGGCTCTTCGTCGTCGGGTCAGACAATCTTCGTCGAGCCGATGCAGACCATCGAAGCGAACAATGAGTTGCAGACACTCCGCGAAGCTGAACAGCGCGAGATTGCCCAGATCCTGTTTCGTTTATCGGAAGACTTACGCGCGCATTTGCCGCAGATCGAGGCAGCGGCGGAAGCAGTTGCAGCTTTGGATGTCATCAACGCGAAAGCTGCGTTCGCTGAAAAGTTTGACTGCGTGGTGCCTCAGGTGGCACAGACTTCAGTCTGTGATGATCGCGAGCCGTCACAGACTGAAGTCTGTGCCACTCTCCAGTTCACCGACGCGCGTCACCCATTGCTCGAAGAAAACCTGCGGCCCATGGGCGGTCGGGTCGTGCCGGTCTCATTCAAACTCGACGATGAGTACACCACGATGGTCATTTCCGGCGCGAACGCGGGCGGCAAGACCGTTGTTTTGAAGACAGCTGGTTTGCTTTCACTAATGGCGCTTTCCGGTTTGCCGGTCCCGGCCGGATCGGCACAAGTTCCGTTCTATCGATCTGTGCTGGCGGATATCGGGGATCATCAGTCGCTCGCCGCAAATCTCTCGACGTTCACTTCGCACGTTGGGAACATCGCGAACATGATTGAGATTTGCGATGACGCGGTGAGCGCGCCTGGGAGCGCGGACATCCTGCCCGCATTCTCGCGCTCACTCGTGCTACTCGACGAAGTCGGCACCGGCACCGACCCCGAAGAAGGTTCAGCGCTCGGGGTGGCCGTGGTTGATCATTTCAAGCAAAGGGGCGCGCATGTGCTCGCGACTACACACTACTCCGGTTTGAAGATGTACGCGGCGAATGAAGCGGGCGTGCTAAATGCGAGCGTGGAGTTCGACGAACAAACTCTGCGGCCGACCTATCGTCTGCTGGTTGGCCTGGCCGGTTCGTCATCAGGTTTGGAAATTGCACGGCGCTTCGGGATTCCGACAGATTTAATAGACAAAGCGACGGAGCACGTGAAGGAGTCTTCGCGCGACGCGACTGATTATCTTCGCCGTATCAAACGCGAAGCGGAGGAGGCCGAGAGCTTACGACGGGCGCTGGAAGAAGAGCGCGCGGCAGTTGCTGAGAAATTTGCCGGACTCGATCGTGAATTTGAGAAGCGGGAGCGCGAGCGGCAGGCGGAATTTCAGACGCAACTTCGTTCAGCCGTTGCAGAATTCGAAAAGCTGTCTCGTGAACTGGCCGCGCAGGTTCAGGAGCGCGCCGACCGAGTCAAGGTCGAACGTGAAGCAGAAAAGCGCGCAAACGAACTGAAGCGTGAGGCCCAACGTGCAATGCAGGCGATGTCTGAGGAAGCCCGCCGGCAAACGCGGTCGCAAGCCAAAAAGTCTCAAGGTGAGGAAGGGGGCTTGCCCCCGCAGCTTCGCGGAGTTCGCGTGGTGCGGGATGGGAAAGTAGTGACGAACGCAGCAGAACGCGCGGCATATTCAGTTGAAGCAAAGCTAGGGAAACCGAGCGGGCAGGATGCCCGCGCTCCCCGGCAGCAAGATACCTGGATTCACGGCCGTGAGATTAAGGTTGGCGATCGCGTGCGACTGCTTTCGTTTGGCTCAATCGGTATCGTCGATCGAATCAAAGGTGACGAGGCGGAAATTCGCGCCGGCTCGCTGCACCTGCGCGAGAAGCTCGGGAATCTGGAACTCGCAGACGATGTATCTGCGCTTGGTCAGTCGAGCGCTAGCAAACGGGGCAGTAGCCCGACCGTGAGGGAGGGCTCACTCGAAAAGTTGAAGAAGCAAGCCGCCACTACCGAGCTGCATCTGCATTCCAGAGAGCCAGATTCCAAATTCCAAGATACCAACGAACTGAATCTCATCGGCAAAACCACGGACGAGGCCGTCGATCTAACCGACAAGTTTCTCGACGCAGCTTTCTTGAACGGCCTCAACGAAGTGCGCATAATTCACGGCCACGGCACCGGCGCCTTGCGCAAAGCAATCACAGAGTTCCTGGCGGATCATCCACACGTTGCGCGCTTCATGTCCGCGCCCCCTGACAAGGGCGGGACAGGTGCGACGCACGTTGAACTGAAATCCTGAATGCGTTTCCCGCAAACCTTCATCGATGACCTGCGCCACCAGGCGGACATTGTCCGCATCATCCAGGACTATGTGACGTTGAAGAAGGCGGGCGCGAATTGGGTGGCGCGCTGCCCTTTTCACAAAGAAACCAAACCGTCGTTCTCAGTCAATCCGGCGAAAGGGATCTTCTACTGCTTTGGTTGTCAGAAAGGCGGCCCAGTCTTCAACTTTGTGATGGAGATCGAGCGGGTCACTTTTCCGGAAGCCGTTAAGATCGTCGCCGAGAAATCCGGCGTGCCTCTGCCAAGGTTGATTGATGACGGCCGCTTTGAAGCGCGCAAACGCGAATCCGACCAGGTCATTGAGCTGAATCAATGGGCGTTGCAGTGGTGGCAGGATCAGCTCCAAAGCAAAGCCGCAACTTCGGTTCGTCAATACCTGAAGCAACGTGGGCTGACTGAAGAAACGGCCACAACTTTCCGGCTGGGGTTTGCGCCTGACAGTTGGGAAGCGCTTTCGATGCACCTTCGTCAGAAAGGCGCGACGCAGGATCAGCTCGAGCGGAGCGGCTTAGTGGTGAAAAAAGACGAGGGCGGTTCCTATGATCGCTTTCGCGGCCGGCTAATATTTCCGGTGTTTGACCCGCAGGGTAAACCGATAGCTTTCGGCGGGAGAACGCTCGACCCGGATGGCGAGCCAAAGTATCTCAACTCGCCCGAGACATCAGCGTACACAAAGGGAAAGCATCTTTTTGGCTTGAACCTGACCCGCGACGAAATCAGGCGGCAGGGCTTCGCGATTCTGGTCGAGGGCTATCTTGATCTGATCGTCCCATATCAGTTCGGGGTGCGGAATTTGGTGGCGAGCCTCGGTACGGCGCTCACGCCCGAGCAAGTGAAACTGATAGCACGGTTTGCGCGCAAAGTAGTGGTGAACTATGATGGTGATCGAGCGGGCGTGCAGGCGGCGAAGCGGGCAATCGAAACATTCCTAACGGAAGACATTGAAGTCAAGGTTCTGGTCCTCCCGGACAACGCGGATCCTGACGATTTCATCAGAAAACACGGCGTTTCCGAATATAATCGACGCCGCGGAGAGGCACAGCCCCACATACAATTCGCGATCGATCAGGCTTTGCGGGATCGTAACCTTCACAACCCGGCCGATAAGGCGGCGGCAGTGGAGGAGGCGCTCCCGTTTGTGCGCGCGGTGCGGGACCGGATTCAGCGGCGCGAGTACTTTGACATTACGATGGACGCTTTGCGCGTCCAGCCTGAGCAGCGACGCGAGCTTTGGCAGCGGACGCGTGGCGCCGCAAGTGCCGACAGGGGAACCGTTCAGCAGGTAGTGATTCGCCCGCTGAAGCCGACGGTTGCGGAAGAGCAACTGCTGGGGCTGCTACTGGGAAGCGACGAGTTGCGGAAGATCGTTCTGCCGCGGCTCGAGGCTAGCGATTACGAAGGACTCGCCACGGCGGCGATCTTTCGGGCGCTCGTGAAACTGAACGAGGAGGAAGCTGAGGTCAGCTTTGACTCGCTCACTGTGGAGACGACAGATAATCCGGCTGCCGGCGAGTTGCTGGCGCGGCTGATGCTGGCCGAGCCGATTGAAAATTTTGACGAAGCGATGACGCAGGCCGACAGTTGCGTGGACGCCTTACGACTGATGAAACTGGATCGGCAGATTGACGAGATCAGTTCAGAGGTCGCCGAAGCCGAACGCGCGGGCGAAGCTGAAAAGCGCGACCGGCTTTCGCTTCAGCTTTTAGAGTTATCGAAACAACGGGCGAATTATTTGCCCCACGCACAGTAACTAAAACTGTGAATTGAGCGAATGCCGCATCGGGCGGCATCTAATATTAAAGTCCCGGGCAGGGACTGAACCGAGGATAAGAGACAAAAAGTGGCTGCTGAAGAAAAAGATCGAGACGATGTAATGGATCGGCTGCTCCAGTTGGGCGGCGACAAGAAATTCCTATCTTATGACGACTTGAATCGCGAGTTGCCGGAGAACGTTGTTTCTCCGGACGACATCGAGGACGTGCTCCAAAAACTGGATGCTTCGAATATTCATGTCGCGGATTCCGACGAGCGCCTGATTGAGCAGGCTGCCGCGATCGCCACCGAAGAAGAAGACGGCGACGAAGAGCTGGAGTTGGATCTCTCGGCCGGAGCGCTCGAGAAAACTAACGACCCAGTGCGTTTGTATCTGCGCGAGATGGGTGTCGTGCCGCTGCTCACGCGCGAAGGCGAAGTCGCAATCGCCAAGCGCATTGAGCGTGGCTTGATGAAAACGCACAAAGCGATCGGCCGCTCGCCGATTGCGGTCATAGAGTTGCTGAAGGTCGGCGAAGAGTTACAGGCGCTGCGGATCAACATCCGCGAAGTCGTGAACTTTTCCGAACAGGCGGAACTCGCCGGCGAAGACGACAAAGCTGAAGAGTATCGCGAGTGGACCATCGAAGGAATCGAGAACATTAGCAGGATTTTCAAGAACGCGCTGAAAGAGTGGGAGAAGCTCAAGAAAGAACAGAAAGCGCAGCGCGGCAAGAAGACGAAGAAGGTTTTGCGTCTGCGTGGTCGCGTGGCGCGCCTGCGCATCGAAATTGCCGACGAAATCAAGCGGCTCAATCTGACTGAGCGTTCACGGCAGCGCCTGATCAATGCGATTCGGAACGTCCAGAAGGAAGTGCGTTCGGCCGAACGTGAACTTTCCACCTACACCGAAAAACTCAATGCCAAGAAGCGTCTGAAAGCAGACGATCAGAAGGCCTACAAAGGCCACGTGGCCAACGCCAAGAAACGGCTGCGCACAGTCGAAGACGACTTTCATATTTCGCCCGTCGAAGTGAAGCGTTCGTTGCAGAACATCGTGACGGGCGAACAGCAGACTGGCCAGGCGAAACGCGAACTGGTCGAAGCCAACCTCCGTCTGGTCGTGTCAATCGCCAAGAAGTACACAAACCGCGGTCTGCAGTTTCTTGATCTGATTCAAGAGGGCAACATCGGTTTGATGAAGGCCGTGGATAAGTTCGAGTGGCGGCGCGGCTACAAGTTCTCCACGTATGCAACCTGGTGGATTCGCCAGGCAATCACCCGCGCGATTGCCGATCAGGCGCGCACAATCCGCATTCCCGTGCACATGATCGAAACCATCAACAAGCTGATTCGCACCTCGCGCGCGCTGGTGCAGGAACTGGGCCGCGAGCCAACCAGCGAAGAAATCGCGAAGAAGATGGACATTCCGGTTTCCAAGGTGCGCAAAGTCTTGAAGATTGCCCAGGAGCCCATCTCTCTCGAGACGCCAATTGGCGAAGAGGAAGATTCGCACCTCGGCGACTTCATTGAAGACAAATCAATCCTGAACCCCTCCGACGCGGTGGTGGCGTCGAATCTGCGCGAGATCACTGACGAAGTGCTTGCGACCTTAACGCGGCGCGAAGAGAAGGTAATCAAGATGCGCTTCGGCCTCGGCACAACTGGGTCAGAACACACGCTCGAAGAAGTCGGCCAGCACTTTGCCGTGACGCGCGAACGCATTCGCCAAATTGAAGCGAAGGCGCTGCGCAAACTGCGGCATCCCTCGCGATCGCGGAAGCTGAAAGCGTTCCTCGAGACTGTGCAGCACAACTAGTCTGGGAGCGCGGACGTCCTCGTCCGCATTGGCGAAATCGCGAACTGACTGGATTTGAAAAAAACTGAGCGAGCTTCGCTCGCTTTGGGGACGAGGAG